>Ga0228711_1004576_pt1 | contig 21229 bp, 11 predicted proteins | sample MedpolnodulmetaG_2_FD_177996 | JGI IMG/M metagenome (GOLD analysis project Ga0228711, IMG submission 177996) | Root nodule microbial communities from Medicago polymorpha collected in Santa Monica, California, United States - brown nodules | ecosystem: Host-associated > Plants > Roots > Nodule... | reverse complement strand
ACCCTAGAATTCACCAATTTTAACACATTTATCCTTTTTATTTTAAAACAAACTTTTCTTTTGAGCAAATGCAAGATTATAGCATTTCATTCATAATCAAAGAGTATAAAGTAGGAGATACATTATGAAAAATATAGAGGCTAAGATGAGATAACACAACTCTAATAATACTATGAGCAAACTTATTTGCTTGCCTCCGAACAAACAACGCTACAAAATCAAAATTAGTTAACAAGAGACTCTTACTTTGGGTTACAAGATCTTCAAATTCATTGAGCGTTAGGGAACTAGCGACTTGCTATCAGTTTCAAAAATAACACCATGCATACCATTGGATATATCCGTTTTAATAGATTACAAGAATTCAATGGATTCTGCTTCAAGAACGGTAGCCAAGAAGTATAAGTAATCTGATTTACCAATTAACGATAGTCGTGTTGAGTCTCTAAAACACATACCATATATCGGGATGGAATTGTCACTGAAAGTAGCAGCATCTACGTCGCACTTGACCGTACATGTTGGAGGCTTTGTCCATGAAGAGGTGTGATTTGAATTGTGAGCCAAAGTTTTTGCTTTTCGCTTGTAGCTAAATTCATGGAGGACGTCATGAGCGCATGTAACAATCAAGATGGGAGAAGTATAAGTGGAATCCTAAAGCTTTGTGTTGCGACTCTTCAACAAGCTCCGTAAGGTTATGACGGTTAAGAGCCTCAGTAGGTTTGGAAGCCTATTAAATAATTTAAACAACATGACAGTAAGGTTATTTGCCACATGGAACAACTTTCTAATTATGTTGTCGATGCCAATTTTATCCTAACAAGCAACAACCTTGGAGATACAAAGAAGGTATGCATGTCTGTTCTTCCAAGAGATCACAAGAGACACATGTATCAATACAAGGGATGCTACACATGGTAAGGTTGGATAGCGTGGGAAAACATTCATGTGTTATGCGCCAAAGGGAGGAACAAACTCAAGGTAGGACTTTTAAGTTCCAAAGGAGCTACCAAGAAGTGGACTCATGTACGAGGTCTAAGCAAATTCGGTATGTTGACTTTACCGTATACGAGCCATTAGTTGTTGCTTTTCAGATACATGAATCTTCTCTTGGACAAGTGTAAGGAAGTATGGTGAGAATAGCAACACCGCCCAAATGATTAGATATAGAATGCACAATAGTGTGATTCCACGAATCGAACCCGTATTTATCAAGTGGCTAATCGTTAGGTTCTCGTGGTGAAGCGATGGAGGAGTGGAAGGCTTAAGAGAGAGGAGGTTTTGCAACCAAGGCATGTTTCACACATTAATTTTAGAGTCGTCACCAATCTTCCATATATGACCCAAAATAAGTCATTGTTGAGTACTCCAAAGACTCCTCCAAGTGTAGATTGGATATGACCAAGAGTGGCATCCGAGAAATCCCTTCGCTGGAAGTATTTGGCTTTGAGTACACGAGTAAGTAATGAGGAAGAGTCTGGCAAGAGTTTCCAACTTTGCTTATCAAACATAGATAGGTTGAAAGCTTGCATTTCACGACAACCTAGGTCTCCAAGATATTTGTGAAGAATGCGTTTATCCCATCACATCTGATTGATTCCACAACGACCGTTCTTTTTAGAGTTCCAATAAAAAAAGTTCATTATTCTTTGAATCTTCTCACAAAGAGAGGTAGGGAGGAGGAATGCGCCCATGAAGTATGAGGAAATTGCTTAAACTACTGATTTGATCAAACTTCCTTTCTATCATGAGAAAGTGATCGAGCACTCCAAGATTGACATCTTTTCCAAATTATATTCTTTAAATATGAGAAAACTATTTTCTTGTTGGGAGCTACCATATAAAGGAAGCTTGATTATTTATTGTTTCTGATGGTATCTGAGACACCGAGAGAAGTTGATGTGGCGGATATGTCACCTGATCAAGTGTTAACGGTAAAAGCAATGACAAATTTGTGTTAAGGGAAGAGAAGTGGGTTGTTTGAAAAAGGCCTATTTTCGAAGTAATAAGGCTAATGCGGTCGCCAAAATGACATAATATTATTTACATCTTTGATACTTATTTTTCTCTCTCATCTAAAAATTATTTTTTGAAAATGTACTTTTAATGTTTGTTTGTTACGTATAAAAAATTTTGATTTTTAAATTCAATGTTTTATAGATTTTATAAAAAAAAAAAAAATCAATTTTGTGTTCATTGATCGTAATAAAAATCATTTAGTTTGTTCTATACAACTATATAAAATTATAATTTTTTTGTTAAAAAAGCATCTATCTTTTGATAGTTAAATATTCTCTCATTAAAAAAAATCTATTGTTTCACTAAAAAAGTTATGAACATGTTATTACAGATTAATAAAAAAAGAATTTTGAAAATTTATAATTTAGAGATTTTTTAAAAAAAGTAGAGTTTATTTTGTGGTAATTTATTGTAAAAAAAAATATAATTTAGTTCATTTGAAAATGTATTTGTTATTGAAAAAGTTAATGCTTATTTTCCCTCCCCTTTGAATTGCTCTCTCTTTTTAAAAAATGTTACTCCTTTTTTGGTGACTGCTTTTTCATTTCGAAGACATTGTCAATTTTTATTTATTTTCAATTTTATTAAAACGCTAACAAACAAATACAACACTAAAATTTATTTTTAAAAAATGATTTTATTTTTCCTTACAAAATTATAACAACCCTTATAAGCCTCTGAAATACTCAGTCAATATAAGCCACGTGACTAGCACAGTGGCAACTTCAGTTCTGTTTTTCTATATATAGGAGCATCTTCATCTCCGTTTCGGATCATCGATCAACAATTCACAATTCTTTCACAGACAAAGAAAGAAACAGAATCTGCTTTTTTTTTCTTTCTTTTCTTTCTTCTCTAAAATCCTTCAGTCTTTTCTTTCCTCTTCACAAAAATGTTTATAGAGAATTTCAAAGTCGAGAGTCCCAATGTTAAGTACACTGAAACTGAGATTCACTCCGTTTACAATTACGAAACCACTGAACTTGTTCATGAAAATCGTAATGGCACTTATCAGTGGATTGTTAAACCTAAAACTGTTAAATATGAATTTAAAACCGATATTCATGTCCCTAAATTGGGGTTAGTCACTTCGCTAATTTCATTCATAATCTTTGTTAATTTTTTTTTTTTTTTAATTTTCTGATTTATTTATTATTTTATTGGTTTGATATGTTAGGGTAATGCTTGTGGGATGGGGTGGAAACAACGGTTCAACCCTTACCGGTGGTGTTATTGCTAACAGAGAGTTAGTTTTCTTAATTCTTGATTTGTTTCTTTCTAATTGTGATTAATTGGAAATTTTATGGTTAATTAATTTTGATTGTGATTATCAGGGGAATTTCATGGGCAACGAAAGATAAGATTCAACAAGCTAATTACTTTGGATCCTTGACTCAAGCTTCAGCTATTCGAGTTGGATCTTTCCAAGGAGAGGAAATTCATGCTCCTTTCAAGAGCCTTCTTCCAATGGTAAATATTTCTTAAACCCCTTTTGTTTTAATTGATTTGTTTAATTGAAAGTTATAATTTTTATATATGATGAAATAAAATAAGAATTGAATGAACCATTGCATGTCACATATTATGATATGATGAAATAAAATAAGAATCGAAAGAACCATTGCATGTCACATATTAAATTGAATATGACTAATGGGATTTCAGCAGGACTAATGATATAAATTGGAATCTAAGATGGTTTGAGTTAAGGATTGATGAAATTGACCAAAAATTTGTTGAAAACTATATGCAGGTCAACCCTGATGACATTGTTTTTGGTGGATGGGATATCAGTGATATGAACCTTGCTGATGCCATGGCTAGGGCCAGGGTTTTTGACATTGATTTGCAAAAGCAATTGAGGCCTTATATGGAATCCATGGTTCCACTTCCCGGTATCTATGACCCGGATTTCATTGCTGCTAATCAAGGAGAACGTGCAAATAATGTTATCAAGGGCACAAAGAGAGAACAAATTAACCAAATCATCAAAGACATTAAGTATGTTTCATGTTAATCTACATGCTTCATGGTTTATGTTGTTATACTTGTACTTTTAGCCGGCTTAAAATTTTCTGAATATGTTCCTCTGTTGACATGAATTCAGGGAATTTAAGGAAGCAAACAAAGTGGACAGGGTTGTTGTACTCTGGACTGCCAACACAGAGAGGTACAGTAACTTAGTTGTAGGACTGAATGACACCATGGAGAACCTTTTTGCTGCTGTGGACAGAAATGAGTCTGAGATTTCACCTTCCACCCTGTTTGCCATTGCTTGTGTTATGGAGAATGTTCCTTTCATCAACGGAAGCCCTCAGAACACCTTTGTCCCAGGTTTGTTGCTTGTCTTTATTTGCCCCCAAAATCTTTCACTTGATTATTTTTGTTGATAGTTGTTAACTTTTCTTTTATTATCATCAGGGCTTATTGATCTTGCCATCAAGAACAACACTTTGATTGGTGGTGATGACTTCAAAAGTGGTCAAACCAAAATGAAATCTGTTTTGGTTGATTTCCTTGTAGGTGCTGGTATCAAGGTACATTATTCTTTGTATTAATGTTATATATAAATCATGGGTTTTCAGTTTTACTTTTGATGTATGTATGACAGTCTATTATATGGTTCTTTGTATGTTTAACTTATGCATTATGCTAATTTAAGTTTCCAACAAGAAAATAATTGAAGTGTCTTGTTGATAATTGACAGCCAACATCAATTGTGAGTTACAATCATCTTGGAAACAATGATGGTATGAACCTCTCAGCTCCACAAACCTTCCGCTCCAAGGAAATTTCCAAGAGCAATGTTGTTGACGATATGGTCAACAGCAATGCCATCCTCTATGCACCTGGCGAACATCCTGATCATGTTGTAGTCATTAAGGTAAATTTTATTTCACAAACTTTTCTATGATTTTATATACTGTAACCTTTCCAGGTCTTTTACTCTCTTCACTTTGGTGCCTTTGCAGTATGTGCCTTATGTTGGCGACAGCAAGAGAGCTATGGATGAGTACACTTCGGAAATTTTCATGGGTGGGAAGAACACTATTGTGTTGCACAACACATGTGAGGACTCCCTTTTGGCTGCTCCTATAATCTTGGACTTGGTTCTTCTTGCTGAGCTTAGCACTAGAATTCAGTTTAAATCTGAAGCTGAGGTAAAGAACTCATTCCCTAGTTTATGTTGCAAAAGAACTCATTCTCTGTTCTGAGATTACAGTCCAGAGATTGTTATAAATGAATTTTTGTTTCTATCACAAACCTTCTGACACCTGAAATGAGAGTTCTTTGATTCTTTCTCCATTACAATCTTTGTATCAAATGACTTAAAACTGTGCAACTTGCTCAATGGTTATGGACCAAAGGCTGTCTACTTAATACTATAATTCCACCTGCTTCTAAAGAGCATGGTGTTGATACTTGCAATGATTATTTATCACCAAGTTACACAATGACATGCAAATAACATCTAAAGCATTAAAGCTTTTTTTGGAATTACTACTGTTTAACCATTTGTTATTGTTCATAATCATGAGTTTAGTTTCCTTCACAACATAAGTTCATAACCTTCCTAAAGCTGCATGATTATGTTGCTCTGAATCAATATTTAGGCTAATTGTGTATATAACTTTTGTTTCATGTCTTTGGTTTACTTAATATTAATTATATCTCCAATATGTTATTCTCAAGTTTCAATTCAGATTTGAAAAGAAAAAACATTCCTCTTAATCCATTTGCATTTCGTGTCATTTTGTATGCAATGCTAATTAATTTCATTCTTTGATTGTTACTAGTCCTTGTATTATATCTGGAGTTAACTATGTTGTGGTTCTTGCAGAACAAGTTTCACACCTTCCACCCTGTTGCTACCATCCTCAGTTATCTGACCAAGGCTCCTCTGGTGAGTTAACTCTACTTGATTCAGTGATGAGTGCATATACACACAGAAATTCAGTTTCAAGAGACAAATCCAGTTATTATAATATTATATTATTATTCGTGCAGGTTCCACCGGGCACACCAGTGGTGAATGCATTGTCAAAGCAGCGAGCAATGCTGGAAAACATCATGAGGGCTTGTGTTGGTTTGGCTCCAGAGAACAACATGATCCTAGAGTACAAGTGAAGCAGGGGATAGAACCATAGTTGGAACTTTCTAGTTTCTAGCTGAATCGGAAAACTTGCCACTGTCCTTTTTATTTTATTTTATTTTCCTTTTGGTTTGCTGATGTTTCCAGTGTAATATTTGACAGTCTTTGCTCCCAAGTGCTTTAGAGCAGGGCTTAGCTTGTTTTTGGTACATGAAAATATAAATATTTATCTACTTGTGCTCAATTGGTATATAACCTTTAATTTAACAACCTGTTTACATCCGTGAAAAAAAACCTGTTCACTTTATTTTAAAATCAACATAAATATTATTGTAAAGAAGTACAAAGGTATCCCAACACAAGATACCAACAAAGATCTCATTATAAACAATCAAAACAGCATATATTCTGAATAACAACTGCACACCAATCAGACAAAGTTAACCTAACCTTTTTACTAGTTCTTGGATTCTTGCTATGAACTAATTTCAAGACACCAGCTTTACCTTTGCCATTAACACACTACAATCTGCTAACTATCTAGAAATAAGACATTGATTCTCATTAACCAAATAGGCTACAATACAGCCGACCACCAAATGTTTCACGGGTATCCCTTTGAGAACATGTTAAATACCGTGACTATGGAAGATACCTTTGAGAATCTAATCCAATGGTGGAACATTGTTAACAATATATACAACATGGACACTGACACGTTGAATATTTAAGAAAATGGGATGATTCAGTATAATTACATGTGTTGGTGTGAAACATTGATACTTGTTGGACACCGAACATGTCTTCTATAAGTTAACATGCTTGTATTTTATTTAGCGCGTCAAACATGCTGGTATTATTATAAATCATGTGAATAATTACGTGCGTGTATTCCTTTAACCCTTGATTAGAGCTACTCTAATTAGCTGCATTAAAATTGTTACAAATTTTGAGAGATTTAATACTTATCAAGGTATCAACTTATTTTGTAGTTTTTTAGAAGAAGAAAAGGAGGTGTCAACGTTAAAGCTGAGTTATTATTAGTGAAATTTAGCCACGTCGTACCAACGACAAATAATTAGTTTGCTTTTTTGTGTGACGGGTACAATAATTAGTTATGAGACCCTACAACGAGAAATTTTAATTTTAGTATGATCACAGGACAAAAAAAAAAGTGTTTGGTCATACACACATAAAAAATCTTTTTTTAATAATAAAGAGGAAATTGATAAAAAAAGATAATTGAATATTTTGAGGAGAATCATTTTATGTGTGTGTCCAAACATTATTGATTTGATCTTATGACCATGGAAGAATACCTTACCTACAACGGCTCTTCCATTGTTTCACATCACTAGTCATTTCCCAGGTTGAAATATTTTGAAAATTATTCAATATGCACCTCAATTTCGCTTCAGATTAAACCTTAACCTCCGATCAGCTATTTTTATATGTAAAATTTGATCGGGTCGTAACTTATGATCGTTTTTTCCCCCGGATCAAATGAAAAATTTTGATGTGCTTATTGAACAACCATCAAATATTTTTTAGAGTATTACTTTTCCCACCCTATTGTCTTCTCGCGCGCCCTGTAAAATTTCCAAAAATGCCCCTTTGCAGTTCGGATTACGTAATCCAGATTGAATTAGCACCATGAAAAAAAAGGGTCTAAATAATGGAATTTTGGATTTTGAGGGCGGAGTCCTGTAAGAAGTCCTTTCTAAGGGAGTTTTGATCATAAAAACACAAGGACAAAAGCTAGGAAGATTAATATAGTCCTTAAAATGACTATCCATGTTACAAACATGTTCAGAATTGGTGCTGGTGATGTCCGGATTACTTAATCCGGATTGCATCAGCACCATAAAAAAAGGGTGTTTTGGGGGTGTTCGGATTATGTAATCCAAAAATCATGTAATGCGCCCTATTTTTTGAGATTTCCGGATTACAAAATCCGGAAAAATCCGTAACTCATTTTTTCACCCTTTAACAAAGGAAAACACCAATCCGGATTATAAAATCCGGAAACTTCAAGGGCATTTTTGGAAAAAATAGGACGCGCGAGAAAAGCTACGGGGTGGGAAAAGTAAATCTCTATTTTTTAACCATGATTTATCTTGTGGCCTTTGTCGACCCACCAATCCAGAATTGGACCATGGCCCGTTTACGGGAACATCATTTCTCTTATCAAGCTTCAAAGTTCAATCATGTTAGCTTACGGACACCTTTTCTGGTTTTGTTCCTTTAAGATTTTTCTACGGTGGGAGATCATTGAGGAGTGTATTTTTTACTAAAAGACACTCATATTATTTCTCTTATAATAAGGCATTCTTGAAACATAAGTGAAATATTGGAGCTAGCTAGAGATGTGAATTATCTCGCAAGAACATGGACAACTTGATTCACTTGTCTGCAAGTAAATTCAAAATGAAAAAAGAAAAAGCAACAACAGTTGCCTATAATGTCTCAGAATTCATTGACAACATGCCTATCAGTATCACAATTAAAACGATACACCACTTTCTTAACATCGAGTGCAAAATCAACCGGTCCTAAGTCCTAACTGCAACTCGTGTGTCCAAGTGAGAGCATGGAAAAGACCTAATGTTTCCCCTATATTCGCATTACACAAATGAGAGAACAAATTGGTATTCCTCCTCATCGTGAATGCAAATACCAATCCCAACATGGTTTTGATGAGTAGAAAGCCATCTCTGTTGATGGTCTGCTCCAGCCCGTGACAGCTTGCTCTGGCATAACAGTAGCTTGTTGATGAAGCATCAATTTCGCCCTTCTCTATTCTTCAATCAAATGCTTTGTACTCTTCACAATTTGTGAACTTGTTTCAGTTGTGCTACTGCTACTCAATTTATTCATTCTTTGCTTCCAAATGCTCCAAGTTAGGACAACCCAATGTGCAGCTATGTCAACATTAAAACATTGCATGTTTTCTACTGTTGCAACCATTGAGTTTTGAATTTTACACCTTATTCACTTTAGATGACCTAAATTCTAAACATTACTACATTTAAAAAATTCAAAAAATAATGAGAAAAATATTAGTAAATAAGAAATTTAATGATATAAAAAGACAGAAATTTGACAATCTTCTGCAAAATCGGTAACACATGTGACAACTCTATCAAAAAATAATTAATATATTAAATAATAACTAAATAAACTGAGTACAATAAGCTATAAGTCAATAGATGGTAAGCTGGTACCATAAGCTGCCTTATTTGTGTCAACAAACATAGCCTAAATAAAAAGTCAAAAGATGGCAAGTCTGCTATCCGCACAACCAAAAATGTATGAAAGAAACCCAAAAATGGATTACAAGAAGAGATATTACTCCTTTTTTCACACATAATGTTACAAATTTCACATGTGTCTCTTACGATTTCTTCAACAAAATAAATATATGTTCTTCTTCCTCTAACATTTTTAACTAAAATATATAAAATTATCTCACCATGAAAGCCTATCAGACATTTTATCAAACATATAAAATTCATACTTAAAAATTGCTTACAATCAGAATACAACACAAATCTATCTTAATAAGCAAAAGATAAATTTCTAGCATTGGAACCTACCTTGACCAAAAAAGGCGTCAAGATAGAAGTTGTTTGAAATAAAAAACAAACTCCTTTAATTGATGGGTTTCACAATGAAGAGGATGACAGAAGAACAACTATATGAAAAACATTCACCCATAATTCAATATCGTAACAAATTTGAGCAAAATTCAACTTGCGGTATACAATATTAGTCCTTTAGGTTTTTTGTGTCCTACGTAGACTTTAAAAAACTGTGGTTGGTTCAACGATGGAAGGAGAGAGATTTTTTTAGGTTACATGACATTAGCACGAAATTTTCACCGCCGACTAATCTCCGTCAAGTAATCTACGGGGTATGAGTTCTTTCCTTCTAATCGATTTTTGTTCATACGCATGTAATCAATCCTCTAACCACATGCTTGAGGAGTCCAATATCCCTTACCACTTGAACCAATTCATTGTTAGTTGGGAGAGAGAGTTTAATGAAACAAAAATATAAGAGAAATGCTAGCAACACACCTTCTAACACACACTTTTTAACATACTCTTTTTGATTGGTTAAAATTCATATGAGACCCACAAAAAGTATATAGGACCCACATGATTTGGTGGGACCCATGTGAATTTTAACCAATCAAAGGAAGTGTGTTGAAAAGTGTGTGTTAGAAGGTATGTTGCTATCATTCCTCAAAATATAATATTACATTTTCACAATATCTATGATTTTATATTAATTATAAGACTACTTAAAGTGTAAATTTAAACAAACGTTCTCCCCATTCCCCCATTTTGGAGAGGAGCCAAAATTGGCGTAGAAATGATTTTGATCTCATCCCATCTAAAAAATTGAACAAAACCACTAAAATTTAAAACAATATCTTCCCTCCCTCCACTAAATTCTCATTATGTATCCGTCTATATCATTTTTCATACATGCTATGTTACCGACGTGACTTGCACAAGATTGACCATGTAACCTACATCTACCTCTTTCATATCTCCTACATGTAACTCTTGCCCAATTTATAATATGGTTAAACGATTTTGGCAAACATTGCGTGAGAGATAAGAAGAATTGCTCTATATTTTGGTACATTGGGTAACAAAATCATTTGAGCTACACTACATATTTATTGTATCTCTCGTGCAATATTTGTTCCAAATCATTTAATCTAATTATGTTACGGGCTTGAGGTGCACATATGACATGGAAAGGGGGTTGTCTGTACTCCGTAGGATATGTTTATGTGACCAAGTTTATTTCTATAGCAAGTGAGAAAGATAATATATGTTTGTGTTTTTCGATAATGAAATGGCAAATTCTATGGTACATTCAAAACATTTGAGTGTACTGGTACATTAATTCTTTAAATTAATAGTTAAATGAATTGTTTTTTGAAGAAAAATATTATTTTTTATCATTTATAATTATAATAACTAAATCTTATTCATCAAAAGTGTCAGCGAAATGTCCCTGTGAGTTTAACTCAATTGGTAAAGACAGTGCATAATATATGCAAGGTCTGGGGTTCGAATCCCGGACACCACAAAAAAAATGTTAATGAGATAAAATTAAATTTTTATCACTCATAAATGAGAACATTGATTATTTTTTACGACAATATGTAAAAAAAATTACTATGATTCTTATAAACAATGAAATATGTTTTTTTATTTATGAAATAATATTCTATAAAATATAAATATTGACAAATAACTATTTATTTTATAAAAATGATCGTTAATTTATAAAATTATGAAGCAATAGTACTGGTACACCTCAATTTATGAGTGTACACCTTTAAAAAAGAATATGATGACCGTAACATCAGTTTACACATGATAAACAAGAACCAACATTATGTTTATAAAATTACAAAGTAAGAGTACTGGTACGCCTCAATTTATGAGTGTCCTTTGAAAAAAATATGATGACTATAACATCAGTTTACACATGATAAACAAAAGGCTTAATTGCACTTTTGGCCCCCTATCTTTCTAGAAGTTGCGATTTTGGCCCCCTAACTAATTAAAATACAAAACAGCCCCCTATGTATTGGATCTTTGGCAGTTTTGGCCCCGTAGACCAATTTTGACTCGGTCAATGCTGACTTGACACTTGAAAGCCGCCACGTGTGCATTGCTTTGAAGTGCCACGTCAGCGTTGACCGAGTGAAAATTGGTCTAAGGGGCCAAAACTGCCAAAGATCCAATACATAGGGGGCTGATTTGTATTTTAATTAGTTAGGGGCCAAAATTGCAACTTCTTAAAACATAGGGGGTCAAAAGTGCAATTAACAGTATGTTTTGTATAATTATCACCACCAAACAAGAACAGCTTGCTTAAATACATCGATATCAGCTTGTTGTAAATAACTACCTCTTCAAGAAAGAACATGTTCTTGCTATTCCCACCGATAAATCATCATTTAAATTGTTGATGTCAATTGTCAATAAGCGACACGAAACATCAAACAACTTTTCTTCATTTCCATTTAAATCACATACAAAAAACTTAATTGGATTCTCGTAAAATCCTCTTTTACCTTGCAATAGCAAGATCTCCAAGAAAAAAAGCAAGATAATTAGATTAGGTAATATGAACAACATACGTTGAACTTAAGACAGTTCAACCGATCTACATATGTCTAAAACTGAAATCAAAATTGATCAATCCCATTTATTACCCACAAGTGCATTTCACAGTCACATATTTTATTTTTTTTATTTCATTTTACTTTTCTTTGGATTTCTTTTCGGCTCCTTTTCCTTTTCACCTTCAAGAGTTCAAGTGCACACTGAATCACTGATTATCATTGAATCTTCAAGGTCACTGATTGAACAGAAGCGCCAATTGGACAAAAAGAACTGCGACCTTATGTGTGTTGCCACGTCCCTACGTGGGAATAGCAAAAAGCAATCTAGCAAAAATCTATGGTTGGTACACCTGTCTATATTCCTAGACAAGTTTATGATTCATTATTCATAGGGAGCTTCTACACACTACAGTTGGTAATTTATGTTTCATTATTGATAAGCTAATTTATGATTCATAATTCCAAGTGTGGGGCCTTGATTCACTCCAAGACAAATACTTCATCTCTTCCATTATAAGCGAGTATTTTATTCATTTCGCATATAATAAAGAAAAAAATGTATAAGTGAAAGAGAGAGAAAAATGATTTTTTTGTGTCTTTATCGAGTATTGATATATTCTTCTTTATCATAAATGTAAAGTATAATATATCGAATTGGGAGTGGTGAAAATATTATTAATTAGAATTATAACTGAAAAAAAGTAATTAGTGTTGTATTGACAAGTGAAATGAATTATGGAGTGAGTATATTAGTAGTATGATTCATTATTCTTAGGCTATAATTATGGATATGTGGGACTTTACCAAAATGTTCATAGTATATCGGATGTATAATGAGGTGTGTGAATAAAAGATGTTCATGTAACATTTTTCAATATTTCTCATGCATACTCTTATGATTCATTATTAATAAGCTATAATTATGCCTACGTGAGACCTGAAATATTATTTCTCATACTTTAAACTTTAGAAATTCACATTTTTAAGATGAATAAGTGGGTGTCTGAAATTCAAACCCTGATCTTTACGTATATAATTCATAGTTCCTACCAATTGAGTCTAACTCTCGTTCTATCTATTAGTATTAATAATATCGACAAATGTAAGTTGCAAAACTTATTATCATTTTATCACTAATATTAATAATGATGTTTCGTCTCTACAAATTACGTGGTACCTCTTTATAACCTCCCCACCATCTCTATATATATTTGTAGAGTTGTGTTATTTTAACAATCATTTTCATGACAACTTTTGGTACAACCATACAATTACAAAGAAAAAGAGGTATTGACACAAAAATCAAAGCAATAGAGAGAATGTAAAAGCATAATGTGAGTATGAGTGAGAAAGTTGTCACATTAATTGTCAAAAAATGGTTGTACAAGTATCATCATTTCTCATATTTGTATTCCATAATGGCCTTAGAATATTGCACTGTTTTTCTTAACAAACACATTATACTACATTGATGGAATTATTAATAATGAGAGAAAAATAGCCATCTTTTGAATGATGTGACAGCGTCAACCCAAGAAAACAACATAGTAGTAGAGATTCTATTTGCTTTAGCGCAGAACCTATCATATGCGAAGTTTTGAATTATTTGCAACAATTGTGTGGAGTTTGTGGAAAAGTCGGAACATAAAAATTTGACAAAATGTTTCTGAAAACTGTCAGGCAGAGATTGAACATGCGAAACAGCTGCTGTTTGGATGGCGAACAGCTGCAGAAATAACCATGGAATGGATGCCACTGTTACTGATGTACAGATTGCGGGAGGAAATATAGCAGATGGCAGAAGTGTTATAACGCAGCAATCTCAACCCCGGGGGCAAAAACCGAGTCTTGGAAGAATTAAGTGTAATGTAGATGCGTGGTTTTAAGACTCTCTCAACCGTGTTGGGTTTGGTATGTGTCTTCGGGATGACACCGGGAATTTTGTGAAAGCCAATACGATGTGGACTAGTTCCATATGTGATATGGTTGTACGGGAAGCACTGGGGCTGTCATACGCAATAAAGTGGGTTCAAGAATTACAACTCACAATCGTTGATTTTGAATTGGATGCCAAGAGAGTTATAGATTATTTTAACAGTGGCAGCAATGACATTTCGGAGTTCGGAGATATATCCTTGATGTTTGTAAGAGGCGGTGCAATTCGTTGTTCCAAAACTCTGAGTTTAGTCGGAGACAGGCGAATGAAGCCGCTCATACCTTCGCACGAGAGATCACATTCTTAACTAGTCCCCATTATTATAACGATATACTTTATTGTATTGATACTTTGATTTCTAATGAAAAATTATAATTTATTTTCCTTAAAAAAATAATCTAGAGAAAATCGGTCACGAGCCACACTTTTTTTTAGCATTTTACATTATATTATTATTTATTTACAAGTAATATCAAATGCATTTGTATTTGGTGCAGTGGAAGTGTATAAGCATGTGTATTTTTTTGCAAGGTAATATCGAAAGTAATATTTTTTAACAAACATTATACTACAATGATCGAATTATTAATAATGAGAGAAAAACACTCACAAGCCACACACTTTTTATTTAAACAAAAAGCACAAAAACAAGCACAAACTAACTAAATGACAATGGTAGCATCTTAGTTAAAATTTAAAAGCTTCAAGTCCTTGTTGAATATGAGAAGAGAAATATTCAAATTCCTCACTTTTAAGTACCAACCCAAACTCAAGTCCACCTTCTCCATCTCCACTTTCAGCAAGAGACACACCCTTAAATGCATGCACCATCTCAACTTTAAGAGGTCTTCCAAATCCAAAATTGGTGTCATAAACATTAAACCTAGGCGATCCATGCAGAAACAATAGATTTCCAGACATATACATAGTTTTACTTAATTCAAACCAGTCTTCTAAATCTTTAAGAGGTTCATTTTTTATCTCATTAACAGCCTTTTCAATTACCTTAACAACATCAACAAAACTATTTTTTCCCTTCATGTCCTTTCTCTTCATGGTTGCACATTTAGATACTACACAGTTCCCAAAATACCCTTCTGGTATTGAGTACCCAAGTCTATCTCTGCAATCACATGTGAAACAAAAGTACTCATCTTTTTCATCACCATCATCATTTCTATGCATTGCTTTAACCATACTAGCCCAAACAAAAGCAGAAGTAACAACAAATTTAGATAGAAATTTTGGCACGTTGATATCATTATCATTTTTCTTCCATTCATTCAGTACCCATTTTTTCATCCACTCAATTTCTTCTTTTCCAAAAGAAATAATTACCTTAATAAGATCTTCATGTTCTCCAGTGCTTTGACTTTGAGCAATGAGTCTAAACTTCCAAGATTTTCTTGTAAAAAAATAATCTCTTAAAATAAGATCCTCAAGTCCTCTTGGGTCCCTCAAAACTTCCCTGTCAAAAAAAGGTAGTGACTTCAATTCAGATACATCACCTCCTTGATGGATCAAAGACCAAGATTTCATGAAATGATTGCAACTGTTACCATCCATCACGTGACAATATGTAATGCCAATGCAAACACCATGGTTGGGAAATATTGAGATTTGCAAAGCCAACAATGGAAGGGTGAATGTGTCATTGGCAATGTCATTAATATCTTCGATCCTGGTTTTGTGTGTTAATATTGGAGCAAGGTGATTATTTTCTTTGAGATTTTTCAGGTGGTGTTTGTTTGAGAGATGGTTGAAATCATGCGAGGATTCGATGATGGTAAAGGAGACAGAGTCTTCTTCGGTGCAATGGATAAAAGGTTTGTGTGGTGGTGGTGGAGAAATGAGGTTTCCAGCGAGAGGGAAGAAATGTTGAAGAGTAGAAGAAAGAGATTGTTTGAGAGATGGAAGTGTTGTTTTGCAAAAATGGTTGGTTGAATGAGGAAAAGGATAGAAGAATAAGCGTTTAGCGTAGATTGGACCAGCAAAATGCAAGTCGAGGAATGTGAGAGGAAGAGAAGATGTTGTTCTTCTTGTTGCAGGAAAAACAAGAGTTTGCTCAATAAGTTTATGCTCTGCTCCTATAGGTTTTTCCATTTCTTAAATTTGATGGATTAGATGATATGAAATGCTATTGGGAAGAAGCAATTTATACACCTTGAAGAGATGTAATATCACGTATAAAAATGGAAAATACGGAATGGTACAACATTTTTTTTTAATTTTTTTTTTAATAATTGTATGACTAACCCATTTGAGTTGGTTCAATGGTGTTGGCTTGAGATCTTAAAATGTTCTTATTTTAAGATGTAAAGTTCGATTTTTTCGGTGTCAATTTGAATTCATCGAAAAATAATAGTTGTTCGACACTACCAACTACCAACCGCTTCTCTTTCAATCATGTATGTGTATTTTTTGCTAAGATAAAAATAAAAATCATGTATGTGCATTTACTTGTCTCATATTTGTCTTATAGTAACTAGTACTGTTTTAGCATGTGTTATGATAAATACCGACAATCTAATACTCCATGTGTTTCACAATTATTGTTTCTTTAATATTTTTTTTTTCTTTGAAAGTGATTGTCACTTTATAATACCAATGCAACATTTATTATTATTTTCCATTATTATACTCTTATTTATTGAATTTCATCCAACTTTAACTACTCCACTAACTACAATTAATAAGGATATTTTAGTAAATGTTATTAATTTTACCATTGAAATCAACCCAATTAATCATTTACTTAATAATCATGCATAAATCGTAAACAACTAATATCGTAAAACGGAGGAAGTACTTTGAAATTCTTTTTATGAGCATTCGTTTCGTTTTTATTCGTGTGTCATATGTGTTGCGCTATATATAGCATATCTCATAAAACATACTTCCTATTCTCTCGGCAATGTAGAATAATACATATACTAACGAATTCAGAAAGTGAAGCTTTATTTAATTTAAAGGTATCTCTAAAAAACCATTTGTCTCCATGCAAGGGAGTGTTTGAGTTTTATCTAATCGTTTCGAATATTAAGAATTTTTTATCTTTTGATTTCAACTCTGAGATGAAGTTTATTAAAAAACATGTGAACATGGTTATTCTTAGTTTAGTTAGAGTTGAGTGCTCTTGGATTAGTCACCATATTTTTGAGATTGCTTCTACAATTGTAACGAAACTTTTCTTATCAATAATATGAATTAATTTTGGTCTTGTAGAAAAAAAAAATCTAAAAAATAACTATTTAAAGTTAGAATTTGAATAATTATATTAAACATAATAATTAAAGTAAAATTATGTTTATATTGGAGATTTTCAATTCTTTTTATTACTTATATTTGAGGTCCAAAGAAGTATCCAAAAAGAGCTTAATGAAAATGGAGTACGTTGTTAGTGTAATTTACAAAAAAAATCATGACGAATTGAAATCAAGTTAAATAGTAGCTTTTGGTTTTTAATGTTTTTTTCTCCTTCAATTGTACCTGATAATTAAAATTTTGTGTATTATTTTTAAATTACTATTCTTTATTTTAGGTTTATGATAATAAAACTGAATAAAAAATTAATAAAAGTAAAGATAATTTAATAAAAACTATTCTCATTTTTTATTTAAACTTTATTCCACCCGTCTCAAAATAACCGAGCATTTTTTTGAAGGACCAAAAGAAGCTAGCTAAGAAATGCATGAATTTTTAACTTTTCTTGCCATGTCCTATTCATTTTTTTTTTGGTAATAATTGTTAGGGCTGGACAATAACGGAACTGGATCCTCTTATATCTTTTTGTCAAGTCATCCCTCCTTTTTTAATTGAATGATTGATTGACTCAAAAAAAAACAAAGGAGATAAGAAAAACAGGTCGGTTGAATAATTAGAGAGATAAAAAACAAAAAAAACCTAAAAAATAATTAATAATAGTGATACTCATTTAATAATAGAACACACTATCTATTTTTTAATGTATTTCTTTCATAACTACAATTTCCATTTATTTTAATAAAAAAACAATCTCAACTCTTGTATGAACTATTTTCTATAGTCACGGGACCTTAGACACACTATTTATTTAGTTATGTCACACTATTAGAACTCATTCAAATAGTACTGTAGCATTGCAGGTGTCACGATATGAGGAGACAATAGTGATACTAATAATATTAGTTGGAAAAACTACTTAGAACATCCATAATAGTAGTTCATTAATAGGGACTCTTTAAATGAGCCTCACGTTACACATTACTTATTTATAATATTTTAATAAAAGTATCTATTTAGAATTCAATGACTGCAATAGAAGTACAATAATAAAGACTCCAATAAAAAGTACTTAAATATGCCCACTAACTTTACATTAATAAACAAAAATGTACTATTCATTAAATTATAAATTACCTCGTAATATTTAATTATAATCCTTAAAAAAATTAAATTATAAAATATGTATTTATTCGTATGAACTTAAATTTCTGCCACATTTACTAGTAATTTGAAAATAGAAAAATTAACATTAGAAATTTTACATTCCTTCGTTAAAAAATAATAGTAATAATTAGCATGAATTACATTTTATTTAAAACGATGACAAATAGATAAAATAATATTTAAGACAACTATTAATTATTATTTTTAAATCAAAACAACTATTAATTATTAAAATATTACTTCTTTTATAAACGGGACCACATAATACATATTTTATTACTTATTTTAAGCTATTATATATTATATGATGTATCACGTGGTCCTGCCAGAGGAAAAACTAGTAATATATTGTATCATGTTTCACCTGGTCCTGCCAGATAGATAAAATATAGTCCTTATGGAAATATTTAATCGATATATTTTTTAAAATAATTGTTATTTTTAGTTTTCCAACTATATTCCCTATCTCGTGAGCTTAACTCAATTGACAGAGATATTTGCATATTATATGTAGCGGTCGGGTATGAACACCGGACACCCAATTTTTTCACAATTAAATTATGTGAGCTCTAATCACTAAGCTACTTAACAAAAAAATAAAATTAAGCTTTGCTTAAACAAAAAAATTAGAATCAAGCTATGTTTTTTTTTCTTTTCTAAATTACACCAGGGTCCTTTAAGTATGAGGTTTGACTAAATCATTCGTTTTGTAACATTTGGTTAACATAATGACTAAATTGAAAACTTTGCAAATTTAAAGAACTTATGTGTGACCAAAATAACTTAAATGATCAATTTGTTACAAACCTCAAACTTAAAGTACTCTTGGTGTAATTTAGTTTTTTTTATTAAACTAAAATGAAAATATGTTAGCAACCAAAAAGCATTCTACTTAATACAAGATATACTTAGGGTGAAAATGAGTCAAGTCGAGTTGAACTCGTATGAGCTCAACTCGATAAGAATTAGATCAACTCGAAACTTTATTCGAGTTTCTCACAAACTATTTTTTCAGCTCATTTAAAGTTCATGAACAGTTTGGTTCGACTCGTTGGTTCGGTTCATTTTAACAACTTATATAAAGTCCAATTTTTTGTTTAAAAAATCAAAATTTATCGATATTTGACCTTTTATATTAATTTTTGTAAAAAAAAAACAAATTTTGAATTAAAATAAAAGTTATCGATACAAAGGATAGACACAAATCATACAATCACTACAAGAAAAAAGGTTTTTGACAGCGACGTATGTCGTTGAGAAAAATTCAAAGTTGTTGTGAAATGTGTTTTTCCCAGTGAAAAAAATATCGCTGCATGTCGCTGGCGTAAGTGCTGTTGCGAAAAGTTTTGCAACGACATTTGATGTCGCTGTGAAAACTAATGCTTTTGCAACGACACTTATTGTTGACTTATGTCACATGTCACAATGACTATATTCGTTGCGATAAAGCATTTTCCTGAACAACTAAAGTTGTTGTGATAAGTTGTTTTTTGTCAACAATACAAATTGCTGCTATTTTTTAGGCTAAAGTGCACTTTTCCACCCCTAACTTTCAAAAACTTGCAATTTTGACCCCGTAAGAACAAAAACTACAATTTTGGCCCTCTAAGATTTAGTCCATTTGCATCTTTGGTCCTTTTGATCAATTTTGACTTATTCAACGCCTACGTGGAAGGCCACGTGTGTAATTAATTAATTAAAAAATGTAAAAAACCAAAAAATCAATTTTTAAATTAAATAAATTAAAAAAAATTAAAAAGTCACAGTAATTGTTGTTGGGTTGGGTGTTGTGTTGGAGACCACTGCCACCACCAATTAATTCCACAGTTCACAACAACCAATTTACATACGCCTTCAATTTCATCCTTCAAAGGCTGACGAAACGCAACAACAAGCAATGAATCACACTTAGAGGACACAACAACACGGGCGAAAGTGTTTGTTGGATACTTCCAAAAATACGGTGACATCCTTGAAGGCGTCATTATTTCCGACAAGCTTACCAATGGATTCAGGCATGCGAGGAACCAAGTGAGAACATCACTGGACTTCTCCCATCACGCGTCTAGCCAATGTCACTACCAAATCAACAACAACATCACATCGTCGCCGACCGGTAAAACCAAATCAACAACTCAAATCTCAACAATAACAACACAACTGATCCAAAATTCATCAAAAAATTCAAACGCAACTTCAATATTTTTTTGGGTTCGTTGGAAGCTTCACGTAGATTTGAGTTTGATGGACAATTTTTTTGGGTTTGAAAAACATTAAAAAAACAAACAGAGGAGTGAATAATTTTAGATCTAGAAGTCAAAATTATATCATGGATTGTTGAGGTTTGCAGATTTTAATTGATTTTGTTGATTTTATTTTCTCTGGATTTGCAAGAGGAAAAAAGAAAGAGGACTGTTGTTATATGTTGTTGAGGATAAGAGAGATTAACTGGGTTGTTGATGATGAAAAAGATGGATTGGATTGCTGTTGTTGTTGATGATAATGATGATGAAGAATGGGTTTTGATGAAATGGGTTAAGAAGAAAAGTTTGGAGGTTATGGGGTTCTGAGAAGAAGGAAGAGATTTCTCGTGTGG
>Ga0228711_1004575_pt1 | contig 21231 bp, 12 predicted proteins | sample MedpolnodulmetaG_2_FD_177996 | JGI IMG/M metagenome (GOLD analysis project Ga0228711, IMG submission 177996) | Root nodule microbial communities from Medicago polymorpha collected in Santa Monica, California, United States - brown nodules | ecosystem: Host-associated > Plants > Roots > Nodule... | reverse complement strand
TTTTTTAGTGAGTAGCGGCGATGGTTGCTTATGGATTTTGTTTTTCAATGGTGGTTCGTGATGGAGTTTGTTTTAGACGATGAAATTGGTTTTGTGGTTCATGGGTGTTTAAGGTAGTTCTTAGGTGGGTGATGTGTGTAATTCGTGTCTTTATTGGTGTTTATTTTGGGTGTTCCGCCTATATACGGCGTCTTTGTAGTCTCTGATTTAGCGGTCTTTGTTCGTCTTAAGCAGAGACCGAGTTTTTACATACATTTTGCCGTTAAAAAAAACTATATTACAAATTTTTTATTATTAAGCGACGGAACGAGTATTTTTTTTCTCTTGTATATAAGGATGATCAAAATGAAAAGTGTTCTTCTCACCATCATTTTTGTTTGAAAACATCAGAAAAATACAAAAGTACCTTCTGCCAAAGGATATTTTTATATTTTCTTGGTATTTTGGAGCAAAAACGATGGTAAGAAGTGCATTTTCGATCAAAATGGTTGTTGTGAGTGGAGTATACGCCTATGGATCTATAACTATGGGCCGAATGTTTCAAATAAGCCCATTAGCTCTCGTTTGCTTTAATTGGTTGGCAAAATACACTCAAAATGATTTTTTTTATCCTTCCACAAAATTGAAGAATGCTTTGTGAATTTACTTCTGTTAGATTTTATATATTCAGTTACTTAATTCCCATTTTCTGATCAAGATTTTAATATATGACTTAGCCACTTGCATGTGATGAACTTCCTAGGTAATGAACGTTTGTTATTTTCTTTTTGTTTTAACAAAAGAATCTTGCTATGAAAAGCACACGTTAAGAAAAATTAATGATCATACCATATGAGTATTGTTATTTTAATCATTATACCTTATGAGTATTGTTATTACATGACTGAAGTGATAGGCATATTGTTTGTGTTTCATTTGACAAGATATTTAACGCTAATTTTATGGTGTACAAGTAAAATAGTGGTGAATCCGGCACTTTTTTTTTCTATTCGTATTGGATTAATAAATATCATCATATATCACTTGATATAACTATTAGTTTATTGATGTAGTAGTGGAAAGAAAAAAAAACCTTGTATGTGATACAACACCTATCTTATTTGTGCATTATAGGACTAGGTCTAGGTTTGACATCTAATGCTAACGAAATATTATTTTTGTATGGTTACAAGATCAAATATAAATCTTTTAGGCACATTCACAAAAACATTATTTCTACCTTTTATTCTTCTAATTAGTTAAAAAAAATATTCCAAAAATTCTACTTATTACTTTTTTCAAGTATGCCTAAGGCTTGTGACCATAATTTTGTGACTATAGATGACTTGTTTTTTATATAATATCCAACCATAGCAACATAATATCTCATGTTATAATGCATGACAATGCAACTAGTGATCATCCTCTAATTCAGATGCATTTGATTCCAATCTCTATCTCTAACATTAATTTTCAAACAAAGAGAATGCAAAATTTGCTAGTGAAAAACATAATTTACATAGCTTTTAGCCTTATTAACAAACCTAAGAAACCTTAATTGTCAACAACAAGCATATCTTGAGTTCTTGACTATTTAAAGCCAAGTGTTTAGGGCATTATATCACAAAAAAAGTGTTTAGGACACTATGATTCCATATGTAGGATTATACATAAGCAAAGCAAAGAAAAGGATTCCTAGATTGTGGCATTACTCATCATTCTTTTAATGCCTCACTTTGCTAGTTGCGACTTTTGCACTTTTCCATGGCTCTTGGTGCTGCATAAATCAGATGGATAATCATATACCAATATGAATTCTTTATTTTGATTTGATATTTGTGAATTTTATTTTTCAATGTTTAAATCCCCTTTTGACCTCTATGGTTTATCATATTACATCAATGATGCTTTAAGAGATATTTGAGACAGAGATTATCATATATGTGAGACTCACCTAATCCAATTGCTTCAGAACTTTTCATTATCCTTAACCTCTTGCAAGAGTCGATGAACATCCTAAACCAACAACAATAAAAACATTTAGAGTTAAATACTCACCATTTTGTTTTTTTCTATTATTGCTTTTCTCAGATGATAAAACAAAATAAGTAAGTTTAACCAGTGCTCTCAAGGCACCGGTTGGCAAGACACAACAAGATAATAACCTTTTCATAATTTAATTTCCATTATTAATTCACAACAACGTTATATATTTTAGGTTCAATTATTCGGTCGGTCCAAAAACTATTTGAAATTTTTTAAATAATTCTCTGAACTAAAAAAATTTAAAATGAGATTTTTGATCTTCTCAAAATTTGTAATTGAGTATTTGAGTTTTTATGGAGACCTAAACTTTCAAATAATCAAATTATATCAAAATTCATATATATATCTAGTTACATATTATTCAAAAGTTTATGGACTCAATCACAAGTTCATGAATCCATGTGAGACAAAATATGCACTTACTTCCATGGAACATCACCAACTAGCATCCAATCACCATCTTTATCTTCATAGGTGAGGACATATTCTGAGCCATGAAGGAGATCCATCAATCTACTTTCGCACACATTTCCTTGACCAAAAACTCCATGAGAGCCAAATTGACCTGCACTTTTCATTCATCAAAAACACCATCAAAATGAGTTACATGATGAACATTTATTAGTAAAAAATTATTTGACCTATTAATAGCACTCCTCTAAAAAAAATCTTAGCTCAAGGGAATCAACCACCCTTTAGTTATGCACGTTTTAAATAAAGGCCTAACAACCACAAACATCGGACACAACACTGATTCATTGACACAGTAATAATTTAAAAACCTCTTGATATTAGACACTGAAACATGTTGGACACGCATTCAATCTGAAGTTGTACCACATATATTGAGGCAACATAAGCCGCCTTTTACTCTAATTCTCCACGATATCAACGATCGCGACAACCCCGAGATTGTTATCTTAAAACCTAGTGCACAAGCAAAATGAGAAAGTAATTTCAAGTAATAAAAAATACTCACTGATTGTAAAACAACTAAACATCTTTTCTAGTGCAGAAGATAGTTCCTTGTAAGTGTGAAAATTTTTGAGATCCACTTTCCTCAAGTATGGAGCACCATCCATGCTCACTTTTATATAAAGGCATTCAGATTTGTCTTCTACATCATCAATATCATTCTTTTGAGATTGAGTGGCCATTGAATTCTTCCTGAAAGAACGGATTGGTGGCCATCCTACAACTTGTTCCCTAGATAAGAAATGAAGACAAAATTAAACTATAGGATTTGATTATAACTTCAAAATTTATTTGGATAAATAATTTAATTAAGGACTTATAGCATAAGTGCATATGTATAAGTTATTTCTACAACAAAAATTAAATAAAATCAATATTTTTGAGAGCTTATAGAATAACATGAAAACATTGTACGGAGTTGTGATAAGTTGTTTTGATAAGCTCTCCTAAATAATCTCACAAGTGCTTATGTAATAGATAAACTCAAACAAGAGGATCATTAACACTAGGCTAACATGAGATTAAAATTAACAAGATAAAAAGTAAAAAATCATTTAATCTTTCTCTCTATCATCTCATTTTCTTCTTACTTTTTAACACTTGGTTAGCACACACAAATATTAGAAAAATTTAGGGACAGTAAATCAACAATAAAAATGGTAAAATATTTTGACAAGTAAAACATGATATAACAAAAACTACTAAGAGCGCATTTTGATTGACTTATTTGAACTTATCTACAGACATAAGCATTTGAAAGCCTGTTTGGAAGAGTTTATGAAAAAAAACTTAAAACAAATTCATATGATATTTTCAGCTTATGGATAACCGCTTATGGTGCTTATTTTCATAAGCTCCCCAGAATAGTTTGTGAAAATAACTTATATAAAAGCATATTTATTTTCTTTTATCTTTGGTATTGAAATAACTTATACATAAGGACTTATATGATAATTACTTATACTATATCCAAACAAAGCCTAAAAATTTCATTTCTCTCAAACAACAATAAAGAAAAGAAAAATAGTAAAGCTAAAGAAAATAAAAGTACTTTGCAGCTGAACCAGAAATCTGAGACTTCTTCTTCTCATTCAAAGGATTTGAAGACTGTTGAATTTGATCTTTCGCAATAGAACCTTGTTGGTTGCAACTTCTTCTCATATCAATGGCATCTGAAAAACCTCTTTTTGCTCCTGAAACTAAACCCTTAAGCATGCATAAAGAGTATGCATTTTTTCCTTCAAGAAGATCATTATCTCTCTCTGGTGATTCAGAACCAGGTAAACCAAGTCTTAACTCAGTAGCCTTGAGGTTCAAGCCATTGTTACTTCTTTGAGAAAATTTCTCAGAACTTTCCATTGTAGTAATGGAAACTTTAACTTCAGTTCAAACTTCAGTTTACAAAACTACTTTAGTATAAAGAAAAACAATGATGAGAGAGAGAGAGAGAGAGAGAGAATTGAACAGTGGAAAAACAAAGAAGTTTGAAGTTTTGTTTTGATGAATAGAGAAGGTTCTGTCTGAGGTTTGTGTTCTGTTTGTTTTGTTTCTATATAAACTGAAAAAATCACTGTCTTCTGTTAAACATTGATAGTAATGGCATATCATTGTAACTTGTAAGTGGTGTAACAAAATAAAATGAAAAGGAGAAAATGGGAATATTGAATTTTAAGAATAAGGACCAAGGAGAATAGTAGATATGGTAAAAATAGAGTATATGGATTAGTTTTGGGTTAATTAGGTCCCCTAAATATATCAACATTTGATTTTAGTTCCCCTAAAATATTTCTTAGGTTTTTCGTCTCTCCAAAATATTTCATCCATTAAATTAATCCCTACTTTTTAGTCAACTCATGTCTAACCTTCATATTTTTTAATGAAATTTTTCAGAAATTGGTATAATATTATGACAATCTCTCAAAAAAAAAGAATTTTTTAAGAAAACAAAAATTAATTAAATATGAATTTTTATGTTTTTGGTGCTAAATAATTCATATTAAATTCATGTTTTGCTAAAAAATTCTATTTTTTTTTTAAATATTGTCATAATTTTCTACCCATTTCTGGAAAATTTCATTAAAAAATATGAAGGTTAGACATGAGTTAACTAAAAATTAGGGACTAATTTCATTGATGGAAAATTTTAGATGGACCAAAAACCTTATGAATATTTTATGGGGACTAAAATCAAATGTTGGTATATTTATGGGGACCATTTACTTATTTAACCAATTAGTTTTTTATTTATCTTTTTGTGTTAATATATATATATATAACATCTAAATTTTAGATAAAAAGTATATAATATTGGTTCATGTTGGACACCACCTGATGTAGGAGGTTTTCCATAGTACTATTATTTCAGCCGAACTTTAATCAGTTCTGTTTTATTTTCTGTTTTGGATTTTTGGTTGTTTCCTTGGTATTTAAACACTTCAGATGTAGCTAGACAATTTTTATTCATTCAATAAAATTTCAGAGAGTTTCCTCAATTTCTGCTGGATTCCGGAACTCTATTTTCACAGGTTTGTCGCTTGGAAACTTGTTTCTTTTTAATATAGGTGTAACGCTTGTTAACCTCCACTTTCAACTGTGCACCAACACACAACACCGACACATAGATTTAGATTTGTTATAAATTATAGATCGTCTTATCTCAATTTAACAATCGTTGAAGTGCTAACGGTGTGAATGTGTGGAATTGTTCACAAAAGCAAATCGGAATCCTTGAAATCATGTTAAATTTATTTTCCATTTTTTTTAACTTATTATCAATATCTATCTATTAGTATCAATATCATGTTAGTTCTTTGTGTATCTATTTAGGTGCTTCATAGAATATTTACTTTAAACTTTGAAGAAGAATGTGTGGTTTTTTCTTTTCAGATTTTATAATTTGTGTGATTCTTTTTTGTGGGCAATTCAGACAAACAACACAAAGTCCTTATCATACTTTTCCTTTTACATCCTTTCTCTTGTTATTTTTTATTTGGATATATGAAAATTTATACTGTTATTCTACTTTTCTGATTTTATTTTTGGATAATTTATTTAACTATAACAACTTAGATTAGTTTATTCGTGGCATTAGTAGAGAGATATATATATACACTAGTTTGAGACCCGTCCCCTGCACGGAAAATGTTTTTCCAAAAATTATTTTGTGTATATTAAATAATATATTAGTTTTGATGATTTTTTTTTTCTTTTTTTTCTTATATTAAGGACCCCGAGGAGGTAGATAAATAATACCTTAAAATTCTAGAAAAAAAGGAAACATTACAGTTAAAGAAGTCTTATTTTTATTTTGTCATTTTGTGTTCACCTAGAAGGTTTAGACATTTTGTCCCCTTCTTCTTTGTGTTACTATAAAAATAGATCAAACACACTATTTATTTTTTGACCCAAAAACTCAACCCTCTGATATGCGCATATGAAAGGGAAAATTAAAGCTAACTGAAAATACGAATTTTTTAAAATAATTTAGAAATAAAATCGAATTTTAAATAATTGTAACGGTAACTCATGTCAATTGATAAAAAGGAGGACTATGATTGTAGTCTAGCAAACCCATGTGCATTAATCGCGGGGCAAACCAGCGAACCAGTGTACGAAAATGAATCCATATAGTAAGAAAGGTTACATGTGATTGATTAAAGTACCAACCTGGGTCTAAAAATGGAAAATGATAAACCATGAATTTTGTTATAAAAAGAAATCAAACATGAATTATTTCAAATAGTAAGAAATTAACGTTAGTAGAAAAAAAATACAAACAATCAATTGGGAATAATAAATTGGTTTGATGGTAAGTTTGGTTCATGTCTCTTGTTGAAAATATTTTGTTTTGGAGAGGAGAATATGCACCATTAAAATCAAACAATGTAGATCAACTCTACATAATACATGCATCCATAACATAACAACCTAGTTAATTCAACTCTAATAAGTTCTAACAAATAAATGAAAAAGCATTAATCATGGGCACAATCAAATGAACCCGTCTACGAATATTAAACCATATAGCAGAAAGTTTATGTGTGGCCTATTAAAGCAAAAAACCGGGTCTAAAACTGAAAAATGAACCGATCATCAACATAAAAACGGTCCATATACCATCAACTACTTGAATTAGGTTGAAAATTAAATGTAGAATGAATTTGTTAAGTTAAATTTTTATTAAGCTATAAATAAGTAATAACTCTTTCTAAAAAAAGGTAATAAGATGCTCCATATAGTGCAATATTGAAGCAACACAATTACATAGGTGGTAAATGAACAGTTTTTACTCCAGTCATGTATTATAAATAATAAAGAGTGATGCGTCCTCCCGTTGCAGAAAAAATGCATAACAGATGTCAAGTTACAACAAAAAAGTTAAGACGATTATCAGTGTCATTTGTTGGGGGCACCGATGATTGTCATTTATTGGGGGCACCGTTGAAATAAAAAGCATTTAATTTACCAATAAATGACGATCATTGGTCAATCCTTGCATTAATATATCTTTTAAGTTGTATTAATATATGATTTTTTTTTTTTGAAGAAACATATGAAATTATGCATGATGTATATTATTATGTCTATATACACCATATTTCAAAGTTTCTAAATTACTAATATTAGTTGGTGATAGATGATCCTTTTTATTAGCGAATATCTCCATAATTTTTTTTAAGATATTAATATTGTAAAAACCACCGATGAATTGATCTGAGTGCTGAGATTTGTGTAAGAAAAAATATCGTCTCAGAGAGAACCTATCCTATGTAATTTATAGATTCTTCGACGAAGATTAGTCACTGTTAAATGACAGTAGAAACTTCCTACCTATAACATGGAAACCAAAATAAAAATGGTAATTCAAAACCATTAAAAACTTTTTTTGTTAACTGCATGTACTATTGATATATTTCAAGCTCAAACAACATTTTATTTGTTTGTTGGTTTTCACATTATATTTCAACGGATATCTCATACTTAAACTTATAATGAGAATAGTGTGATATGTAATGACATTTTTTTAATTTTTAATAGTATGTTTATATTATTTATTATTGATTATTTACATTTGTCAAAAAAGTTATTGATTAATTACAAACAACGGTAACTTTAATTCAAACGATTGCAACCAAAGTTCCTATTTGTAGATAGAATATTGAAGCAACAAAATTGCATAGGTCAATTAATTCAAACGACTGCAACCAAAGTTCCTATATATGCAACAATACGAAATAGAATATGAAAAAAAATCAATACATGTGGCAAATCCTATGGAAATACACAAATACCTTTTAAGTGAATTGATAAGTAATTCTTATATCAATTAACTTTTTTCTTTGATTCTATACATATAAGGATGATTCATACAAAATTAAGCTCATGATACATAAATGAATTGTAACGTATCCACAAATATATAATGGTTTACCCATGCAAATGAGGTTAGGAAAAAACCAATACATCTAATATTTAGTTTCATAACACATCAAAAAATTATGGCATATCAAAGTATAAGAATATGATAGCTAGTTTCACCCTTATGCATAGTAAAGGAGAGAAACCCTTTGCTTCAAAATCCCATACAAAAATAAAAAAACTTCTCCATACATTGCTGAGTATATTTTGATACTTTTAAAAGCTTGTATCAAATCAAGGATATTAATATACTTCTGAAAAAGAGACGGAAGAAACGATGTGGTGGAAAGTGCCTGCAAAATTAGCCTATTTATAGGACAATCACATATGTAGTTTTGTTAAGTCAACTTTTTTGTAGTAATTAGATTTTAATGAAAATGAATATGCTTTAAAATCACATCATGTGACAATTTCAAGTCTACACAATTCTCTCTCAATTATATTCTGCTACACAATTTTATAATATTTTTTGCTAATATTTTGCTGCACTTTTTTTCTTTAGAGTCATTTTCACCAATATTTTACTACGCGTTTTTCTAATAATTTTTACTAATATTTTTCTACATGTTTTTTGTTAGTCATTTTCATTAATAATTGGATTCATTCTAATTAATATTTCACGAATATTCTCTCCTTAATTTTTTGTTGTACCATATTCTTCTACACGTTTATTTGTAGGGTAATTTTTTTGTTCAAGTGACCCTCATGGATTCTTAACTATTTTTTCAAAGGATTATCAAGCATTCTTAGAATTACTATTTTTTGTTTGATCAAATAAAAAATAATTAACAAATTTAAATGACGACAGAGAAAAGCCAAATGGGAAATTTAATCTTGTCAATTAACATTGCCTTATATAATTAGTGTCGTGAAAATTGGAATTTTAATCATCATTTGCCAAGTGGCACAATGCATATGTGGAGAGCTTAATAGAAAAGAAGCATTTAATATAGGTCATGGTAAAACATTTGCAATTGTATATATTGTATATAATATATATATAGATATAGAGATAGATATTTATGGATGTAGTTTTAAGTAAGGAGATAATTATTTTGCTAAATAAATTAAACATTCTTTTTCTAATAAAATTAATTAAAATAAAATAAAAAATATGGTCAAATAAGTAGATATTTCATTTATTGATATTTTTTTTTTCACACGTCAAATAACCTTCCAACATTTTAACGTTCTACTTAGGTTACAAGCTTGCATTACCAAGTTTACCTTGATAATTTAATAGCTAGTGATTATACCATGTGTAGTAAAGTATCCACTATCGGAGTCAAGTACAAAGTTACTCTAAAATCCTACAAATATGTCATTAAACATTGCTCATGACTTAAGCATCTAAAACCATCCCCAATGAGGGGTACACTTTTAAGATTTGGTATCTATTAGGTACCCCGTTAGGGAGAACAAGTTTTTAGGGTCTTAAAAGACTTAAGGTCTCACTTAAAACATCAATCTTAAGTGGGACCCATGTTTTTTAAATATTAAAAAAGTGAAATATAATGTTATAAAGTTATTAATAGTTGATTAGTGTGGCACATTTAAGAAATTTGTGTGAGATGTTGGGTTGAAAGCATTGAATGCGTATTAGATACTATTGATGAAAAATTATAAATAAGTGATGTATACATATAGTTTCGTTAAGAATTAATACCCCATCAAAGGGCATCAAGAACCCTTAAAAGTACAACAATCTCGGGATAAAATCTTAATAAATAAATATAGAAAAAATCTTAAAAGTGAAAAAATATCCAATACTTTTAATGTGTGCCAAAAAAAAGTTAAGAGTAAGATGCGGTAGAGGCAGCGTTTGGATGAAGGTAACTGATGCTCAAAAAAGTTAAGCAAGGAATCGTAGGAAAGTGATAGAACAAACAGTGTCTTTTGAAAAGCCAAGTTTTCATGCGGTTGGGAAAATACTGACAACAAAGAAAAATTATTTTTACCAACAAAAAAGATTGTCATTGATTTATTATTAGCTCTTCGTACGTTGGTTTTGTTTGGACTCAATGAGAAAAATTATAAAATAAATAAAGAAAAATGAATTCTGACAAGAAGATCTACCAAGAAACAAAAATGATATTAGAATAGAAATAAGTGGGAAAGTGAGGTAAAAACACAAGGAAATTTTTGTGGGGTGAAAAGGATATAACACTTGAACTCGTGTTTGTACTTCATGGCTTGTAGTATTATTGGTTTGTACATCCCTAACTCGTTTATCTTTGTGGATTGTATATTTTAGACTTAATAAAGAACACCGTGTTTGGTCTTATAAGTCCTAGTTCAACTCACAAAAAATGTTAAAACAGTTAGGTTGGACGTCATGATCGGGTTCGAATTCTGACACCTCCACTTATGTAGATATGTTTACGATGGTTTTTTCATTTCGTCTACCTGCCAAAAAAAACACCATGTTTGAATTTTCGCTATGAAAGCATACACATTTAGTGTCTCATATATAGTTTTTTTTAACTAGGATCATCTTTAGCGATAGAACCTATAATTGATTATGCCAAAAGCGGCTTTTAGCGAAACGTCTCTGAAAAGTAGAAGTTAATAGTTCACTCTCATCCTTACGGGCTATATACAATGGCATGATTAGAGGTAGGGATGAGAATAGGCTAGGTCGAGCTATGCTTTGCAAGGCCTAAGTCTGGCCTGCCATATTTTTTTAAAGTCTAAGCCTGACTTGCGGCATGTCATAGGCCAATTTTTTAGGCCTGAGCCTGGCCTTCTGAAAGCCTGATACAACCTGTTAGCCTGTTTAAAAGCCTACATCTTATGAACATCTCTAAATAAGCAATGTGATCTAAGTTTGAATGGACTAGCGAACTAATAGTTCAATTAGATTAAACTCTCTTTTGATAATCAACACGAGGTTTTAGGGAATTCGACTATATATTGTATCATATTTTTATTCTAGTTTATAATAATACATTTATATATGCAAAAAAAAAATTAATGTATACTAATAAAGCTTAAATTATTGAAAAAGTTTATAAATTTATATTTTAATTCAAAGTACAAAATATAATATAATAATAAATAATATTATTCATATATTATGCATTGTCCCTACTAGATGAGTTAAGCTCACGAGGATGGATGTTTTGGTTGTTGATAGAACTGTATTCATTTGATTATTTTTAAATTATTGATATAAATAGCTAATTTTATTAAAAGCATCAATTATATAAAATAAAAACACAAATGAAATTGCAAGAACATGGGGATTTTATTGGGATTGTATATCCATGAATTAGTTACTCACCTCGGATGGATGATATAACAGTTGGGAGATCAAGGACCACCATGCACAATTCTTTTTCAAGTAATAACTTTATACATATTATAATAATTGTAGAACATAGTGTAGATCAAAAGATAAAGAGGACATTTTAGAATTCCCTCCTAAATCAATGACAACGAGTGTCCCTTGGTCATTATTTATATGAATCATAGTTTATGTCTTCAAATTCACTCATATACTTGGAACTTTATTACTTCAAAAGTACTTTTAACTAAAAACATAATATCTTGTCAAAAAAAAAAAAAAATAAAGACATAATATACATCCTCAAGTCTTATCTAAACCGATAAAAATACCAAAAGGATTAAGTATTCAAATCAAGTAAAACAACATGACTATCAACAAAATGACCACCGGTGGTAAACAACATAACTATTAAGAAAATTCTTTCAACTACAAAAGCATAAACAAAACACATGTAACATACTAGCTAGTATTAGTATACATGCAATCCGGGATGGAGCCAGCTATAATCTATGGTGCAACTGAACATTCAGTGATAAAAAATAAACATTATCAAAAGTTTGAACATTCAAAAGTTTGATACATCTGAAAATCAATATAACAATGAAGTAAACATTCAATATTCAAAAGTTTGAACGTTCAAAAATTTAAATCGAGAGTCGTGACAATGCCACTATGTACAATAATAGTAACATTCATTTTTTTCTCATTAGCATACATAAAACAAATCTTTTGGCGAAGCAAAACAAATCTTAATTAAAGTAGGACTAACCCTAAGTTTTATAATTTATTTTTATTAATATTTTGGTGAACACTCATATTCCTAAACTTGAACTATGAAGAGGCGACACGCAGCAACCTTATTCTTATCATATATAGGAGTAGTACTTTACACTAAATATGGACGGCTGTAATTGTAAATCACACCCCTCTTTTTCAAGTTCTTTTTCCTGAAAAAACAAATGCATCAAACTATGATCATCATCCAAACATAAAACAAAGAACCCAAGATAGAAATCACATCCGTGAAGGTGGGTCCCTTTAAGAAAATTCTTACTATTGTTTTTGTTTCTTGCATGAAATTGGGTGGCCCCAACAACAGAAGTGCTAACAGCATTGCTTCTTGAGCAGTGCATCAGTATCACTATATGAAATTATTACTTCTCCATTTTATAATGGGTGTCATTTTATCAAGAAATTTTGTTTTAAAATAAATATCATTTTTCACTTTCTAATGTAGAATCAATAACGTTTTTTAATCATGTCTTTTAATTATTACTGGTATACCGCTCCCAAAACAATATTTTCTACTTTACATTTATGATGTTTAGGTACACACCAATAGTTGATAGTGTTTATTTAGTATAAACGATGTCTTTTGACTACTTTATTGCATTTTGTTAATCTCTGTGCAATGCATTTGTTATAATTACAAGAGTATTGATCGCCTCTGCCATGGCGAGTCATGAGGTTGGGTATTTTGATTATAGCTCGACAGGGAGGTTCATGGTCATACGTATCCCCAACATTATTATAAGAGACATGTTATTTGAACAACTATTTTTAGAACAATTTATAAGACAGCCAAAAATATATAAAAAAATGTAGATATTAAAATGAAAATATCATTTATCTTTGTATAAAGTTTTCTCCTAGTTACTATATCAAGCAACTAGCTACTAGTATGTTTGGGGGTGTGTGTTGCATTCTGCGGGTCCAATGTGTCATGTACTTTAGCTACGGTTAACATAATATATAGGATAAGCCTCAGCTTTTAACCTCCCCACTAATGAGGATCCTAATCTTATTTCCTCAACACTCAAAGCATTTCGCATCTCTTTGTGCATGAAATAGTGGCCTTAACTCATAGTCTTCATCAATCATCATCATCATCATGGGGTAGCTTTCATTTTCTAGTGCCAATTAATGGTTATTCTATATTTAGGCCTTGTTCGAATCTACACCTTACACAAGAAGTTTTACCAAAGAAAAACAAATTATTGCTATTTGGTGATCAATTCCATATGACTTATCAATAAGACTAACGTATTTTGAGTTTTTTTAGTAGAAATGTATTGTGAGTTTGTGACCGATTCTAAACATTTATCTCTAATTTTATGTTAAAATACTTCCAAAATCTAAACTCACACACTATATTTAGTAAATAGAAGAATCATGGCTGACTTTAAACTTTTGCGTTTGTTTCAATTAATTTCAATTTTTTGTTTAGTACGATAGAGGGAGAGTAAAGGACCCAATTAATTTCAATTCTACTAAGGCAAATTAATTAACCTAAATATAACAAGAGTAGCCCTTGTGAATTACATCCTATTTGAGAGAAGAAAAGACAAAGGCATTTTCTATCAAAAAAGAAGAGAACAAAAGGAAAGGGTAAATTACTTAAGAAACTTAATGATCAATATTTTGACTACTCAATCTTCTTTTAACCTATCACATCTAACTCTAGACATTTGTTTTTTGTTTTATGCTTAATCTTTTTGAAAAAGGTTTTATGCTTAATTGAAGTAACAATAAACCTAAAAGAGAAGCTAAAAGAGACAACATTCTAGCCACAAAATATAGTTAGCTTCTTTGTGAGGTTTCCCACAACATTGATGGTTGTTTGACGTAGATCTGACAATTTAAATTCAAATTCAGTATTTTCAATTATAAATTAAGATTTAGACATGGTTTTCTGCTATCTTTGATTAACGATAATCAATATCTCAAATGTGTGAATATATCAACACGATTTTTGACTCTGGAGAATCCTAATTCCAATATATAGCAATTGAAAAAAGAGTTAGAGTTACTCAAAAAGAGACTTCAATAATAACTTATTTTTTGAACAAGCCAAAACTAGGGCTTCAATAATAATAATAATGTCTAACTCTAAAATGAGAAAATGGTTGTCATAATCAAACCAAAGACTTTTGTGCAAAGGGTAAGAGACAGCATGAATCTTCAAAACAACACTCACTTGACCCATCAAGAATTTGAATTTTGTAAATTGAGTGGAGTTTCAACAAGAGAAACTTGGTCCCGCCAAATAGCTTGCACAAGATTGAAGATTCTCCTTTTAACAGAAATTAGAGAAGATACCATAAAAAAAATCATTTATTTTTTGCCTTTATTGTATTTACATTTTGATTATCATGTTTGTAGGCAGTCTTTTTAATGCTGGGGGAAATATATAGACCTCATCCATTAAAGAAAAAAACTGGTAAAAAAAATGAGAGATAAAAAGTGGCGAACAAAAAATAAAATCACATTAAAGCAATATTCCCTCTAGTCTCAAACATAAGCAATTTTTCACTTTTTAGGTTTATTCAATAAATGATGTATGTAGTCTATAATATGGACCACATATATCATTTATTAAATAAACTTAAATAGTGAGGAAAAAAATGGTTACATTTAAGATAAGAGGGAGTATTATATAAGATAAACATCTATTTAGGGTAGAATTATATAAGATAAACATCTATTTAGGGTAGAAAGTGTTGGAATATTTTATTAGTTAATTATATTCCAATATCATTATGTGGGCAAATATTATAATAATAGTTATATTAGCTATTTATCAATTGTGAGTCTTAATTGATTAGTGATCAAATTAAGTAATAAGGCTATTAGATTTCTAATTGGATAATTAATTAAATATTTAATTAATTGATATGGACTCAATGAGTGGATGTCCGGATGGCCCATTAACGGAATAATGGGAAAGGTCATCCAATATAAAAGAGGCTATGGTCCCCAATACACCGTACACGGCAAAACTCTCTCTTCTCCCCATCTGAAGAGAACTTGAGGCATACAGGTACCGGTTGAGGAAGAACCAAATCGGCCGCCGCTAACCCTATTTTAGTGTGTTTCATATCATCATCTCTTCTCTCTATTTAGGGTAGAAAGACCATGGGGAAAGGGGAGAAAACGAAGGAAGAAAAAAAAAACGAGAAAACTTTGAGGAAATTCCATCAATATTGGAAGTGATGACATATTGGTATTCAAAATGTATATATGAGTTGGAGCCCATGATCAGTATGGGATCCATTCTAACTCATAATGGATAGTGGATACCCATAAAACGGGGTATTTAAAATGGATCTCATACAAAATATAGTAGAAGGTTAATGTATAAAAGAGTGTATAGATTATTCGATGCTAATTCATTCACTAATTAAACCAGGATTCTCTTGGATGTTAATTTCTACCAGTATTTCCTTCTCGGTCTTGAATGTTTTGTCTATCTTAATTTGTTTTGTCACTAATTAAAATCAATCTTAACTCTATCTAATTGAGTTTCTGGCTTGCTTGCGAAAGGTTATAACTACCAAAATCAATATGGGAAAATATTCGTCTTCTCAGATGCATCTACATTTTTCTTTCATCATCAATACATTTGTCTTCCTCCTACTATTTTTCTTCATCCAGTTTCAAATACACGTTGTTACCGCTGATGAAATGTACACATCTTCTGCACCTTTCAACTGCGGTTATTTCAATGGTATTACATATCTATTAGTGAGTCTAAACACTCACCCTAGTTACTGTGACCAGCCAAAGTTTAAGCTTGATTGCCAACATGGCAGCTTGACTTTGGACATCATGTCACAAAGGTTTAACAGTTTCTGGATTGAAAAACTCATTCACAAACCAATCAAATACTTTAGAGGAAGGATTTGAGGTTAGGTGGAGCGATGTGGATGATGAAGTGATATGATATGTCACGATTGCATGAAATCTGGTGGAAGATGTGGATGCAATAATAATGTATTTCTTCGATATAAATTTAATCGATGAAAAGATAATCTTTTTTAACCACATTTTGTCCCCACTTTTGGATGAATAATTTTATAAGTCGCGCACGCACACATGCGCACACAGATTATTTTGTGAGACTGATACTAACATGTTAGTTTATTTGTCTCGGAAGAAATAAAATAAAGAGTGTATAACGTGCACCTATTTATAATGTTTTTATATAGAAAGTGAAAAGGATGATGACTGGAGATACAAATAACGTACAACACAAGAGTATTTGTGACTATCGAAGATAGCTTTGTTAACTGAAAATGGTGATAGTATTTTGATATTAGAGGAACTGAAATTAAAAGTGTTAGTACTTGATAAAAGAAAATCATAGGGCATTTTTTAAAGCAAGAGGCTATATGGAGATAACCATAACCCTCGCACACAATATCCAAATTCCAAACACACGTATGTATGTATGTAAGGGGAATAAATCTCTCCATCGGAGTTATTCACCGGTATCTCCTCCTCTTATTGATACCATCGTCTTCCAATTCCGATCAACCTTCAAATCAGTCTCGAATTATGATTGAAGCAATACCATAAAAACTTCACATAGACATAAGAAACTATAGTTTCTTTAAATTTTAAGTCATGATCATTTGTCGCAATCCTTATATTGCATAGAATCGCAGTCAAATTTAATTGATGCGGCATCAATTGCACTTCCGTGGCAGTCACAGAAACTCAAAGAGTTTGATGTCGAACAACGGTTCAAATCCTGGTTGAAAATTTCTTTAAACCTCTTGATTATAAATAAATTATTCTTATAGTGACGGTTGGCCTTCTAATTTCATATCAAGATTGAAATTCACAATTTTTTAGTGCAAAATCCAGGCACACCACTATCCATCTTGTCTATAGTTTGTGCACATTGGAATACCAATTCTTACCTTATTTTTTCCCCTTTCACGGGAGAGTCTATTCAAACGTGCATACAAAGCCAATTTGATTCAAACTTGTCATCTAGTAGTACTATGTAGTGGATACTGCAAAAAAGCCTGCAGAAGTTTTATTAATGCATTCCAACTTGCATTACAACCATCAACAAAGGGAACCCTGCATCAAACAAGAATTACTGGGACCTTGATTCTTGGCATTTCTAAATGTATGCATATATATACACATTAATTGATCTCGACTATTAAATTGAGATCAGACGACTAAAATAAACCTACATTAAATCATCTTTAAATTTACATACATCTTTAATTTGAGATCAAACGATTAAGATTTTTTTTAGATGATTTATGTCACGCATAATCTGTATTATTGACACTTGAGGGGCATGAACTTCACTCCGTATAGTGATTCAACTTGAATTTCACTCTGTTACAACCCTTTTCCACATGGACCCCCCTCAATTTATGTTTTTCACCTAGTGACATAACATTATTATTAGTTGGTTGTAAGCATGGTTATATATTGTGATTGTGGTTACCCTACAAATTTTATATTGCATGAAAATGTGATTGATGCGGTCAAAATTGTGGTTGCAATTTGGTTGCAGAGAATTTAGAATTCTTTATGTTGTGTCCGCAATTATGGTTGCATTTCGAAATTTAAAACCATGGTTGTTAAGTGTATCACTTTTTATATTTAGTAGGTTTTTTTAACTTTGGTTTCATTTGAAAATTTTCCTTAATTAATTTTTGTCATTTCATTAGTTTTACTAAATCATTTCAAAGTTCATTCGCTGTAGAGCTGGTCATGATCTGCTGAGTAATGATTTTTCCACAATGATGAAAGATATTAAAATTTGCATCTTATTATAAAAATAAAAATAAATATAGTTCAATATGTTAATTACAATCTGACACTATAAATAATAATTGAAGAGAAATTTTTTTGATGGAACAATTACAAGAAATGGTACAATATGTATATCCTTGTGAATTTGGAGGAATGGTACTATACTATTAACTTAATTAGTACTATTATTTCGGATTTGGATTTGGTGCGATAACTACATGACACAATTCTAAATCTTAATCTTTCGATCTCAAATTAAAGGTTGAGACGTGTCTTTTGTTTCGAGTAGATCCTGATACTATAATTTATTTGTAGAATGTTCATAAATGTTTAGAAATTGAAAGGATGCATGCTTTGTCCAAGATCAAGAAACAGCTAGGAACATGCGGTTTTGATGAATTATGATTGCTCCAGAGATATTCTAATCATGTTGATGTCTTGTCCTGCAAATCAAACATTCATGCATATCATGTAAAGGTAGAAAACATTAAAAGGTTATAAGGAGAAGAAAATAAATGTGGCATTGTGAAGGACAAGAGCTTTTTCATTTTTTTGTACAGGAGTATAGTACAGTACTAAATTATTGTGTTTAAATTTAAATCATTGGGTTTCAACTTTTGTTATATAACTTATTGTTGCGAAGAGTTTTCTGCACTTGAAATTTTAAAAGTTTAATAGTTATGCAAGTAAAACTCAAAGTGTATTGGGTTGCCACACTTACATTTAGGTTCGATTCGCCCCCACCAAAAACTGTATATTGGATGTAATAGGGATGACCAGCGAGTCCCTTCAGGATACTATGAGTTCTTTGATGAACTCCAGCCTTAACTTCAAAAGTAGCAACTCTAATGCATAAGTTAGAATTACTTAAATTTTTAACAACTTTGAGTTGTTTAATTGCAACATCGTAATCTCCTTTTTCGTAGGATAATGTTGTCATAGCAGGCAAAGCAATTCCTTAAGAATTCACACCAAACAGCGAGAATTAACTGATTTGAAAGACACCTGATCACTTTATCTCTGTTATTTTCCAAAACAATTTATTTTTATTTTTATTTTCAGTTAAACTCAAATATATGCTCTGCATACCCCCATTTATTAAATCCATATTATAATTAAATTGCCAAGTTGAGATTGAAATAATCCATGTGGAGACGAACTTATAAATTTTATTACTTCAATGCATTTTTAGTACACTTGTTAAAAGTCTATCAAGTTTTTGGCGCCGTTGCCGGGGATTGTTGATTAATTTCGACAAGACAATTTTTTTTAGTTAGATTTATTTTATTTTATTTTATAAAAAAAAAAACAACATTGTGCTCTTTAAAACTATATCATTGTGCTTTGCTACTACAATGTTTGTCTAAGTTTTGTAGCAATGGGGGTAGAAGACTATTTGTAGATATTGAAGAGATCATTATCCTTCTTTATGAAAACTTTAAGTTTTTTTTTTTTGTCAAGTAGTCTAGTGGGTAGAATTCACCTTTTTCAAGGTGAATAAGTGGGGTGTCTGGGGTTTGAACCCCGACCCCTACATATAGCACCCTGACCCCTACATATAGCAATGCATGTCCCTGCCAACTGAACTATGCTTACAGAGACTGAAAAATTTTAAGTTATCTCTCCGTATAAAAGATTTGGTGAGATGTGAAATTTGTGGTAACAATCTTCACAATGACTATTGTAAAGAGCATTGCTTGGAGAAAGAGGGGAAAAATATGATCAATATGATTATAACTCTAAACTTGAAAATATGTTAGTGTGTATATATATATATATGAAAAATATTTTCTAATCAAAAATATATTCTAAATGTTATTATTTTGAATTTTAGTATTTAATTTTTGTGTAATAATTAATTATAGTATTTATTTTAAAGTTGGAGACTTTATTTTTATTTTTTTTCACACATCAAAGACCTTCCAACATCTTAATGCTCCTATTTAGGTCACAAGTTTGCTTTACCAAACTCGATTTAAAGTTGAAGACTTAATTGCTCTTTTTAAATATACACAAAATACCATGATAATCAATAAATCACTATCACTATATATATTAAATTCATTAAATATTTCAAAAAAATTAAGGGTATCACAATAACATTCACCATTTTTGTCAAAAAAAAATAATAATAATAACATTCACCTTTATAACTTACACAATAAATTCATTTTTTTAACATAATTGTTTTTTGTACGAATCGTAGAGAAACCACATACAGTTAACAAAATAATAAACATATAAATACATGAAAAATATTAAAATATATTATAATCCTAGTCATAAATTCACAACAAAATAATAAAATAACATCAAACAATCATATCATCATGTTGTGAAACTATAAGCTAAATTTCAATTTTATGTAAAATTTTAAAAAAATAACAAAGTTAAAATTAAACAATTTGTACCATTACCTACCATTTTCGCCTACCTCTTTCAATTTAATTCTCTTGACCTATGACAGAATTGTAAATGGTGATTGAAAACATAAAATTATCATAAACACATAACACAACATTGTACAAAGTGGTTGAATTTCAAACACATAAAATCATAAAAAGAAGATCATAACGAAAATTTGATCAATGTTCTTTTGGGATTTCTTCCAACTCATCTTCAGTCAAACTTTAGGCACATGAAATATATTGTGTTCTTCAACTTGGTGTGCATCTTCAACATGAAGTTTGGAAAAGAATTTTTCCAACGTGGAAAAAAAGGTGCGGTTCATTTCTTTTTCATTGAATCTTGGGTCCATAATCAGAATTACACCGTCTTCTCTTAGGCAACGTGTCATCATTCCACACAAAGCAACCAAATCTGGGTCATAGTGACGGTCACTATAAGAGTGATCCACATTCCTAAATGCTCTCTTAAAATATTACATAAATCATATGATTATCAATAAATCACTACCACTATATATATATATATATATATATATATATATATATATATAT
>Ga0228711_1004574_pt1 | contig 21235 bp, 10 predicted proteins | sample MedpolnodulmetaG_2_FD_177996 | JGI IMG/M metagenome (GOLD analysis project Ga0228711, IMG submission 177996) | Root nodule microbial communities from Medicago polymorpha collected in Santa Monica, California, United States - brown nodules | ecosystem: Host-associated > Plants > Roots > Nodule... | reverse complement strand
ACCGTACCCGTTCATTTCTTTCAGTTCACTCATTCAGCAGGGGGCGGACGCGCAAAATGCTCTTTTATGCAGCTTGTGTGGTTGATTAGTGTGTGGATAATCTGGAGCGACCGTAATCAGAGATTGTTTAATAACTTGGGTAGCTCTATTGACCAGTTGTTGGACAAGTAAAGGGGTGCTCTCTTTGGTGGCTACAAGCTAATAATGTTGTATTTCTTTTTGGTCTCCATTTGTGGTGGTCAAGTCCTTTGGCTTGTCTGGGACTTACCTCTCTTTGATTGAAATTATTCTTTTGTAATTATTTGGGAGCTCCTTTGCACTCCTTGTGCTTGGATGACCTCCCTCCTTGTTAATATATAAGTTCCATTTTTGATTGTTCAAAAAAATAAGTTATTTAATAGACACACTACATTAATATTGATTTTGAAAATAGTAATGAGTTTTCAAAATTTAATTATATCATCTTTATCATATATCACCATAAAAAAAAAATCGCATATATATGCAAATAAACTCCATAACTTGCGTGACTCAACTATTTAATTTTATTTTTGGTATGTATAAGAGAAAAATGTTTAATAGAAACATTATATTAATACTCATAATTTCTATTTAATATCTATAATCACTCTACAATATTAACAATCTAATTATTTTTTATATAACTATCACAATGTTACGTCGCACGGGTCTTTTACTAGTTTAAAATTGAAATTTGATGAGGAATTGAGTTGGTAAAGATATTTTTGTCTAGAAAAAGGTGTGACCAAAATGTAGATAAGGATAATTAGATTTTGAGTTGCCTTTGTATGATGAAATAAATATTTATTTTAATAATATTTGTTGGACTAAAGTTGTTGGTATGAAACTTCCATCTTCTTTTTTAGCACACGTCAAAGACTTTGTAACATTTTAATACCCATATTTAGGTTACAAACTTGTATTACCAAAGCTCGGTGAAACTTCCATCTTCTATTAGTAACTTCCATCTTCTATTAGTCACCAGTGCCCATCAAAAAACCTATGAGGCATGTTCTCCCCTTCCATCTTTTATTTTATTTCAATAGTATGATATCATTAATGTTATAACAAATTTTATATAAAAAAATTAATTATCTCTTTTCATTAAAAAAAATCCAAATTTTATTTCAATATTCATGTTGTATGTTTTTAAATTTGTGAAAGAGTTTTTTCAACAAAGACAAATTTGTAGGTAAAAAATGTCTAACTCAAATTGATTTTTTTGAGGGAAAACTCAAATTGATAGTTGTTTAGGGTACATTTACCCAAAAAAATGTTTGTCTAAAATTAATTATCCTTATCATTTTTTTACAACTAAAATTAATTTTCAGTTTATTGGATTGAGTGTGTATTTCAGTTGCCTTGTGCTCCCTTTGATATCAGAAAAATAAAGGCATCAAAAACGGAGTACAGCTCATTTTCTCTCCCAAAAAAAAAAACTGAGTACAGCTCATTTGATTTTCTTTCATTTTTTTTGAGGGAATTTGATTTTCTTTCATATGTGCTTTATTTTATTGAATGGGTTTTTGATAAAATTTAATTTTAATAATAAGAAAATCTGAAATACCTCACTTGTCACATTTATAAGCAATTATTTCTTTTTTAAATTTATTAAATAATTGATGCATCTGAACTATATTATAGTCCAAATAAATCACTAATTCAATGATTTTCTTTTAAGAATTATTCAATGAACTTAAAAAAGGTAATATTTGCTAATAAATGTGATTGGAAGGATTAATTGGGTTTCAGATTTTTTCTTTTTTAGGGAAGGATTTCAGAACTTTATTATTCTTATATTGCCAAAATAAATAAATAAATCGCACAAATTTAATTCATCCATCAAATGCTGATATGACATTAAGACTAATGTAAAAGGATAAACACGCTACAATCAAGCCTACTAAAATGTATCAACTATATCCTTAAAAAAAATGTATCATTGGTTAGCTTTAGAATGTAAAGGTTCATCGACACTTTTTTTTCTTCTTTCTATTTGGTTTCGCACTTGTACACGATTTTGGGTATATTCATATACAACTTTATCCATGTGTATTTATCTTCTCTAAAAACAATTGTATATATCCTTTTTTTTATTCGAAATAATGGTCTTAGCTTATTTTTATTTTATCTGCTTCAATTTTCATGACCGGAATGGAACGGGTATGCTTGAAAGATTTACTTGTTGTTGTTTGTATCTGATACGTGAATCTGTTTTTGTGTTGGGCAGTCATATCATTGGTTAGCTTTAGAATGTAAAGGTTCATCGACACTTTTTTTTTACTATTTGGTTTCGCACTTGTACACGATTTTGCTGGAAATGCTCGTGTTGTGTGTGCATTTGTCCGATTCTTTTAAACTAGTTATGTTGTAGTTGTACCGTATCTAATACCCGTTTGGGTTGATTATTACAATGTGTTGTGGTTTGACTGGGTCATGTATATGTTCCTCAATATTTTGTATTATATTTTTGTTTAATATGATTCGGGTGTTGCAAGGGGTTTCTCGCTCTCCCATTTGCTTAAAAAGAAATTTCATTTTTTTTTTATTTTCATTAAAGATTGCTAAGTGTCATTTTAGAATAGTACACTCATTTTGAGGATGTGGACTTTTAGATTTTTTTTTAGTGTTGTTTTGGATAAGTAACATAGAAGTAGGGAAGTGGATTTTTGAAGTTTTTTTCTTCTTCCTATTATACCTTCATTTAAATGTACCAATAAATTCTTTTTTTAACACACTTTTTTCCAATAAATTTGATTTTCATATATTTCTTCCGTAACAAACAATTGATATATTCTCTCCCCTATAAACAATTTTTTTACGCACTTTACCTCTCATATAAAAAACAAATTTTTCCATCAAAATTGTTCTTTTAATTTGCACTTAAATTTTTTAACAATGTTATAATTTAATTTTTATAAGTTTTGCTCTTTATGGATTAATTTTTAGAATTAACCATCGGCATTTTTGGAACACTGATATATTAAATAAGGTTGAAATTGATGACTTTTGCTTATATTTGAGTCAAATAAATTTCTATGACTTTTATTTATAAATAAGGTTAGAGAGTATATATTATATTTCATCCGTTCCAAAATGTAAGCAAAAACGAGTCAACATAAATTGATGTATTTGGTACAAATTTTGAATCAAATACATTAACTTTTATTGATCAATTTTTACCTATAATTTGCGATGGAAAGAGTATTAAAGTAGCTAATTATAAATTATATTTACTTGTTAAAAGAAGTTATCTTTTTGGATGGCTAAGCTCCCCAGTGTAACTTAAAAATAAAAATAAAAAACTACCGCATTGCAATGCAAGGCTTCGGTACTCACTGATAACACAAGAAACATATATTAGTTTTGCTAGATAAATATTTACTCATTCGATCAGATTTAAATCCAATACCTCCAACTCATTTGTCCTTAGTTTAAACTAGTTGTAAAAAGTTTGATTTTCGGTCCGATCATATGAAAAACATTTGTTGGAGTTTAAAATGTAAATATATTATTGTTATTTTTTACTCAAATGTTATATTATATTATAAACACACAAATTAGTTCATCCTAACTTTTTAAAATAGTTCACTCTAGATAAAATTATCTCACTCTTTGGAAAGAGCATGACGACAAAACAATTGATATTTGTTTGGTCTCGTAATCCATAATAACTGGTATTTTTCGTTACATTTGTTTATGGGGGCATGAATGTTTGTGTGCAACTTCATTGTCATATGAAGATGCTTAGGAAGGACTATTCAGTGAAATAATGCGCAAGTTGCATGCTCACATGCTCTTCCATTCGATATGTTTTGCCATATATGGAAATCTTGCTAGCCTTAGCTTAATTTTAAGCTCATGCTTTGAAAATGTGATGTGATATGACTTATTATCCTTTAACTATTATTTTCAAATGCAAAGAATTTTTCGAAAAAAAATCTATCATCTAGTTTATAAAGTAATTAAGAAGAATAAGAAATTGTCTTAAAAGTTTCTTATGGACCAAAAAGAGACATGTCAAGAGAAAGGACGAAATTTTATGACATTGAAAGACAAAGGAAGTGTAAGTTGGTGGCAGACGAATGAGTATTATTTTCCGTAATGCTTTATTTGAGAGTTAGGAGGGGAATGAAAGAGATGACTTTGAAAAAAAGGAAAATGAAAGAAATAAAGGAAATTGGGAGGGGAGTAGAGCGTTCTGTTGGGTGTTTTTTTTTTCTTTCCGTAATACAAATTTTTATTTTATTTTGAGAAACTACATAATTGTATTAGAAGAAGTTTTGGGGGGTTCATATGAATTCTTCAAATACAACATATGTTGTTATGATATTCTTAGAATTAAAAACATATTAATCATAAACATTAATTTACTGTTATCTAAAAATTATTCTTTCTAAAAAGTGAAATATATATCCATTTTCCCTATGTATTTATCCATTTTCCCTATATTTCCACCCTAAAAACTCTCCACTCTCATCCCTCCACACTTCCAAAATAAAACCTAAGGAAACCGCTAATATGTGTCATGAACACTTACCTGTCACTTGTTAAAGAACCAAATACAGTCAAACTATTTTAAAACTTATGTAGTCAATCTTTTAAAAATATAAATTAATGCTATTTTCACAAAAATTACTTTTCTTTTTCTTTAACAAGTTTCCGAACACTAGTTAGCATTGAATCTTTTTCTAAAGCTCGATGCAAAGTTGTGGGGTTAATGTGTGACCTTTAAAAACTTTGAGTCCATATAAGAAGGTTCATTACATGTTCTATGTTTAATTAAATGCCTTTACAAAAGAGAGAGCGAATGTCCTTCTTTAAAGAGAAAGATGGGAAAAAAAGAGGACCGAATTTCATCCACTTTGGCTCTATCACTCACTCTTGTTCAAAAGGATCTGGCAAGGGGCACCATTCAATAATGAAGATACCCTTTGTAGGTAGTTTTCTGTGAAAGTGGATAGCTTCAATAATTTGGTTGTGTACTATAATAAATTGATAAACGAACAAATGCCCAACTTCACACATTATAATATTCGGAACCATCCAATCTTTAAGTTGATTATAATTAATTGAATTGTATCATGATATTTTCTTCCGATCGAGATTCATTGAACGACCAAACCCTGAACATAGTCACAATGTCGATGACCAATATTTAGTGACGAGCTGTGGATGAATGGGGTGTCTACAAAAAGTATTATGACATTCAAATTGTTCCGGATCACTATGTCAAGACGCGTATGAATTTGACCTTAGTGAGCTTGCATGAATCTCCTACAAGCTCCATGCGCATTGATATACACATCACGTCTAGGTCCACACGTTCTATTATATGACCCATAACAAAAATTTTCGCCAAATCACCTCAATTCTATAGAAGAGGATTTCATTTAAGAGAAACATTCATTCTTACATCACTCTCCAACTTAGATCACTCACTAATAGAATGCTTGCAAATACACCACTCTCGTCGAAAACCTCACACCTTGTCCTTCTTTACGCTTTCTACATTCAAATTAGCTTTAGAGTCTAAAGCACAATATTAATCTTTGACGAATAAATTAATATTAGTTAATTAGACACACAAAATAACAAATTATCAATTTATTTAAATAATAACAATTTAAGGCTTTGTTAGTATTTCCCTAACAAGCTTGTAACTTGAGAGACTTACCGCATATGTTTACTTCTAAGGTTTTGCTTTGCTTTGATTTGTGCTAGCTCCATTAGATCGAGCTTTGGTCCCTTTCATGTATACATGATCATACGTAACATTGTAACAATAATACTACAAAAAGTATTCGAAATAATAATTATACTTAAAAGTTACAATAATGCAAGACCTTTCAGTGGCTTTATAAAGGTCAACGGGAAACACTTTATAAAGGACAATTGGTTTTTATTATGGTTTTCTTTTATTACCATGTTAAACAGTTTACTGACGAAATTCCTCAAGAATTATGAGTTCGAACACACGTCACATTATTATATCCAATGATCCTGCAACTTTTTACACATGAGTTACAATTGCAACACGATTCTATATATGAACTCTTTAACATGAGAGAAAACGTCTTTCGGCGTTGGTTAGTGTTTTTGTCCCATCAATAAACTGTCATATTTTATTGTAAGCTTTCGATATATAGCCGTTCCGGGTAGAATTCATATTTATGTGTCATGCGCAACGAATGTAGCACTGGCTCAATCAAAATGTCACACTACTCATATAAATGTTACATACATGAAAGAAACACTATCCTAATTTGTGTTTATCCTTTATCAATGATTTAGTTGATAAATTAATAGCGCAATACTCTATAGTTATCATTGTTAAGAGTCTCACATCGGTTAGGAGTTGGTCTGACAATTTGTTTATAAGTGGGGCAATCCTCACCTCATAAGCCGGTTTTGTGGAGTTGTGTTAGGCCCAACCACAATTTCTAAAATGGTATTAGAGCCTCTTCACGATTCTGGGCCACCTGTTATCAGGTTTCCGTTATCAGGCCACCCGTCATTTATGTTCACGCTTCAGATGTCTAATCCTGAGTGTGAGGGGGTGTGTTAAGAGTCCCACATCGGTTAGGAGTTGGCCTGACAATTTGTTTATAAGTGAGGACAATCCTCATCTCACAAACCGATTTTGTGGGGTTGTGTTAGGCTCAACCACGATTTCTAAGAAACATATATAAGAAAATATTCATTTTTCATATTCATTCAATAATTGATGCATAAAACTATATTATAAACATATACACATTTATTCAATGAACTTGGATTTTCTTATATTTTTTTGCATATAATGGTTTCCGGAGGGAGTAAGCCTCTCAAAGTTACAAATATTTTTGTGTGATAACATGGTTCTTTGGTTTTTAAAAGAGGAGGAAAAAGTTAAATATAATTAACACAAAGAACTACATGAATACATTTTTGAAAAGAAAAAAAAAATGATATATATATGTAACTACTCGCAAATACTTCAAAATTTGCCAAATTCTTGTATCAGTAGATGCCGATTGGTGATTGTCATCCTTAAATTTACATGTGCCCATAATTAGTAGTAGTTCAATGATAAACTACCGACTATAGAAATGACCAACGTAATGTATTAGTAGATCTAAATTTATTCATGTCATAAGTTAAATTAATTGGCTAGTGTTATATAATCTTAATGGGCTTTTTACTTTTGTATTGTTTAGGGGGGAAATGACCATGTAATAATGTATTAGTAGATCCACAGTACCACTAACATCTCTCTCTATATGAATGATTAAGTATAATGAAAGTATAAAAATCCAAAGTAATAACCGCTAACATCTCTCTAACATGAATGATTAAGTATAAACCGTTGTGGGTTTGAATAAATCACACACTAAAATAATAATCTGCATTGTGCAGAGCAGTTCTTCAATTCACTATGAATTAGTCTTTACAAAAAGATTTAAGTTACAAGAAATTAGATTTAACAACAATCCTAATTTCTACCTCTTTTTCAAGTCTCTCAACCCACAAGAAGATACTACCAACATGACAAGAGAGAAAGCTTGAACCTCTAATGAAATATCTCTATCCAAGGTTTTTAGAAAGTGCTTCTCAACCTTAGAACCTTCCCAAACAGCTCTCAAACACTCAAACAGTAGCTTTTTTGTGTTCTATTGTGAAGGGTGTGTAAAAAATTATTTATATGCAAAAATGACCGTGGGACTCGAATCAACCTATAAGAGGTAATAACCTAATTCAAGTCCTTATATATAGGATTTTTCAAGACCAATTTTCGAAGTGATTCAAGTCATCTACTCTAACGACTTAGGTCCCCCACTTGCAGCAACTCAAAGATACCTATATTGAGCCTTAAGCTTCAATAAAATGTTACTTACCAAATTAAAATGGATGATTGCAGGTCCCATAAATTGTTCAACCTATCAAAACGTAACTCTCAATAGACTTTTTTCTTCTTTTTTTTTTTCTACTTAAAATTGTATTGGAAGCTACGAAGTTAGCTTTCAATTGTTGTTTTTGTAAAATGTTGAACAATTGAGGGGGCTTCTGACTTTCATTAAAATGTTATCAAATGTTGAACAATTGAGGGGGGCTTTTGAGCAACCTTCGTTAAAATGTTATTATTAAATGTGTTACGATTGTTTTAAAGTTGTTAGGCCTCTAATTGATCTTAGATACCCGTGCAATTAGCCTCCAAAATTATACAAGGATACACCTTCTGATCAGTATTATAAGCAAAAATCTACATTTTAAATTCATTTAATTAATGATGTATATGAACTTTATTATAGAACACATACATCATTTAATGAATGAATATAAAAAGTTAATTTTTACTTATAATAGTGACCAGAGGGTGTACTTTAATTCAACAAAAAAAAAATATAAATCAAATATCGAGACTTCATGAGAAAAAGGAATCAATGAAGATTGAAATAGAATTATTAGAATACATGGTTCCGTTTAGCGCAACTCCTTAAAACCAACTTGTAAAGTGAGATTGCTTCCATTTATAAACACATGTTCAAGTTATATCCAATTCAATATGAGACTCTTTAACACCATATCACGTCCATCATTATTGAGTTTAGTGCGTAGATATAAACGGTAGGTGGTCTGATAATAGAAACTTAATAGCAGGTGGTCCAACGGATCTTAGGAAGACTTTATACTATCTTAGGTTTTTTTTTTATGTTGTCTAATTCATCTTTTCAATATAGACTTGTAGGGTGACATATACCTCTCTATGTACACTATTATCAAGAGTCATATTTTCTACATGGGACTTGAGTTTTCTCATAACACCCCTTTGTGTCCAACATTATTGGTCTTAGTGCGTGAATATAACAGATGACCCAACTAATCTTGGAGGATTCTCTGGTATCATATTAGAATATGTGGTTGGATTTAACATGAGACCCAACCAAAAATTAATCAATTTCATAGAAAAAAAATTGACACGTATAAGTTTAAGTGAATTATCATCTTTTCTTTTGTATGTAGACAAAGTGATAAGCACCACCCCTCGTTTTAGTCTTCAAAATTGTACAAGTCGACACAATTTGGTCCTCTAATTTACCAAATATTATAGTCCCAAAAGTTGTAGATCATCAATTTATTTAGTCATTGCAACGATCAATTAATCAATTTGTGTGCAAATTAGAGATTAATGAAGACCTAAATAAATGTATAGAAATATGCTCCAATTTTTTCAGAATTTAATTACTTAAATGTTATTCTAGATAGTTCCAAAATGAATGCATGTTTGGTTGTTAAGAGATGACAAATCACAACTTCACAAAAATTTCCTTATTAGTCGCACCTTTTCTATTTTTGTCACTGTGATTTCCTGTAATTTATTCTCCAAGATTTTCTCTTGATTTGTGATTCTCTACCTAAGTTCAATTTTCATGCACAAACGCTGTTCTGAGTTGGCTTTTTCTTTATATGGGCATCGCGATTGTTTTGTATCATAAGTATAAAAGTATAAACAAGTACGTTTTCTTAATCGTTGAAAAAAACAAGACAACAACATGGAGGGGGCAGTTGCAGAGGTTGATAAATCTGCATTCGTAGAATGTTTGGCTCTTTCAAAGAAAAATCCATATATCCTTCAACTTGCATTCACCGCAGGGATTGGTGGTCTTCTCTTTGGCTATGACACTGGTAAATTATCATACCATAATGTTCTGTGCTCTATCTCTCTTTTTCCCATTTCTCTAATTTGTTTTCATTTTTGAGTCTTTGACCATTTATGGATATTGCAGGTGTGATATCTGGTGCACTTTTGTATATCAGAGATGACTTTAAGGAAGTGGAGAGAAAAACTTGGTTGCAGGTAATGCATGTAGCACACAACCCATACTAGAGTTCTAATATGAATCTCAAATACGTAGTGTGCATGGCGTGGTATGATACAATATGAACATGTTGCCATAAACACAGCAAGAAGTTTAATATCATTCCTTCAAAAAAAAAAAAGTTTAATATCATCTTCAAGTGGATCATGTGCATCTCCAGGGGGTGTGCGTGGTAACTAAATATATGGTTCGACATCTTCACTGATGTCCCACAAAATTTTCTCACATTTTTATACCTTTTCAAATTTTTAAGAATAGATTACTACGTTTATCCATGACGTATCTCATATCTATCTGATAAAATACTTAAAAAAATGTTTGTCTGGAATACACAACAACACGTATCCGTATAATATTGGTATTTGATACAAATACTTCTCCAAATTTAGAGTAGCTTGGCATAATAGGTTCTATAATGTTTTGCTTAAAACTCGATGTTAATAAAAAATATATTACTATGTTACTTTTTGAATGATAAGTATAAAATAATATGGTGAAACAGGAAGCAATAGTGAGTACGGCAATCGCTGGTGCAATTATAGGAGCTTCAGGTGGTGGATGGATGAACGATCGGTTTGGAAGAAAAATTACAATCCTTTATGCAGATGGACTATTCTTTGCTGGATCAGTTATCATGGCTGTTGCACCTAACCCAGTAATTTTAATTGTTGGTAGAGTTTTTATTGGACTTGGTGTTGGAATGGCATCAATGGCATCCCCTCTTTATATTTCTGAGGCTTCACCAACTAAAGTTAGAGGCGCTCTTGTTAGTCTCAATAGTTTCCTTATCACTGGTGGACAATTCCTTTCCTACATCATCAATTTGGGACTGTCCAGAGTAACTGATTAATTCAACAACCTCTATATACAAAACCAAGAATGCTATTTGGACGCAAATCCTAGACACAAATACAATATTCACCGTATTTACAAGGCGAACAGTGGAGAATTTTTATAACACAAAATTGAAATATGTCGATAATCAATTTCGCAACCGAATTAATCACAAAAATGTGTTTTGTCAAAGCGTCCAAATAGCATTTTTGATATAAAAAAATAAAATACATTCATGCTCTTGTGGATGTTTGAACTTTAAACTCTTTTTTTTATTTCACCTATAGTTGTTGGTTTTTACATTATATATGCACATTTTCCCACCAAAATATGTACATCACCACATAACAAATTTTCAAATTTGAAATTGGTTCTTGAGATTTAAAATTTTGCAAATCGAAGTTATTATTAATATTTTGGAATTGATCCCTCAACTTTTTAAAAATTTTAAATTTAATCGAAACTTTTAAAATTTATCACTTTATCCAAAAAAAACAAATATTAGAAATGAAGAGAATTCAATTAAAATATTTGAATTGTTTGAAATTCTAATTTCTTCAGAATTTCCGATGATCCCGTCAAATTTAGACCGTCAGAATCTGACTTACTTTTTTTTTTCTTTTATCAGCTGCCTGGAACATGGAGATGGATGTTAGGAATAGCAGCAGTACCAGCTGTTGTACAACTTGCACTTATGTTTTCACTCCCAGAATCACCACGTTGGCTATACCGAAAGGTTAGTGCTCATCCATCAACAATTTAACTTTATTTCATCTTTGATAATTGAGAAAATTTATTCATCCAGGTTGGTTTTGCCAATATGTAATAGGGAAGGAAAGAGGAAAGTATAGCAATTTTGAAGAAGATTTATCCACCTGAGGAAGTTGAAGCTGAGATCAAGGTTTTGAGTGAATCAACTGAAAAGGAAATTAAGGAAGCAGAATTTTCAAACAACGTAACAATAGTACAAATGATGAAAACCAAAGCTGTAAGGAGAGGTTTATATGCAGGAATGGGACTTGCAATTTTCCAACAATTTGTTGGAATCAACACTGTCATGTACTACAGTCCAGCTATTATTCAGTTAGCTGGTTTTGCATCCAATCAAACGGCACTTCTTCTGTCACTCATAACATCTGGATTAAATGCATTTGGTTCCATTTTAAGCATGTACTTGATTGAAAAAAGTGGGAGAAAGAAACTCGCTTTAATAAGTTTGACAGGAGTTGTAGCATCACTTATTCTTCTTACCGTTGTTTTTCATCAGACCGCGGTTACATCACCACTTATTAGTCCAACTGAAACTGCTAACTTCAATTCCACTTGCCCTGGTTACTCTAAAGCTACTGACCCTGCTAAATGGGATTGTATGACTTGTCTTAAAGATGAATCAAATTGTGGCTTCTGTGCTTCCACTGATAAGGTAAACAAAGTAGTTTAAATTTATAATGCTCTTGTATATTCATCGTTGTTAAGAGCTCTTATACATAATCTTGTATCAAATGTTGGTTTTGCAGCTAAAACCGGGGGCATGCTTAATCCAAGATGACGCATCTAAGGAGCGCTGCGTATCACAACAAAGGGATTGGTACACACAAGGATGTCCAAGCAAAATAGGATGGTTGGCCATAGTTGGTTTAGCAGTCTACATAATATTCTTTTCACCAGGAATGGGAACTGTTCCATGGGTTATTAACTCTGAAATATACCCTTTAAGGTATAGAGGAATATGTGGAGGAATAGCATCAACAACAGTGTGGGTCTCTAACCTCATTGTTTCTCAATCCTTCTTATCTGTCATAGAACTTCTTGGGACTGCATGGACATTCCTGGCTTTTGGAGTAATTAGTTGTATGGCCATTGTTTTTGTTATTATTTTTGTACCAGAAACTAAGGGAGTTCCTATGGAGGAGATGGAAAAATTACTTGAAGAAAGAAAACTTGGTTTCGATCTTGGGAACAAACATAGCTCATAAGTTAAGCTCGTGACGATCGAAAAATAAATAAATTGAACAAGGCCATTATATATGTACGTGAATACCCTATTTCATATATGTAAAATTTAAAGAATTGACCAAGTTGAATCCAACATATTGCTCTATGTTCTTCTTTCATTTATTTATACCGTGTCCTTCAAGTTAACTAACATATATTTTTTGGTTGGACTTTTTTATGGACAAATTTACCTTTAGGAACTAAATTTTTTGTAATTATGTAAATTTTATTCCAATATTGTCCAAAAAATATTACCTTTAGAATAAATTTAAATCCAATACTCTCCTTTAGAATTTTTAAATTCTAAGGGTAAATAATCTATTATAAGTTTAAAAAAATGAGAGAAAAAGAAGATAAATTGTGTATTTGAGATGACAATATTGGCAGAGTGATAGCCAACTGCCGAATACTCTCTTTTAAATTCTAAATAATGCAACTTTAAATTCTAAAGAAGTGATGGTTAGTCTTCATTCAATCAATATTATCATCTCAAACGCACAATTCATCGTTTTCTCTATTGTTTTCTTTCTTTATGGTAAACAAATTTGAAAATAATCACCAATTGATATCTATCTGTCATTCTTACAAACATTTTCATGTACTTTGACCACATTACAACGAAACTATACCACCCTTTTAAATTTTGCATGATTAAGGAACAAACAGTGGAAACTAAACTGTGTATCAAGTCTATGGACACTTTCTTAAAAGGAATGGAGCATTGCTAATACCCATTGTTAAGATGAATTATCCAATTCCAATGTGATGATTGAGACCAAATTCAAATTCAGAATCCACCACGGATACATCTCATATATATAAGTATTGCAGTTTTTAAAAAAATTATATTTTATTGGAGATGTATGAGAAAATTTCACGGATACACACATGCATATCTAAGAAAAAATAAGAATATAAAAAAGGTGAGACAAATCCATTAAAATTACAAATAGATATCAATTGGTGGTCATTATCCATTGATAAAAAATGATTGCAAGTTACATTGTCAATATGTTAATCGATTGTAGCCAACAACAGTACAAATAGATACATTTGTGTTAGTTTCAAAAAAAAGTGAATTGAAAAGCTGAGTAAAATCGGATGCAACTTGATCATACACTGACTTTAGTTTCTGTACCCCTTTTGAAGGCTTGGTCACTAAAACACAACATGTAGGCCTCTTTGTTGCTCCTGCAGTTGCAAGGTCCTATACAAAAGAGGTTAGATGTATACCTACCTCTTTTTACAAGCTTGAGGGTTTTCTTGGAAAGCTTGTTTTCAGCAAGAGGTTAAGCAATGGGAGCTGGTGCAAGCAATATCTTCTTCCTCTCCTTCTCTTCCTGCACCAAGTTGCTCCCCATAGGGATAGCAATTAGATCTAGGCCCAATGGGTACCCACAAAAATACCTGAATGGGTAGGATAAAACCCCGCTATGATGGATCTGGGCGTGGGTTTGGGTAATTACCCGCAAATTTAAATGAGTATGGACACGTTTAAAGGTACTACACTGTCCAGCCCCGCAACGCGCATATACATATTTATATAATATGATAAATCATTTATTTATTTTTTGTGTATAATCAATTAATTTATTTAGCTATTTAAACCTAAACCTAAACATAAAAACTACTTAATACAGTAACCGCTTCCTCCTAGTAGTGTACAATTTTTTAGGGATAGTTTGGATGTTTTTATTTGGGTACATACTACGATTCGTACTATTTTACGAGTTGATTTGAAAACTTTGGGACCATAATTTTATTTCAATTATGATGTTTTTATTGTTTTTTCCTAGTTAAAGTGTGGGTAATGGGTACGGGTATGGGCACTTAATGCCCATAGGGTATGAGGAAGGACACTAAAGTTGTTGCCTATGAGAGTATGGGATCAGATACGAGTATTTTTTACAAACTCGAGTATGTGGAAGGGCACTGTAGGACCTTACCCATTTCTTTCTTGCTTCGATGAAAGAGGTTTTACGGTCTCTCAAGTTTCAAGCTTGGTCGATTTTATTAAAAGTAGAAATTTAATATTAAAAATAGCAATTTTTAAATTTTAAAAAATTTGAATACACAATTTTTGGACAAAATTACTATATATAGTTACTTTCATATTTTTTGTTAGAATTGCATCTCCCCCACATTTTCATAAGCCTACAACAATTAGGGGTGTTTTCACATTTTCAAAAAATTTAAATGACTCTTGTTCGGTGTAGTTTAGATGACTTAAAAAACTAGTAATAGACCCATGCATTCGCACGGGTCGCGAGTTATTTCGAAAATTATTGTCGGAATCAACATATATAAGAGAATAAATTGAAACGGTCAAAGTAATAAAAATAATTTGGTCAAAGATAATTTGAATAAAAAAACTTTTAGTCAAGAAACTATCCATAGTTAACTTCCAAAAGTTAGAACAACTTGTAAATGTTGAAACCTGGACAAAAGTAGAGCTTTTTGATCAAAGTTTCAACACCACTCACATTACGACAATTAGTGGTAGACTTCAATACTTGATTTTCAAACACTTCTTTAAAATCGACATTGGTTATAGGAAAAACACACCTCCTTTTTGGTTGTTTACAACTTCCATTATTTTTTTAAGACACGTCGTTGTTCATCTTTAGAATATATCCAGAGGTGGATCTAGACATTTGATATATATGGGGTTAAAATAGTTTCTTAATGTATTAAAATTTTAAATTGTCTTTCATTGTACACTTCGTTAGTTAAAATAGTCTCTAACATTAAAATACTTCATTAATATTGTCATATTAGCCCTTTAATATACTTACTTATTGTCATTTAAGGGACTATTATGACTAACAAAATACAAAATCAAAGACTATTTTAGAATTTTAATACATTAAGAGACTATTATGACTATTTATTACACATTTATGGACCAAAATGATTATTACCCTTTTTTATAATATATATATAAAGTAAGGGAAATGCTAACCGGTGCCCCCGGGGCACTGGTTAAGGATACTAAAAAGGGAAATTATATAGTAATTATTGCATTGAAAACTGTGTAATTAATCCATAAATAAGTCAACAAAGTTTCCTTTTATGGTAATAAATTTCTTTTTTTGTATGCTTAACCAGTGCCCCGGGGGCACCGGTTAGCATGACCCATAAAGTAAATATAGGGAAGTGGCATGTGGGGCTTTAACCCCACATAGTCCATGCATGGATCCGCCCCTGAATATATCAAAGACCTAATAAGTTTGTTAATAATAAACATTTTTTTCGAAGAAGCTATTAATAATACACGATTAGCATGACTCTTTTATAAAATAAAAGAAAATTAGATCTAACATAATCAACTTAGTAAAATATGGGAGGAGGAGATGGTGGGGGAGCTCATTTTACTGCTTGGTACTGTTTCATTGCAGGTTAATCGGGAGGACAGATGGCTCTGAACTCTGGAGAACTCACATGCCTTTAGTGTTCGTAGCTTGTACAATTTTCTCACACTTCAACCGCCTGCGGAGCAACCAGACGACGCTTCTTCTATCTGGCACAAGGATGTTCCTCTAAAGGTGGTGTTGTTTGCTTGGCGCTTGATTCGGGATAGATTGCCTACCAAGGACAATCTACTCCGGCGAGGAGTGATCCACTTTGATTCCAGGTTGTGTGTGGCAGGATGCGGCAATATCGAAACGTCTTATCACTTATTTCTTCATTGTAATTTTTTTGGTACGGTCTGGCACTCACTTTACAGGTGGATTGGCATCTCAGTGGCCAACCCTTTCTCTGTGTCCGATCATTTTCATCAGTTTGGCTTTTGTGGAGGCATTGCGAGGAGGAGACGCTCAATCTTACAGGTTATTTGGTTTGCAGCGGTGTGGGAAATTTGGAAGGAAAGAAACAATAGATTATTCAATGGCAAAGAATGCCCCGTCTTTCAGGTGGTTGATAGGATTAAGTCCATCTCCTATATGTGGTTGAAGGCGAAGTATGTAACTCTTCCCCTTAATTCACATGGCTGATGGATTAGTCCGTTCACCATGTTGGACATAGGTTAATCGTTTTTTCCTTTCTGTATATTTGTTCATTTTCCTTGTAAATATTGTTCAGACCTTGTGTTCCTTCCTTGGTACGCCTTGTACTAGGAAGCACACTCTCATGTGGTAATATATTTCATTTTAGCTTCTTCAAAAAAAAAACTTAGTAAAATATACAAACCTGTCGTACCAATATATATATATACACACACAAACCTGTGAGACTTCTGTATAAGCCATTGAATTCTTGAAGTTGCTCATTATGATTATAAGCACGCTCTTCATAAATAAATTTATTCCCTAATTGAATTCTTGAAGTTGCTCATTATGTAAATTCTTTTTTATTACCTAAGGTAACCAACGCCCAAAAAAAATTAATTTGATAATACAAAAGAGTAAAGGCAGTGGCATGTCTTCATTCCTGAACTCTTTTGCACGAAGACCTCTAGTTGAAGTAGTGTCCAACACCGATTTGGAACATCAAGACTTATGTTTATATTGAATATTGAATTATGTCATTTTCTATTAAAAAATCGATGTGAACGTGTATGGGTCGGTGCGGTGATAGGTATTCGTGTATGTATTACTTCATCATAGTTTCAGAGTAAAATTCATGTTAATTAAACTTCACAAAATCTAAAATTCATGTTAATTAAGCTATCATACGCTAAGAATTTATGCTACATATAAGTTCAACATATGAAGGTTTTAGTTATCCGATCTAAAACAACATATCAGAATACTAAATTATTTCGAGGAATTTAGATACACTTTTTTTTTATAGCGTTGAAATTAATTTTGAGGATTTTGGTTAATGATTTTTTTTATTTGTTATAGGAAAATTTGGTTAGAGCTTTTCATTAGTTCTAATTTACTTCATAGTCATCCAAATATTTGTTGCAAACCATTATCCACAATTATTTATTTAAAATAGAAATAAATTAAATTTTGTGAAATGATTGTTATGCACATAAAATTAAGGAAACTATGGGTTTTAATATGGACGATTATGAAATTTTGTTGTACTTCGATTTTTATATATTGTTAGTAGATAAGACAACATATTAGAATACTAAAATATTTTGAGGAATTTAGATACACTTTTTTTTATAGCGTTAAAATTAATTTTGAGGATTTTGGTTGATGTTTTTTTTATTTGTTATAGGAAAATTTGGTTAGAGCTTTTGATTAATTTTAATTTACTTCATAGTTATTCAAATATTTGTTGCAAACCATTATCCACAGTTATTTATTTAAAAAAGAAATAAATTAAATTTTGCGAAATGACGGTCATGCACATAAAATTAAGGAAACTATGGATTTTAATAAGGACGATTATGAAATTTTGTTGTACTTTGATTTTTATATATTGTTGTTAGAAATCTGATTAAATCCAAACTTAATTTTATGCGGTATAGTTTGGATTTGGATATCAAAATTACAATTTTGCAAAAAAATAATCAATTAAAATTAGTATCATAAACACACGACAAAATCACGAGTTTAGTGCAAATATAACATATAATATACCAAAAATTAATAATTAGGAGTGAAAATAATCGATTAAGTTTGAAACATATGAAATAGTAAAAAAAAATAGATTTAATTTAACTAAAAATTAATACAATATTAATATTAATATACTAATAAAAAAAGTACCATTCACATGAACTTGACTGAGTAGGTAGAGACATTGATTATATATACGGGAAACATTCGAACTCCATATAATATCAATATTGATGTATGTGGTTCAGTTTGGTTTGATTTTAAAAAACGATTCCAAAATCCGATTTGATCCGAACAGTTGTTACAAACGCACATTCAAGCACATCCAATAAATTTCGATTTTGTACTATTTTAGATCGGTTTGCTTGCAGTTTTATTTTAAATTTATTTTGATATGAACAACCTTACACAATACAAGTCTCAAGCTTAGTTTTAATTAGGGTTTTTAGATAAACACATAAATGCCTATACATTTTCTATAACTCTATTTTCAAATTTTTAAAAAGGAGGTTAAAATCGAAAATTAGTGAAAATAGGAGGTATAAAACTGCATTTAAACCCATTTTCTATAACTCTATTTTTCAAATCAAGGACTTAACAAATATTTTAAATTGTGATAAATTACAATATGTTTAAAAAAAATTGCAATATGTTTAAAAGTCCAAAAAGGATATTATATACATTGAGATTTTTCTTTTTTTAGAGGATATACCTTGAGATTGTACGATCTGAATGTAAAGAAGTCCTAAAAATGCATTTTAAAAATCTGAACGGTAAAAAATCTCAAGAAAAATGAGTAATATCCCAACTTCGTCCTTGAATTTTTGAAAATCAGACAAATTCGTCCCCAAATTTTACGAAATATCTATTTAGTCCCTGAATTTTCAAAATGTCAATCAAATCAGTCCCTCTGTTAAGTTGGTTTGTTAACGGATCTGACGTGTACTGTTAACCGCTTACAAGGCTTACCACGTCAGATGTCACGCAAGCACGAACTAATTTGGCCGAAAATGATGAAATTATCAAGGACCAAATTGATTGATTTACAGAAAATTGCAAAATTTCCTACGTATCTTTTTCCCCCAACATCTCTTTCTCATGAACGGCTCTTTCTTCCCCCAAATATATAAATTTGGAACCTTAATGTTATAATTTGTAACCTAGAGTTCAAAATCCTCAAGATTTCTTCCATGAATTGATGACAAAGTTCTTCCCCAATTCAAAAAACTTAAAACCCTAATTTTTTTTGATTCAATTCGAAATCTAAAAATCAGTGGTTATTGTTCAAGCTTTGGTGTTCAAAAATGATGGGCGGTGGACGTATGGGCAAAAACAGCTACAACAGCCGGTCTTCATTTTCAAGCTCTATGTACAATGGTGATGTGAGAGTGCTTCAATGTTGGTGTCATAGAATTTGTGTTGTAAGAAAAGCCAACACTGTCAATAACCCAAGAATGCCTTTCTATGTCTGCCCTCTACCAAAGGTTTGTTTAACAATGGTTATGTGATGTGTGAATGGTTTGTTTAAATTGTACTGATTTTGAATTTTCTTTGTATAGGATGATGGTGAAAAGAAGTTGTCAATGAATGAATTCAACCTTTCTATCAAAATCTTTCCATCAAATTGGTCCTTTTACTGTTTGCCTATGCATCAAATCGATCCCTAAATTAGTTAAAAATACCATCAAATAAGTCCTTGAACTATCACAACATATATCAATATGATCATTGGTGCATATATTTGCTGAACAAAGTAAAAAGTAAAAAGACATACAATTTGATTGTTGAAAATATCATCGTAAGTCATACATTTGATGTTCATAAGTCATTACATAGCCAAAAAAGAACATTACATAGACATCAAGTTATAAGTCTTACATTTGATGTTCATAAGTCATTACATAACCAAAAAAACATAATTTAAACAAGTCCAAAAGCATAATTTAAACAAGCATCACTGCTTTGGAAATCCTGGAGTTGGGATAAACTCCATGTATTGGGGTTGAGTAGAAGCGGATGACTCGTAACTTGAATATGGAACTCTAATAACTCGAGGAGCAGTCGGACTTTGTAGAGCAGGACCACTCACTGGTGTTTGTTTATGCCTGTCATTTGTAATCACTGGTCCTGTCAAGCCATATCTCCTTGTACCCATTCCCTGGAATAAAATCAATCAAATCAGACCTTAAATTATAACACTATCCATCAAATCAGTCATTAAATTATCACAATAAGTATCAAATCGATCCTTATTTTGAGGGGTATAATCGGAAACACAGAAAAAATGACAACTAAAAAGTTAAAACTGCAATTTTTACCATTTCCATCAAATTGGTCCTTGTACAGGTGGCTGCCTTGTTGACACGTGTACATGACAACACAACATGCAGGAGGGACCATTTTGATGGACGTATGCAAAATTCAAGGACTAAATAGATATTTCGCAAAATTTATGGACAAATTTGTCTGATTTTTTAAAATTGAAGGACGAAGTTGGGGTATTTCTCCAAGAAAAATTACGTCATGTTAGATTTCTTATGATAACTTTATATTTAAATCATGTCAAACTTCAAGTAATGTGCAGGGATGTCAGTTTCATCCACGAATGAAGATCATCATATAGACTTTCCCATTCAGGGATCAACAATATAGAATTTACGCCCATGAAGAAGAGAATGGGTGAGATAATCCCCCAAATGTAGTGCAGGAAAGAGGATGAGGATCATCCTTCGTCTCCTGTAATCGGGGAACAATTTAAATGGCGAGACGTGAAGCCGAAAAATATTTCTTATTTTCATCCCATCTCATTGACATATAAGGAGTTAAGATCCTCTCTATTTATTAATCTCTTAATTTCTTTCATTTAAAAAAATAGAGATACAAAAAAATTGAAAATAATCAATAGTATTTATCTCACACCAAAGACAGTATTCATTTATTTTTAAAGATTTTAAATCCCGAGCCTAATGATGTGTTAATTACAAAAACAAGAAAAATAACGCCCAA
>Ga0228711_1004573_pt1 | contig 21238 bp, 8 predicted proteins | sample MedpolnodulmetaG_2_FD_177996 | JGI IMG/M metagenome (GOLD analysis project Ga0228711, IMG submission 177996) | Root nodule microbial communities from Medicago polymorpha collected in Santa Monica, California, United States - brown nodules | ecosystem: Host-associated > Plants > Roots > Nodule... | reverse complement strand
AATCTCAAATCAAATCATATCTTCTTTTTTTGTTTGCCCAAATTTGATATACAACAAAGTTGCTTTCTTTACCAAAAACCCAAATCAAATCAAATCATGTCTTTTCCTAACCAAAAAAAGAAAATCTCCCACCATCTGTCCATAAGACCTAACTCAACTCATAAAATCAATATTGTTATACTGAACACCTTCACTCGGGTCCGAACCAGAACTTCTCAGTTGTGTGTGAGTTTCACGTGTCCCACCAACCATCCAAACAAATACCATTCTTAACAAACCAAACCAAACCAAACAACAGCACCAACAATTTACAATCCAAAAAAACAAAATGGTACCATAAAAACTCAACAGATTAAGAAAAATACCTCGAAAACCAAGATCAGCATTTCCAAGAAAGAGCATGTTCATGTTATTCCCACGACAAGCAGAAGAATCAAAGTAAAGACGACCAGACTCCATTTTTTCAACTTCAAACTTCAAAACTTCACGTTAAAGGTTGTGCTAAATTTTTTCTTAATACTATTAATCTTTCAGAATCAGAAACAAAAAATGATTATATATTTTTTTTCTTTCTAATTCCAAACTTGGTATATTTTTTATAGAAATATTTCTATGTGGATTAAAAGATCATTAACTTATGACGGAAGAAACTTGTTGTCCAAAGCAACCTTGCCGGTGTTTCTAACGGACATATGCAAGATCCCATCATGCACTGTAAGATAAAAACCACCGATTCCGGTGGTCTTTGAAGGGATTCAGTTTTGAACTGAAGGGTTTACCGGAGGAAGGAGAACGCCGGTAACCGGAGACGAGTTTTCCGGCGAGGTTTTTTTGGTGTGTGCGAGAGAGTTAGAGTCTGCAACTGGGTGTTTTCTGTTGCTAAAGAAGTTTTTTGAGCAAATGACTGTGGTTTTTATAGTACTTGCTTCAATGTGAAATGACTTAATTGCCCTTTAATGCCTTGACTTTTTATTTGAGCAATAAATCAGTATTGCATGGGGTATGCTTGCTTGCTGGTGTAGATTTGAATCTTCATAACGTGGTTCCTCATGGGGTGTTTATGGATTGGGTCAACCCAAAAAATTCGGTTAAATCCATCTAAAAAATCCAAAAAAATGGGTTGGGTTGGGTAATTGGGTGGGTATAGTTTTAAGAATGGAAAACCCATAAAAATAAATGGGTTTTGGGTAAAACTAGACTCAAACCCAAACGACTCATTTACTCAATAATGTTAATATTTTTTATCTTTATTTTCATAGGGTCGAAGAAAGTTATATTTCCAAAACATACACATTGTACCCTATATAATGAAAATCAAAACATATTAGAGTTACAAATTCATATGTTGTACTTTTTGGTTATTTTGATACTAATGCAATTTTATGTCATGCAACTTTAGTTTGTTGCAAGTATTTTATGATGAAGTTTATTATTTGGTATTTTATGAAGCATAAAATTATAGTAAAATAAGTTAAACATTTTTTTTAAGAAAATTAAAAAGTAGAGTATTATTTTAAAACAAAATAATGAGAACTTGTCATTTAGTCTTTTAATATTTAAATAATAGAAAAATAAGTTGGGAAACCCATTACCCAATCCAACCCAACCCAAAAATTAGTGGGTTTGTCCAAACCCACCCAATAGTATAACATGTGGTTATTTTAACTCACCCAAACCGGAGTACCCTATTTAGTTTAGTTTTGGGTTTGACTAAACCCAACCCAAACCTACACACGAACACCCCTTTCTTCAATATATCATGTTTGATTTCTCGAGTGCCAACAATTTTTATGTTGAATCAGTTGGCAATACAAACTTCAATTGAGTCACTTGCTAATGGACAATATGATTGGTCATCAAATTAGTTGATCTTATATAGATGAATCAATAATCATCAATTTACCGTATCCAAATTGCTTGCGATAACATATTCACATAGTTTGATTGAGTAGGCGATCTTGACCGTTGATTTGTGATTGAATGATTCAAATAATACATTGATAAATTAAAGGGTCAAATATGTTTTTGGTCCCTATAAATATGTCAACTTTTCGTTTTAGTCTCTCTAAAAAATTTCTTCAACTTTTAGTCCCTAAAAATTTTTCCATCTTCACTTTTGGTCCCTCCTTTAAAGTAAACTCATATGTAAAATTCATATTTTTGAATAAAATTTTGCAGAAAAATTCATAATATTATAAGAATCTCTCCCCAAAAAAATTGTAATTTTTTAACAAAACATGAATTTTTACATTTTTGACGGTTAAAAAATCATATTTAATTTGTGTTTTGTCAAAAAATTCTTTCTTTTTGGAAAAATATTTTACATATTTCTACACAATTTCATTAAAAAAATAAATAATTAACTTAAAAATAAGGACCAAAAGTAGTGATTGAAAATTTTATAGGGACTAAAAATGAAAGGAACATTTTTGAAGGACTAAAATGAAAAGTTGGTATATTTATAGGGACCAAAAAATATTTAACACTAAATTAAATAATAAACAATCTCAATCATCAATTCAAGATCAAATGGTTGCCAACACAAATTCCAAATCACAATTTAATCTCTCTCTCTCCCTCTCTACACACACACAAATCGAGTTGGGACCGAATTTTCCTACGGTAAAGCATGCGCGGCTACGTGCTGCTTTGTATCTAGATAATTAATCAAAGATCCGACGACTTATATGATACAATCAAGAAGTTATTTATCAATGACTATGACCACTAATTTTAGATAAAACGACCTATATCTCTAACTGTGTTATGTATTTTCAACATAAAATCCAAATCGTCTATATTATTTTTAGGATTTCCTCCTAGAGAATCATGTGTTTATATGCAATATCCAGATTATTAATTTGAGATTGATCAATTTAGATGACCTCTACAATTGATTTAGGCTAAAGTGCACTTCCTCCCTAAGTTTCAAAAAGTTGCGATTCTGGCTACATGCAATAGCTAGACCAATTTGAGTTTCTTAATTAGACGATCGAGATTGAAAATTGTGAGATTTTTTTTTAAGAAAGTTGTGTGTGTGACACAGTTAATGCAGGAAATTTCTCTAAATTTTCCTACCATCTCTCTATTTTATCTATATATTTCCTTTTTGAGTATTACTTTTCCCACCCTATGGAATTCTCGCGCATCCTATTTTTTTCTTCCAAAAATGCCCTTGAGATCGTCCGAATTTTAAAATCCGAACTGGCGTTTTCCTTTGTTATAGGGTGAAAAAAAAGAGTTTTTCACCAATTCAGATTTTGTAATCCGAAAAAAACAGAAAATCTCAAAAAATAGGGCGCGCTATTTGATTCTTTCGGATTATAAAATCTAAACACCCTCTAAACACCATTTTTTCATGGTGCTGATATAGTTCAGATTACGTAATCCGGCCAGCACCATCACTAATTCTGAACATGTTTGTAACATGGATAGTCATTTTAAGGACAATATTAATCTTCCTAGCTTTCATCCTTGTGTTTTTATGATCAAGACTCCCTTAGAAGAGACTTCTTACGGGACTCTGCCCTCAAAATCTAAAATTCCATCATTTAGACCCTTTTTTTCTTGGTGCTAATGCAGTTCAGATTACGTAATTCAGACAACATCGACACCAATTATGAACATGTATGTAACATTGATAGTCATTTTAAGAACAATATTAATCTTCCTAACTCTCATCCTTGTATTTTTATGATTTTATATGACATGAATAGACCCTTTTTTTGGTTGTTTTTAAAAGCAAAATTCAAATTTGCTGAAATGGGAGAGATTACGATTGCTGATTATACATAAACATAGTTCGGATTATGAAATCCCAACTCGGCCGGGTTATGAAATCCGAACTGCAAAGGGGCATTTTTGAAAATTTTACAGGGTACACAAGAAAGCAACAGAGTGGAAAAAGTAATACTCTTTCTCTTTTCCTTTTTTGTTTCTTATGGCCGCAGATGCATGCAACACAATTGTAGGTGATCCAATTTGTTTACCTTGTCTGTTTGAAAATGTTGTGGCATCACTTTCAGTGCACTGTCACCAGAAATCTCAATATTTAAACAATGACACTAATTTTTTTTGTAATTTTTTTGTAATTTAAATACATGTTTAGATTATCGTGTGTTTGGTGAATTGTTGTAGGAAATGGATGCATTCACATTGTTTATTTAAGATCTATTTGACAAGAATAAACTAGCTTATATGTGATACCTTATAGCTTATAGGTTCATGTAATTAAACAAAGTTTCGTTTGGTCACTTTCATTTTTCTACGAGTTCATAACTTATTTTTTATTAGCTTATAGTGTTTTTTTATAAGCTAATTCAATTCAAGTAGATTATATATAGTTTGAAGCTCATGGTTTATCATTTCTCTCTCAATTTTACCTGTTATTTTAAAGATCATATTAATAAGTGTTCTTAGGGTACTTGTTAAAGATTTAAAAATTAAAATAATTGATAAATTTTATGTAAAAAAATTACTTGTTGTTTTAATGTGTTGAATACACAATTTCGAAGTTATATTTTAACTTCGTGTTTTGGATTTTTTTCCCTTCATGTGTGGTCATTTTGATCAATTTAGTCTTGCAATTATCCTAAAACAATAATGTAGTTGAAAATCTTTTATTTCAAATATCATTTTAAAATCTTATTAATTTCAAGAACCAAGTTATGACCTGCAATTTCATACCCTATATATAATTAACTAGGATTCCCTATAGTGAGGATGAGCTTTTCCTTTTGACTCGTGATGGGGATATGCTTAAATTCACACAATTATACCTTTTCAACCATGTCACATTGCTCATAGTTCAAATATACAAAATAAGTCCACATGTACATGTATCTAGTGAGAGAAGTCTTTTCTGCTGTAATAAATAATGTAATAAACCCACCTTGTTGTAAAAAAATAATGTATAATGAGATAACGTACCAGTTATATTAATGGTAAATTTTTCAGACTAGCCCAAATCACCACGTTATTCTCGTGGCCACAAGAATGGTTCTCTTTTTGAAGGGAAACTACAAGAATGGCGGTAGGTAGTATATGTTTTGTATTTACACTTGAACATTACATGATCATGTAGTTTTTTCTGTTTTTTTTCCCGCAAGTACACACATAAAAGTAAATTAAAAGGATGATAATTTGGGTGAGTTTACCTCAGAGTTAATAGAACGTTGAAGTATGCAGTTCCCATGAGTTTAACTCATTTGGTAAGGGATAATGTACAATTTATGCAGGGGCTGGGGATCGAACCCCGGACACCCCACTTATTCATGTTTATGGTGAATTTCTCTAACCACTAGACTACCTGACCAAAAAAAAAAAAGAACGTTGAAGTATGCAAGTGATTGATGTTCGAACACCAAATTCTTTATTTATTCACTTTAAGAAATGAATTTTAGCACTAAGTTATTTGATAAAAATAAAAAATAAAGATGACAAAAGTCCATCCTTAACATTAAAATATTTGTTTGAAGATACTAATTAATCCCTTAAATAGATCTCAATTACATTATAAATGAGAAACTTAAATCTCTTATTCATTCACTTGGTAGTTTGATCTCTAATCAGTTCACATAGTAATATTTGTTACGACTTACGAGAAATCAATCTCACAAATAAATTTCAATTAACTTGAGCAAATAGTCTCTGCAATCATGTGCGGAGAAGAAACCTTTATTTTTTTTCAAAAAGAGGCATGTCACGTTTTTTTGTTCTGATTTGATAGGTGCTAAGTATCACCATTATTCGAAAGAGTCACGATTTGATTAAGTTTTAATCAACTTGAGAGATCTAATCTCCACTATATAACGTTATCCAAAATTCAATTTGATAGAGTCACGATTTGAATTTTTTACTATTTACTTTACTTGATACGAATACTTACCACCTACTAAACTTGGTAAACACACGCTACATGTTAGAATAATATACATTGCTCACTCATCACAAATAATGTGTATTAAACTATAATCTCCCGATTCTAAATATAAGAGAAGAATCTTTTTTTAGGTTTATTGAATTATTAACGTATGGACTATAAAATAAATTAAATACATGATTTATTTAATGAATCTGAAAAAAGATTTTTTTCTTATATTTACGACCGGAGGGAATAAATAAATTAAAGCATCATTCTTCTTGTGTTTTTGGTGGAGTGAATGTGCCATTATATGTAGTGGGACTTATAATCTAATGGTGAAAAAACCTTTTGTATGATAATGTTAAATGAATTTGAATTTTACTTCTAAAAAGCAACTTAAAAGGATGAATGTGTTCAAACACACACGTAGATATACGTATGTGTGTGTCTATACACACAAGACCAGAACTTTGACAATATAGGGTTAAATATATTGTTTGAGCTGACTTTTTAAATAAAATCGAGATACATTAACAAGTATAAGACTTATGTCACTTATGCAGAATAAAATTAGTCTCAAAAAGAAATTTAAAGGGCATATGAAACTTTGTTTTCTTAATTTTTTGGTCACACTGAGAAAGGTACACTAATCTAGTTACAATAGTGGAATGTTGGATTAGTAAGTTGAATCCAAATATATAGGTGGCCACATGGTTATGTTTGTTGTTAAAACTCTAAAATTCTATGTATGCTTTCATTTGAGCCAACACCTCCAACGCATCACAAACAATGTCTATTAAACTATACAAGAAAGATCCAAAACAATACACTAAAAAGAAGTGGATTGCATTGAATCCACATGGTGGGGCTTGAATTCAAGATGTCAAAAATATATAGATTTTCATTTTGGAAGAGAAAGACCAAACTATGCTATATATTATTGTTTTGACATTTATAGTTATAGTTACTAATACTGTTATACTCCTAAGATGATGCAGTCACATAAATTTGTTGGGGAACAGTAGTGGCAGACACTTAATTAAATGAAACATTGGATGCATCATTGTTATTGGCTTACATCTTCATCCATTGAATCCATCAGCCTCTGACTTTCTCATAATATAGTAATCTCTTGTAAGTAAATAAATAAAAAATAATGCATTCATTTATTTGATTTTCTTTTGATAAAATTTATTTGATTTTTTAAATAAAGAAAGAAGGGCAAACTGTCATTTCATGCATGTGATAGGATCATACTCAAAATGTACATTTGGATTAGGTTATGCTATAAATTGCTATTATGTACAAGATAAGTATAAGTATTGTACCTTTCAAAAAAGAAAGTAGAAGTATAGTAATCCTAAAACAAAAAGGTATAAGTATAGTAGGGGGTGTGTATTCAAATATTTTAGGTTAAAATGTATTGTTGGTCAGTAAATATACAACTTTTTAATTTTAGTCTTGTAAAATATACAATTTTTATTTTTTGCATTTGGTGTTATTTGTTTAGTTATGTAAAATTTGTTAATGTTGGAATTAGTCAATGTAAATGTGTGTAGTTAATATGCGAAGGACAAATATTTTTTTTTGGCTTTTGCACCGGTTTCCGACCAACCAATGGTGGGCGACTAATCTGGCTCGTGCGTAGAGGCATGCGCACTGACCAAGCGTTGTTCCCCTAAGAATCGAACCTGATATTCCCTGGATACGTCCTTGGAAGGAACTCCTTACCACTGGACAAATATTTACTTATTACATGAATCACTTCCAACAATTTTCTTTTTCACAGGAACTAAATTAATTAGTAACGGTCAACATAAAAAAAAACTGTATTTGCAAGAACTGAAAATAGAAATATTTTTTAGATAGGCTAAAAATAAAAGGTGATATATTTTCTGGACAAAAAGATAATATTAAATCTATATTTGATACATACACATTTTAGAGAAAAGATAAAGACATTAAAATAAAGATATCCTAGACACACACAAAATGTTAAAGATAAAAAGTACAAGAAGAGTAAACGATCAAATTAGTTTATGATTTTGTACGTAGGGCACTCTCAAATAGATCTATACTATTATGAATATTCTGAAAAGGTTACATATTCTATTAAATCGTTAAGTTGGTCCATATATTAGACACCTTTTTTTGAGGGAAATATATTAGACCATTTATAATCAATTAAGTTCTTATATTTTGACAATTTGCTATCACATTGGTCCCAACTTTATCCAATTATTACCAATTTAGTTTTTATCATATTCTTTGAATGACAAATATGAATAAAATTTGACCGAGTCAGAGATTTTTTTTAAATGTTCGTAAAGTCAGAAGCTAACCTAAAATCCTTACAAAGTTCGGGACTAATTTGACAATTTACTCAAATAAGTATCACCGCACGCCATGATACAACAGAATACTCCATCCAGACTTATATATAGGAAAAAGTTATCAACAAAAGTTGATGTTTTTTGATTCAAAGTTTAGACAAGATACATCAGTTTTTGTTGACAAAACTTTCTTTTATATATTAGACCAGAAGTTATATAATATTATTTGTAGAGGTATATTATATCGTATATAATGGTAGTAGTATAGTATATAGTATTATTCTTAACTTAAGCCATAGGGTGCTATTGCTAGGTTATTTTGTTTGGACTTTGTGAGAAGGACGTTAATTTGAGATGCTGCTGGGAAGAGCGACGCAGTATGGACGCGTAATTCCCACATTATTCCATTTCCTTATATGTCTATTCTGAAATTTCTAATGGTACCATATTCTCAACATTTTGGGTTCATTTTTCCAGTTTAGTTTTGACAAATTATAAATAAATTCTATACAAATGATACTTATATTTTCTTATTATTTCAAGTATAATATTTTCAAGAAAACAGCTAAAGGAATCTATTATCAAAGCGAACAAAAAACTATTCTATTATAAGATGTACACAAAATAGCTCTCGACAAGAGTTAACTTACACACAAAAGAAAAAGGCTAAAGACGAATACTTCGAGCGGCTATAAGCTCACAATAAATAAGAGGATTAATGAGTTAAAAAGATTCAAATCATACCAAAAGTTTCTTCTTAGACTTAATCCAACATCAAACATGAATTTTTATTTGATCTAAAATCAACGATAATGAAAGTTCTTTCTGACGAAACAAACTGATTATTACACTATTTCCACAAAATTCAAACACAAACCAACCAAATAACCTAAAAATCATCGTGAGAATCCTTACGACCTAAGAGAATAATGCAAAAATGGAAATTGAGGAGAATAACAACGATATTAGGAAGAACACTATGAATTTCCAAGCAATTCAATAATACATATATACCACACCTCCCCACCCCCCAAAGAAATCACAAAAAATAAATAAATAGATGATAAACATTTTCTTCCTTTCTACACCCTCCTAAATGTTGTAAATAATCAAATTATTTTGTAATATCCTCCCAGTGATCCTTTCTAACTTCCTCACTATCCCCATGATTGTTGTAGCCATATCCCAAATACTTATTTATTTAAATAACTATTTTGTAACATTAATCAGTAAGTATTAGAATTCTAATTTGTCTTTCAATTATTTTACAAACTTTATATAACTCGTAATTTGAAAATAAATAATATCACTTTCTTTTGGCTTTCCCTAAAAAATTCCCACATCCAATTAATGTATAGCTATCTGCAAATTTAAGACATGATTGGTTGTGCATGGGCAATCAAAGTGGCTAGTGCAAGACAAAACACATGACTGGATACTATACTAGAAGCTTCATAATATATTTATTCAAACCCTGACATCTATATATATAATGTAATGTTCCTATAAATTAAGTTATGCTCAGGTAATTATAACGATCCTAATTATTTTTAATCATCATTCGAGATGAAATGTGAACATCATTTCTTGATGGTACAATAAACTTTTTGAAACTTATTATGAATCTTATTACGTGATCCAATTTTAACTTCTACCTACATTTTTTCCGTAAAAAAATCTACATTTTAATTCAAGAATATTTTAAAATTATTAGAGAGTGTACACTAATACTTTAAAATTATTTCACATCACGAAATATTGTGTATATTTTAATTCAAGAATATTTTTAATAAGTTTATAAAACCTTCCATGTGTCATCCAGTTGTCTTTTCCATTGGTTAAATTATACGGGAATATATCTTGACCCAATAGAAAATACATGAAAATAAAATAAACAAAGTGATCCATCCACTCGTCCTAATAAGAAGTAATGGCTTGATTTGCTTTATCCTTTACAAGATAACAATTAAAATTTGTGAGAATATGTCTTTCTAAGAAGAGATGATATAAAAACTACGTTACTCAAATTTCAACAATATATTATTCTCCATCTTCCAAGCATCTCATGAATATGGAATCAAGGGAACAATTCACGTTTTATGCCACCTAGAAACATGTGATATATTAACACCTATGTATATTCTCCACCCCACAATCCCCTATTTTTTCTGCAAACAAGACGGATCTAAAGAGTTGAGATTAGGAGCACAGCATTTTTTGATGAAAGATCATAAAAATGTTTAGATTTTAAGTTGGTAAATTAAACTCCTCTAGATAAAAAAGTTGGTAAATTAAAGTGAAGCTAGAGTTTTAGACATATATCAAGTGTAACCAAAATAGACATATATTGACTATTAATATTCTCATGCTTCTGAAAACAACTATTATTTTTTCACTTTACCAACTACTCATTTGAGGCTCAAATTCCAAAAATAAAAATTCTTTCACATTTCCTAAATATAGTTGAAATAGAAAATAAATGATATGTCTCTATGAGCATAACTCAGTTGAAAGAGACAACACATTGTTATATGCAGAGGTTGAAATTCGAATTCTGGATACCCCACTTATTTATCTTAAAAGACGAATTTTAACCACTGAACTACTTGAAAAAATATTATATTAGCTATAGGGCCGATAAACATATACAAGTCCACATTGCAGCAGTGCTCATTTATCTTCTTTCTTTTTCGTGTCAATTTTGTAACTTACCTTTAAAAATATTTATTTGGTTGGTCCAACTTTCATTTTATTTTCTTTCTCTACTTATATAAAGAACTTTTGTACATAAACATTGAATGACATATCATTGAATGACATATTATACAGTTTCCCTCTATATAAATATGAGAAATACGTACACAACCAAATTGAATAACTACTGTCAAGTTAACCTCACATACATAGTGATGACACAAGCCAATGTTGTTAAAGGTATACTTTATTAAACATTTGATATGTACAAATGTAATTTATTAAGTTTCCTGAGGTACGAGACAAATCATCACCCACCAAAGCCTCTTGTCATACGTACTCACTTGTTGCTTGTCTAAGGGGTTAGTTGCTTCACTTTTGTATTGGATTAGAGCATCCAGTGATCTATACTAATAATCTTATCTTAATAATATTGCTTATAAAAAGTAGGTGTTCACTTCTAAACTAAACCGATTTTTTGTGGTCGGGGTTTGAACCCCAGATCTTGCATATATTATGCATCGTTCCTGCCAACTGAGTTAAGCTCACGACGACTTCTAAACCGATTTAAAAGAACATTAATTAAAGTCTAAAAATATTTTCATTTAAATCGATCTAAATAAAAGCTACATGTCAATCCCAAAAAAAAAAATAGCACTAGATATGCCTAAAATAGATGAAGTCAAAGTACATACAATTCTTTTTTTTTTATTATAAAATTCACTTAGTTTGGTTCCTATTTCAAATGTGTTCTATAAAATCGAACCAAACATTTTAGTAAAAAAAATAAATAAATCAAGCCAAACAAAATTCAACAATATACATAAATTTTGATAATCACTCTTTTTTGGAGGAAGATAATCACTTATATTATTATTAGTATGATATGTATTTTTTTTTATGAATAAATGTGATCAAAGAAAAACAAACTAAAAATCTCAAGAGGTCCGCATCCTAACGTGAAAATCTAGACAAAATTCGGCTTTAGCTAAGGTGTCCGCCACCTAAATCGTTTCTCTAAAGATATGAGCCCATCCGACCTCGATATTCTTCTCAATTAAGAATTGAATATGGGAAAAATTTGTGTGCCACGAATGACCAAAAAAAAAAAAAACAACCTTCCAACACCGGAATAACAACTAATGAATCACTCTCATGAATCACAATTTGACAAAAACCTCACTGAATACGAATATGAACACCTTGTAAACTATATATGACAAAAACTTATTGAATAAGTAAGAAACCTCGTTTAATTCAATAACGTAAAATACATATACATGCATAACGTAATATTACTCTTTGATAAAAATAAAACGTAATATTATTCAAATGTTATGTCGATGTAATTTGATACATCCTCGTATTCAAATATTTACTTGATAAAATATTCTCACGCGGGTACATAGTTTTTCTGATTCCATTTGCCAATATGATCAATGAGATCTCTTTGTGATATAAAACGTGTGCACATTTCCAAAAAGGTTAGTGATTGTTAAAAAGGTCATGGCATGATACTTTTCATTAAATAGGACAAGTAAAAGAACAAATTAAATAATCCCATACATGCTCTTTCTACTCCTAAAAAAATACATGCTCTTTCTTTCAATTTATTAATTTCTTCGCCGCTAAGTAGAGGGACTAAAATGCTATGGGATTGGAGAATAGAGCTTTTTGATGATTTGTCCAAGTATTTTTCTTTTAGCTTTAGAAAAAGTTGAATGGAGGATGAAGAGGAATTTTGAACTTAAAAATATCAAGGGTATATAAAGAGAACAAGGAGTGGGAAAAAAAAGGTAATAAAGGATGTATAAAGAGAGGAAGACTGTTACATTGTCACCTAGTTAGTAAGGAACAATGCTTTTGGATAGATGTGTTTTGGAAGTGAGGACAACTGTTATTCAATGTATGGTTGATAAATTAAGACGTGAAGAAAAAAAGGTGATAGTGCTCAACCTTTTGAATTTAAAAAAAAAAAAAAAAGTTGGGATCTGTTGATACAAAATGTCAGACTTAACATCTCGGTGCCGGGTCTCAAACCAAGTACCTATAGGTTGTAGGGCAAACCTTGCAACCAAGTGACTTCTCGGGAGACAGGCGCTTAACATGTTTATACTTTTAGTGATTCTTCGTAAAAAAACAAATTAAATCAATTTAATTGTTGAATCATCTCATATTATGTTGATGATCATGTATGCAAAACAAACGATTTAAATATTTATGTTGATGATATATGTTTGAATTGTTTGTTTTGCATACATGATCATCAACGTTAAAGTAAAATCATTTGATGAAATAGTGTATAGCTTTATAATTCGAAGAATTTTTATAGGTTTGAACTACTTAGCGAAAACTTTATATTCAACGGTTGTGTGAAGAATCATGAGATCATAGTGCTATACATCATACTCATAGGAGAGAAGGACAACATAAATATATTTATGAGGTAATAGCTCATAAGAAATCACATTGATTTATAAAAGATAATGATTTGTATAAACAATATTCCTATATATCGAGTTCAACTATACTAACTATTTGAGTAACTAACTTTAACTAATTTCTAACCGTCTAACTAACATTAACAAAATTTAACTATCTTAACAAGTTACATTCTAACTCATAAGAAATCATATCTTTATAATTATGAGTTACATTCTAACTAATCAAATCTAGTGTAAGTTTGTATTTTTTTCCCATATATTTTCTTTAATAAAGTTAATCATATTCGAGACACACCAAACATTTAATATAAGTATCTTTTATAATATTCGTTTACCACATTAAAAAAATCTAGCACCTTTTGCGCAATTCCGTCCTTGGGCAAGAGTAAGGAGCTTTATGGAGCCGGGGTTCTAATTTATGGGGAACTCAAATATTTGTAGGGATAGAGGTATAATTGTTGGAATGTAGGATAAAAAAATAACATTTTTACCTACCGACAAAATCTATCATTAAATGTTGTTTTTTCGGAGGTAAACGTCTGGAAGACATCAATTTTGCTGTCAATTATTCATTGTCCATAGATAAGTGTCTCTTTGTCTATAGGTACGTAAAAGCGTAAAAGTCATGTTTGAACCAATACTCTTATATCTCACTGTAATTGATGTTGGATTTTTGTCCAATTCTTTTTAAATAAAAAATTGTTAAGATTACAACTAAGCCTCTAAATTATCGGGGACGGTCCTGATTTTACAGATTCAACCGTGGTTGGTAGTACATTTGTATGTTGTTATGGAATGCCACACATGAATTGCGTGCATTTGTCACATAAAATAACTATTATTTTGATTACTCTTTCACCCATCACCACTCATTCTCTATGGTTGAGGACTACCCACTTCGTGATTTAGTGCTGATGTTGGTAACAAAGTGTCACATGACAAACACAATGGTAATTTAGAATAAACCCCACTCACTATTTCAATAATTAATGTGGTGTTGCTTGTAAAAAAAGTGATTGAAAAGTGCCAAACAAAGTAGTTTGTTTTAAAAAATAAACAAAATATATATGTTAACTAATTATTTTTATCATCGGAGATGTGTGCAGTTTTGCTTGTTACCATTGTGTTTAGAATAATATAAAATAAGATTTTCTTTTTAGAATAATCAATAAGAATTTGTGTATAAACATAATTTTAAGTTTTACTTCTTTTTTTTTTTTATCAAAAAATGTTTTCCAAAAGTTAAATTCAAATTTTTTTAAAAGAAAGTGTAAGGTGTGATTTGATTTCAAAGAGAAAATGATATTATGGATACTAGCGTCAAGACGGGCATTATGTGTCCGTCTCTCCGCTTTTATTGGTAAAGAATGATAACATAGTATAGTAAAAAATAATGAAGTGAAGAATGAATTTGAAAGAAAAGATATTACAAAAGAACATATTATTTTTTATATAAGGTCAAAATAATGAATTTTCATAGAGTCCAATGTTGTTTCTATTGTTGTTGATTGTTTCTCTTATTGTTGTGGATTGTTCCTATTTTAATGGAATTTACTTAAAATATCATAAAATAGTTTAAATGAAAGTTAAGATTGGGAAGAAAAAATCCAGCCCTAAAATCTGGTGTACTCCCTTTATAATTAGTATAGGTTTATTTTGGGGATGTGCAGGAGTGTGCTTGTTCAATTGTGATGTGTTAGTAACAATTTCATATATGAAGAAAACGTGAATGAGTCCATTTCAATGGAACTCTATATTGAAAATTGCTCTTTAGGCAATTTAGATTGCTATTAGCACCCCAAAACTACTCATTTACCCTAAACGGCAGTTAATAGTCGTTCGCTAGTTTTCCAGCGACAGTTAACTGATGTTGTGCTCTAGTCTGAACGTGGAAGAAATCATATTCAGCCCCTACAATGATCATTAGGATGTGTAGGCCTTCTAGGAGATATGTTGGTACTCGAGTTGGTTTATGTACGACCAAGGGAAGTTGTAATGCAACTTGCTAGAGCGGGTGAAGAGGCAGTACGAGCATGGTGTAGGACATTCCCATGTAGTTCAGGCTTTCTTGGATTTCTTGTTGCACGTCATACTTGAGGTTTCTGATGGTGGAAGATCCGTAGCAGCACACACTGGGATACGTGACCTGGTTTTATCTGGTATCTCAACGGAAGGTATTGCCACCTATCGGAGGAGAACCTCTTAGGCCGGCTAATGAAGAGCTAATAACATGCTAGTGATATTGATGATCATCAGAAGTTGCATAAACTTGGTGGATGAGGGGTTACATGATGGTCAAACATAAGAAGACTTGCGTGATGTTTTGTTGATGATTAGGATTGAGATGCGCCCAACCACTACATATACGATTACCAGAGGGAGGAGGCAGTTGTGAATGATGAATTTGTTTCCGATAATTTGTGTATGATTTTGTAAATGATTGAATATATGAATGAATGTTTAAATGAATGAATGAAGTAGTGGAAAAAAAACCAGATTTTATGTCAAAATGAGTTTCTCCCTCTATAATCGGTAGGAACGGAAGATAACTTCTGTAGGCGTCAACTTTAGTTGACTTGGATTTATTTTCAGCAGTTTAGGATGCCTGAGAGCAAATCAGACTGCCTAAATAGCAATTTTCTACATTTTACTTGGATTTTTGTTTAAAAATTTAAGCCCATGGGCTAGGTTGAACACAGAGGTTGGAAAAATTATATCTCACTCCTGTAGTTAGTTCCTACACCACCCCAACAAATTTTATTAATTTCTATTTTGGCCTCCATATATTTCTCAATAAATATTTGGGACAGAAAAAATATTGGAAACTTCAAAAAAAAATTAAATTCTGATTTTTTTTCACTTTTAAGACAGTGGAACATAAATAATCTTTACATATTTTTATTTTTTATTTTTAAAAATTGGTAGTTGACACTGAGTTTGAAAATTTTCACTTCTAGCATAATGTCGTAGCATATGCTAAAATTCTAAATAAATTCTAAATTACGAAGAATTTATTTTAGAAAGCCTACGATTGAGCAACTCAAATTTGTCTTTTATATTTCCTACGATTGAGTTAGTAACTTTTAATTTAATAGGTGGCTTTGTAAATTTATACTCTTTACAAGTCATTAGAGGTGTAACTACACTAAATTTAACATCTAATATCGATGAATATGTAAAGATAAGGAGAAGGACAAAATTAATGTCCATAAATCTATTAGACGTCGTAACCATGGTTTAAACCCTATTCCTTCACTTATGTGTATGAATTTTCAACGACTCTTGTCATTTTGTCTATAAAAAAACAAAGAAGGACAAACTTAATTAACATCAAGTTCTAAAATATATTTTGACCCAGATTGTGTCTCTTTATTTCATATAATCCAAAGGGTAGTCACTTTGGTCAGGTGTTAAGCTCTTTTGTGAAGTACCAAGTGCTAGTTATAAAAAATTAACGAGTCAAAAGAAAAAAGAGACTATTAAGTTAAGACAAATGGCATCACTAATGACAATTGTGAAGTACCAACACCTTCATAAATCATCAGCAATATGAATAACCCAATCACAAATTACTGCCTTCATTGCACAATTAACTGGTTCACCTGCAGATTCTCAATTTGTCAATACATATCACCTTCATAGAAAATATGAATCTTGATTAAGGTCTAAGTTGTTGAAATTGAAATGTCCGGTGTGAGGAGAAACATATTAGATTAATAAACTAACACTTAAGAAGAAATTGATAGAGCGTCAAGTGTGAATAAAAAGTTTCACAATAGATAAAAGGCTTAATTGCATGTTTGATCCCTTATGTTTATTTTAGTTTTTAAGTTGATCTCTTATGTTTTAAAAGTTTCAAGTTGGTCCTTTACGTTTTAAAAGTTTCAAGTTGGTCGAAAACGTTACTCCCGTTGCAATAAGTTAGTCCCTTCAGTCACATAACGATTAAAAATTCGGGTTGACAATATGGGTGATGGAACTTAACTTATTTAGAAAATCAGTTTTAAAACATTATTTTAATTTTTTTGTTTTATTAAACTCAATATCATGTCGTGGAATGGACTAACTTATACCAATATGAGTAACGTTTTGGACCAACTTAAAACTTTTAAAACGTAAGGAACCAACTTGAAACTTTTAAAACATAAGAGACCAAATTGAAAACTAAAATAAACATGAGGGATTAAACATGCAGTTAAGCTTAGATAAAAATATGAGCGCTCGGTTAAAGAGTTGGGATACTGAAGGAGTTTAAGAAGAATGTTCAAGATTTGATATCTTTCGTTAACATTTTTTCTCTCATCTCACGGTATACTAACAACTAACATTTATCTATAAAAAAAGCCAAAAATGTGAGTGTTGATCAACATAAAGATGAGATAATCTATACACTTGTACACTTAAATGAAGTAAGATTTTGAGTAAACAAACATTTAGGGTTCAATTCTATCGTATACTTACTCTTGGCTCAAATGATTGTTTTTCCATCAATACCTTGAAGTTGAACCTACTATGTAAACAAAAATAAATATCTTCAAAAGCATCCAAAATAACATGTGAAGGTCAATTTTATCCTCCTAGAATCACTTTTACCTCTCACTAAATGAATCTACATATGAATTCAATTTTTTTTTTCACGTCACAAATAACCCAAAATGTTGTCAAACATTTCTATATTTTACACCTCTAACTTTTGGAATAACATAAAGAACTATTAACCCTACTATTCTCTAAAGATAGTTGATCAAATTTTATTTTTGCTTGCATTGATCACATGAAACATTTGAAATTAGGAGAATCATGTATATGTATTTCCATGGAATATTGTTGAAATTAGAGAACCATTTCCATTGTGTGATCTCTTATAAGTGAGCACTAGGTAGTCGATCATCATCCTTTGGATTAATAAAAATAGTTGAATAAGATTTGATTACAAATAACATAGTTAATTATATATTGTTGTGAATTCGATGAAAATCACACCAATAAAATACTTGATGTGTGATATCGTGTTTAGAGTTGCAAGTTTTTTAAAAATTTAGATGTTTCAAAACTTGTCTATAAGTTGTTTCTATATGAACAGATTAAACACTTGTCTATAAATATGGTTAAATTGTTTTTGTATAAGCTGTTTCCGTTTGGTTAGTCACCGGTTCTGTTGTGCCGTCTTTAGGGGCTGCAATAGGTTTTTTTTTTCCTTTTGTATTAGGCGTGCAACAGCTGTTTTTTTTCTTCTTCAAATTGACCTAGTCTGGTGGAGAGAGCAGCCCTCCGTTCCACTATAATGTTGAGTAACTTTACAAAAGAGATATCAATGGGTTACAAGAATAAGTCTCCCGCCTAATTCAACCCAAAATCCCAATCTCTTTCCGTGACCAAGAGACTAAATCCTAATAGTGTTTCCCAAGGTGAATCAACCCCAACTCTAGTGTTTGTTGCCAAGAGCAAACCCTAGTTTGATTTCTAAACCCTTGTTTCAGTCCCCTCTATCTCAAGGTTTGCTCTGATACAAGGTCTATATTTATAAAGAAATATAATTCATAAATTTGGAACGAATATCACACTGAAGATACGTTTCTTTTTTTCTCCTTCAGTGAAAGAATATTTGCATCAAAATATAATATTCCCTTTCAAATTATATTTGCATCAAATCGTCCTTCATACGGTACAACGATATATTTATTGTCCATAAATATATTTTCAGCACATAATATATTTGAAACAAATCTTTTATATTTTTAGCAACAATATTCCCCATCCATCAAATTTTGAGTCATACTACAACATTTTCCACATTGACTCTAAATTAGTGATGATGCCAATTCAACATCAACCACCATGCTGCTCTTTCCCTTGTTTCCCACTACACCATGTAGCTCCACAAGTTTACACCTTACCTCTTCAACCATCAGAATGCCTTCCGCTTCTTAAAGATTCTTCATCCAACTACGCTAGGAATTTTAGGTAGCTTCACAAGTACACACCTTAACCCCTTCAGCCATCGGAATGTCTTCCGCTTTCTCGAAGGTCCTTGCAGTCCAACTACACTAGGAATTTTAGGCAGTTCGACAAGTATCCACCTTAACATCTTCAGCCATCGGGACGTCTTCTGCCTTCTCGAAGAGTCTTGCAGTCCAACTACACTAGGAATTTTAGGTAGTTCCACTCCACAAGTATCCACCATAACCTCTTCAACACGGGACATCTCCTGTTTCCTTGAAGATCTTCTTGCATCCAATCACCGTTGGCCTTTTTAGGGTAATCCCACAAGTCGTGCTATACATTCTTCAACCTCCGGAACGCCTTCCGTCTTCATGAAGAAATCCCTTGCTCACCACTCACTACAAGAAAATCTGTCATTACCCACAAACAGTTACCCGCGGCCGTAAGACCGTGGGTAAGTTTTTAGACTATTGACGGATTACCCACGGCTAAACCGTCTCTTAAGTTAAAAGGTCAATGTAAATTTTTTGAAATTGCTACCCATGGCTTAGCCATCAATAATTATAGAGAGACGGCTTTTTATCGCCAATAGTTACCCACGATCTAACCCTCTTAATGATACATTTATTAACTCAGAACAGTTACCATTCCTCTCTCTTCGTGAACTCTCCCGGCCGTTTCTCTCTTGATCGCACACCATATCTTCCGATTGGCCAACCATCTCATTCTTTGATTTCAGGATTCTCGTGAGAAAAGGGGTTCTCGCGAGGAAGGTGATTCTCCAATTTCAATTTTTGTAAGTCTTCTCACCTTCTTCATCGTTAATTACAAATTTGTACTCCATACATGTATATTTGTGGTTATTAGGGTTTAGATTTTCATTTGATTGTGATTGTGGCTTATTGTGGTTCAAATTGTTCAATGTGATTGTGGTTGATTCAAATTATTCAATGTGATTGTGGCTGATTCATATTATTAGTTCAATGTTCTAATGATTCAAATTGTTCTTGTATATAAGTCATTATCACGATAAACACTTGTCAATAAGCTGTTTCTATACAAACAGATTAAATATGGTTAAATTGTTTCTGTATAAGCTATAATCTGTTTTCATATTGGTAGTTATAAATTTATATGAAAATACTGTAAAGATTGTTTTTGTATAAGCTATAAGTTGTTTTCAATATAAGCTATATGCTATATTGAACGTGTACAAATTGTGCCTTAAATTGTTTTTGTATAAGCTATAAGTTGTTTTCAATTGCAGAGTCATAACTGTGGTTTTTTCGGAGGCCTATTTTTTTGCTGTTAGTGCATTTTGTTGCTGTCTAGGTGTGTGCTTCAGCTGTGTTTTAGGCTTTGTGTCAGTTGTGGCTTTTCCGCATGTATGCGGAACTATTGTATTCCTTGTTTAGTTCCAATCTTCTTCCGTCTTGCAGGAGCTGGCAGTAATAAAATTTAGCTGATTTAAAAAAAGTATATGGTCATTTAGAAAGCCACAAAGTATCACTTTTCCAGTGCTCTGTTCACAAAAATTCAAAACCATATCGAACTATGTGAACTTTAATACCTATGATGTTGGTTAGGAAATATTTAAAGGCTAGTCATTTACTAACAAAATGAGCATAAGTTTTTTGCATAATCACAAAGTATCCATGATGTCCATATTTCTTCTTATTTACATTAAAATAAGCATATGTCTCTATACAGTACTTGTAAGCCATTCATGTTCAAAAGTTATCTTTCGTGATATCGTGTTTAGAGTTGCAAGTTTTTTAAAAATTGAGATGTTTCAACATTTGTCTATAAGTTGTTTCTATACGAACAGATTAAACACTTGTCTATAAATATGGTTAAATTGTTTTTGTATAAGCTGTTTCCGTTTGGTTAGTCACTGGTTCTGTTGTGCCGTGTTTAGGGGCTGCAATAGGTTTTTTTTTTTTTTCCTTTTTTTTTTGGCG
>Ga0228711_1004572_pt1 | contig 21244 bp, 12 predicted proteins | sample MedpolnodulmetaG_2_FD_177996 | JGI IMG/M metagenome (GOLD analysis project Ga0228711, IMG submission 177996) | Root nodule microbial communities from Medicago polymorpha collected in Santa Monica, California, United States - brown nodules | ecosystem: Host-associated > Plants > Roots > Nodule... | reverse complement strand
TATATATATATATATATATATATATAACAACTATAAGTATATGTCCCGTGTTTTTTTATCTATCAGAGATTAATGTGTCCCGTGCTTTTTAATATTCATTAGTGAAAAGTATTTATCTCGTTTTTTTAAATATTTATAGGCAACAAATATTTGTCTCATGAATAATAAATTAATGAAATTTACGTATCTTAAGTCTTAATTTATTTTTATTCTGAATAAGTGGTTTATGAAATTTATTTTCAAAGTTTAATACTCTTTGTTTTTGAATGAAATCATTGTAATGTTTTTGTTATGGAAAACGTGAATCGATGAAATGAAACTATTTTTCTTACAACTTTTTAATTTTATTTCATACATCAAATATTATCTTATATTTTATTATTCTCTCTAACATCTATAATTCAAACTCATAAATTGCTTCAATGTCAATTTTTTATATTAAAAAACTATTTATATTTTACATATTATAATAGTTGGATAAACATTTGGATTTTTCATGTTTTAATAATTGACTTTTTCTTGACCGATTTTTTTTTTGAATCTTTCTTTCATTATGTTAATTTAATATAATTCCTTGTTTGTTTTTGAAAAATTTGACTTTAACAAAATATTTAATTGGTGTATGTTTTGTCCTTTTGGTAAGTCATAAATGGTAGTAAGTGAAATTTAAGTTTTAAAATTGTAAGAGTTATTTTCATATTCATATTTTTGTGATTCAACTTGCCACATGTCACTTTTCTTAGGTATTTCATTTTATTATGCCATGTGGATTGTGTCATTTCACCATTCTAAAATGTATGTATAGGAGATTTCCTAAAAAAAAGTTTGTATTATTATTATACTGGACTTAATAATTTCTTGATCTAAGTTTGTATTATTATTCTACTGGACTTAACAGTTTCTTGATCTAAGAATATATCAGACATTAACTTGATATGTTTTAATATGGTAGAGATGTGGTAGTATCTCTTAAAAAAGTAAATAATATTTTCATTTTTTTTTGGTAGTGTAAAAAAAAAAAAAAGTTACCATATAATTTAATTACATTTAATTTTTTTTTTCCTTGGGTCAACACGAGATATTATCCCCTCTCAAAAAACAAGGGAACCTATTTTATTTTATTTTATTGTTGTAAGCGGTAATAAAATCAAATTACCCTTGAAATATGTCTATAAATTTGATCTCAAGATTATAATAATTTTACTTCACACACTCCTATCAACCTTTTTCATTTGTTTAGTTGTCTATTGTTTGTTCTTTTTGCTCTTTACAATCAAATGACACTCAAATATCATTTCATACATTGAAATATATGGTTCAAATAGTTCACCTATGACTTGTGACAGATAAACAAAGAGAAACATCCTTACTCATTGAAAAATGTTTTGGTGGATAACAATATTGTTTTAAGGTTTTCTTTTGGTGGAACTAATTATTTTGATGATTTTCTTTCTCTAGATGGAAGTTTTCAAAGTGGCAGTAACATTATGTATGTATTATATGTTAAGATATATAAGGAAAATTGGTGATAGAGTAAAGAGGGAGAACATTCATAATACTTTAAAAACAATTATCTCTAGCAATTTGTTGTCAACAAGTTATAAGGAGCAATCACTAATAAAATTAGATAAGTTCATCATCACAAAATTATTATATGTTAATATAAAACACAACGGTGAATCCATAAATATTTTAGAAAAATAAAATTGCATATTAGAACTTTCCAATTACACTCATGGTATGGTATCCCTCAAAAAAAATTACACTCAAGGTATTTCTCATGATTAATGTTTATAAATAAATGTATCAATGACATTAAATGTGCAAAATGTTAGCGATTGATTGCTAAGAATTTCCACATGCTTATTTTGTTCACTGTACTATTAAAATAGTAAGTTAATTATTACTACTATGAAAATCAAATAACGATTTCCTCTCTTTGGTCTATGAGTGCAACGAAGTTGTTTATAGATTCATAATTACATATAAAATATGTTTGCTCAAGTTTATTGGATAAAACTTACTTAACCATTGGTACACTTTTTACTAAAAAAAATAGTTTTGTAAATATTTATAAAAAAAAAAAGACTTCAAAAAAGATATATGGAAAAAATAAATTACATACCTTATTTAATAAAGGATATGAGATATTACCAAACTTGACATTAGAGAGGAAGGGTCAAAATTATAATTACTATAGTCGAATTCAAGAACATGAGACCAAAGAAGGGTTCAAATTGATGAGCAGGGCAATGCAGTTGGACTAGACAACTTACATATTGAAGTGTGAAAATGTCTTGGAGACATACACATTGGGTGGATCACCAAACTTATTAACAAATTTATGAGGTCAAACAAAAGTTTTGGTTGAGTCTTGCAAGAATCACTTTAATTTTGACTTATAAGAACAATATCAATACAAACCTTTCAAAGATATACAAAATTGTGGAAATTATTGGGGGATTAAAATTATGAGTCAAACCATGATGTTATGAAAAAGTTTAATCAAACGAAGATTAAGAAAATAGATTAAAGTTATTGATGTTGTACTGGACATGGTGTTGGGATCTAAAGAACCAACCCGAAATTAAATTAAGTACAGTATAGATGAGATTGTTGTGTTGGATGTGTAATAAGATTAAACATGATATGACTAGAAATAACAATATTAAAGAGAGTTAAGATAACATCTGTAATATCTTGAAAAAGATGGTGGAAACTTGGTTTAGGTGGTTTGAGCATGTCGAGATAAAACTAACTGGTTCTATAGTAAAAAAAGTATACCATATGAAGTGGATTCAAATCACTAGAGGTGTAGAGGAAGACCGACAAAATCTGTAAGAGAAATTATTAAGAAAGAAATTGAAATTATCAAAAAGCTTTTAAATAAAACATCTTGAAATTAATAAGTTGCATATAAATATGGTACTCAATATAACATTAGGACATTGTGTGATCAATGTAGCAGATATCATTTATGATATAAGAATGCTTTTGTTGTTGCTAATCCAGTTTGATCTAGAGGTAAGTAAAGTCTAGCATAAAATTGTTCCACCCGGGAATCAAATTTAATCTTCATTATGACCAAAGATAGAATCATGGACCAATGGTTGAGGGACCCTAGTATATTTACCACCAATCTGTACGACAACTATTTTTTTGTTAGAAACAAATTTAATCTTTAAATTCTAGAATTTATCATGTTGATCATCAGAATTATTATGTTTAGCATGTGGAAGTATATTTGAATTCATGATTACCAAATAGTGGTGTGTTTGACTTTCTAGATCAACACACCAAATCTTGTATAAAAGCTACTTCTAGTACTCTTTGCACCCATTTTAAATCATCCACAACATAGCACTCTAATTGGGTGTTTAGATGGGTCCCCTGTGTCTACATCATTAATTTTACGGTAATATTTAATAAACACCGATTTTCTCCAACCGAGCATCTCAAAAGAAATTATTAAATAAGTCGCACAAATAATTCTATATCATTACATTTCAACAAAATTTATTTAATTTATTAAGATTTATTAAATAGGACCGACATAAAATGAAGAGAGTCCATAGACACCCTTCTCCATACACACCCATATATTTTACTCCATAATGAGGATGCCTATTTAACATGGTACTAAATAGGTTAAGCACCCACCATACCATTGTAGATGGTCTTACCTTTAATTCTGATATATTATATTTGCCATTAGCAAAAAATACAGCCTTACATTAGTTTAAGGCATTATCACTGATCCACACAATCTTACATATGATTGTTATGATTATTAGCCACAATAGGCAATGCTCCTTTAGAAGAACTACAAAGAAATATCACAAACAGCTTGTATTATAGTTTTGATAAACTGAACATTATAATCACCGGCATACTTTCATCAACAACTTGGTGATTGTCACAGGAAGTTGTATTAGTAAATTAATACCACAATTGCACATTCATTTTGGTGTTGGTGAGAGGTGTCATTTGTTATTAAGCTCTCTTTGTTGTACTCTTTTTCCTCCGCTTAATAATATTGGCCGATTAAAAAAAAAATCATGAAGGATTCGATCAAAAACAAGTCCAAGTTATGCAATCAATCATCGATCATAAACCTATAAGAAATTGCAATAGAGGAATTCATCATCGAATTCAGCTGAACACAGGAATCACATTTGATCGAACACATAATTTAAAATTAGAATGAACACAGAACCTAATATTTAATGAACAAAACCTACATAAGAATCAGAGTTCAGAGAAGAACATGAACAACTTCGAGCTTGTGGCATTTGGAGTTACAAATTGGAATATGAAACCACAAAATAGTATGCGTCGTGTGTGTTTACAACTTCGATCTGAGCCAAGATCAGCATGCAGCGTGTGCGATGGTTAAGATTTCAGAGCATGTGTGGTGGTTGAAATCTCCGTGTGCGGTGGTTAAAATCCATGTGTGTGAGAGTTCAAATTGGCATGTGCCGTGGTTTGAGCTAAGCGTTCAAATCGGCCTGTTGCCACACCATTTGAAGGAGCATTTATGTTTGAAGAGTTATGCGTCGTCGGCAAAGGTTGATTGTAAGCGAATGACATTGTCTATGTAGCAGAAGCTATATAACCACATTTATAGAATAACAAAGAGTGGTATAATAACAATACTTTTTTTCTAACTACGCAAAATTCGTTGTAGGTGAATCAAGAGAAATTGTTATAACTATCAACAAAATACCAATCAACAAACATATCATAAAATCTATGCACAAATAATGTAGCCATTATAAGATGAAAACAAACAAGGGTTTTGAGAGTTCAAAAAGACTAAAACTACATAGAAACTCAACTATTTGTTGCATAATTATAAAGTATAAACCCTATTGGAAAAAGAAAAAGAAAAAAATACAGGATCATTGGCAAACAATCCTTTAGGAGCCTTCGAGACACGCCTTGCATTAGGCCTGGGAGGGATTTGCAGAGCGGTAGAACTTGAATCCTCGTTACGAACCTCGACGTCATTCCCACCACCATAAATTGGAGTAACAGTCTTATCAGTAACTTCACCCTTGCAAACAGGACATTCTTTAGCTAGAGAGGATCTTGTAAACGACCATGGTGATTTTGTATTCAACCATCTATATAAGCATGGCCAACAAAACAAATGACCACAACAAGTAAGAACAGGATCCTTAGCCAAATCAAAACAAATATTACAATCATAGAAACCTCTATCATTGCAATAACCCTTTTTATCAACATTCTCCTTTTTCTCTGATGTCTTGCTCTTTTCCAAAATATGATCCAGATCAATGTCCATCGGAACCGATCCTGATTCATAAAGATTACTACGACGAAAAGAATCATTAACAATGGGTTCCAGATCAATGTCCATTGGAATCGAACCTGATTCTTGGTTCCTCATCACAACAGCTTGAGAAAAGAGGGATCACAAAGTATGAATATAAATATAAACCCTAACTGAGTAAAAAAGTTACTAAACCCTAAAACCTCGGCGTAGATAGAAAGCACAGCGTAGATAGAAAGCTACCTCAGCGTAGAATGCGTATGAGTGAAGCCAAACTGATTTCATTAGAACTTTCTTTTTTACCATAATAAATAAATAAAAAAGATTAGGTGTTAAATATGTTTGTTTTATTTTAGGAGATGAGAGATAAAAGGGATACGCCGAGATCAATTTATAATTTTTAAAATAATTTATTTTTTAATAGAAAATAGTTTTTTTTTTTGGGTACAATTGAAAACAGCTATTTTATTTTTGTGGTGGTTGGGGTTTGAACCCCAAACCTTTCCTAAACTCACGAGGACATTGAAAACAACTTTTAAAAACATAATAAAAGAAATCCATTTATATCTACATCTACCATCAATATAAACAAGTGAATCCCCTTCTATTCAAAAGTACACATGTCAATTATATCAAATTTTTGTCATATATATAGTCAGTGGCGCAGGCACCACCCAGCTAGGCTGGGCTGTAGCCCAAGCTCTGCTGCTGCTTCCTTTGTAAAAGCCCAGCCCAATGTCATTTTTTCTACTTAAAAAAAAAAGAAGACAGAATTTAGTGTTTTGTTTCTATTTTTTCAGCGCGAATACTCTTCTCCTTTTCTACGACAACAAGATCAACAATGTGTGGTTGAATGATTTGATGATATTTTACACCGAGCGGGAGATATTCAAGTCGTTTGATGATGTTGATATTATTTGAACATTCACTCGAAAGAGGTCGCGGAAATGACATTTACATCCTAATTTTATTTAGCACGCTATTGGCAGGTTATATTTTATCTTTCTTATTTAAAATTGTACTTTTGTTGAAAAAATGACAAACCTCTTTTATTTCGACTTATGACTATTTATATATATTATGTCACATATGAATTTGCGATAAATTTTTTGCCCAGGCTCTATAAAATTTCTAGCTCCGCCACTGTATATAGTCACAAATATATTTATACTTATAGTTTTAATCTATATAAAAAAATTTAGTTTGTTTTTTTAGGAAATATTTTAGTTAGAAAGTGATCTTACTCACTTCTACAAGTTAGAAATTCAAGTCTAAATAAATATAGATTTCATAATACATGTTCCATACTCATGAAACAATAGCGGAAACAAACAAAACATCGAACATGAATATGATGAGATCTACGACATGTTTGACTTATCAAGGATATTAAGAATTATGGTATTAGGAATACCTGGAATAAAGCTTTAATGACAACCCTCTCAACAACAACCATAAACAAAGAGGAGGTGCGATGATCTGAAACACAAAACAGGGTTAGTGGCGACAAATTTGGTTCTTCCTCAATTGATATCTTTATGTCTCAAATTCTCTTCAGATGGGGAGAAGAGAGAGTTTGCCGTGTACGGTGTATTGGGGACCATAGCCTCTTTTATATTGGATGACCATTAGGGTTTCCCATTATTCCGTTAATGGGTCATCCAGACATCCACTCATATTGAATCCATATCAATTAATTAAATATTTAATTAATTATCCAATTAGAAATCTAATAGTCTTATTACTTAATTTGATCACTAATCAATTAAGGCTCACAATTGATAAACAACTAATATAATTATTTTTACGATATTTGCCCTGATATCAAAATATAATTAAATAATAAAATATTCCAACACTTTGAGGTTGTTTCATTTTCTTATTTCGATGCTCTTCTTTTCTCCATATTTTGTTGTCGTTGTTGTATAATTTTGTCTTTTATTGCTACCTTTTATTAAATCTACATTTTCATGAAAGTGTACAAAAAATCCACATATATTTTCATGAAAGTGCACAAAGAACAACAAAAAGATGACTATTTTTCATGACAATCTACATTTTCATGAAAGTGTACAAAAAAATCCATATATTAAGTGAAAATGATTACTTTTCATTAATTTTTGGATTAAATATATTTTTGATCCCTATAAAATTGGAACTTTTTAAGTTTAGTCCTTATTTAATTTTAATAGTTTTTTAAGTCCTTATAAAAAAATTTACGCACTCGGTTTTAATCCCTACTAAATTCAAACTTGTTTAGTTATGCTTAAACTCTTAAGTTTTTGAACAATTTTTTGCATACGTGTTAAGAACATTACTAAAAGTTCTTCTGCAAAAAATTATCTAAAAATTTAATTTATACATCCAAATTTTTGTTGCTTTTATCTTTTGTCGTTTAAAAAAATTCATATTTGATTAATTTCATGTTAAAAAGTTCTAAAATTTAGAACCTTTTTTGCTAAAAAAAAAAGTAAATGAACCTTTTGTAATGTTCTAGACTTGTCTAAGAAAAATCGTATTAAAATTTAAGGATAATTAAACAAACTTTGTTTTAGCAGAGACTAAAATTACATGTAAATATTTCTTTATAAGGACTAAAAAAACTGTTAAAATTAAATAAGGACTAAACTTAAAAGTTTCCAATTTTATAAGGACCAAAAACATATTTAACTCTTAATTTTTTTAAAAGGTTTATATATATGAGTTTTGCTAGAAGTCACCCATGAAGGTGTCTTTTAGCAATCCACACCTCAAGGTGTGATTTTCACTTTTTAGTTATAACTTTGCTAAAAGACACCTTCATAAAAGTTAGTTGGTGTCTTTTAGCAAATGCTCATAGAATAATTTGCTAAAAGACACCTTCATAAAAAGTGTCTTCTAGCAAAACCCTATATATAGATAGATAAATAGATAGAGGAGAGAGATATTGACTCCAAGAGTAACTTAAAAGAGTTGCTCAAAATCCCCACCTTTGATTTTGTTTTAATCTAATGGCTCAATACTAACTTTAATCAAAACCACGGAAAATTATTGTGGATCCTCTTCCTAATATCGTCATTGCAACCATTCATTGGAGGTTTCTTGTTTCAGAAAATGAGTAGCAATAAACATCATAAAGCGTTTTGAACTTATGCTAAAATCTCATGGAATATGTTACTTTTGAAGGTTGTGCTTTGACTTTTATTTTCATGCGTGGTGTTGAGGATTGTTGAAGTTGAAGTCCTCTTCATTATACTTAGGATGTGGTTTTGATCCTTCATTTGAGATAACATGGTTTAACTCTTATGAAATGAAGAGCTAAATTGGAGAACCTTAATGTGTTTGAATCAGAGTGGGAAAGCTGACTTTACTATTATTGAGTATAGTTTTAGTCTCATTTACATGCAAAATCTTTGATGCAACACAATGTATATAAAATTTTGCATGTAAAATTAGATATGATCAATTAATATCAAGGATATGAATTTAATGTTTTTTTTCTGCATGGAAACACTTTGAATAAAACTGAAAATGAAACCATTCATCAGAGGTTCCTTGTTTATGTAATTGTTGTATTTCTTTAACTCCAACAATATTATAAAATTCAAGTACGCATACTTTGCAATTTCTGACGATATTGTAGACGTGATTCACCTATCTAGTTTTGAAGTACCGGTGACAATGTTCATTCCGCTTGATGTAATAGATGTAGGGTATGAGATAAGCATTTAGTGGGTGCACCAACATGAATATCAATGGAACTTATATTGATAACTCTTGTGGGTATTGTTGACTCTTAATTTAAACTTTCCAAGCTCAAGAATCAGGTTGTTCTTCGGTCTCTTTTCAATGTTGCACTTGCTCAACAAATATTAATGATGTTGGTAGAAGTGAGATTTTTCTCACATTTCATTTACAACCGTATTAGATTTTAGTGGGGGGATGGCTTCGTTGAGAGTTGGGGTTTATTTATCTGTGTTGACATGTGATCTTAAGTTATTCTTAACATGTTTTTCAGTTTATTTTAGTAGGAAATAGCAGCAAAATGGAGGAGATTGCCTATGATTTCGGGACTTTTGTAATGTTTTCTATATTTGAGTCTGAATTCTAGTTTTCCCGAAACATAGCAATTTGAGGGTTTTTTTGAAGTAATTCACGAAGAAATCATGCAAATCAGCAAATCAAGAACATCCGAAGAATTGTGAAGATTCAAGAAGCAGAGAATGAAGATTCAAAACACCTCAGAAGACTTACAAATGGGAGGAATTCTGTTCCCAAGTCCTGAGGCAAGTTATTTGAAGACAAAGACTTAAAATGATAGAAAATCGGAGAATTTGGGCCCAGGATAAAGATACCATACGCCTAGCCCATGGGGAATGTTCCTAGCACATTCCAAATTTTCCTAGCACACAAACCATGCGCCTAGGGCATGGCTTTTTCCACACTCGCATGCGCTAGGCATGCTAAGCATGTGCCTCGAGTGCCTGAAAACTCGAGGCACATTTGTCTTTTCCTGTTAGGGTTTTCGGGTAAAGCCCACACTTTTAGCCCAAACCCAAGTAGAAATTCTCACTATAAATACCATCCTTCCTCATTCAGAATTTCTCGTTTAGAACTCGAGCAGTTCAAGAGGAAGGCAACTTTGGATCTTCGGGAGAGTTTCTATCTTCTCCTTGATTTTCTATGGTATGTTTTTATCTTTAGTAATTTGTTTTTAGTTACCATGTGTACCTAAATCTTTTTAGGTTAGAGTTCTATGATGAACCTTTGTATATTTTTGTTGGATATTTTTATAATATAATTTGTCATTTATTTTATTTATTTATTTATTTATTATTTTGTTCGCTATTACGTTTTATTAGGATATAGTTTTTTCCCAGCTTCTCTATTCTTATTGGTGCACGCCATTTCAGGAAGTTTCTTTCATTTCCTCACTTAACTCCCAACTAAGCGCAATCATCTCACCCACAACCCTAGTTTGTGTCCTTCTCTCTCAAAATTGTTTGCATTCCTTCTCCGATAACAAAACTCCATCATTTTTCTTTCGTCTCAGAACTTTATCATTCACATTAGTACACTATAAAGTTCAAATCAAGCATCCCTCCCGCTAAAAAGACCACCTCTGATCAGCAAAACACAGTCACATCTACTCCTAAGAGGGTTGAGCCAATCATCACCGTTACTCCTACCCTAACCAAAAAGAAAAACACTCCCAAATCTGCCGCTAAAAAGAAATCCAAGAAGAAAAGTGATTCAACGAATGCACAAGCATAAACCTCTATTCAAAATGTCAAGAAAAACAAGGGTAAAGAGGAACTCAAAGACTCGTCTGATGTCTCAACTCATGCTGAAAAGAAGTTAACTTCTAGTCTTGATAAAAGTAATCCTGATGAAACCCTTATTTCCAATGTACCTGAAGCTGGTAGAAAACTAGGGTTAGAAGACTTGAATGATGCTATAGATAATACTGAAAAACATGGACATAGATACTGGTAACGAGACAAATGTTAATGTCTCTGTTGGCAAAGATCCTGATGTTCGAGAGAATGTTGGGCCGGATGTTGAAACATCTTTTGGCCAACCTAGCAACTCTGTTGATGTCACTATTATTGGTGGTGGTGATAAGGACCATAGTTTTGAGACTGCTCCAAAAACGGATGCAAACTCTAGCAAGTCTATTGAGAACTCTAGTTCTGAAGAAGGAGAAGAGTCTAAAGAAGTCTCTAAGGAGACAGAAGAAGAAGAAGGTTCTGACGATAAAGAAAAGAACAAGGATGTGGTTGATGTTGATGATCTGGATCTGGATGATGTTCCCCTGACAAACACGCTTGGTGAAGGTGTGGCCAAGAGGTTGAGAAGCAACAAAGGGAAAGTTGTTCTATTTGTAAGTAAGACTTCTAAAAAGAAAACTTCTATGACCAAGACCTCCAAAAGCAGGGCAAAATCTACTACAGTGGGCCCTAAGAAAGGATGGAGTAAGGTAAGTGTGAAGACTGCTGCTGGGAGTTCTAGAAAGAGAAAGGTTATACCATCTAGTGAATCTGAGTATGAGGTTGAGGAAGATGTTCTAAACATTGTTTCCTCTGATGTTAAAAGATCTGGTGGGAAGAAGAACACTCAGCCAGTTGAAAATGTGCCTATTGACAAAGTCTCATTTCATTTCCCTGAGTTTGCTCAAAGGTGGAAGTTCATCTACCATAGGAGACTGGCTGTGGAAAGGGAGCTAAGCAAGGAGGCTGTTGAAATAAAATTTGTGATGAATCTTATCAAAGAAGCAGGGCTCATAAAAACTGTATGTAACCTTGGAGAGTGCTATGAAAAACTGGTGAAGGAATTTATTGTGAATATTCCTGTAGAGTGTGACAATCCTCTGAACAGAGAATATCAGAAATTTTATGTCAGAGGAGAATGTGTCAACTTCTCCCGCAACATCATCAACAGATTTTTGATGATTGATGATGAAGGTGTTGCTGAGCTAGAAGCTACTGATAACCAAGTGAGTAAGGAGATTACAGCTAATAAGGTAAAGGTCTGGCCAACAAAAGGGAAGATCTCATCTGGAAAGCTGAGTGTGAAATATGCTATCCTCAATAGGATTGGAGCCTCAAACTAGGTGCCTACTACTCACTCATCAGACATTGCAACAGGTTTGGCAAAATTTATTTATGCTGTAGGAACAAAATCTAAGATGGACTTTGGTAGGTATATCTTTGATCAGACTGATGCCGTTAGACTCCCAATAGCCTTTCCAACCTTGTTGTGTAGTATTATGTTAGACCAACATCCTGGTCTTATCACTGCTGATGACTTGCCTAAAAAGAGGGAATCTCCTCTCACCATCCATCAAAAACTCTTCGAAGACAATCATGCTTCAGACCTTGCTGAAACATCTGAGTCAACCCCTGCTGCCAAGTCTATGACAAAAGAAGAGATCATTGTTGCTCTGAAGGACACCTGCGTGATGCTGGATGAAAGAAAAGCCCAGTTTGAACTAATGATTCATTCTTTAGAAAGAGAGGATGTTGCTGTAGAGGATGAGCAAGCAGAAAGTGAGGAAGCAACAAATGGTGATGCTGATGATGTTGATCAAGAAGATGAGGAAGCATCTGGAAGCAGCTGAATGAGTTGGCTATTTTTTTCTTCTTGATGTAATTTCAGAATTCTTGTTGTGTGGGCTATGCCCTAAATATTTTGTGCACCTGGCTATTTTGGTATGTAACCTTATAATTCTATGCACAATCTACTGATTTTGTTTTATGCATGAATGATGTAGTATTTATCTATCAATCAAAAGTAAGTATTGTATATCGTCTCCACAGGGACTAGCGCGATATTCAAGCCATTCAACAATCAATATTGTTCTAAGGGTATGGATTTAAAATGTGTTTTGTGTAAACCTATATAAACTATTTGACATAAAATAAATAGAGAAGAGATAGGACCATTTCGCTTGGGGTCAGAGACACTCAACCAAGCATAACAACTGCAATCTCACGATTAAATAACGAATTCTAGCTTTTTAAACGATATTATCACAATCACTCAACAACATCATTCGTGTCCAAATGATGTCGTGATTTTTAATGGACTATTCAAAAGTCGATTTCCCAAACTATTAAACAATCACAAAGTCGATTGGATCTTTTAATCGACGATTTTCCAATCTATTAAATGACCCAAAAGCATTAAACTCTTGATTTCAAGGTGATTATCAAAGATTAAATTCTATTTCTAGAATGAAAACTTAGATAGATTATTATTCTAATCCTAGATCCAAAAGTATTTGTCAATAACATTTCAAATCTCAAATAAAGCTTTAAATGCAAGAATAATAACAATATTGAATAAATAGCTAGAACCATATATTAAAAGATCAAGAGTTTACATAATAGCTTGGTTAAATACCTCAAAACCCACAAGGGTAGATCTAGCTACATATGTCTAAGCAAGCTTGGCAAAGGATGAAAGAAAGATGAAGATTCCATGCTTAGACTCATGATGTCTCAACAAATTTTGAGTAGAATCTACTCTTAACAACCTTTCTTTGTGTTTCTCTCTAGAAATATCATCTCTCTCTAAGAAACCAACTCTCCCAAAAATGTGATGGATCTGTGGTGTGTACCCAAAACGTGTTTTTGCCACCAACCTGCGTGCTGCTCTCCCTCTTATTCTAATCCCCTGAACCCTTTCTTTTTATTCCATCGGGTCAAAACCTTGGGTCAAAAGCCCAATTCCTTTTTCCAATTTAGAGCCCATGTGCTACACGATTTTACTTTGTTGCCTTCTTCCATTCTTTTATAGTTTTATGCCACTAACTTATATAAATAATAAGTTACTCACTCTATAAATAAAAAACAATAATTTGTTTAAAATGACTCTAAATTAAACACTAAATTAATAGAAATAGAGTAAAACTTAAATAAAAAGCCTCTAAAAATAGTGTATGACTGACTGTCATCAATGAGGACTTATGATATTTTCTGGTTTCTTCTGATTTTGTTGATGAATTTTGACATATTTTGTGGCAAAAATGGGGGAGAAAAATGGTATATCTATACTCTCTATATGCCTGTTATGTATGTTCTATTCTGCATGTATTCTATCTGCATTTATTTTGCAGCTATATGTATGCATGTATTCTGTTGCTGCATTTATTTTGCAACTATTTTAGGTTTTGTGTAGATGTTGACACTAATGTTGCGACATCTTAATGCTGATATGAGAATTTATTTTTTTCAGTATTTTATGTGTATATGTTCCATGTTATTGCTCCATAGAATGTTGGAACATGTCTATGTGACCTCACAAGGTCTGGTTGTTTTATACATATTCCCTGAAAGATTTTATGCCCAGGACCTGAAGTATTCTTTTATCTATGCATTAGGAAATTGTTTAAAGTATCTTTCATATGCATGTTTTCAGGGGGAGTAGTGGAATATGTTTAGTAGTCACTCATAGGTTCTTATATTGAGGGGGAGTGCTACTATGATGAGTACTTGAAAGTACTCAAGCTGTCTGACATATGTGGAGCATGATGCGTTGAATATTCTCATGTCAGCTTTCTGCAGGTATGAGAAATTTATTTTTTCCCTTGTTGATTTGTGTGGCAGGTACTCCTGTCTGAAGTTTTGAAGGATGTTGGAACATCCACTGTTTATGGGAATTCATTCCTTGAGTGTAACATATGAATTTATTTTTCCTCTGCTCTATGTGGTGAAGGATGTAGGAACATCCAATGTGTATGGGAACTTATGTTTCCTGTTTGCAGCATTGGAATTTATTTTTCCTCTGCTCTTGAGAGAGTTCACTGCTCACTGTTTTATTGCTTGGAAGATTTATTTTTTTTCCTAGCTTATGTGTGATAGGTTTCCCTGTCTGATGGTGCGAAGGATGTTGGAACATCCAACATGTGTGGGAATTTATTTTTCCCAGTCTGTAGCATAAGAATTTATTTTTCCTCTGCTCTTGTGAGACTATGTTAATATCTTATCCGCTGCTGCATGTCTCTGATAAGTGTAATACCTCTACAGCTGAAGCTGTGATTGAAGATTATGTGAGGTATTCTTGTATGCACACTTCTGATATTTCTTTAGTGATACTGCCATGCTACTCCTTCTTCTTGAATATGTGTTCGTAATTACTTGAGGAAGTGTATCTAAGGTATCCCTTTAGGTTGTGTGTGCTAGCTGTTTCTTCATAGGTATGTGTTCATGCTTCTTTGAGAAATGGATGTCTTCTGTATCCCTCTTTATTCTTTGCATTTGGCCTTAATTTGTTTTACCCAAAAATTTGCCAAAAGGGGAGATTGTTGGGTATTTCTATTGGCTGGATTATTGCTAAAACAAATATCCTTGTCTGTGTTGTTGGAACATGTGTTTAGGCATCCCTGTAAGATGTTGGACACGATATTCCAACATCTTGGCACGGTTTAGTGTGCCTGAGTTTATGCCTATTTGTACACGCGCCTTATCTTTAAAAGGAAACAATATTTCCTTATCTTGTTGACCAAACAACGCGCATATCTTTACAGAATCAGCTGTGGAATATTCCTAAAGTTGTGATTATATTTTAGGAAATATTTGAAGTTGTTTTGGACGCTCCTAAAGATGTTCATACTTTTTAGGACTTTTCATATTTGTCTATAATTCTTGTTTTGCAGATCAGCTGAACGATCTGTTTTGTTCTGAAGCCCAACTAAAGTATTTGACCCGAGTTGCTTCAGTATATCAGGGAGACTTCAAGACCTAATGAACTATTCAAGCCGTCATTCTAAAAAGTTTAGATTTTTAGGGTTTTGAGTCTACATGTGTTCTATTCTTGTATCATGTTGATGCAAGTCTAGTACCTTTATTGTGAGACTTTCTTGTGTCATTTGTGATAAATGTTAAGGATTGTGTGTTGAGTTGTAATTCATGTGTACTACACCAAAGCTGTGAAGTACAATGTTAGTTGTTTTGTTTGAAGGTAACTTCATCTTTGTGTTTGTTGTTTGAGGTCTGATAGGTCACAGGGGCTGTGACTGACCATAGGATAGTGAGATGGGATCTCAGATCTAGGAGTTCCTAGGTTGAAATCTAGACGGGTAGGTCCTAGGTCGTTAGTGTATACGAGGAGTTTGCTGAGAGCTGTAGAATAAGGACTACACTAGTGGATTTCCTTCCTGGCTTGGTAGCTCCAGAGTAGGTGGGTTTGTCATTGAACTGGGTCAACAAACTCACTGTGTTCTTTACTTTCTTGTCATTTACTTTCTTGTTTTTATTTCTGTTTGATTTGCGATGTTGAAACATTGAACAGAACATTATAAACGTTGAAACATCTTACATAACATTTTAAAACAAGTACGTTAGAATTCAAAATTCACATCCACCATGAAAAAATTATGTTGCACAAAACACATAAGAAAAAAAATGATGAGAAAAAATAGAAACTTACCATCATTAGAATAAAGATAGAAACTCAACATCATTGAAAAAAGCCAATAGATTATCGGTGAAAGACATTGTGATTCAATTTTAATGTGTCATTGAGATTCACAGTGAAAATGGAGGTTTAGAAAATTTATATGTAATGGACAATTTTGATATTATTGTAAAATTTTAATGAAATTTGAAAATTTATATGTAATGGACAATTTTGATATTATTGTAAAATTTTAATGAAATTTGGATGTAATTAGTAGAAAAATTATGAGTTTAATGATGATAGGTTGACAATTTAAAATTGTCACATCATTAAATAACTTAGCAATAATTTAATTGATGTGAAAATTCTAAATGTTTTAATTGATTGTTCGTTTGAAATTATTTTGAATTTGAACTATGAGGCCACCACTATTAAATTCAATTTTTTTTTAATAAAAAAATAACTCAAAAATTATTCTTTTGATTAATAAGAATAATTTTTGATTTTAGAGGCATTTCCCATGTATTAATTATTGTTGTTAAAGAAAGTTTAATTAATAAGTGAATCTGCTTGTTCCAGCAACACCAACACCGTCTCTGAAGAGAATGGGAACTAGAGAGGTGTACGAAGAGAAACTGAGGAATGGAAATCTCCACTTTGATCCAACCCTAAACCCCGGCGTTGGTTCCGCTCGTTGCCCTCGTTGTCTCTCTCTTCTCAACCCTAATTCCGTTAGTTTCTCTCTTCTTCTTCCTCTTCCTCCTTTTTCTCTCTCACAACGTATCTGTTTTTTTTTTTTTTGTTGCGTACAAGATGTTTGATAAATTGACTCAATGAAATTTGACTCTGATTTTTGCATTCGTTTGTTTTTAGGAAAGAGGTGAATGGACTATCACTCCCGTTTTGCATGATGCCACCGCCGTCGTGAGTTCCTCCTCTTGAATTTTGTTTTGATTTGTGTTTAGGATCCGTTTGGATTGACTTATTTTTGAGCTTATGAAAAATTGCTTATGCAAATAAATAAGCTTTTATGTTCATTCATAAGGTCTCACCAATGAAAAAATGTATTTTCATACGCTGTTTTTTATAAACTATCTTGACTAACTTATGAATAATACCCACAAAAGCTAAAAAATAAGCCTGTAATCAGATATCATGATAAGCGCTTATGTATAAGCTATTATTTTCAATCAGAATTTTGGATTCAGTTTTATGCCCTATAAACAGTTTACAGCTTATAGGACAAGCACTTATCATGATAAGCGCCTATGTATAAGCTATTTCTATGGAAAAAGATAAAATTAAGTTGATTTGTTTTCATTTAAGCTATTAAACAGTTTTCATAAGCTATCTTGAAGAACTTATGAAAATAAGCTAAAAACAATTAGAGTTTTCATAAGTTCTCCCAAACAGCCTCATAAGCTCTTATTGGTTTTGTGTTGTTGAACTCAAATTCTATTAGTATTCAGTATTCTTTTTTACGTGTTCTTTATTTGCTTGTTCTTTTGGTTGAATAGGTTGGCTCGGGGGTTGGTGGAATGCTTAGTGCAGTTCATGGTTTGAATAATGGTAAGTTTACTTTTGTTTGGCTCTATATGATATACACACAGCTTGAATTTAAATGTGATATACTGTTTTGGCGGCTGATTTTGTTATAATATCCGTAGACAAGAACGTGTCGTGATATTATCTTTATAATTCACGTTATAATTATTTGGGATATTTTAGTTGTAGTAAAAGTGAAAGTTTTTTGTTTTCTTTCAAAAGTTGCATCATGTTATTTATTTATAGTGAAACTCAAATACTCTTTACCTTGTTAATGGATGAAAGTTGAATCCAAATACCTACTTTGTTTAAACATTGCTCTTTGATATTTGGTTGTAGGGTTACCATATCTTCAAAATCGTCTGAAAGGACCGAAGTGGCTGCCTTTTGTGGTTGGGGTATGTAGAACTTTAATGGCTTGAGTCCTTTGCATATTACAGTTATCTAGCTTTGTGATTTGTTGATGCTGATGTCTGTATCATAGTAGTTGGTTTCATCGTCTTCATGCTTTTATATGTTGAGCAGATTAGATGCATTGATGTAATGTAACATAGAGCTTGATTGTATTTTATAGCTGACTTTCTTCTTTTCTATTTTTTTCCATATAGATCCCTCCATTGTTGATATTTGCAGGAGCTAGTGCTGCATTTGGAGGTAATTCTATTTACACGCCTATTTATTATATGTTTCTGGGCCTTCAATTTTTACGGTGCACACAACTAAATGTTTGACAACTATTGTATGGTAGTTATAGAGTTGCTTCATGAAATCATAGGTTGTCCCTCCTTTTTTGTTAATTGAATCACGTTCTAGAATGGTGGCCATAGTTGTATGATGTGGCAGATTTTTAACAAAACTAATTAGACGGCCATGTGGTGGCGACCTTTACACGGCGGCTGCCGTCCTACTATGGCTGAAATATCTGTGGCAGGTATGATGGTCTTGGATGACATAGCTGAAATGGCGGCTAAGTCACCTTAAAGAATGAAAAAAGACGTAAATGATTGAGCTATTTTAAACCCTAATTACCAGTCAAACACATTATGATTCATAAAATCCTAATGACCAGTCAAGTCCTAACTGTGCACATCTATACTGAAACTCTATCACATCTTTTGCGGACTACTCTAATTCACATGTCTTCATTGATTCCCCCCTTTTTTTCAACTCATCTGTCTCTTGATCTTGATGGCTATGTCTGACAAAATGTAATGCATTGTGGATAAGCTTAGCTTATAGCAAATGAATTTAAAGCGGAATAATTAGCTGATAGCAGATAAGTTAGCAAATTGAATTTGAAGTATTTGATAAAATTAGCAGTTAAACAAACCGATAAATAAAAAATGAATTTGAAGTATTTGATAAAATTAGCAGTTGAACAAACCGATAAATAAAAAATGAAATTACTTCAATTAAAATAATGAGGGTTAAAACGAGAGAAAAAAAATGATACGCTGTAAACTATATACACTTGAACGGTACATGAAGACATCTCTCAAAATCGCTATAAGTTATTGAAAAACACCACTAGTTCGCGAGAGAAAGACTGTTTTCAAACAACTCAACTTTAATTATGAGTTTATATGCTTTAAGCATCAACTATAGGCTACTTGTCTATTTTATTTTATATTCTATTTATCTCTTTCTTTGTGATTGTATCTTATTTGTTCAATGGTGCTAGGGCTTCTATACTTTAGGTGCATGAAATTCAATATGTTTCTAGACTATTGTTGACATTAGCATATAGTTATATTTGTTTGTATCATTCAGTTTTTTTGGTATGCTTTGTGTGTGTGTTTACTATTAGTTGCTAGTTCGCATGCTTCGGCCATAGTGTGCCATATGCCACATTGCTATGCTTGATTTTAGGTTTGGTGTAATTAACTACCTTAATGACATTGACTTGAATCCATGTTGTCAAACTCAAGAGGCTACCCGGTTCACAAGGGTAGGATTAGGAATTCACGTAAAGTGTGCGATGGAGAGGGATTGTAAGTTGTAACTTAGATCTTATGATATTTTCTAAAATGAAAGACCATATTGAAACAATTTTATATGTAGATATTAAGTAATACAAATTTGCAAAATAACAAAAAAATTACAACTGCTGTTCAATAAAAAAAAATTGAAAATGCAAAAGGTCAAAAGGTCACACAACACATGACTGAAGTTAATGTCACAACTCATAATATAATGGGCGGATTTATAAGTTTATAAATAAATAATAGAAAAGACACAGGTTTTAATTTTAAAAACTAAAGACATGTTTTTATTCTTACACCTACCATCAGCTGCTAGCTAGACATTGTAAAATGTAGTTTGGAGAGGAAACAACATCTACAGATGAGTTGGAGGAGAGAAGAGTGTTTGACAAAATCTTAAAACAAAATAGCAAGAAACTACATCCAATCATCAGCCACAATCAACTTTGAAGGAGAGAGTTCAATCAGAACTATCAGCAATCAGCCACTAACAATTTCAAACAGCCACCTTGAGAGGCAGGCCACAGGTATCAGCAAGACCCCCATAGATCATGGACAAAGCCAGGCCACCAGTGAAACCTCATAATTGAGAGGTAGAGATGATGTAGATGGAGGTCAATATGACTTCAGCGTTCAGGCTGGCTTAGGTTTTTTCCTCTAAATTTGTTAGATGCGCCACATAAATGGTGGCCCACTAAAACATTTTAGAGGGTGATTATCATCACTTCTACATTTTTGCCTGCAATCGTACTGTTAGCATAGGACTCTTAAGGGCAGAAGTTACAGAATATTAGTAGATTGGTATTTTTATATATTATTATAAATTAGTATTGGTTACATGTGCAGTAACTGCTATCTGCAGTAAAGGTTATCTGCAGAACTTCTATGTAACTGCTATAGGGAATTAGTATTATAAATAAAGATGCAGAGGAAAAGAAGGGCATTCAGGGATTGGGATAAAGGATTGGTAGGGAGAGACCAAGCTCTTGAATACTTGGAGGGAAGAGAACCAAGACTCTTGAATTTCTTGGGATTTACAAATAAAACACTTGGAGGGAAGAGAACCAAGACTTGTACTGTTAGCAATCGTACTCTTGAATTAATATTATTGCAATAAGTTTTTACAAGTAAAATCTGCAATGATGCTAATTGTATTTGCTGAATGTTCTAATGGATTATCTGCTATTTGATAAATTTGACCTATGAAGCATGCGATGAAGTTGGAACTGCAAGCACTTTACTTTCCCAATTTGATTTTTTAAAACGTATTTGGAATTAGTTTTTCTCTTTATCTGTTTCCTTATAATTTACAACATGGTTGCCTGATTAATGATGTTGAACTATTATGTAATGCTATCTTTGATGTTATATTAAAGTATCTTAACTTGTTTTATTGGATCAATTTATAATTTTAGAGTATCCTAGAGCATCTCTTAGGATAATTTTTTATTTATTTTTTAATTGTGATTTGTTCTTGATTTTTTAATTTATGATTGAGTCTATGTGTCCCTATAAGTATTCAGTAATTTTTTTTTTTTTG
>Ga0228711_1004571_pt1 | contig 21246 bp, 10 predicted proteins | sample MedpolnodulmetaG_2_FD_177996 | JGI IMG/M metagenome (GOLD analysis project Ga0228711, IMG submission 177996) | Root nodule microbial communities from Medicago polymorpha collected in Santa Monica, California, United States - brown nodules | ecosystem: Host-associated > Plants > Roots > Nodule... | reverse complement strand
TTTTTAACTAAATGGTTTTGGTTTTCTTATTGTTACTTTCTCACAGAATTAGTATTTTAAAATCATTCAGTTTTGGTCCATGTTTCAGTTTTTTTTTTTTAACTAAATGGTGATGTTATATTTATATTGAAGCTTTTAAGAAATTCTGAGGTGATTTCATGAGTATTGATCATTCTGTGTCATTAGAGCGTATGACGTATTTTAAAATATATCACATCACCGTATTTTTTATGCCTAAATATTGGATAAAGAAATAAAAACTGGATGATTTTCAAATGGTGGATCGAATTTCGTGAGTGAAAATATGAGAGTAAAAAATGTAATTAAGTCTAAACTATTCGAGTTTAAATGAAACACATTAATTTATTGAGCTTGACTGTGTGGTTGACATAATCATTATTGATTCAATAAAAATAAGAAAATAAAACATATTAATAAAGTGGATGATGGGTAACAAGAGGACCCGTTGTACTTTATCTCATAGGTGAGTGTACGTTGCCTTATTAATGAATTTTTTGTTTTGTCGTTGAAAAAAACTTATAAATTGGTTTTTTTTTATAAATTGAGTTTTGAAGCATTAATATATATTTTCTTTGTATTTCTCTAAACGATTGAGTCATTTGTAGGTGCAAACAAGGATGTACTTGGTTGTTGAGTTATAAAGCTGATGTTTGGAGGTGTTGTGTTCAAGTAAGAGTCCTTGACATGAAGCGTATCAATGAAAGTTTTTAGAATAAAGTTACTTCAATTTCAATTACTAATACATTAGAGAAAAGAAAAAATGTCGGCAATATTTTAGTTTTTAAGCATAATTTTGACGCATAAACATATGAATTTCGCACTGTATTTACTTTCCTAAGATTGTCTATATTTACAAAGAAAATCATGTCACTCAGTGAAGACAAACAATTACTCCCTCATTCCCTATATATAAGCACTCGTTGCCCCTAATAAAGGGGTGCTTATATATAGGAACGGAGAAAGTATTAATTTTAGCATTGTTCTGAAAAGTTATATAGCAATAATGTTCATATTTATTTCGAACCACTGTCATGGTTAAGTGGAAAGTGGTGTCTTTTCTTCTCTAGGATCACGGTTCAATTTCCCGTAAATGTTGCTTTTCGCAAAGAGGATTGTTAGGAATATATTCTCTAATACACACATTCTTTTATTTTAGTCTAAATTCATATGGGTCTCATTAAATTATGTGAGTCTCATGTAAATTTAGTGGAATTCAATGAATTTTATCCGATAAAAATCATGCAGTCAAGATTCAAACCTACAAACTGAGGTAAACTAGCACAACCACTAGACCATCCATCAACTTGTAATATTATATGATCAATAATATGTATAACTTGTTCTTTTCATAAAAAAATGTATAACTTGTGATATTATATAATCATTCTTTTATTTTGTTTTTTTATTCTGCTAACATTTGTAAATTATAAACGGTGTTTTTTATGGAAAATTTTTAGTTTGATTAAACGAATAGAGATTCATGTTTGAGAATTACAAGTTATTACAAACATGACAAACCATGTTTATCTTTTTCAATCAACAGTGTAACAAATATAAGTTAATTCTTTTTTTTTAAGTCAAAATTCTTATCTTAAATGTCCCAACAATATAGCATTATTATATAAAATTTTGTTCAAAGATATAATTGAAATAATGAAATAGTAATGCTAAAATCGCATATTCTCTTTATATATAGTATATTAAATACTATATTTTATCATATATAAAGAGAATATGTGATTTTGACATACTTCTCATTATTTCAATTATCTATACTATAAATTATATGTAACTTTTCAAACACATACTTTGGAAATACTCCAACAGTCACCCATCATTTTTAAAATATATCAAAATCCATTATTCCGAAATTCTCATTGTTTCAGATTATAGTATCTCACGATTTGAACCATTACTCAGTAAGTTAATATTTTGCTCATCCCCAAATAGAATGGTAAGCAAACTTTGAACTAATTATTCATTGAAACAAATGTGCATAACTTACACATGAAATATCGGTGCCATTGAATGAATTATAGAAATGACAAATTTGTTAATGTTTTTATCGGTATCCTTTTCATGAGAATTTAATAGTTACGTTATTGAACTCTATGAAGTGACCCTATTTCATTCTCATATAGGTATACTTAGGGGCGGAGGGACCATGGGGGCCAAGGGTGGCCGTGGTGCCCCCCACGTTTTGCAATTTTTTTTTTATGTTAGTAATATTCATGTAAGATATAGTCAATATTGTATAATGTAGAACAGTGGTCCCCCATGGTTGAGAATTTATTTTTACCTTTTAAACTTGGTCCCCTCGATGTTTAAATCCTGGCTCCGCCCCTGGGTATACTATATCAGAGAATAATCTAGAATTATGCATTTCAGCAATCATATGATATATGTCCGTTAAAAGGCGAGGAAATCCTACCTTTTTCTTGGTTAACAAAATATTTGAATATAGATACAAGCTACATATCCCTAAAGAATGAAAAAGTACTACCAAATTTTTATTTCTTGGTTTTCCCTTTTGTGTGTTGACCAATTTTTGATAGTTTAGTCTCCAATTTTTTTTCTTTTTTGATTTTTTTGATTACGATGATATTTATTCCACTATTCTTGATATGTTAGTCTGCTTATCATAAGATATTTATTCCACTTTGTTTCTTGACAAAATCCTCAGAATCTGCAAGCATGGCTGCAAGATCAGCCGCTATATGTTATGATCTCAAATAACACAAAAGAATACTCACAATTTACAATAACAAAAATTGATGACTTTAAGGGACACATGACATGTGATCCACAAACCAAAGAGTTGATGATTGAAAATGATAACTGAAAATATTCTTCAACATGCCATAAGAGGCAAAAGCAAATGATTGAGAGTGTGCATGAATTTGATAAAAGTCTCTATTTCCTCCCTTTGCATTCTTAATGATTTCTTCTTCTAAGGCTTGTAATAAGATATATCTCAATTGTATTTCTCAATCAGTTGTTCCTTTGTACTCATCATTTGTACTAGTGAAAACTGTTTGAGATTCATTATGTTGCTTTGCTAATTTCTGATCATTTAATTGGTACTTTCATTCATTATCATGGCAGACAATACTTAAATGAACGAGTTGGAGGCAGCCATCCCAAGCATCCATGAAACAACTAAGAAATTCATGGAAGATGAAGAATCACGCCATGCTGAGTATATGCATTCACGCTCAGATGACGTCGCATGCATGGATAGTGTTGAGGCGCAATTGATTGCCCTTCAAGTGAGTTCCTCTTCTAATGGGGTTCGAACGCAATCTCTGATTCAACCATTTCAGCCGCTTACAGGTGTATGATTGACATATTTGAAGATGAGATTCAGGCTCCAGAACCACTCAATGATGATGTCCCTACTCTAGTTTCAGCCACGGAACAGATCACGGCGACACCATACACAAGTGACGACTTGACAAAAACAGAAGCGTTGAATGAAGCTTTCCCGGCTATTGATGCTTCTAATTTGTGTCATGATCGAGAGGTTAAGCCACTGACTGCAGATTATGATACAAATACCGTGCTGAAAAGTCCACTTCCTTCTATCGTTGGACGAGTTGGTTTTGGCAAGGAGACAACCCTTGATGTGGATAACAAGCATCGTAGCTACTCTGTAATGACCAACCCAGGGGTTTTCAACCTAGCTGCTGCACTTCCCCAATCTGATACTCTTCTATCAGACCCACGAGACTTAATTCATGCTACTAGATGTCTGGCACATTGAAGTAGTGTCTGGTATCCGACTCGTGTTGGTGTCGAACACCGACATGACTCTGACACATCCGATTGCAATTAATTATTCATTTTTTTTATAATACTACCAATGTCGAAGTTCCTGTGTCAATATCGTGTCTGGTGTTTTTGTCCGTACTTCATACTCATCATTATGTAAATGAAAATGAAATTGAAATAGAAGCAAAAGTTCATTAATGCATAATAGCTTTTATTGTTAGTGAATCAAATAGTACAGTAGGAGAAGAACTAAGGTAATTATGTGTTTCTACATCCGTTACATAATAAGAAGCACCATAGACAGTTCTATTGTTATGTTAAATGAGTGTTATTTTCCTTTTCGATTTACTTTGATGCTATCTGGCATTGCATCTGAGTTAATCATTTCACATTTTTTTCATTTTATTTGATTATACATGGTTTGATATAGTGGAATGTGTGGATAAACTTTTGCCTTGTAACTGTTTATTCTGCTATAATTATTTTAACACTTTCATTTTACCTAAAGCTCTCTACATTTTATTTTCTACTGAAACAACATCAATAACAAAGAGACATCACTACAACAACATCAATAACACCAGTGCAACACTATAGACAGGTTTTGAACAAAGCAGTTATATTATAGACAGTAACACTAGCAGAATACGAAATCAGCAACACTCGGCAAAAATATGGACATCAGGAGTAGAAAATCTATCAGATAGTATGCTCAGATCCTTTTTCTATAATCCAACAACGCCAAAAGGGCAACAACCAGAAACCAGCAAGCAGCAATATCAAAAAAAGTGACAACCTCATCCAGGAAAAAAAAAACATTAAAAGAAAAACACAACAATTTCCTCTTTTTTTTCAATATAAAGCTTCAGTATTCTGAACCCTTTAACGACAACAATGCATGATCAGTTTTAGGCTAGAGCTGGAGACCAAACTCAAAATTAATTCATAAACAAGCCAACCTTAATATTGGGGCAAAATTTGTCCAAATTCATAAACACATACCTGTGGTTTCTTAAATAAAGCAAAAGTGTCTTAATTTAAAGAAACACATGTTTCCAGAATGATCACCTAAAAAAGTTAACCTACTATGTAACTCCATTGGATGTGCTCTTACAGTTTATGCAAAATGATGCTTGCCCCATTTTTTGGCTGCAAAGTAAGCACCGTGGTAGGAACATGCACATAATTTGGAGAAAGTTCGAATGAGAAATTCTGCAGCAACAATGATACTGCTATCTTTGCTTCTAATAAGGCAAAGTTTTGTCCAAGACAAATTCTAGGACCCCATCCAAAAGGGAAATAAGAAACTTGTCCTTTTGTTGCCTTCGCAATTCCTTCAGCAAACCTTTCAGGTTTGAACTCCTTTGCATCATCACCCCATAGATCATGATCTTGGTGAATCAATAGTATTGGTAGGGAAATTTGTGTCCCTCCAGGTAGGAAAAGGTTTCCAAGTTTCAAATCCTTTCGAAGAGCTCGGTTGAAGTAAATTAAAGGTGGGAATAACCTTAGTACCTCGTAGAAAATCATGGTAACCTATAGAAACAAAAACAATTATCAGATAGTACCAAAAGGATTAAGTATTAATAATCATCAAAAATGAAATTGTGTGATTAAAAATGATCTTCTCGTGTCAAATTTTCATGTGACATTGTTAAGGGTGATTATGTATCTCTCTCTTTAAACAATTGAAATGATCTCCCCTAATTTCCTTGGATGAATTTCCACCAGTCAGATGGTCCTAGCGGGGATTCAAACTTCATCTCCTACCTAGGTCAACTTATTTTTTACAAGGTTCGAACCAGAAACCTCGAATTTGAGAGTACACCTGACAACATTCAATCACTTCTGACCTAGTGCAGCATCAGTAAGCCAACTCACTAGTCCAAACCCCACTATGGTTATGATTCACCCCTTTAATATCAGTAAAGAGAGAGATAGATACAAAAATTCATGTGATAAGATCATTTGAAATTTGAACAATACATACAGTTTTAAGTTGACTTAATCCTTCGAAGTTAGGATTTTGGTTCCCAAAAACTTGCAAAACTTCCTGCCTTGCACGTGCTTGCCATTCAGGATACCAGCCTAATAACACCATTGTCCAAACCAGCAAACTTGAAGTGGTCTCTTGCCCAGCAAGGTAAAACAATTTGCATTCATCTATCACATCTTGGGTGGTCATCCCAATACTCTTACTATTTCCATGTCCTTGTTTTTTGGCATGATTTGATTGCAAAAGAATGCCTAATAAATCGTCATTGGTGGCTTCACCATTCTTCAGTGCTTTTTCTCGTTTTTCAATGATTCCCACTAGTGAATCATGGATTTCCCTATCAATTTCTTTCATCCTCGTCTTGGTAGTTGTTGCTAGAAGCCTAGAAAACACATTTATGTAGTGTTATTAAATGTGAAGGAACACACTTGGTTAATATTATTATATTATAATAAATGCAACATAATTCATTTCATTAGGTACTATGGATTAAATCTAACTCAACCATACAAATTAGTCGTGTAAAATGAGTGGTGCCCTTCTTTATAAACTTTTTTCAGACTTTTTTTTTTTGAAGTGGAACTTGGGATTTTGTAAAGTGTCTAAAGTTTTCAAAAACTAGATCTAAAATATAACTTGGATAGGGGTACACTAAAACAAAATATGTAGAGTTAGTTTGTTTTTTTTGACGAAATGTAGTGTTAGTTATAAATCAAGTTTCTGGCACATTCATTATTTAGACCTCGTGTGTCCCATGGTTCTTTCTGTCTAGCATGTGATGCTTCAGACTACAAAGACTACAGACATCAATCACTCACAGGCATATTGGCAGGCTAACAACATATAGAAGCTTTCAAGTTTTATATTTTATTTTGCACTAGAGACTATTTTCCTTGTAATTAAATAATAATGCTTATGTCATTCCCAAACTAGAATATACTTTCAATTTGTCAAATGTACCAAAATAATATATTGTAGTCATACCCCCATAATGGATTGCTCGTGTGTTGCCCTGTCATAAGAAGAAATCCCTGCTTCTTTAGAAGTTGAAATAGTTTTGTTCCTTCTGTGTAGCTGCTTCCAAATGCTGTCCGAGAAATTGCATCACAGGTAAAGTTCTGAAGGAAAGGCCAAACATCAACCTCACATGATCCATTTGATGACAATAATCCCTTCCATTTGCTTATCATTTCATTGCAACTGTGAGAAAATGCAGGCAGCATACCCTGTAGTTTGAAATAAACCATATTATAAGAATAAAATTAGAAATTTAATTTACAAAATTGCAAGAATTAATTAAAGCAATAAACTTACTTTCAATTTTTCTAGGTGGAATGCTGGATTGGCGATCTTCCTATGTTTAGCCCATTTCTTACCCTCATGATCTAGTATACCAACGCTCAAATACTTGGCGATGCCTCTTAATTTTGGTTTGGGGAAGTCCTCGATCTTGTTAAAGACATCCTTAATTTGGTCAGGGTCTGTGATGATAACTCTTGCTGTTGTACCCTCCCATAAAAAGGACTTCTTTCCTGCATATCCTTTATGTTAGAACCGCAAACCCAACTATAAATACACGGATAAATAAACACAAGAAATACAATTCTTGATTACAAAGTTCTACCAATTGCTTCGGTGTCTGTGAGAGCAATGTGGCAGTTGTGATTTTCTATTATGCAATGCTTAAGATTTACATAGTACAAGATGTGTTTAAATACTGTGTTGCGCTCATTGCACTTTCAGCTCTTCTCGCTTTGTTACGCTAGAGCATCTTCCCACTTATCAGTGAATATAATCCATAACCAATACTTAACACTTCACTTATCAGCAACTGGTAGAAAGAGGCTTTAACAACTTATGGAGGACTTCATATCTATTTGTGATTTAATATTAACATCAATCAAGTCCGTATCATGTTTGGTCCTAGCATCTGATAATAACCAAAACTCCTCCAGAACTCTGTTCTTTTCGTTTTAGTTATACAAGTATATTAACTAGGGCATCAAAAAATCAAACTTAGTAATCAAATTTTGAGCATATAATTAATATCACAAATCTCTAGACATTTCTGATTTTCTTTAGTATCAGATACTCAAACAAAGATTTAAAAAGTGGCTGTGGCTGTGGCTGTGACTGTGATTTGAGTTGCGACGTCAAGATTTTGGATATTTCTTCGAGCACAATTGAGGCCACATCAACTACACATCACCACAACATCAATTATAGCACCTTGACTGAGTTATAAATGGTGGACAACTTGTTGAGCTAACTTCTGCATTGAGCTAGGACAACTCCCAAATTTGGAGTCTATCCTAAGGGCCGACTTTCTCCACTCCAAGTTTCTAAAAATCCACAAATATTTTTGGAAATGTACTTCCCGAACATATTTTGTCCGGCTTTCGAACAAACACAAAGTTCCTTCCCTATCATGAATCTGTTGTCGGGGGTAGGGCTTTTTTTTAAATGACAGGTGTTAGGATGTTGACTGTTATGTTAGTACTTTCTCCTCAAACCTTTAACTCTTTTAATCTCTTAGCTCAACCAAGTGAGCTACCCATCCCTCCAAAGGGAGGTAGGGCTTGTTTTTCTTTTCTAAATTATACGCAAGCTATAAAATATTGGCTTAACTGTATTTTTTACCCTTTAACTTTTAAAAGTTTGCGATTTTGGCCCCTTGACAATAAAATAACAATTTTATCCCCTAACCTTACAAAACGTTGCAAAACTGCTGAGAAGACACCACATGTCCCAAATTAAGGGGCCAAAATTGCAACTTTTTGTAAAGATAAGGGTCAAAAAGAACATATTTTCCTAAAAATAGAGAGCCAAAAAGTATATTTCCCTAAAGGTAGAGGGTCAAAAAAGCATATGTCCTTAAAGGTTAAGGGGTCAAAATTGCATTTAAGCTTAAAATATTTCAAAAAATAAACGCCCGTTTGGATTAAGCTTATTTTGAGCTTATGCAAATAAATAAACTTTTATTTATTATTCTTTAGCTTGTTAAAATAGTTTATGAAAAATAACTTATGAAGATAAAGTTTTCTATAGTGAGAACTTATGAATTAATATAAAAATTTATTTATTTGCATAAGCTATTTTTCATAAACTCAAAATAAGTTCAATCCAAACGGTTGTAATTGAATTATTATATGATCATGATATTGTTTCAATTTTTAGAATATAAACATAAAACAGACCCCATATGTCTGGCTAGTTGCTAGTACATATATTGCATTTTGAATTGAAGTTTCAAAAGTCAACCTACAATCCTAATTGCTAGTTGCTAATTGCTAGTACAATCTGGTTGTAGGAAAAAAAAAATTAAAAACTGACTAACTCAGATCTTTGGACTACCCTCCCACAAATAAGTTGTGGAACATTTAGATTAGTGTATAAACAAAATAAAAAGTAAGATTAGTAAATGTACCATATTTGTGTACAGTTTGATGAACATGAGTGAAGATATATGGTGCAGCTTCTTTGGAAAGACCAACGGATTTAGACTTTTCTTCTTGTTGCAACTGCAACATATAATTTTGTTTTGAATTGTCCTTTAATACTGAAAGGTTATATGGTTCACCTTGAAAACCTTGAGCTTTGAGAAGTTTCTCAAACCTCTTTGGTTTAAGCCATAACTTGTTGAGCAGATACCATGGAATCACAGCAAGTAGAACTGACAGAAAAAAGATGATTATTGTTGTTCCTGTGGGAAACACAAACACCTCCATTTTATGTTTTTGTGTTGTAATTGGACTGTGTCTTGTTGTGTTGTGTAAACAGGTTTCGCTAAAGAGATATTTAAAGGTAGTAATGGTATTTAGAGATATTCACCTAAATGTGGGGTCACATGTACTGACGTACATGTGTTATTCGTGTTGAAAAAATGAGACTAAAAAACATTTTTTATATTATATTTGTGACAACATTTTTCTGAATTATATTTGTGAGAACTTTTTTTTTCTTATTTATATTATATTTTTATCTTGTTTTGGTTTTTGTGTCAATATTTTATGTTTTTTAAAATTATGGTTGTTCCAAAAATTATGAATCAAATAGTTGTTCAAATATTATTTATCTTGCTTATAATATCAAACATGATTGCTTATACATATTTTCTTCTTGTTGTTTTTGAATTTCAAGCCTAATTTTACATATAAATATTTGATTAACAATATTATAAATTAAGTAATCGGTCAATTTTGTTTTGAATTAAGACCGAATAACACGCATGTGAGCTCTAGTTTTGAGACCAATAAATTTGGACAAACCATCTTAACATAAAACATCAACATAGACACTTTTTGATTAAGTTTGATGAAATTAGGATAATGGTGTAAATATTTTATGATTTAAAGGACCAATATGTAAAAAAAACTTAAAGAACTAATTTGTTATAGTCATGTAACTTAAAGGACCGCAAATGATATTTGGTCGAAAGAAATAAAAAACAATATTAAAAGTACTTTTATTTTGTCAAGTATCATAGTGGTTAGAATTCACCTTTTATCAAAGTGGGATGTTCGAGGTTCGAACTCTGGCCCTTGCATATAACAATGTTTGTCTCTGCCAACTGAGTTATGTTCACTCAACATACTACATTTATTTTATAATAGACATCGACATAATATGTGTCTAAACACCACATGCGTCCCCAATATAGTTGTAGTTTGTCTTGAACTTTTCTGAAGAAAGAAAATTTATTTTATTTTTTAAAAAAAACTACTTTTATGATTTTTATAGTGTTTGTTTTTTATTTTTATGATATTTCATTTTGTTAAAAAAAATTATTTCTTAGCTTTAAATTAAAAAGTTATTTAGAGTATCTTTTTTAAAATCTATTTTAAAAAATAAAAAATAAAGACTTTTGGGAGTGTGCTCCTCTTTAAAGTCTCAGGGTCGATTCTCCCGGATATTAATTTAAGTGGGCTAATTTAACTTCTTCGAAAACAAAAAAACCGAAGTTTTAAAGTTTCAAATCTTAAAAAAATAAAGTTTTTTTTAACAAGCCAAAATGAATTAAATTAACAAAACCAAAGCAATCCATTCAGCACAAGGCGTGTCAAAGAGACTACTAAAAGTACAAACAATCAAGCGTGTAACAAGAAACAGTGTTAGCCGATATCCAAACACATGAGGGGATTCAACGACCACAACTGAGTATCAAAAACAAAAGTAATATGTCTAGCTTCCAGCCACCACAAAGAATAATATTTTACTTTTTCAAGTAAGTGATAACTAATGCATTCCTGATTTTTAAACAATATATTATTTCTCTCATTCTACAAGATCCAAGAGCACATAAGCCATATGAGTTGTAGAAATTTTTGCCGCGCTTTCAGACCACTTGTGTAATAAATAAATTGGTAGAAGTGATCCTTAATAACCTGGGTGTCCACACCATCAAAACCGATCCAAGCTCGCACCAACGGCCAAAGGGAGGCGAACGTTGGGCACAATAAAAACATGTTGAGCATCTTCGACGTGGCCATACCCAGCCACACACAACCGCGCCACTGTAGAAAAAAATAATAATAAATAAGTTTTATGATAGTAAACTTATGAAAATATTCAAAACAAACACAATCAATATTCAATCGAGGTAGAGAAAAAATTCACATCTTTAAAGAGTTCATATAAATAACATTAAAACTAGTTAATCAATCGATTTTTTTTTAGAGGTAGCTAATCCATCGATGACAACTATTTTTAAAGTTTATTAAATATCTATTTAATAGATAAAAAATTTAGGGTAAGGGATACTGCCCAATCCAAGATAAGCAAGATTTTAGCATTTACATAACACTTACAATGGTCTCTATTAAATCTTTATGACTGAAATATCGACATGATTAAATATTTTCAATGATGATGGTCCAATCTATGAAGATGTATGTGGATATAAAAGACTTGTTGTTCAAACAAAAAAAACAAAGACTTGTTGATAAGATGTTGTATCTCATCAATACACGCAATGATATCACTCATCCAATACAACAACTAAGTCAGTTTTTGAACAAGCGATACATGCAACACTTCAAGCCTTTGTTTGAGTAGGGATGTTAAAGATAATTACTTTGTTAGTTTGTGACTTAACCTGATTGTTAACCAATTACAAAGTTAGTTACAATCTTTTCTCGACTTTCTCTCCGGTGGGAGACCTGTATAGGTCTCTCACCGTAGGTGACTTTTTATTTTCCTTTGCAAAATGAATATGGACCATGGATATTTTATTTAATTGAATCGTAGTGATTTACAATAGAGATGACCTAATTAAATTTTTATTGTTGAAAAATATAGTATAATTAGTGGTAGCATTTACAAAGGGTGATTTAGTCCTTGAACCAAAATATTATTGAAAAATTTAGGACAAGGTTAAAATTCTTTGTTTCTGAAAAGGGTGTTCCATAAGCTCATCGATAGGCAAAGATGAAATTGGTGTTAAGAATCTCACGGTTGCCAGTGTTGCTGGTTTATTTTGGTGATAAATGTTCAATATTATTGCAATCAATTATGGGTAATGGTGGGAAAGGTGAAGAAACAAACTAGGAAATTGTGTTTCGTTTTTCTGGGTTGAAATTAGGAAATTCAAGTAGCTTCATCTTTCTAAACAAATAAATTCATCCACAAACCAAATATTCATTCGCAAATTCATCCATAACTCCATATATAATGAATTCCGAAATCCATAAATGAAATATGGCACAAACTAAGACTCATCTTCATCCCACAAATCCCCATACTCGGTTTCAAAGCAAACTATAAAGTCATCATCAAACCCTGAAATCTGTAAATCATAAAATTCTCAATCGTTGCATGTCCCCTGTTTATATAAATCACGAATTGTTCATACTCATAAATTTTGAATCTGGAAATGTCTTTAAGAAGGGAATAATAAGAGAAAAAATCAATGAATTTTGAATGGAAGAAGAAGGCGGATTCATGTTTTTTTAATGTTTAATTTAACCAAAAATCGAAACATTTTATGTGTGGGTTAAGGTGTTGTTCTTCATTTGTTGTGCGACAACAATGGTGAATGTGGAAGATGATAGAGATGAAGATGGTAGGGAGAATGTTAGCCATAAGATTAGAATTGATAATATTTTAAGTTTTTAACCGTTTGATTAATTCTGCTGATTTAGTTTTAATGACAATAACTATATAAAATTAAATAAAAATAAAATTTATTTTTTGACAAAAATAAAAATAATATTAGAAATTACATATAATGGTATTTTTAAATAATAATATAAATTAGACTTAACATGTGTATAAGCCACCAGAGATCGCAGTCATTAAAACAGTCCATGTGACATTGCCACATCATTATCAGTTAGAGTCGCTTACTAAGACTAACTTCCGTTCTATGAGAATCTTCTTAAAAATGAAGATTCTTATGTATGATAATCTTACTAAGAACTAACATCCGTTCTATGTGAATCTTGTTAAGAACTACGATCCTTACCTATGAGAATCTTACTAAGAACTAACTTCTGTTACACGAGAATCTTCTTAAGAACTAAGATTCTTACCTATGATAACTTTACGAAGAACTAATATTCGTTCTATGTGAATCTTGTAAAGAACTAATATTCTTACCTATGATAATCTTGCTTAGAGCTTACATCTGTTCTATGACAATCTTCCTTACAACTAAGATAATTACCTATGAGAATCTTATTAAAATTAACTTCCATTCTATGAGAATTTTCTTAAGAACTAAGATTCTTATCTATGATAACCTTACGAAGAACTAACTTATGTTCTATGTGAATCTTGTTTAGAACTAAGATTCTTACCTATGATAATCTTACTAAGAACTAACATCCGTTATATTTGAATCATGTTAAGAACTAAGATTCTTACCTATGATAATCTTACTAAGAACTAACATCCGTTCTATGATAATCTTCCTTACAACTAAGATTCTTACCTATGAAAATGAAAATGAAGCAAAAGTTCATTAATTAATGCATAATAGCTTTTATTGTTAGTGAATCAAATAGTACAGTAGGACAAAGAGTATAGGTAATTATGTTTCTACATCCGTTACATAACAAGAAGCAATATAGACAGTAATAAAGCATCCAGCTCTATTGTTATGTTATGTATTATTTTCCTTTCCAATTTAATTTGATGCTATCTGGCATTGCATCTGAGCTAATCATTTCACATATTTTTTCAGTTTTGATATAAAACCGTTTTAATTTGATTGCTGTACACCATGGGTTTTTAAGCATGCAGGCCCTGTCATTTTATTTGATCATACATGATTTGATATAGTGTGTGTTAAAACGATCTTTGTTGTGTTAACACTTCAATTTTACCTAATAAAGATCTCTAAATTTTATATTCTACTGAACATACTCATAAATCCTCTTTTGATTTTTACACCAACTAAAAAATTCTTTTGTTCCAAAACAAAGAGACATCACTGCAACAACATCAATAACACAAGAGCAACACTAGAGACAGGTTTTGAATAAAGCAGCAATATAGATGGTAACACCAGCACTAGCAGAAAACGGAATCAGCAACACTCAGGGCAAAATTATGGACATCAGGAGTAGAAAATATATCAGATAGTATGCTCAGATCCTTTTTCTATAATCCAACAACGCCAAAGGTGCAACAAACAAAACCAGCCAGCAGCAATATCAAAAAGTGACATCCTCGTCCAGGAAAAAAAATCATATTGGAGCAATATTAATTCATAAACTCATACTTGTGGTTTCTTATACAAATCAATAGTGTCTTAATTTAAAGAAACTCATGTTTACAGATAAATCACCTAAAAGAGTTAAGCTAGTAAGTAACTCCATTGGATGTGCTCTTACAGTTTATGCAAAATGATGCTTGCCCCATTTTTTGGCGTCAAAGTAAGCACAGTGGTAGGAACATGCACATAATTTGGAGAAAGTTCGAATGAGAAATTCTGCAGCAGCAATGAAATCGCTATCTTTGCTTCTAGTAAGGCAAAGTTTTGTCCAAGACAAATTCTAGGACCCCATCCAAAAGGGAAATAAGAAACTTTTCCTTTTGTAGCCTTCGCAATTCCTTCAGCAAACCTTTCAGGATTGAACTCCTTTGCATCATCACCCCATAGATCATGATCTTGGTGAATCAATAGTATTGGTAGGGAAATTTGTGTTCCTTCAGGTAGCGAAACGTTTCCAAGTTTCAAATCCCTTCGAAGAGCTCGGTTGAAGTAAATTAAAGGTGGGAATAACCTTAGTACCTCGTACAAAATCATGGTAACCTATAGAAGCAAAAACAATTATCAGATAGTACTAAAAAGGATTATGTATTAATCATCAAAGTGAAATTGTGTGATTAAAAATGATCTTCGCATGTCAAGTTATCATTGTTAAGGGTGATTATGTATCTCTCTCTTTCAATAATAGAAATGATCTCCCTGAGTTTCCTTCTTGGATGAATTGCCACTAGTTCCCTCCAGCATAGATGGTCCTAGTGGGGGCGATTCAGTCTTCATCTCCTACCTATGTTAACTTATTTTTTACAAGGTTCGAACCAGAAACCTCAAATTTAATTTGAGAGTACACCTGCACATATTCAATCACTTCTGACCTAGAGCAGCATCAGTAAGCCCACTCACAAGTACAAATCCCGCCATGGTTATGATTCACCCCATTAATATCAGTAAAGAGAGAGATAAATACAAAACTAAAAATGATAAGATCATTTGAAATTTGAACAATACATACAGTTTTAAGTTGACTTAATCCTTCGTTGTTTGGATTTTGGTTCCCAAAAACTTGCAAAACTTCCTGCCTTGCACGTGCTTGCCATTCAGGATACCTGCCTAATAACACCATTGTCCAAACCAGCAAACTTGAAGTGGTCTCTTGGCCAGCAAGGTAAAACAATTTGCATTCATCTATCACATCTTGGGTGGTCATCCCAATACTCTTACTATTTCCATGTCCTTGTTTTTCGGCATGATTTGATTGCAAAAGAATGCCTAATAAATCGTCATTGGTGGCTTCACCGTTCTTCAGTGCTTTTTCTCGTTTTTCAATGATTCCCTCAAGTGAATCACGGATTTCTCTATCAATTTCTTTCATCTTCGTCTCGGTAGTTGTTGCTAGAAGCCTAAAAAATACATTTATCCAGTGATGTTAAATGTGAAAGAATGCACTTGGTTGATATTATATTATAATAAATGCAACACAATTCATTTCATTAGGTATTTTGGATTAAGTCTAACTCAACCATATAGATTAGTCAAGTAAAATGAGTGGTACTCTTCTTTATAAACTTTTTTCAGACCTTTTTTTTTAATTGGGACTCGGGATAATAATGCTTATGTCTTTCCCAAACTAGAACATGCTTTCAATTTGTCAAATGTACCAAAATAATATTTTGTAGTCATACCTCCATAATGGATTGTTCGTATGTCGCCCTGTAATCAAAAGAAATCCCTGCTTCTTTAGAAGTTGAAATAATTTCGTTCCTTCTGCGTAGCTGCTTCCAAATGCTGTCCGAGAAATTACATCACAGGTAAAATTCTGAAGAAAAGGCCAAACATCAACCTCACATGTTCCATCTGATGACAATAATTCCTTCCATTTGCTTATCATTTCATTGCAACTGTGAGAAAATGCTGGCAGCATACCCTATAGTTTGAAGTAAATCATATTGTAAGAATAAAAATTAGAAATTTAATTTACAAAATTGCAAGAATTAATAAAAGCAATAACCTTACTTTCAATTTTTCTAGGTGGAATGCTGGATTGGCGATCTTCCTATGTTTAGCCCATTTCTTACCCTCGTAATCTATTAAACCAACGCTCAAATACTTGGCGATGGATTTTAATATTGGTTTGGGGAAGTCCTCGATCTTGTTAAAGACTTCCTTAATTTGATCAGGGTCTGTGATCATAACTCTTGGTGTTGTACCTTCCCATAAAAAGGATTTCTTTCCTGCATATCCTTTATGTTAGAGATACAAACCCGACTCCAAAGTAAACAGATAAATAAACGCACAAGAATACAATGCTTGATTACAAAGTTCTACCAATTGTGTCTACGTCTCTGAGAGCAATGTGGCAGTTGTAATTTTCTATTATGCAATGCTTAAGATTACATAGTACAAGATGTGTTTAAATACTGCGCTACACTTCGTTGCACTTTCAGCTCTTCTCGCTCTGTCAGGCTAGAGCTTCTTCCCACTTATCAGTGAATATAATCCATACTTAACACTTCACTTATCATCAACTGGTAAAAAGAGGCTTTAACAACTTATGGAGGACTTGATATCTATTTGTGATTTAATATTAATATCAATCAAGTCAGTATCATGTTTGGCCCTTGCATCTGATGATATAAACCAAAACTACTCCAGAACTCTATTCTTTTCTTTTCAGTTATACAAAATTCACACTTTTTTCCTAATGTGTACATCTCAGGGTTATGGAAAATTCCTTCCTTATCATAGATCTGTTGTTGAGCTAACCTAAGAGTCTGTTAAAGGCGGATTTTAGAGGGGAGGGAAGGGCTTTTCCTTTTAATTATTATGTTATTATTTTCTCCTCAAACCTTGGACTCTTTCAATCCCTTAGCTCAGCCAAGAGAGCTAATATTCATCCCCCAAGGGGAAGGTAGGGCCTGTTTTTCTTTTCTAAATTATGTGCAAGCTATATAATATTTCTAAAAATAAATGATGTTATAGGAACATGATATTGTTTCAATTTTTAAAGAGTTTTTTTTATGATGTGTAAATCTGTGCATATTAAAAAATTCAAGATAGTATATTTGTATTGAAATTTGTATATTTTATATTGAATTAAAAAAAATTAATAAATAATTGTTGTTTTTCAAAAAAAAAAAAGTTGTTATTTTAGTTTTGTCACGTATAACAACCTCGACAACCTCGACGTGGCTCTCCAAAATCCTCCTCACAATTTGGACCTAACATGTGCAATAATTTTGTATTAAAAAAAAAGTCAAACAACAATCTTTCATTAAAAAAAAAGTCAATCAACAATCAAATTGCTGGTTGCTAGTATAATCTAGTTGTGAAAAAAAATAATTAAAAACTCAGGGGTTCATCTAATGTTAGATCTTTGGACTAGAAGACATGTGGAACATTTAGATTGGTGTATGAAAAAAATAGAAAGGAAGTGTAATAAGTGTACCATATTTGTGTACAGTTTGATGAACATGAGTGAAGATATATGGTGCAGCTTCTTTGGAAAGACCAACGGATTTAGACTTTTCTTCTTGTTGCAACTGCAACATATAATTTTGTTTTGAATTGTCCTTTAATACTGAAAGGTTATATGGTTCACCTTGAAAACCTTGAGCTTTGAGAAGTTTCTCAAACCTCTTTGGTTTAAGCCATAACTTGTTGAGCAGATACCATGGAATCACAGCAAGTAGAACTGACAGAAAAAAGATGATTATTGTTGTTCCTGTGGGAAACACAAACACTTCCATTTTTTTTTTTTTGTATTGGACGTGGATTGTGTGTGTACAAGGGCTTCATTAAAGAGATATTTAAGTAAGGAGAAGTACATCTCAGGTGGGGTCATTTAAGTTCAAAGTCGTACACGTCTTTTTGATTAAGTTGAAAAAAGAGATGTGAAAAGCAAATGAGACATTATTACTCCCCTGTATCGGTTCTTAATAGTTAAGGAAACTATAAATAAAAAATTTATTTAAAAAATATAAATTTTAATTTTTAATTAAGTAATAATTACATTACATTATATAAAAAGTTATTTATTTTGATTATTTAACCAATACCTATTATTAATCTCTTCTATCTTTATTATACAGTTCTTAACGGTAAAGGAAACTATAAATATAAAATTTATCTAAAAAATATAAATTTTGATTTTTAACCAATACTCATTATTACTCTCTTCTATCTTTATTATTGCATTACTTTATATAAAAAGTTACTTATTTTGATTATTTAATCAATACCTTAAGGGCACTAGTTTAACATTTTTCTTATTATATTCTTAAAAGAAAGTTTATAATATACTCTACCGTTAGTGTTTTGAAAGATCATTATTGATTAAGGACCGTCCTCATGAAATTGATCTCATGTTATAGAGAACAATGTAAACAGGGAGAGGAGAGAGCCGCATAACCAAATATAAAAAAAATATATAAGAAAAAGGTTAAACTGCACTTTTCGCTCTCTAAATTTTAAAATGTTAGTGATTTTGGTCTCCTATAAAACAAAATGGCAATTTGGTCCATTTTATCCCAAAATTGATGAGAAGTCGCCACGTGTCCCAAAACATGGGTCATAATCGCAACTTTTTGAGAAGATAAAGGGTCAAAAGATCATATTTCTCTTAGTTAGAGGTCAAAAAAGCATATTTCCCTAAACATATGGTCACTTTTGACATTTTTTTAATAGGGGTCAAAATCACAACATTTTAAGACTTAGGGAGCCAAAAGTGCAGTTTAGCCTAAGAAAAAAACATTAATGATCATACGTGAATTAAATTGTATCTGTAAGTTTTGATATTTTCAAAAAAATAAAAATTGGGTTTTTGGTCCAAATGAAAAGGTGTTGGTTGATAAAGTATATCTTCTAAAAATAAGTGGGTTTATTGTAGCAAACTCCATTAAATAAATATTCTGTTTATTTAATTTATAATATTGTTTAGGATTAAATATGTTTTAAGTCACTACAAAATTACATTCTCTTAAGTTTAGTCTACAAAAAAATTATTCATTTTTAGTCTCTATTTATATTTTATAGGGATTATTTTGAGGGACTAAAAATGTTATTTTTGTAATTCATTTTATGTTTATGCCCTTGAGTGTGAAAGGGCTTCATTAAAGAGATATTTAGGTATTATTTAGATCCACCGAAAGGCATAAGAAATGATACTTAAAAGAAAACACGAATTTCCCTCCTTTGAAGCAAAGGAAAGTGGCAAGAAAATTATAAATTTGCTGCGGGGCCTGCACAAAACTTCCCCCTCTCTAGAGTGAAGAGAAAGTAGGAGGCGAGCTGCAAATTTTTATATACTATAGGGGTAATTTTGAAGAACTAAAAATGTTATTTTTGTAATCCATTTTATGTTTTTCCTCCTAGAGTGTGAAAGAGCTTCATTAAATAGATATTTAATTCTAAGGTAGTACTTCCTCCGATCTCAAATATAAGAAAAGATTCATTTTTTAGGTTCATTGAATAGTCAATGTATCTGGTCTACATTGTAAAACAAATATATTAATTATTCAATAAACCTAAAAAAAAAAAATTCTTATATTTAAGATCGAATGAAGTATTTATGTTGGACGGATTCACCTAAAGGTGGGGTCATTGAAGTTCAACAGGAACACGTACACGTTATCATTAAAGTTCAACAGGAACACGTACACGTTATTTCAAACAAAATAAATAAATACATGTAAACGTCTTTTTCACGCTGAACAATGAGACTTTTTTTTTTTAAGGATGTTGAACAATGAGACTAAAAACCTAACTTACCGACATTGATATTTAATATTTATGCATCTTTAATAAATGAAGTATTTATTCTATAATATTATTTATTAAATACATCTACAAAGTTTGTAAATATATAGGTGAAGTCTTCGTTGCCCCCTCATGATTTGGAAATAATTTACCCCTCATGATATCAACCAATTAAATTGAGCAATATGTAATTTATTAACTAAATCAAATATAGGAAGATTTTTTACATAGAATTTTTGTTATTCGCATCTTTATCTAGATATGGCAACGTGGCGGATCGGGGGCGGGTATAAGCATCCCTGTCCCCACCCCCGCTTCCATGCACCCGGCCTCGTCCCCGAACCATATCGGAGGTAAAAATGAAACACCCAACCCCGTCCCCAACCCATCCCCGCTCGCAAAAAATCTTTTTTTTATAAAATATTTAAAAAATGCATATTTTTTCATTTTTTCATAGCAACAAAAAACAATAATTATATTAATAATTAAATATCTAGTAAAAAAACTTCAAATGAGCAAAATAATTACAATAAATATGTTTCTAAAGAGTAATAATATATTAAAATAGGTTGGTGCTTATGGAAATAAGATTATAAAATTTAATAAAGTAAATTTAAAAAAGCGGGTGCGGGGCGGGTGTAAGCATCCCCCGGACCCGCCCCGTACTAAAAATCCAAATCCCCCCCACACCTAATTAAATCGGCTTTTCCGCGTTAAATTCGGGGCGGGGACGGCTGGGTCTGGCGGGGTGAGTTTTGTTGCCATGTCTATCTTTATCCCATATTCAATTAATGTGCTCTTATCTTTCCAATCAAAAAATTAAATGAGATATTTTATTTCCACATTTCAATTGTTGAGACAAATTTCGTTTTTTTTTCTTTACTTTATTTTTTCAAATTTTTAATTTTCTACAAAAACTTTTACAACATGTCTTGTTGTTTTTTTAAGCTTGGATCCAGAAAAAAAAAAAATTCCAAAACGTCATTTTTTCGGA
>Ga0228711_1004570_pt1 | contig 21246 bp, 6 predicted proteins | sample MedpolnodulmetaG_2_FD_177996 | JGI IMG/M metagenome (GOLD analysis project Ga0228711, IMG submission 177996) | Root nodule microbial communities from Medicago polymorpha collected in Santa Monica, California, United States - brown nodules | ecosystem: Host-associated > Plants > Roots > Nodule... | reverse complement strand
CTCTTACTCTCTATCCGCTGCATTAAGACTCTGAACTCAAGTCAGACTCTGAACTCTATCAGACTCTGATCCTGGGAACAGTTTTTATAACGTAAGAAGGAGAAGTTTTTGAAAACACAATTCAACCCCCCCTTCTTGTGTTTTTTTCTCACCTTCAAAGACATGTGGGTAGAAATACAAGGGTCTGAATTCAAACTGAATGCTACACTTCTGGAGTTGAATGACATAGACATCGTGTCGGGTTTGACATGACTGACATGCATCAGGCGTATGTTGTTTGACTAGAATGAAAGGTTGATGCCACATGCGTTTCAATGTCGGTAATGAGTGGGTCGAGATCAAAAGAATCCAGGAAAATATGGAAGAATTACGCGCACTTCAAGATTACGTGGGTGGTAAACGATACCCTCAAGAATGTTGCGCGGAAATACCACGATGGTCGGAAAGAGAAAATTATTATCAAGAAAACATTGTTTTAAAGAAAAAAATGTATCAATTCAAAAACGACATAACTAGCTTTGTAATGGCCACTGAAACCTTCCACATAACTATCTCTGTAAAGGCTACTAAAACCTTCCAAAAGATCACATGATCTCAAAATAGTTTTTTTTTTGACAAAGCCTGTAATAATTATCCATGATCAAAGTTTATTTTTCTTCATAATACAAAAATACACGTCATTTGGGTGAACTTGAAATCGTATTGGATGAGGGTTTTGAGGAGGTTTGAAGAGTTTATATGAATTCTAGAAATTCTCTCTATATTGTTATAATATTCTTAAAATTAAAAGTATATTATCCATGATTATTTATCTATAACTATATGAAAAAATAATCTTTCAAAAAAGTGAAAGATATCTCAATTTTTCCATATATTTTCAACCCCCTAAAGCCCTCCATTTCCCTCCTAAATTGACAGCGATGAGAATCGAACATAAGACCTCAAGGAAGAGCACACTCCGATTATATCAATAAAATAATCAAACACTTAATAAGTTTTAGTAATGTACTATAAACACATTATACCATAACAAATTCTTATTTATACTTTTGTCAAAAAAAATAAAAATTGTACTATAATATACTATGACCATATGATATTTACAAATTAATGGTAAAATAAAATGATATTAGAATACCTATGTGCATTAATCTAATGAAAAAGAAAGAAGGTTTTGATATATAAGATCAGGGCCGGCCCTAGGCATAGGTCGGGGGTGGGACGACATAGGGCCCATGCCGTTTGAGGGTCCTATTTATTTTTTTATGGAGGGGGTGTATATAGAAATATTTGGTTTATAGGGGGTTTATATAGCAAAGTTGACTGAAAGGCCTCAAATATTGACATGATTAAGGGCTGATAAGTCTATTAATGTTTTAGGCCCTTTTAACTAGATTTACTATATATACCCTCGTATAACACCAAAATTTCTATATGCACCATCCCTATATAAAATTTGGTTTTTCTTAATAATGTGCTAAAAAAATTATTATCGATGAAATTGATGATATTTTTTTGGGTCCTTTGTTCCTAATAATGCGTCTCACTAATATTAAAAATATTGGTGATATTTATTATCCAAGAAATTGGGACAATTTTCATAACGAAACAAATTATATTTTAGTTGAAAATGAGCCTACAAAATTAATCTTAATATTGTCTTTCTAAGTTTCCAAAAAAAATAAATTATATCAATATTGTCAACTTTCTCGAGTTGATTGAAAGGATTACAAAATTGAATTTGATATTGCAAGATCATGCGGGACACATTCATATCATGAAACCGATGTGAGACGCATTTATGATCATTTCGCAAGTGCTATTGTTCTCTTCTACGGTATTTTATTTTGTTTTGGTGTCCAAAGTATTTGATTTATTTTCAGATGTTGCCTTAAAAAAAACTATTTGGTAGTGAAAAGTGGAAGGAAAAAAAAAAATGAAGAGCTAATAAAATCACAACAATAAATTAAAAAAATGTATGACGTATTATACTAGGGACCTTTTTCTCATATTATGTCTAAGACCCGTAACACTCTAGTAACGGTCCTGGATAAAATCACCCTCGATACCAACTACATCAATTATTATGTTATTTAGATTCTCTAAAATTTATAAATTAAATGTCATAATTACACTCGGATGTTCTGGATCTTATTTGGATGGTATGCCAAAAAAGTGCCATTATATTATATAGTTAATATAAAAGGGAAAACGCATTCTAAAGATAATATCAATAAAATAATTAAAGACTTGATAATTTTTTATTATATGATATAAATATAGTATACCATAACAAATTCTTTTTCATAATATCATAATATATTATAAATATATGATATTAAATACTAATGGTTAAAAAAAATCCTGTTGGAATATCTAAGTGCATGAATCGATAGAGAATATGATAGACCTCTCGTTGGTATATGTATTGGAAAATCCTATTTGTGATACATCCTTTCAAAAACCAATAAATATTTAATTCATAATGTACTATAATATATAACTAATGCCATAAATGTACTTTATATTCTATATCCTTCTTTGATGGCAAGCCAATAATGTAACATTTTACAACTCAGAAATTACAGCTGGAAATGAGTCTAACTCGCAAAATATCATCTAGAAACTGAACCCGGTATATCTTATTGGTCTATATAAACAAACAATAACACGACATTATTGACAACAAGAAAAACGAAAAAACAAAAAGTAACAAGACATTATTAACAACAAGAAAAACCACAAGAATCAACTTTTCTTCTCAATTTTCTTATTCCTTTGTTCTTTTTATTCCTTTGTTCTTTTCACAACAATGACTCGAAAAAAGGTGAAACTTGCTTTCATTGTCAATGATGCTTCTAGAAAAACAACATATAATAAAAGGCAGAAGGGTCTACTGAAGAAGGATTATGAACTAAGCACTCTATGTGGAGTTGAAGCTTGTGCCATTGTCTATGGAGCATATGAGCCTCAACCTGAGATATGGCCATCACCACAGGGAGTTCAAACAGTGCTCTCAAAATTCAGAACAATGTCTGAGTCGGAGAAGAGCCAGAAAATGGTGAACCAAGAGACTTATATGATACAAAGGGTTCTGAAGGCCAAAGCGAAACTGAAGACACAAAGGCATGACAACTATGAGAAAGAGATGGTTATGCTCATGTTTCAATGTCTTTGTGAAGGCAAGTTAGTGCAGAATAATATCTCCTTGGTTGATTCAAAACATCTTTGTTGGTTGATTGACCAAAAATTGAAGGACATTAGTAAAAGGTTGGAAGCAGAGGTCAGTAATGGTAAACATCCAATTCAATTCCAAATGGCACCACCATTGACATCCAGGGATGAAAAAATGGAAATGATGGGTCATGGCTATATTGGGATGACTATGAACAATGATGACATCATGGAAAGTCAAATTTTAATGGGATTGATGATGAATGATGAAGGAGACGAGACAATACCCTTTGGCGAGGTCGATCCTAGATTTTTACCCAATCTACTACTTTGAATGAATTCGTGTTTTTTTTTGTGTACCCTTTGAGATGGAATTATCACAATTTTGTATCTCCTATTTATCTTTTTCGTGACTTTTAGTCTCTAATGTAGTTTTGGGTCATTTTTTAAGATGTATTCTATTCATTTATGAAGTTGCGTTTGTTTATTAGGCCAAACTGAATATTCATGTCATAAACAATTTTGTCATAAATAAATAGACCACATCCTAAAAAATGACTCAAAAATGTTAAAGTGACCTAAATTCATAAAACATTATTGCTTAATTGCACTTTTGGTCTACCTATTTTATCAAATTCAGAAAAAGATAGTCCCCAAATTTTAAATTCGAGCATTTTGGTTCCTAAAAATTATATTTTTTTAAGATTCAAGATATGGATTGTAAACTACCACATTTGGAACAAAAAATCACCTTTTTTGGACGCTGAAAATATGTGTTGAGACAAAAATTACAATAAATATAGTAATAGAATGATTTAAAAGTTCGATTTGAAAAAAGGGGGACTATTTTTGTGATTTTGATTAAATATGCGGATTAAAAGTGCAATTACGCGCACTAGCCAAGTGTTGTTAATATCAAGGCCTAACTAATCCGTACAAAACCGGCTTGTACGGTGAGGAGTGCCTCCTCCTTATAGACTCTTTTCAAGAATCCTATCTATCTGATGGTCGCTAACACACATCCTCACGCTTCAGTCCGGTCCAATGAGCTTGAAGCGCGGACGATGCCAGCCCAACGATAGGCCCAATAGGCTCTGGCATCACAACTAGCGTAATTTTATTAGAGATTAAAAATTATGATTGTGAAACCTTCACATAATCATGGTTTAAAGGTGGAGGAACCTTTTTTTTTTTTGTTAAAACTTCACTAACACACATTGTTGAAGGAACCTGGGCTCGAATTCCGATTACAATAGCTTGCCTACAAATTTTGACTTTTTGGTCGATTGAGTAGGACTTCTGGACAAGTTTTACCTAATTTAATTTTGACTGTGTAATTGAAGCATTGCTAATAGACATAGTTAACCAAATTGATGGACCACATTGTATGGGATTTTGTGGATTAAGCGAGTGTTCTAGAACTAAAACGATTTTGCAATTGCATATAAGCAATACACAGGGTAACAAAAAAAGAAAAATATACTCTTATGTCATTTTACTTAAAATATACTTTTGATGAGGTTTGATTTTGTTGGAAGTTTACCCAGTAACGTTTGCTAGGATACGCTACTACGAAATATGGAGAGAAAAAAAATAGCGTCCCTTTAAAATTATTTTAAGTTGAGGAGAAGAAAACTAATAATTTATGAATAGTTCAATTCCCTAGTATAAATAGAGAGATATAAAATCAGAATAAACACTCTTGTTGAACCGGAGAAAAGAAAAGTGGAGAAGAGAAGAGAGGAGGGAACCCTAACTAAGGAGAAGAGAGCAAAATGCCGCATTTTGGAGAATTCAAGGTAAGGGGAGAATCTTTGCACTTTAGGGTATCTTAATATATGACGGGGGGTGTTAAATTCTTAAGATGATGTTATGTTATGATGTGACATTGTGATGAGAGATTAACGATGAACGAATTAAAAGATGAAAGATGAGAATTGAGGAAAATTAGTTTAGGTTTTTTAATTGAGTTTTTTTAGCCTTAAAAAGAGTGGATAATCTGGTAAATTAACAAAAATTAGTGTTGCAACGATAGGATAATTATGAGGTGAAGATTAGGGTCGAGTTTGGAGAGTATAAGATCAAAAACAGAGTCGAAAAGGGTTCCCCAAGACGAAATCGTGGTAGATTTGCAATTTGATTGTCACTGTGCAAAACGCAAGGTCTACCCCTGGGAAACGCATGGACCATGCGTTTATCTCAGTTTAGAAAGTTTAAGTTATGAATTGGATTTAGGTGTTTTCATGAAAGTTGTAGATATGAATATTAGCTTTCACTAGCCTTTGGAGGGAATCCATTTAAGCATCTAAACCTCAAGATATGATCAAAATAATACAAAAGGTCAGCAGAGTCGTGCTTTTTCCCCAAGCTTAGAAAAATCAATTTTTCTACCACTTTCTTTTCCGAATTAGGTTTGGGAGTCTTCATGAAAGTTGTAGATATAGTTGTTATTTTTCATTTTCTTTTGGTTGGACTCCATTTAAATTTTAGAACTTGAGTTATGATTAAAATACCGCATGTACGTCATGATGTGTTTTCCATGAAATTTAAACATAACCCTTTCAGTGGACTCTAAAACATCAATGAGAGCATTACTGAGTTTAATCAAGCCGTTAGTGTGTAGATTAAAAGTAAGGGTCGTTAAACTATTTATATAAATGAGGAAGTGTGTTTAGGGATAAATATAATTTATTACCTCAAGGTAATAACAAGTCTAAAATATGAATCGGTGATAGTGACTTAAGACAGTAGAAGATGGTAATGATAAAAATATATATGAAGATAAGATCGTAAACTTAATGAGCCTAAAAGAATAGAGGGAAAACATTATGAGAAATGAAGAATGGAGTGACAAATATCTTAAGACTGAGAGCAAAGGATAAAACATGTCACTAGGGAAAATGATGTAGGAAATGAGGATAAAATTAATGATGGATGTGTGTTCTAAACATGATGTTGAATTAACGAAGACGTGAACTATATATATAATATGTAGATATGATGTTAATTAATGAATAAGATTTTAACGTTGTACTACGATGAGGTATGATGATGGTATAAATGTTATATGACGATGATGAATGATGTAATAAATAATGTTACGAAAGACTTGAAGGTATGGAGAGCGCTATAAGAGGGTAATTCACAAACTAATAAAGATGAAAATAATAATAAATTAGAGTACACGATAAATGTAGCAACGAGTATATATAAAGAGCGAGAGCGTAGGAAAGTTGTTAGGTTGAAGGGAAGAAGAGTGAAGGTAAATGGTAATGATAAAGATACAAAGAGGCGTAGGTAAATGATGATAGAGAGGAGTAGGTTAAATAAAGGTAAATGATGAGAGATGTCAATCGCGATAAGGATTAGATGATTGATGACAATGAGAGGATTGTTAGGATGAAATATAAACGAAGGTAGGGAGTTGTGTATGAAGTAAATGAATGACGTGAGTGGTGTTAAGGGATGTGAGTTTTGATATGAATCGATTAGAAGAGAGTAAGATGAATGAGAAAGAAGATAAGAGATAAATGAAGAAAAGGGGATTGTTTTATGAATAGTTCATAAACAAGAGACGAAGATAATAGAAGAACCTTAGAATAGTCTAATATTATAAGGTTAAATTAAAGAGTAAATAACCTAAGTAAAACAAGTATATGATCTTAGCCGCGTAAGGCAGTAGACAACGAATAAGACGAGTCAATATATGAAAATACGAATTTATAAGTGGAAATAATGATGAGGTAATGGCTTAAAACTAAGACGGGGAATAGGATCTGTAATAGAGGGTAAGGTGTAGAGCCAAAATGAACAAGTAGAATGATGAAGTGGTTTAAGGTAATGAAGCTGCTAGGTGAAGAAATAAGACGAAGGTAACTGGAAATAGAAGGGCGTAAGTTAGAGTAAGGAATAATGTTAGAAATAATAATAATGGTGAAATAACGACCTTAAGTTAAGATGAATAGAGTGTGGACGATTTAAGATGATAGATGACGTTGAGAGAATTGATAAAACAAAATAGAATGTGAATAGAAAGTCGTGTGTTATGTAATAAACGATGTTAGGGGTAATATTAGTGATGAGACAAGATAATAAATCACTAAAGAAATAAAGACCTAAGTTTGAATGAGGTAATGATGATTAGGATGGTTCAATTTATAAATGACGATGAAAAAGAAACATAGTACTACGTTATGATATAGTTGTGACAGAGAGTAAAGACTCTGCTCATGGTGAGATGGAATTAGTGCCCTATAAGATCATTAATGATGAAACAAAATAATATGGTGATGTGCGGATTAGGAAAGTGTACCAAATCGTTTACCAAGTAATAAAGTGATAAGGAGAGTATCGTATCCACATGAATTGTCGTTTTGTCCAATCAATTCCCATTACTTATTTTTACTTTGACGATATAATAAAAGAGTTAAGGGTTAGAGGTTTGCTATTTTTATATGTTTGCAACAGATCAAGTTTACCTGTTTTTGGTTGCATAAAAGTAAGCAGCGGTTAGGATTCTTCGAATCCCCCTATTTATATTGTTGGATATTAAATAATAGTAATGTCGCGTTCATTTATCTTAGGTAGACTATACAAGTGATGAGATCGTTGAGACGTTACTAACCTAATCGGTCATCAAGATGCACCTACTGGTCACACGGTGATCCTTATGTGTGGGGTCTATATTTCTTAGTTGACTAGGTATATCCCTCCAATGTTTGGTTACACCTGCTGGTCACACGGTGATCCTTACGTGTGGGGGTCTTACCACCTCAAAGGTAATTGAAAGCATATACTTTATATTGGCTTTGCACCATTTCCCAAGGCAATGCAGGTCAAGCTTCCTCTAGGTCTACCGATCTATGAATCTTAGGACACTCATAACACACTCTCTCTTGCACTTAGTAGTTCTATAAACGGGCAGCCCTATCAGCGTCTACCTTACCAAGGGTTTAAGAGAATGGTTCTACTAGGCTACGACTTATTTCCTTCAAGGAGACACTTGTTTCCAGTAACTAGTTACCTCCTAGGTTCAGTAGATTTTACTGAATATTAGTAATGTCACCTTCTAAGTACTTACTACTAGGGTCAACTCGCTTTCTGCATCTTTTGCTAGTTATAACTAATTACTTCCTAGACATATAGATATTAGTATCAAAATATAAGCATCAGGATAGTAATATCAATATTAGGCCATGTCACAACTTAAGTATCTAATATAGGGTTGCGTTACTACATAAATAAACTTAATTCCTAATAAAACTTAATAGCGAACAAAAAATAAATAAAATAAAAACGACATTAAATTATATAAATATCCAACAAAAACAAATAGAGGTTCATCTTAGAACTCTAACCTAAAAAGAATTAATTACACATGGTAAGTAAAAACAAATTACTAAAGATAAAAACATACACTAGAAAATCAAGGAGAAGATAGAAACTCCTCCGAAGCTCTAGAATTGCCTTCCTCTGGAACTGCCACAGTTCTGAACGAGAACTTCTAAATGAGGAAGGCTTGTATTTATAGTGAGAGTTTCTAACTTGGTTTGGGCTAAAAACAGGCTTTACCCATAAAAAGCAGGAAAAGATGCATGCGCCCTTCGGATTTTGGATGCTCGGGGTGCATGACCAAAGCTCTAGGCGCATGGCATAGCCTCCCGGACCCAGTTTCTTCCATTTTCTATCGTTTTAGGTCTTCGTCTTCAAATAACTTGCCTCGGAATTTAGGAATATAATTTCTCCCACTGTAAATTCTTCTAAGGCCTCTTGAATCTTCATTTTTGGTCTTCCCAAAGTCTTCACAAATCTTTGGATGTTCTTGATATGCTGATTTGCATGATTTCTTCGTGAATTACTTCAAAAGCCCCCCTAAAATTGCTATGTTTTGGGAAAACTAGAATTACAAACTCAAATGTAGAAAACATTACAATATTCTCGAAATCATAGGCAATCGTTCTAATACTCCTCCTTTTTGCTGCTAAAACCTACTGAAAATGACTGGAAAACATGCTAAGAATAACGTAAAATGACATGTCATCATATGGCATAAAGTTATTTTAAAGAGGAGAATAATTGTGAATGTTATTTTGAGGACGATGTTGAGTAATGACGATGTTGTATAATGTTGAATGATGATGTAATGACGATGTTGTATAATGTTGAATAATGCCGACGTAAATGATGTCTATGGATGATGAATGACGAATAATTACAAATGACGCACTGGTTTTATAATAACAAGTAAAATGACAAAATGAATTATGTTGTGAAGATAATATGTTGTCGATGTATTTTCTATATGGTGTCAGTGAGTCTTCATGCATCATATCATATTGCGTTAAAATGACAAAAGACGATAGACGAATGATATGTGTATGTTCAGTAACACAACTCTAACATACAAATGTTGATTAGGATGTATGTATGTTCAGTAATACAACTCTGACATACAAATGTTGATTAGAAATCGGTACCGGGATGCATATAGGTCTAGGAACAAAGTGTATTAGCATATGGCTCATGTTAGGTGTGTATGATGTATATGTGACATATGTGGCATATGCGATATGTGTTAATGTTGATGAATTGTGAATGTTATGTGCATTTCTTTAATATTTTGAAATTGATGAGTTATGATAACGAGGATGTGTGAATGATGTTGTATAACCTGATGAAGAATTGTGAATATGTTGTATATGATGTTATGCCTATTTATATATTATTCATGTATCCCAATATATGTGATGATGAATATTCTTACCCCCTTTGTTGTTGTTGTTGTTGTTGTGTATTATGGTGTGTGTACTTTTGGGGTATAGACACTCAGGACGAGGAGCTATATTTTGCGGGACATTTAGAAGGTGGTGACGAAGATATACTTCCGTAGTTATTATCTAATTATTTTTGTAGTCGAATAATCACGTGCTCTGATCTGTAACACTAGGGTTGGGGTCAAACGTTGAATGTTCAATTTTAGGAAGTTTAAGTGTTTGAAATCCTTATGATATTTCCCACAATGACGATTGAGAATCATACTCGTTTATTTTATGAAATATTTTTGAAGTATTTTCCGCATTCTGAAATATGACATATTATTAATTATTCGAATGAATGATTGATGAGTACGTGTAACATCCTTTTTGTTTAAATTTATTCGCATTATTTATTAAATCAACGTTGGAAATTAGGGTGTTATAATAACTAAAGTCGTGGATGTCTAAATGAGGTCAAACCAAAACTAATGAAAAGCTAACATCCATATATACAACTTTCATGAAGACACCTAAGCTTGATTCAAAACAGTAAGTGGTAAAAAAAAGTGGTTTTCCTAAGCCTAGAAAGAATGCACAACCGTGCGCCCCCAAAACAAGAAATTAGGCCGTAAGCTGAGCACGGGTGGTGCTACCAAGTAGCATGATCATCCGCGTGTGTCAGACACCCAAAATTGCAGTTTTGATGGGATTTTTCTTAAGGGGGACTTCTCAAACCCTGTTTTCGACCTAAAACTCACGAAACTTGTCCCTTATCATCACCTTAAGGTTACCCTATTATTCAAACACTAATTTTCCATTAACCTACCGATTTACACACTCTCTTCATGGTCAATCCTCAATTCGAAAACCCTAAGCTAGTTTCCCTTAAATTTAAGTCTTTCAACATCGCCTTTACCTACGTTTATCATCACTTTCTCATCAAAGTTTACAACATAACAACAACATCATTTTAAGAATTAAACAACCTCTGTTATAAAATAAGATACCCTAAAGTGAAAGGATTCTCCCCCTTACCTCGAATTCTCCGAAAATGCAATGTTTGGTTATCTTCTCCTTAGCTAGGGTTTCCTCCTCTCCTCTCTTCTTTTCTCCGGTTCAGCAAAGGAATTGGGTTGTTCATCATCCTATTATTTTTCTTTCTCCACTCATCATAATTTTACTTCCTTCTTCCCCACTTATTTGATTACTTCTAATTCACACCTCTACCTTTATTATCTCATTCTCCATCCTATTATTTTCGACCAATAATAATATTAATATTATCTATAATTAATACAGATAAATAATATTAAAAATCGGGGTGTTACAACTTGAGATAGAACTTACCTAATTTATTTATTTTTTTTATAATTTTTGTTAGTTAAAACCGAAAAATCTAATTTATCATAATTGTATTGTTAGTATATGCCTCAATTAATGATTGAATAGCCTTAATTAAGTGAAAAGATAAATATTCAAAAATGAACAACATAGACAAAAATAAATTTAATAAATTCTAATATATCCAAGCTAACATAAATTCAGAGTTCTCTTTCAAAAAAATAACATAAATTCAGAGTTCTAATTTTTTTTAATGATATATGGAGAATGAATATATTGAGGATTGCAAGAGTTTAACTAGATTAAAACAATTTTTTTTTAAGAAGATTAAAACATTTTTGAATAACAGTAAATATAATATAAAATAAAAAATGCAAATGTAAGATGATAGATATATTCCGATGAACTATTGAGTATTGAATCTTTGGTAATGTACGTGAGGGCGCAAACAAAATCATAGATAACGAGTTGAAATTTTTAAGAGAAATTGCTTTGATGAATCATAAATTGAAAATCTAATCAAGCTATAAGGTTCTTCTATAAATTGGAGATAAAACATCACTTTCTTTTTCACAATTAAGGATTAATTATGAATTTATACAATTAAGCTTAGAAACTTATATTTTTAAGGTTCAATATATCAAATAAAAAAAATATAAAGATAAAAAATATAATAACATACTATTATCACAATTGTTTGAATACTATCATTTAAGATTGAAAAAAAATATATAGATAATAAAAAATAGGGTTGCTAACAAGTGCTCTAAGAGCATTGTTTAAGGAATAGACAAAAAGAAATTATGTCTTCAAAGTACAACTCAAACACTTGTTAAAGTCATAACCATGCAATTTCCAATACAAAAATTGTTACTTTTAAATGCTTAAACAATGCTCTTAGGACATTTGCTAACATTTTTCTAAAAAATATAATCACATATTATCAGAAAAATTTAAAAATTGTTTGAAAGAATCATGACATTTGTTCGTCCTCTTAAACTGATAAAAGAAGTCTTAGAAAACAAAAATATTGGTATGATCAATTACCATTAATTTGCTACCCAAATGTTGACATCGACAGGTGTTGTTGTGTAATCTCTTGACACAGAATTATGTGTCTTGTCTATGACCCCTGAAGATAACATACTACTATTCAAAATAACCTTACTTTTTTCTCCTATGTGATCCACTTAGAGGACATAAACAAACTTAAAAAATAATAAGGGAATTTATACAGATAAAATAACGATATAACTATATGAGGGTAGCCTGTCAGTGGTTGTCTGGCAGAGCCGTGTTCATGGGATTAGTGGCCTTTTGAGTATGATAAGTTCATATATTTAAAGAGGAATGACTATAAGTGCCCTCACTACCCTTGGACACTGGTTAAGATACCAAAAAGAAATTTATAATCATAAAAGAAAATTGTTGTTGACTTTTTTATAAATTAATTACACAATTTCAATGTATTAAATACTATATAATTTCATTTTTAGTATCCTTAACCAATGTCACAGAAACATCGGTTAGCATTTCCCTTTAATATATCAATGTTTATACTAATTTATAAACCTTTTGAGCATGATAAGTTTTATTTAATTTTTAATTGATTTTTCAACTTTTTTTTTTGAAAGATAATTTTTCACGTTTCTAATTATATATAAATTATTTTTTTACTATAAAAACTTAATAAATAAAAAACAATTAATAATTTATATCCTAAAGAAGATTGTGCAAGTTATAAAAACTGATATAGTACCTTCATTGGCTACTTTGTTATTACAAGACTACTAAGTGTGTTTTTTTTGGTAGAAATGTATTTTGTTTGGTAGAAAGAGTACTAAGTATTTTCAAACTAATTAATTTCAATTTTGTACCGTTAATGGCTTCAATTAAATCCTCCCAATTTATCTTCTTTTTTTTAGTATCCTAAAATTCTGCTTTATCAATCGTTAATCATTTAATAAATGTCAACATTCATTAGTTTTGACATTTTGACACTGTAATGTGAATGGTTTTTTTTATTGAATCAATGTGCATAAATTATAGAATAAAGAGTCAATTTAATTCATAAATTCTCATTCTTTCATCAGTTTAGTCTCTAAACTATTAAAACTTATAACCAAAGGTTCATAAACAATTTATTATCCCATCCAACTATTTACTCTTTCCGTTAACAAAATTGATTATTTTTTATGATAGTTTAAAAATTAAATTGATGAATTTTTCATGCATTAAAGACTTTTTGGTTGATTTAAATAGTTCATTGACCAGATTGACGAGAAATTAATAATTTAAGTGTCAAATTGAGTGTTTATTCTAAACTATATAAATGGATATTAAAAATTTTCTCAAAAATAAATGGATATTAAAATATAAATTTAATGACTTTGTATAAATAAAATTGACTCTAATCACATTTTAGTTGTCACACACACAAATATATACATATTACAAGAGATCAAATAACAATATTACTTCAAAGGAGCGTCCTTAATAGTGCAAGGTGTTTTAAAAAGAACCTCAAAAGTATAGAGTTCAGCAAGTCACAATAAAGGCAAAATTACAACAAATCAACCGATGCCCAGACAAATAAACGAGATTGACTACCACATATGAAAATTATGACGAACATTAATATTAGTTGTCTTCATCCACCAATAGGAAAATAATTTTACTTTATCCAACAACTAATGGATAGGAGTTGTGATGTTCTTGAAAATACGATGATTCCTTCCATTCCACAAAACCGAAATGCAACAAAGCCAAACTAGCTGCAAAAAAGATCGACTCGCTTGCAAACCGCCTGATAAATAAGCAAACTGAATAGCATGTTCCTATAAATAGTATGGATCAACGGAACAAATGTCAAGCCAAGACCTAACAAGACCCCATAGAGAAGCAAAACAGGGACAAGACAAAAAAATGTTGAGCAGTCTCCAGATCACCACACTCAGTCACACATAGAATACCGCGCACCAACCAATTATGCTTTGTCAGTAACCTGTTCCGAAAGAGTCTCCGATCCAAAATCAAAACCTTCTCATTAAAAATTTACATAAACAATCTAATATGATATAAAATGTCAATCCAAAAAATGGTAAAATTTGAATAATATGATCATAATTTTTAATATGATCATAATCTCTATATATCTCTCTCTCTGTTTGTGTGTCTATTGAATAATATGTTCATAATTTTGGACTGGATTTTTCCTTTTCAATTTCACTCATTTATTCAAACTATTCTATCATTTTTATTCAAATAATTAGTTAAAAAAATTAAGTAAATCCCATTAAAATAGGAATAACATAAGGAACGATCAAAAAGAACAGAAACATATTGATAACTTGTTTAAAAAAATAACAATATTGTTAACTATGAAAAATCATTATTTTAACCTTATATTAAAAAGTATTATGTTTTCTTGTAACATTATTTTTTTTCTTCTAATGTTACGCTTCACTTCATTTTTTTTATTGTGCTGTTTTATTGTTCCTTACCAATAAAAGCAGAGAAATAGACACATAATTGCCTGTTTTGATGCTAGTCTATATAATAATATTCCTTCTGTCTCAAATTTATTGTCTTTATCATTTTTTTTTGTCTCAAATGATTTGTCCCTTTTATAATATCAATGCCATATTTATTCTTTTTTCACAAACCAACACAACTCTTTTCAGTGTGTTTTGTCATCACTCGCACAAACCAACACAAGTCTTTTCAGCATGTTTTGTCTTCACTTGTATGCTTTCCGAGAAACTTCTTAGAAGACCACTCATCTCAAAATTGCTTCAAGTCAAACACATTTAACTGTGGAGTTCTTATGGAATGAGCTATAAAAAAGAAGATGCATCTTGTTGGTATAAATAATATCAAATAATTCTCATAAGCCTTCCTTCAACCATGCAGTCTCATACTTGCATGATCTCAGGAGTCGATCATTGTCATGTCTTGTCCATCGGTGACCACTGAAGGTGAGAAAACAACAAGAAAGGGTGGTTGAATTGACTTATTCTAAAAATCTTTAAGTTTTTAAACAAAACAAAGTAAACAAGATAACCAGAGAGAGAAGACAACACAAGAAAATTATCCTAGTTTACGCAACAATCCAAGGTTAGTCTAGTTCTGTTGCACTTCCAAAGGTATATTTCACTATAATGACACAAGATTACAATTGCTCAAACACACAAGTTTGAGACTTCCTTATCTCACATAAGAGGACTTATACAATCATAGTTTACAACAAATAAGTTTGGTTGTTTACACTTTGTACTCTAAGAGTGGTATTCTAATTTTGAAGTTTAAGTAACTTCAAAAACTAAGAAATTCTAAGATATGAAGTTTGTAAAAAATTTCTAAGTGTTTGTGCGCTTTTAAATTTTACAGAGTTTTGGCACTTGTAAAAATTGTGTAGTCTCTTAAGTTCTTGAAACTACCAAGGTTCTTAAATAGGAGAGAAATGAGAGAGTCGTTGTTTGAAGAGTGACAACACATCAAATTCGTCCTTGAGAAGTTTCGGTTTTTGAAAACTTTGCCTCTAATGGATAATATCGTTGAATAGTACTAGAGGGATTATTCACTTCATTTAGAATAATTTGTTACATTCTCTTTGCCATTGAAGTTCTTCGTTTATTTCTGCGTGTGGTCAGAAGAAGACAAACAATACGATTAGATCTTCAAAGTGATGTTCCTTTAGAAGAAGACAAAACTATTCAAAGTCTTTTTAGAGTATTGACTGTTGACATGTCCATCAAAACATGTTTCCTTCAGAACTTGTTTTCATCAGAGTCTTCAAGGGTAAATGCAACTTATGATCGGAGCTTTGAATTTTTGTTGACCTTTCTTCACATCATCTTCTAAGTATTCAAAAGTCTTATTTAACTTCTCTTGAGTACCAAAAAACTTCATTTGCATTAAGAGAATGATGTATCAGAACCAAAAACTTAACTTTGAAGTCATAATTTAATTCTTTGGTCATGCACAGTTAAACGCCCATAAGAGTACCTGATTGTTCTTTCATACATTGTTATCATCAAAACCTTAGTGACATTGTTCGAAAACCCACTTTAATTCAACAACCACTCGTCATCCTCGGGTGTTACATGTCCACCAGCTTTCGTTTGGTTCATCCCCGAACCACATCGTACTGTTAGAGGTCCACTCAGATACTACTTGTAATATTTAAGTATTGTCGTCTGATCCTGCGAACCAACACAAGTCTTATTAGTCTGTTTCGTTCTCACTTGAACGTTTTCCGCGAAACTTCCCAAAAGGTCACCCATCTCAAAATTGCTCTAAATCAAGCACGCTTAACTCTAGAGTTTTTATGGAATGAGATACCAAAAAGAAGATGCATTTTGTTGGTATAGATAGTACCCAAAAGAAATTATAAACCTTTCTTCAACTATGTTGTCTCATACTTGCACAGTCTCAGGATCCTTATCATTTTAATGTGGATTCGATTTTTCTAAAAGCTTTTAGGGGCAATTCATTGTCATGCCCTGTGCACCGACGACCACTTCCTGTCCTCGTCAACCTCAGATGTTACGAGGAATATCCCATATACTCAATTATGTAAATTCCCTTTTCTCAACATATATGTCTTTTCAAATAAAAAATGTTTTCTCAACAAATATTAAAAAATAAACAAATTGTAAAACCATGTTATTTTCAATAAACCTAACCATGTCATCATTCCTAGTACATGTGAAAAAAGGTTTATGAGAGACATAAATTGTACTTATTCGGGCTACTTAAAAGATTTTATATATGTTTGAATTTTCTATGTGATCAGGAGATAAGGTAAAGTACTAGATGCCATCTATTATAACATATCCTCCTTTTAGACATTGTGCAAATAATATTATAGAAGAGTAATTAAACTAACCGTGATGAATCTTTTGCAAGAACTGTTACCTTTTGAACGTGTTCACCACACCTTTCGGATGAACAAAGAACTACAAATATATATCCCACGAGCACAAAGTTTGCTTCGGGTAAGTTCATTGCTCAAAAGGGTATAAAGAACAAAGTTGGACAAACACACGATGAATTGTAAAATAAGTTATCAAAAGTAGAACCTCAAATCACTTTTGATGTGTAAATAAAGAGAATTTTGTGCAAACCGAAAGAAAAAAAAATTAGAAAATTTTGTGGGTTTTATATCTATTATTATTATTTTTTTTTACAAGATCTATTATTGATTTTATAAGTTAAGAATTATTGTTTCCATCAAAATCAATTCCACGAAACCCAAAAACGCTTAGTTCAGATGATGCGGGTCTTTTCTAGTTTAACCGAGGTCCTAGATTTGAATATAACTTTAAGCATGCAACAACGTTAAATCTTTTAGAGAAATTTTTTCATCTATTTGAGTCCTACAAAACTCGAGTGATTAGTCTCCTTATTCATTTAAGAAATATATATTCAATTCCAGGAAGACCAAATCAATTTTATGCACCAATATTCATTTGTAAACTAATATAACTATAGTTTAATTTCTCTACTATAAAAAACTATAGCTTAATTTCAATTATTGTAACCCTACTTTTAGTCACAGAATTTGTTGGATCATGAGATGGGGCTAAAATACTATGTAAATTAAATTGTCCCGACCTAGTATGTAGATACATACACTATAAGACGATAATGAAATTTTAAGAAGTTTTTTTAAATTTAATTGTTGTTTAAAAATTTTAAAACTGCACGTCAAAAGGTGTTTTTGAGACACTTTTAGATCAATTTATGTTAAAAAATATTAGAACAAAGGTTTGTTCGACTAAGATGTGTCAATTAAGAGGTAAGCGTTTGACTTTTTAAATTCAAATTGTTGTGACGGAAAAAATCACACCAATAACAAACTTGATGTGTGGAACAAGCGATAATCAAGCAACCAAAACAAAGTGTATGGAACAATTATAATCACAAGCAAAAGTAGAAAACAACAAGGTTTACTCTATACAAAGTCTATACAAACCCTAGTTTTGTTGTTGCCTTTATAAACCCTTGTTTGAGCCCGCTCTATCTTATGGTTTACTCTGATACAAAGTCTATATTTATAGTAAAAGTATGTCTCATAAAATTGGAGCAAATCTGGCCCGAAAATACGTTTTCCCTTTTTTGCTGTCACGACAATTCGGCCACCGAATTGCATAAATCGGCCACCGATTTTTTACGTGACAACAGGCTGCAAAAAACACTGCAAAATCGGCGACCGAGCCCTCCTGTTCGGCCACCGAATTGGCACCTCCAGAAACTCCAATTTCTTCAATTTTGAGTCACTTTCACAACACAAATAATATGGTTCAAATTTCATAAACGAATGTAAAAGAACAAATAATTACCTTAGTTCCTGACTCTGCACTTCGCTTTCACAAAGGTCCCTGACTCATAATTAAATACAAAGAAGTTCCTGACTTTGTACTTTCGTTATCACTTTAGTATCTAACCTTAAATAATTATGTTAAGTGATGATGTGGCATGTGTTTTACGATGACATAACATATGAGGTGTCAAAGGGACTAAAGTGAAAGTAGAAAATGGTCACTTTAGTCCCTGAACCAAAAATCAATATCCCAAAATTGAATCTCAAATCCCTAAATCCCAAATTCCTAAATGTCATCTAATTCTCTCTTTTGTTCAAAATCAATCTTCCATTAAAACATCAACTTACTGTTAGGTCCCTGACTATGCATACTAGCCTGTAATTTCGACAGGCTCATTTAATATGGTCAACACTTGGTTAACCTTTAACTTTGCAGGAATCGAAGGCTTTCTCATTTCAATTTGAGGATTTCGACAAGATGGCAAGCCTAGTGCGCATAGTCAACAGTTCGACAGAGCAAGGCTGAGAGTGCAATCGCGTCAAAATCAAGCATTCAAGGTGGGAAAACACGATTTCAAACTCAAGAGCGGTTCCCTTAGTGGAAACGTGGTGATAAGCGATTTTCCAAGATGGAGAATGTAACGCCCCAATTTATTATTTAATTATTTTCGGTTGAGTTTAGAGTCTTTTATATGACTTATGTGATTTATGTTGATTCATGACATGTTGTGGTGTTTTAATATTTTATTAAGTGGCTTTATATTATATTTTTTTAGTAGAATATGTTGGATATATAGAATAAATATATTTGAGGGGCTGGTTTGGATTTAGTTAGAAAATACGTTGATTTAGTTAGAAAATATGTGGATGTAGTTAGAAAATATGTGTGGATGTAGTTAGAAAATACGTGGATTTAGTTAGAAAATATGTTGAGGGTGTGAGATATAAAAGCTAAGAGCCAGACACAAATTAGGTGGAGAAGCTTTTGGAGAAAAAGAGGAGAACCAAGAGAAGAGGAGAACCAAGAGAAGAGAGAACTTGTAGAGTCTTGCAATCACCAATCTAATGTAAGAGTGAGACTAATATTCTCTAATCCTAAGTTGTATAATTCTGAAATTGGATTTAGCATGTAGTTTTGTTGTTATTCATGTAAAATTGAGAATTAGGGTTTAAAACCGGATTTGATGATAGAACCCATAGAATTGGTTGTTAAGAGTGTAGAAAGTCCGTAGAATTCATAGATAAATGATGTTCAGGTTGTAGAATGATCATAGGTTGAGTTTCCTATCAATTTTGATGATTAGAGAAATTTGGTTTTGAAAATTGAGTGTTCAAGTGAGGTTCTGGAAAAATTGTTTGGGACAGTTGAAACTTGAAATCTTTGATTGATTATGATAGAGCTAAGTGTCAGGAGCGCGTAGGCGAAAACGGCATTGAAAACGGATCAACGGTTTGAATTTTACGCGCGAAATGGTGGAAATTGCACTTTCTGAAAAACTGATTTCTGGACCTGATGCTGTCAAATCGTGCCGCGATGTTTGAAGCCGTGACACGATTTTGTTGGCAGAAAGTTCAATAATTTCTGGACATAAAAACGCGCCACGATTTTGGTGCATCAGATTCTTCATATTTCACTATTTTACGCCCTTTTCCGTTTTGAATTGGCCTTTGTTGTAAACATGAAAGTTTTAGATAATTTTGTTAGCTTTCCAATGGTTTTGGTTTGACGTGAAAATGAGTTTTTAGATTGTGAGTTATGATGAAAACACTCCAAGGAGCTCTTAGTAAAATTTTATGAAAATCCCGCATAACTATTTCTAAGTCAACCCAAAACTTGTGGATTGTCTCCAAACTTCAAAGCTTGTGTACTATGAGTTCAATTATAATGTTTAAGAGTATTTAATCTATGTTGTGATGAGTCTAACTTTGTTTGTCATGAATTGCTACATGAATATATATGTCGATGAATTATTATATGAATAACTTTGATTGATGAAATATTACATGAAGGTATGTATATATGTTGATGAATTATTATATGCATGCTTATGTTGAATTAAACATGATGATTATATGATGTTGCAATTAAATGATGAATATCTATGAGATTATTATATTGAATTTGTACGTTGTGTTGATGTTGTCGTCAAGTCGTTGATGTTGTACGTTGTTGTTGAATAACTTGTTGAGTCCATGCATACTCATATAAAGTTGGGGGCTCATGCCCTATTGAAATATTAATCATTCATATTGCGTTGATTCTAGGAGTTTATACTCCAGCGTTGTGTTTAGGAGTTTGTTACTCCAGAGTTGTCTTTGAGGAGTTATTTGCTCCAGCTGGCCTTTAGGAGTTTGCTGCTACAGTGTTGATTTTAGGAGCTATGCTCCAGCGTTGATTTGAGGAGTTTATTACTCCAACGTTGCTTGAAGAGCTTTTTCCTCTAACACGTTGATTTGTACCACATGCATACTGCATAGTCGAGTTGTTGTTGCGTCGTTGCGTTGTCGTTAATGTTGAGTTATAGTTGTTGTTGTTATTGTTGTTGTTGTTGATTTAAATGCTAAGTGAAAATAAATGAAGCATATGTGGAACATTATTGATGATAAGTATATGTGAACTATTATTGTTGTTAATTATTGTTGTTTAGG
>Ga0228711_1004568_pt1 | contig 21259 bp, 11 predicted proteins | sample MedpolnodulmetaG_2_FD_177996 | JGI IMG/M metagenome (GOLD analysis project Ga0228711, IMG submission 177996) | Root nodule microbial communities from Medicago polymorpha collected in Santa Monica, California, United States - brown nodules | ecosystem: Host-associated > Plants > Roots > Nodule... | reverse complement strand
ATATACTATTATACACCATATCACACCTTTATGATTTATTTTATTAAATAAACTATTTTTGCTCTCTTCCTCTCATTTTGTTCATGAAGTATGCGCTGACTGCAAAAGTGAAACCGTTTACCGCCGCTTTCTTTCCCATTTCCACTGCTTGCCTCCCACCTCCTCCACCTACGGACAGCCTCGACTCATTCCGAAACCTATTGGAATTCATGTTTACAATTATGGAATTCATGCTTATAATTATAATAACGTTCTATCTAAATCAAATAAAGTAAATCTGAACCCCCCTACTCTCAAGCTTCAAACATAAGATTAAGAGGGAATGCATGAAAGTGTTGCACAGAGAGGTTTTCAAAGTTTTCTTTCAGTCTCAGATCGTAAGATTTTTTATATTTCCTAATCATCCCATTCCCTAAAATGAAGATTTTTTTTTCATGTAATGGTTTTTTTTAATCAATCAATGATTTCTAGATTGAATAAAATTAAAGGGTCATGGTATAATTATATCTTTTAAAGAATCTTCAAGAGAGGAGATGTTGTTGTGGTGGTGGTCTACGAACAAAAAAAAAAGGTTCTACATGGGTAAATGGCAGGGATGGGAATAGGTCAGGTTGGCCTACAGGGGCCTATGGCCTAGCCTACAATAGGTCAGGTCAGGTTAAGCTTTTTTCTTAAATATAGAAGGCCTAAGCTTTTTTAGAAGTCTATTTAGCTTAAAAGGTTAGGCCACAGACCATTCAAAAAGCCTCTTACGCCTATTAGGCCGGCCTATTTAAATAAATATGAATAATATTATTTATTATTATATTAGATTTTGTACTTTGAATTAAAATAAAAATTTGTTAACTTTTTTAGTAATTTAAGCTTATTTGTATACGTTAATTTTTTGTATATTTAAATGTATTATTATAAACTAGAATTGAAATATAGTACAATTTATAGTCAACTTTCCTAAAAACTCATGTTGATTGTATAAAAAGAGTTTAATCAAATTGATATATTAGTTCGCTAGTCTATTTAAACTTAGGTCACATTGCTTAGTTAAAGATGTTCATATGAAATAGGCTTTTAAACAGGCTAGTAGGTCGTATCAGACTTTCAGAAGGCCAGGCTCAGGCCTCAAAATTAAGCCTATGACAGGCCGCAGGCCAGGCTTAGGCCTTCAAAAAATGTGGCAGGCCAGGTTCAGGCCTTGCAAAGCCTAACTTGGCCTAGCCTATTTCCACCCCTAATAAACGGCTAAGAGATGAGAGAAGGGGAGGGAGAGGAGGTGGGGCTGGTTATTATGTGTTGAAATATAGATACACTCTCACTTTTATTTCTAAGTCATCTCAACCTTTGATTATCTTTGTAATAGATCTAATGGTGAATAAAAATGGTTCATCGGTGAACCACTTGTTTGATGGTTCACCTTAGATTCCACCAAGTAAAATAGGAATATAAATTAGTATAATTAGAAATTAAAAAAAAAAACTCACGCCAACTTTGTGTAATTTGTACAAAATGATAACCAATCAAAATTGTTGTTTCACAAATCTATCTGTAGACTATGTAGAATCTATACATTGAACAACTGAAACAACAAATAAAACATACAAATCTCAATATCAAGTCAAACTGTTGGCTTTCGACCTCTAAGTTTGTTGGCTTTGGATAAATACATTTAAAGAGATGAGAGGGTGAGGGAAAAAGTGAGTTGAGCTTGCGTGGGGAAAGGCAGGATGGACCAACATGTAAATTATTTAAAAATCTAGCATTATTTTGTATTTTCCCCTGTAGAAAAAAAAATTAATTATTTTTTGGGGTGGGTAGTGGCCCGCCTCAGCTCATATGGTGCTCCGCCTCTGGGCACGGGTATCATCAAATCTATGTCTGTGCACATAAAGTAACAAGTAGTTAAATACCCATTTATTATACATGCGGGTACCCACTTAGTTATCCACCTCATGCTCATGACGGATTATATCCGCAGATACCCGCATGCACGAAATTTTTTGCCACCTCTAGACTGAACTTCGTGTGATTGTTTTTTAATTTTTTGAACAATTGTTTTTTTTTTATGAGATTGCTACTCTATGACAATTTAACTTTGATTCACCATGCTTGGTATGAATTAATGTATTTACCTATTTAAATTTTCAGTTCACAAATACCCTTTTTAATTGATTTGAATGCAAAAAAACATAATTTCCCATTTGTAAGTGTAAAGGGAAGTAGAAGGGAGGGTTTCATACTAGCTAGCACAATCTTCACCAAATTATGACCAGTGAGATATTTGAACCAAATATATAAATATGTTGTTTACTTTCGTTGTCTACTTTTTCTTTCTGGAAAAATGATTCGATCCATGTGTACATTTCTTGAATTTGCACTTATTCTTGCTTGCTTATTGGTTGTACATACTCATATTGAGCAACAACAACAAAAAAATAGTAACTAAAGTCTTTTTCAAGCCACTATGTGAATTTATCTTTGTCAAACCAAAATATAAACCGATTTATACCTTCATAATCATTTTGATATTGTTTATCCTTGAGGGTTATGGGCTCACCTAAGTCATTAGGGAGCAATCATTGAAGAGAGTTAGCGACCAATACATTGTCATATCTATTTTGTTCAATGGTATTAAAATCTATAGTAAATTACACTCTTTTTTCTTGAAAGATGCTTGAATTACACTCAAATCCCCTCTTATGTTAAAATATACATTTTCCTCCCCTCTTATTCAAAACATATTAAAAAACATTTCACTCTCCTCTCCTGAGAGAAGCTTGAATTACATTCCTCTCCTCTTATGTTAAAATCTACATTTTATTCCCTTAATAAAAAAAATTATTTCTAATAATCTAGGAAAAAAATATAATCTAACACACTCTGAATAAAAATATCATTGCGAGTCCATTCAATATAATAAAAATTTAAATACGTATTTTTTTGCTATTTTTTATTCACATTTTCATTAGTATATAGTTTTAAACCCTATTATAAAATATGAAACATCACAAATTAAAATAAAAATGTGTGAAAAATTACTAAAATATGGTTATTTAAAAGTGAATTTTAAACTCTAAATTATAAAAAAATAAAAAAATAATTATATTTAATTATCATTGACATTTAAAATAAAAATAACTGGATTTTTTTTCTTAAATGGTGGTTCAAATTAGTATATATCATAAAAAAATATTTATTTATGTTAAAATAGATTAAAGTGTAGTGCATATTTAATTTTTAAGGGAGGGAGTTGTAAATCAAGCATCTCATATGGGAGAAGAGTATAAATTTTACTTTTAAATGGAGGGGAATGTATATTTTAACATAAGGGAGGGGGCGTAATTCAAGTTTTTCTCAAGGGAGGGGAGGGAAGTGTAATTTACTCTAAAATCTATAGCATTATATTCATAGTTTATAGTTACCCAAATAGTTCAAGGAAAAAAAATCCTATGGAGATGAACTTTTATTGATATTAATACTTGTTGACACACTAGTAAACTTATTAGTATTTTATCATCAAGATAGAAGACACTTAGCATATACCAAAAATATCCTTAACTTAAAACCAATAAAAATTTATTATATAATAAATAATAAAATCAAATTAACTAATTAATTTGATCAAATAAATGTATTAATAATTTAATTTAATTTAATATAATATCAATAAATTATTACATTTATTAATTGAATTAAAAAAATGAAAAAGATAAATAATATAATTTGGTTGACTTTTTTTGTGGTTAATTAAAAATAAAATTGATGGGACAAACAAGGTTATGCTCATCATTTTATTTTTTTCTCAAATTTGTTTAATTACTTCGATATATGATTACTCTAGCATTATTTTGCACACTTTTTGTGTTTTTCAAATGTATCATGCACATGTCCTCGTGAGCTTATCTCAGTTGATATGGACAATGCATAAAATATGTAAGGTCCGGGGTTCAAACCCCGGCCACTACAAAAAAAAAAAAAATGTATCATGCACATATCAAGTTATCATTGATATAAATACTTACCCGATATCACCAATTAACTAGTAGCACCGAAAACTTCTCTCTCTGTATTATATCCTCTCTCTCTCTCTTTGAGTTGCAAAATGTTTCCTCCCAATAGAGGGGGTTTACTCAAGAGATGGGAGAAGGAGGTTCAAAAAAGGGTTTCACGTAATTGTGAAGAGATCGTTGATCTAACGAAATACTTATCTGATCTAAGATGGGGTGTTCGTGAGACTGTTGATCTCACGAAATACTTGTCTGAGCTGCGATGGGGTGTTCGTCGTGAGATTGTTGACCTCACAAAATACTTGTCTGGACGAGGGTGGAGAGTAAAGAAATTAAGAGGAAGCAATGAAGGAAGTAGATGTAAAAGTCCAATTGTGCGACGTGTTAGACGCAAATGGAATATGGATCAATTTTGTTATATGATTGACAAAGATCAAGATAATAATATTAAGGTATTTGTTGTTCAATTTATATTAAATAGTAAATAATATTAAAAGGTGATGATCTACTTGTCAAATTAACTAATACTTCTTATAATGCATGTGATTTCTTAAGTTGATGCAGGTGGAGTGCAAGAAGGTGATGAAAAAATGGAAAAGCTTGAAAAGTTGTTGATGGTGATATATTTGAATGAATTTGCTCAAGTAAAGGAGTGAATTCAAAAAAATTGTCTCTATTTTAATATTTTGTTTAAGTGGATTCCTTGTTCTAAAATGCTCTGACTTGTAGTTTTTCTTTGGAATAATATTTCTTGATGAATATGGTGCCTCTTTCTTTCCTTTTTCCTATCCAATCAATAATAAACTGTAAACAATTGCTTTAATGAGTAAATCTAGATGAAAGTTCAGTATCTTTTACTATTCAAGATGTTCTCATGTTTATAAATGGGTATCTTATTGCGAGATTCATATACTTAATTTAGTTTAGAGCAAACCACCAAGTATATATATAGACGATGAATTTTGGCTTGAACATTAAGTATATAGGCAATATTTTGTCCATTTATTTTGTAGATGTTTAAAGATTAAACAATATTTTGTCCATTTAAACAATATTTTGTATATCGGTATCTCAATAGGAAAAAAGGGTCATTGTTCGTTTTATGAACAATGTATTAATCTTTTAATGTGCATTCATATGAACTGAGTACGTAGTGCTTATAGTTTTATAGTTTTGTTTTTCACATGTACTCGATTTTTCTTGTTTGTTTGGTAAGAGTATCAGTGGTGCTGCATCCTTTTATGTGTTGTAGAAAAACCTAAGTTGATGGAAAGAGAACACCATACTTACAATGTTTTTTTTCTCATTTCCCTAGTTTGAATGTGAGACATTCATCTCATTTAACTCTAAACTCAAACCAGTTGAACTCCACAACCTCACAAATAAGATAATAGGATTTAGCATAGATTTGATGAAAAAATTGAAAACAATATTATTTCAAAACAAACTGTATATTTGAAAAAAGATGTATAAATTTTGAGCCTTAAATCTTATTTACAACTTAATTGTTTATTTATTTATTTTTAAATACAAAAGATTGATACAAAAGAGAGAAGGGGACCAAGTCAAAACCTTCTCAAGCAAAGGAAAAAACTAAAACTAGGGATTCCTAGCCTATATATTATTGAAGACTAAATTTGGCAAGTGCACCAAACTGTAAGTTTCAATTAATAAAATGATAAATAAAATCGTCTCCACGGAAATTGTCGTTTTAACTAGGCATCTAACCAAACTTATTAAAAATGATAGATAAAAAGTAAATTAAATGGAGGGTAGTTTGCAAGTTTGATTTAATTGCCCAAAACAATTGAGTTTGATTGTAGAAAAGTAAATACCCTTTCTTACCTTAAAAGTTCTACAAACTAATAGTCCTAAGAGTATCTTACAACGGAGAAAGAATAAAGCTATAATGCAACCTTTAGACAAATTGATTAGAATTATCTTATGCAGCCCACTATTTCTATGTTTAACTAAGATTGTCTAAGTATGTCACACTCACTAGGATTCTTAAAAGCATTGAGACTTTTGCATATAAAAATTAAATAAATCTCAAAATATAACTGAATAAAAGACTTGAATTAAATTGATCAAACAAGTAAATAGAGGTCCATCTTAGAATTCTACCCAATTAGGATTTAGTTAAACACTTGCTCTTTCATTGGTCCAAATCACCTTACTTTTCATTTACTTTTTTCAATTACCGGCTCTTTTGTTTTTGGGAAATGTTAACTTGTGCCCTCCAGGCACAGGTTAATGATTCAAATATGAAAATGATTCATTGGAATGTGTGCATTGCATTTACTCTTTAACTTTTTAATCAATTAAATGCACAAAATTTTAGAGAATATTTCTTCTTTTAGATTTCTTAACATGTACCCTAAGGGCACAAGTTAACACTACCCTTTGTTTTTTTATTTTTTTTATTTTTAAGAATTCAATTACGGATCTTGAAAATGAACACCATTTAATTGTTGATTATTTAATTTTTTATTGGAACCTCAAACGTTTTGGCACCTAGCTAAATTGGCGCTAAGTAAACTCTGTTGCAAGTTCACAGCTGCTACTCCCACCATTTTCCTTTACAAAGCAATTTGTCCATTTATAAGAAAAAATTAAAAAAAATCATTGGCTTTTTTCTTCAATCTCTCAATTATCAGAAAGTGGATATATGTGTTTATCCACAAATTCATCAAGAGAAGAAAAGTGCAGTACGCCATTGGTCATTTTTGTAAGGTGTTTTTTTTTCCTTTAGAGTAGTATCAAAACATCTTATTTCATTTTTTCTTTTTTTTTTTTTTGCTATGTAATGATCAATTAACTGTTACTTCTTTTATACATATATTAGGAACTAATGGAACCTATCGATGAAAATGAAGAGTGTGTTGCCAATGAGACTGTCAATAGTGAATCATATGTTGCTGATTTAGAGGTTAAGAACCTTACATTGGAATGCAATTTGAGTCACAAGAAGATGCTTATTCTTTCTATGCTCGATATGCTAAATGTGTCGGATTTGGTGTATGCACTAAAAGTAGTCGTCGTTCGAAAATTTCTAAACAATTTATTGATGTGAAATATGCTTGCGCGAGACATGGTAAAAAATGAGAATCGACGGCACAAAATCCACGTCCTTGTTTGAAGGTGAAATGTGGGGCTGGCTTACACATTATTTTCCTTGTCATAGAAGAATCAATCAAGCTCAAAAGCAATGTATTGAAACTTTGCAACATGTTGGCGTGAGACCAAGCAAATTTTTTGCCACACTTGCGAAACAACACGGAGGGTATGAGAAAGTTGGTTGCTCGGAGAAAGATATTAGAAATCTTTTAGATAAGGACCGTCGTTTGACTTTGGAATCAGGAGATGCAAATGCAATGTTGGAGTGTTTTACGCTTATGCAAGAAGAAAATCCAAGATTCTTTTATGCCATGGATATGGATGATGATGGTCATCTGAAAAATGTATTTTGGGTGGATGCAAATGGTATAGATGATTACAAAGAGTTTGGAGATGTGATATCTTTTGATACAACATATATCACAAACAAATATAAAATGCCAGTATCAGTATTGAACTCCTAATTTGATAAATGTTTTTGTATCAGTTTCAATTATGTCTCTATGAAACTTTTTAGTTAATTTCATACTTGTTCCATTTGCTTCAGGTGTATGGCAGTATGGTTATAATTTTGATATTCTATAAATCTTATAATTGTTGACTATGTTACTCCCTTTAGCATAACAATAAGCTTATAAGTTATAATTGTTTTGCATCATTTGCTTCAGGTGCATGGCAGTATTAGTTATCTATGATAGTGAATAAATGATAATTATTTTTTGTTGGATGCTATCAATTTCAATTATAGTGAAAGTGAGAGGTAAGATTGTGATTTCAGTTTTCCTGCAAGTATCGACTATGAGTATGAAGGATGGTAGGTGTGTTTTGGAGAGATGAAGTATAAATGAGTGTTTTGACTTTTATGGAAATGCTAGTGTGTTTCGGATTTTAAAAAAAAGAGTGTTTTGTCTTAAATGAATGTTTTGTCTTATATGAGAAGTAACTCAACAGGTACAGCAAGTAAACAAGTAACAAATGAATTAATAAGGCTTTGTGGACCAATGAAAGAGCAAGTGTTTAAGAGAGAGTGTAAAAGCAACTGTCCTTAGCATCCCTCCTGAAAACATTACCAGATGTCTCTTAAACCATATGAAATTGTTCCAAAACTCCTATTATTTGGCTCAAATCATAACTTTAATGATTGAAAAATATGTTGCAAATAACATAAGATGACATGTCATCACCTTTATGCACACACATTTCCTTCCTGGTAAATATTAGTGGCCATAAAATTGATATTAGCAATGAATTTCCATACAATTATTCTATGTTTTTGAATCTCCAAAGAACAATGGAAGCTGACGTGAATGCTAAGACTGCTAACATTGAGTCAGTTTCCAGTCAAAGATGAGTGCATTTTTATTTTATTTCTGCAATTTCCAAGCATCTCATTACACCTGATAACTTAGCGGTTAAAAAGTTTCCAATTCCTAGACCTTCAACAAAGCAACCTCAGAATTGAGCATTGTGGTTCCTGAATATTACCCCCACAAGAGGAGATACGAGGACTTCCAAATTCCAATAGCAACACTATCACAATTTCGTTTGATCCAATTTAAAATTGGAGGGTTCCAAACTACCTCTCTTACAATACTTTTTTTAGAGGATTGATGTTGCACTCAGAAGCTTTTAAGATTGTAAATTCCATCAATGAAGAAATAACAAAGTGATAACCGATAGAATTGTAGGTTATTAAATTGCACTTATCCCCCATAATCTATGAAAAATTAAGTGATTGTATGACATGTATCATCTAATCAATGACTATTTAGGAATTTATGATTTTAAATAGCTTTTAGTGTTGTTTGGTCTTTTTGAAGTAGTAATGCTCATTTTTGTTGTTTTATGGAAGATGTTACGGATTTTGTTTGGCGATACAAGAAGATACAACATTGGAAAGAAGTATGTATCGTTCTGGATCACGTAGTACAATCATAAAAATGTATGAACTTTTACTCCTTTAGGTCCCTTGTCTACCTCTGCTTAAAGACTAATTTCTATGAGTTGGCTCCAATCATTGCAGTACGAGGAATAAAAATATGATGAGAACCGAAAGGATAAGATAAGGACAGCTCATAGGATAAATGACCAAAGGGTACAACTTGTAGTAGTAGGACTTGTACTATAAAAGGACAACAACATGTTAGTGTCAAAGGTCTGAAATTTGTTTGGTTGAAGTGAGCGGCCAAGTTCCAACTAGGGTTAGCAGCTACTAGAGTTCTCACTCCATCTCATCTTCTTCATAGATTAACATGAATGCTAGTTCTTAGTGAATTAGAGTTAGCATTACTTTGGTGATGCTTATGCTCACCTCTTTCCTTTGTGGAGTGTAATTTGTATCAACTTTTATTTATCTAGTAATTTAGATTTTTCATGTTTTCATTTATGTCTTCTTTTATCTTTGTTTTTGTGGTTAAGCTCATCATGAATTAAACCCTTTTTTATGGCTTAGACATGATGAGGTTATGATTGTCTTCGCTTAAGATTTGAGAGCTATAACTTCAAGCTTCTTTTAAACAAACTATTTGAACACTAAGCTTTGAAAATAAAACTTGATCACTTTTATTTTTATTATTAAATTCCTTGATACTAGAAGGAGATGGGAATGAAACTGTGTATTTAATATGAGTTACGTCCCTAAGTACCGGAAGGAGACGGGAACAAGAAATATTGCTTGTTACGAACATTGATCTTAGCATCGAGCACTAAGATCTATCTAGGATTTTTGTCATAGGTCAAGGCTCCACCTCTCCACAGATTGAGAGATATTGATGTCCTAACGTAGTAATGTTGCATGTTAAGTATTGTGATTTAACCCCGTACGATGTGTCTTCTCATGCTTAACAGCATGGTTGAGTTGGAAAATCCTTTAAGGCCACCAAGTTGCCAAAAAGTTATAGAAAGTTATATCTCTCTATATCGTAGCAAAGCTCTATCTTAACTGATTTATTGTCTAAACTACTCTTTTAATCTTGAGAACATTTAAGTCTTGTTCACTACTTTCCTAAAATGTTATTGTTTTAATATTTAATTTTATTGTCACTCACTAAATTAATGATTTATTTTTATTTTTTCTTGCAAACAAATTTATCAGAGAAAAGCTATTGAAATTTATAGTTTCGTAGTTATAGAAACAATATATACTTGATTGCACTAAGCAAGACTAATGAAAACACATAGTGTTTTCAAAGCTACAACAAAGAGTGAAGAGTTGTTAGTAGATAAGGATATACTAGAGATAATCTGAGCAACTGCTGACTTTCATGAAATAGATCTTATGTTGAATCTTGCAGCATTTCTTGATTGCCAAATAACATTGAAGATATTGATTAGGGCAGCTTGAATTGAAGTGACTAGCCTCTATCACAGAGATTTAAGATATCCTCCAAAGACTGAAACTAAATAGTCTTTTGGATAACATAAGCAAACCATCACTAGATTTTCACGGTAAGCACACACAAAAAACAAATGAAATGTTGGTTCCTCATTGCTCCATAAAGATTGCACACTAATACAATGTTGCAGCCTCTCTCTTTATAAAATCCAGGGGATGCAGAAGCAACCCCTCAAGTGTATGTGGTTCCGCCACTGCTTGATGTACCGATAATTTACTTAGTACCACTGCTATAACCGTAGTTAAAATCGTTTAGAAAAAATGTTCCAGCCACTAGTATTGTGTAAAATCTCTCCTAGAACTTTTAGCTTTTGTTAGCAATTTCATTCACTTTTTGTGTGCACATTGGGTGCTGATTAATGGATTTGTAATAAGTTGGTGGCGATGCAAAAGTATATTCATAATGTTAGTAGAAAAGAGGAGTTTTTTTTAGTGTTAAACACTCTCTTTTCGACGCTCGCTTTTTATTGGATGAAATTTATGTAAAATCAACCACTTTATATAAGATTTATTTTTAAAGTGTGATACTTACATCGATTTCATCTAATAAGAGAATATTTTAGATACATAAAGTGAGTGGTTTTTTTTATTTGAAGGAACTTAAAGTGAGTGTTGAAAGCACTCTATTTGTTATTTATATTTTTTTAAAATGTTTTACTCCTTTCTTAGTCATAATTATATGATAGTTTCTTTTTACAAGAATTATATGATTTTTGTACATGTTATTTATATTTTTCTTAAATGTTTTACTCCTTTCTTACTCTTGCAAAGGCACGGGAAACTGATAGTGACAGTAACTCTAAGATAATTGTATCAATTGTATCTTCTAGTTTTAATATCAATTGTATGACTTATTATTCAGATTTTTATAAGATTCAAAAGATAATTGCTATTTAACTGGTTTGAAATATTTTATCAGAATGCCATTAAAAGTCTTCATTGTCTGATTACACTCTTATTTCTTTTGATAATCTGATTACACTCTTATGTTGTTGAATGAGAATTGCTATATGGTGCGAATAAATCAATGTGCAACTGGCACACGATACATGGGGTAGTCGTTTTATAGTTTCAAAATAAAGAAAAGTCAAAACAAATTACAAATCTAGTGCACATCATACGGTTCATACGTATTCATTTTTTTCGTTGTCAATGTTATCGTACTATCAAGCTTTTTCCGTTGTTGAATACCTTGATCCTTTACATAGAAAATTGGTAAAATTATTAAGAAATTATAACAAACATCGCTCCATTTTTACTGAAACAGAAGACCTACATTGGGTTTTACCGGTTTAATCAAGCTTAGACCGGTTTTTTTATGTTACTACTGATAAAGGGTCTAATCAAACGAGACGAATAGGCAAGTCCAATTTTCAAAACATTGTTTAAAGTTTTTGCATACAAATTAAAATACAAGTTAACTTTTTTGTTTTTGAAAAAGTCAAATTAATCCACTAAAATTGACCCGGAAGAAAATCGAACGTGACTTTGAAATGAACTTTTTCCAAGGTCTCAAACCAACATCGTTAGTTAGGCCAACCCAAATGGGTTACGATACAAGTTAATTGATGTATACTTATACCAAAAACATCATTTTTGTTTCACCACCAACAAACATAACATTTTTGTTTCACAAATTCTCATTTTTCAATAAAACGAGCATAAATAATAGTCTGTATAGTTGAAAAACAAATTTCAGTTAAATCTTGAATTTTAAAACATTAATTATTTTGAAACAAAAATAAAATGTGAAACTACATATGATTTGAAACATAGCTAGTGATTCCATACATTGGGAGAGGAAAAGTGATCACAATATCGTTATACAAACTTATAACAAGCTACCAATCATATGCAAGATTCAAAAGCACTAAACAAATTAAAACTCCTAAACCAGCAAAATTTTGTTTGCAGTAGATAATCTCAATTCACCAGTTTCAATATTAAAAACATGTTCGCTCTATTGAGACAATTTAGAGACTAAAAATGATAGAAGAAAATATAAGAAAAGACCTTGCCAATGCCATCAACACCTAATTGAAGTAGCCCTGCAAAATTAAAGAAAGTATCATCAAATTAAAATAATGCAAGCAGATGCAGATAGAGCTGTCATGAGTACTGTAAAAGAAACAAGAACAGATATCAAGTTCTTGGGATCAATCAGTATTCTCAATCCAGTCTTGCAGTTCTGATTATTTTTGTGATAAACTGACTGAACATAAAGAATAATAGCAGAGAAAAATAATGCATGTATTTAATTTGTCAAAAAAAAAACTGGTTTATTTAGTTACCTATGCAAAAGCATCTCAAAGATTCTTAGCACTTTTAAGACTAATCAGAAACATCGTCAAGGTTCATAAATAAACTTAGAGTGGTTTAAAACTCGACGATTACATCTGAAAGTTTAGGAAAAAAACAAAAGATTACATTTGAAAGGAAGCTCATCAGAAAATAATCCTTCAAAAAAGAGTACTATGACCCCATAAAAGCATAACAAGATGCAATTCATTATGCTGCCTACATCTTACAGAACGCTTCACATGATAAGAATCATCATGTAAAGGAAAAGGTGGTTTAAAATCTTGACCAAAATCCTGAATGAATCCTTTCATAAAAAAATTATTGGAAAGAACTAAGAAGTCCTCAAGTCAAATTTCATCAAATTAGCATACCTTGTTATCCATGGACTGGCTATCTAACCGATCACTCCTCGGCAACTACTTAAAGCTCCGCTGTACATGTCACAAGCATACAAACATAAACACATACAAAGAGGAGGTGAGTGAATCATAAATCTATTACCTGAAAAGTAGATGTAGATTAAAGAAACACAACACCTTATAGCATATAGCGTCAACAGCAACACAGATCAGTACATCCTTCGACATTAGGAGTAAGGTATTAACACGAGAAATGCATGTTCTTACGAAAGGATCTTTCTTGCACTAGCATGACCGTGTATTCAATTAAAATCGGCTTTAAATTTTTTATTTCTTTTTAATTAATATTTGTTAAAATAAGAAAGAAAAATATATGCCACGTAAATTTCTTGTGTTTCGTGTTTGGCATTCTTCATAAAAAAAAATAGCATAAGCTCTTAACACAAACTCTTATTAAATGCATGACAATGCAGTGCTCAAACACAATACTCCGTATGCATGTAATACCAAACTCAATAATTGAGAATGCTTGGCCAGGAGTACATGCTCTGTGTCTTGCAGAGTAACACCCATTTTGGTGAATGCTATAGTTACACTCTTTACTAGTTTGATATCGTAGGATGGCTGATCAGGGTACTCGTCATGTTGCAATGGTACATCCTTACACTAGAAAACTTGTCCAAGCCACCTAGAATCTTTTCACCCTTTACCCCATACCACCCTAACCTACAATATGTTAGGAGTCGGTCAACAAAACATATTCTGTTAGTGACTAAAGTGATGATAATCGCTCTTCAGGGTAGGTGATAATTATCAACCCCACCCTAGTTACTATATATGTTTCCTCTGAAAAAGAAAAAAAAATCAGTATTGTTTTAGGGTGGGTGAATGGGCCAATTTAAGGTGGAGGCCCAAGAGAGGGGAAAGAAACCCTAACAATCTGTTTTATAGCATCAACCAATGTTCTCCTTCAAGCTAGCATCTACTTTCCGACTCTATCAGTATATGACTAGGCATATCTTTTCTATTTCTTTGATAGCCAACTATACTACATTGTTTCTCCCCCCGTTTACTTCTGCATCTTATTCTTTCCTTTTGAGAATGTGAAGGGAGAGAGGCAAAGCAGAGAGACTGAGAATCAAATAGGAATGGACAAGAAGGAAGCCTAGGGCTTTAATGAAATTTCAGTACAACTCCACTGTTGCAGCCCTTTCCCGCCACGATTTGAGTGATTATGGTCGTAATTATGATCACGATAACAGCAAACTAAAGTTCCCCCGATACCAAGATCATTATATTACTATTATATTCATATTTACTTATTTTCCAATACCGTTCAACAATTATTCGGGGCTACAAGGCCGATATTCAAAACACTTGCTCAAAGAACCAATATCGAGCTACGTCCAAACCTCAACAGCCTTTGCTTTTGCTCAGTTTATCCATACCATCCGATAAGATAGAATCTAAAGCTGACCTGTCTAAAACCAGCATAGGTTTCTGCGATGTAGGTTTCTCCAATGCCTTTAAAACCCTGTAGGTGAAAACAGTATAATTAACCATACAATAAGTATTAAATTTTAAATTACATTTAGAAAAGTGGGATATCGTGGCACATAGAGATACATACCATCTTAAACTCCATATGAACAGATGATGACAGCCAAACTTGTTACCGTTAAAAAAATAAAAATAGAGAACAAAGTGCAAGATAGAACCACACCTTCAGATCTGGAGTTCCTGAATATATGTGCGAACCGAGGGACCACCTTGAATGATTTGTTTGCGCCAGCTAAAGAATGAGGAAAGATGTTGGACATTTTAATTTAAAAGTCAGCTCTAAATACAAGGGCATGTTTGGTTTGTGCTTCTGCTTTTTGTTTCCGTTTGTTGTTTTTAGTTTTAATTACAAAACACCACCTTATTTTCATTTAGTTTTCCGTGTGCAGTGTTGTTTCCACAATTTTCTATAAACAAAATTTTGAAAACAGTGCACAAAGTTGAAACAAGATGGTATTTTTATAAGGGAAATGTTAACCAATGCCCCCCGGAGGCAAATATAGTAATATTTGCATTGATAGTTGTGTAATCAATGCATTAATAACCTAAAAAGTGTCTTTTTTAACTTAGAATTTCTTCTTTTAGCTTCCTTAACCAGTGCGTTAACATGACCCTTTTTATAATTAAAACTAAAAACAGAAAATGATAATAGAAAATATTCTTGTAAATCAAAGAAGAACAAGATATTCAATCTCCTCTAGGTTTCTCACACTCACCAAAACAACAGATAACGAATGGTAGTCCAAACCAAATATAATCAGTGCTGTTAAACAGTGGCTATAGCGTAGCGAAATTTAGACAAACCACTATTGTTCGGTAGTACACTATTTATTACAAAATGTTGTCAAGTAGCATTTATAGTAGCGCTATAGCCCTATTGCGCAGCGGAATTCTAACAATTCGCTATTTTCCACTGTCTACAATTGACAACACTGAATATAATTAGCATATTCAGCAACAACAGGTTATATAGCACGAAAAACAACAAATGCAAGCATAATTATCACATATTAATGTAAGAAACAAATCCCCACCTTTACATGATTACGCCATGTCCACTCGAATCCAATTGAAAAACCCTGCAACCACGCTATTAAATCAGTATTCTTTTTTTAGGCATAACAAAATTATCCCCATTTTCATACCATGATCTACCATGCACAGAACTGATACTAGTACTAAATATTTTTTACACCAAGCCTAATGCGACATGGATATAAAATAAAATTTTAAAAGATATTTTGAAAAAAGTAACAAAAAAGTTGATTGCAAAATTACATGCAACTTTCCAAACTTACGTGGGAACATGAGAAGTTTACCACATCTGTTAGAAACCCAAGAATTGGATTCCAGAGAAAGAACACTTTTATTTAGAAATAGGAAAGAAAACTCTCCTCCAAGGATTTTCCCTTCAGAATAGAATCACTGCTCTATTCACTATGTTCAATAGGAATCAACTCTTAGATTGTATTCTCCTATTTTTATACAAATAGCCTTATAAAGCTATAACATTCTCAACTAACTAGCTGACTTCTATAACAATTCTTAACTACTACAACTAGCCAAGCCATTATTCTAACTCCTAACATTATCCCAATCCATTGTAATAAAATATTCCTCCTGAAACAGCACAGCAATTCAACTTAAGATTGAATAAATCATTCAAATAAAAAAAAAAACTAGCATATATTTATATTTATTTTTCCCTAGTATTTGGAGTTCACACTTGGTATACTCCGCAAGATATCTGATCACTACTATTGCAGCAGTTATATCAGATAGTAGTTAGTTCAATGCTATTATAGAAGTTACTTCACTAATCACAGACACAGTTATTGTACTTGCACTACTGTAATTAATTACAGATCATAATTTCGAAAACATCCATCCGTTGTTTCTCTCATTGTGTCTCCTAAACTCTCTTTCTAGTTCACATTCTACTACATTACTTAATTTTTATTAATTTTTATTTTGTAAGAACTAGATAACCATGTCAACAATTAATCCGCAAATGAATGAAACAAAACGTACCGATTTTAACCCACTTCCTGACTCATCATCAGATGTAGAGTCCGACGAGTCTGAGTCAAACTCATCTTCGGGACCAGTATAACCAGAATCTATCCATCCTTTCAACGGCAGCTAGGACCAAAACAAATATAATAAAGAAAATAACATTGTTAGTTAAGAAAAGAACTTAACACAAAAATATAATAATAAAATAATGCAATAATTGAATTTGTGAAAGCTATGAATCTGTTTGTCAATCATAATAAGCTAGCTCATATAAGCTCATATGATTAAAAAGACTCGTTTGATAATTGTCATTTTCTCACAAGCTTATAGCTTATATTTACTAGCTTATAACATTTTTGGATAAGCAACTTCAAGTAGCTTATAACTTATCATTTTTCCTGTCAAAAAAAAAAAAACTTATCATTTTTTGTTTCAATTTTACAATGTTATCTCAATTGGAAAGAGATCAATTTATATGCAATGACGGTGTAAAACCTTTTTACACATGCATCCAATCAAATCACTTCAAATAAGTATTTGCCGAGATATTTTAGAAACTCACCTAAAAAGGTGGCATCATGATGTGATTAGATGCAAGTGTAAAAAAAAATTACACTGTCAGTGTATATAAATTAAATCCAATAGAAAGATAATGCCACCATCCAACCAAATCATTTCAAATAAGTATTTGTCGAAATATTTTAGGAACTAACCTAGGTGGCATCATGAAGTGATGTGATTGGATGCATGTGCAAAAGTGTTTTACATTGTCAATGTATACGAATTAAACATATTTGTTATGTCATTTCATATTTATAAGCTAATTCAACTGCTAGTTTTATCTAACACTACAAATTCAACCAACTAGCTTATCGGGTATTCGATATAAGTTCATCTGACAAATCTGCTATAAGCTAGCTTATCAACAGCTATTCAGAGCCATAATGTGATGGAAAAAAGCAACAAGATGTCCATTTAGGAAGTGACGAGACAACATAAACGATAATAGTAACAGTAATCATTACTCGTCGTCTACATTACATACCCAGGGTTTGCGAATCCAGTTGAGTAATTTCCCGGTTTTGAGAGCGTAACTAAAGAAACAAACGGAGTGAAATGAGAAACCATAACAAAGCATGGCATAGAGAGAGAGAGAGAGAGAGAGAGAGAGAAGTACAGTACCAACTCCGACTACGATGAGGATATCCAAGAGGTCGATTTGACTAGCAATGTTTTTGAGAGTGAAATGTGGAGGAGCGACAGGGACGAGGGCGGTGGAAACTGAGTTAGAAGAAGAATCCTCTTCACGAGAAGGTTTTTTACCGTCGCCGGAAACAATCGTCGCCATGGCAGCTCTGTGCTCTTCTGTGTAGTACTAGTGTGGTGCTGGTGCTGTTGTTAGTTACTATAGTTTCTACTTTTTGTCGTTACGCGTTATTAAATCTTTCAATTTCAAAAGTTTCTCTACGCCGTCGTTTTTCGCTTTCTCATGAATAAGTTAGTCATTTTCATCCATTTTTTCAATCAAAGTCAACATTTGTGACACATGACGCTGACATGGACACTCAATTGCAATATCATATGTCACAAATGTTAACATTGATTAACAAAATAGATGAAAATGACAAAATTGTTATCATTTATCAAATGGAGATGTTAACTTGTGTCTTTGGGGTATAAGTTAAGAAATCAAATATTGAAGTTTTATTTTTGGAAATTATGCATTTAATGTCTCAAAAACTTGTGGTTGAAACGATCGTTCATTTGGTTCAGCTGATCCTTCAAGCCATACGATGTGACATTAACGTGAACCCTAAACAAATTAAGTTTCTTCCATGTTGTAGTAAACTCCAACTAGCTAAGCTTCGTGTTAATATTTATTGGGAAAATGTTCATGGTTTTGTGTTTTGGTTTGCAAATGAACCAAACACGCTGATTTGTAGAAAGTTTTATGTGTTGTGAGCCAAAGAAAGTTTCATGTATTTGAGTGATTCAAATTATATATCATGTAAAAGCAACTAAACTGATTTTTGTAGTATCAATTATTGGTTAAGATGATTGCCAAGTTCTACTCGAATTTAAAGTAAACAAATTTGTTTTTGTGGTACTAAATTTGTATTTGTTATTCCTGTCAAATACATGACACCAAACTTCAAAGTAACCACATATCTAAAAAAAATATTTCTTGCTGAGATATGACTTCTTTTTTTTTAGGAAAAGTTGCTTATAGCATTTCATTAAAAATAACATTGTTAATACAACGAGGGGTATTAAAATAAATAGAGGGACTAGCTTATAAAAGGGCTTCTCCTGCAAGCGCATGAGCAACCGCATTTGCTTGTCGCCTAGTGAACTCAACCTGAGAGTTTGTGAATTGATTGGTGAAGAGAGATTGACAAGCTGCAATCATATGGCCAAATTCAGATACGTCATCTTTATGAGCATGGAAAGCATCGTGAGTGGTCTTAGAATCTGTTTCGAAGTCAACATTATCGAATAGCATATCACTTAACCATTCCATAGCATGGTATAGACCCAAAGCTTCGCCAACATGAACCGAGTGCACTACATCAAAGCTGATGCTTTTGGCGAGCACAAAAGCACCTTCGTGATCTCTCACACAAATGCATATGCCTGTTCTATTTGTGGCAACCGAAAAGCCTACATCCACGTTACACTTGAAATGACCTTGAGACGGACGCTGCCAATGTAAATTATGCACAGAAGTCGCAAAAGTGGACGACATCTGCACACCATCACGCTGCAAAAAATTGTCTGGCATCTGTTGATGCGCTCTCTGATATGTAGCAATAGGTCTGTTCATGTTTGCGTGCTGCCATTATTCGAGCAAAACACGCGCTCTATCAACTGTCATGGCACACGGCTCATTCTTGTTCTCCCAAACCTGCAAATTTCTGTGTTTCCATAAGCTCCAAATGGTGGCAGCAAGAACTTGGCTTTGTTCCAGAGTGAAATGTTGCAGCAAATAAAAAATAGTGTCAGCAGCTGAGTTGCCAAAAGTGATTGCTTGCTGAATTTCATGCCACAATCCCGACATCTGCCACACTTGAACTGCAAAGGGGCATTCAAACAGTAGGTGCACCACATCCTCATTGTCTGCATCACAGCTCACACAAGAAAGGGGGCACTGCACACCTTTATCACACAGCCGAACTCTAGTTGGCAGCACACCTCTACAAACACGCCAAAAGAGATTTCTAACCTTCGGAGGGACTTTCAAACGCCAAATCCCCGACCAATATCTCGGACGCCTGAGGTAGGAAGTGTCAATTAACTCGTCAGTACAAAGACAGTATGCACTCCGAACCGAGTACTTCCCATTCTTTTCTGCTTTCCATATAAGTTTATCCTGCTAGACTTGAGTGACAAGTGGCGTGTTTAGGATGGAGGAGGCAATGTCTTGGCTAAACACTTGTCGGATAAGATGTTCATTCCATCTTTTAGAGGTCCCCTCAAGCAAGCTATTAACAGCAAAATCTCGAACAAAGTGAGCACTCTCAATATTACCATCAATACGACTACCATTTAATAACCACTGCTCATTTAGAATAGGGATACTACTACCTGTCCCAATGCTCCACCGAGCTCCCCCACGGACCAAAAATCTAGCGCAAAGAATACTTCTCCATACATAACTAGGATTATGACCAATGTTAGCTATGAGATAAGACTGAGAGGGAAAGTACCTTGCCTTGAAAATACGGGACACGAGAGAATTAGGTTCTGTTTTGAATTTCCAGCCTTGTTTTCCTAGCATAGCCAAGTTGAAAGCAGCGAGGTCTTTAAAACCCATTCCACCATGAATTTTATTCATTGGCAGTTTCTCCCAATTCAACCAATTAATGCCACGATGAGAAGTTCGATCGTGGCCCCACCAGAAAGAATTCATCATCTTCTCTATGGAAAATGCTCATGACATAGGAGGGAATGACCTGCAACACCGATTTGATCATAATCTCACAACCCGCTTTGGATAAACACTTACTACTCCATGAATTGATCTTATGCCAAACTCTATCCTTAATGTAAGCAAAAGTAGAATTGCGGTCCCTTCCAATCATAGATGGGAGCCCTAAATATTTACCAGTCCCGAGAACAGCCCGAACTCCTAAGATAGCTGTGATATTCTGCTTCATGGGGTCTGGAACATTGCAACTACAATAAATTTCAGATTTTGGCAAGCTGATGACTTGTCCGGGTGCTGCCTCATACACCGTAAGAATAGACTTCACACTACAAGAAACTTGCCATTTAGCAACGGCAGAAACCGTTGGTAAAGGTCTCAAAAGCCGTTGGTATAGGTCATAAAACCTATACCAACGCCCACCTGCTACCGTCTAGGATACTATGCTTATACCAACGGCAAGAATGCCGTCCCAATAGCTTATACCAACGGAAAATTAGCTTGATGCTATAGATTTCGGAGCTATAGCAACGGCATTTTACACCTATTAAATAGCTTTAGTCAACCTCCATATCTGTTGGTATAG
>Ga0228711_1004567_pt1 | contig 21261 bp, 14 predicted proteins | sample MedpolnodulmetaG_2_FD_177996 | JGI IMG/M metagenome (GOLD analysis project Ga0228711, IMG submission 177996) | Root nodule microbial communities from Medicago polymorpha collected in Santa Monica, California, United States - brown nodules | ecosystem: Host-associated > Plants > Roots > Nodule... | reverse complement strand
ACTCAAATCTGTCCTGTCGTCGTTGCCTGTTTATGCACTTTCTTTCTTTAAAGCTCCGTCAGGTATCGTATCCTCTATTGAATCTCTTTTAAATTGTTTTTTTTTTTTGGGGGGGGGGGGGGGGTGTTCTTTTACTCCATGATACAAAATCCTCCTAATTTGAAGGAACTCATAGGGGGAAGGTTAACATGAATTTTTCAAATTCAATCTATGTTGTTATAATATTCTTAAAATTAAAAATATATTTATCATTCTCTAAAAAAAAATACTCTTCCAAAAAAGGTGAAAGATTTCTCTATTTTTCCCTATATATTTTCACCCCTCAAAGCCCTCCACTCCCAAACAAAGCCTTAGAAAATGCATGCATATAATGCTCAACCGTCAATCTCCATCTAGTCCCACTCAGGCAATTCAATACAGTGGCCTAAAGAAAACTAAAATGGTGATAAAATTATGCAATTCTTATTATTGAAGAATATAAGGTTAGCATTTTCCTTTCTTAATTTCTTGAAATGAATAATTTTAAATTATAGTCCATTGAATAAGTTGAATGTACAAAATCGCTTTGAGAATATAGAAGTTTTTCCCATTAGGTCAGGTAAGTAACATGAATCAAATGGCGTTGCAATGACCAAACATAATTATCATTTTTACTGTTTGGCCCTTGACCCTATAAATTTTTGGCCTACCTTACTTCTAACTTCCAGACTACCTTCTATCTAATCTATTCTCCTTATGATACTCTATCGTCTTGGCCACAACAGGTGCCTTCCTGATTTTATCTCTAATGCATTCATTCCTAATCCTATCTAATATTGTGTGTATACTGATCAGCCATAATATTCTGATCTATACAAAACTGAACTAGAAATGGAGAATGCTTACTGCCATCCTAATATACTTGATTGTTTATTCACCCTGACCCTGAGATTAAAAATCACTGTAAAGGGTTTGAAAATGAAAATCGGCAATGAAAAGTGAAGCAATACCATTGCCATATCAATTTGACCTTAATGAAATCTGCTAGGCTGCAAACTGAGAAGCATGCAACCCAACATAATTGAAATTCTGCTTTATTTGCTGGAGGAAGAGTAGGAGTTTGCAAAATAGATCAAACAAGAACCCAGTAAAGCTAGCAAAGCTGTGTGCATATAGGGGTATTAAAATCTCTGAAGTGTCCATTAACAAAGTACCACACAAAAAAAGACGAGTCTATCCAATAAAAGTAGCAACAAATAACCGTTATATTGGAAAGAAGACACTCATGCACATGGCGTCTAATAACCCAAAATAAATATTAAGGTAGCACCATACTCAATATTTTAATGGACTAAGCGAGAAGCAAAATATATCACATTGATGGGTAGGCACTTCTCAATTGAATAACAGTTTACCTCACTTGGGGAATAACTGAGCATCAGGTGAGTTATTTACAAAGGTTTTGACAACAGAAAGATGCTAAAGTATACTGGTAGTGGCCATTGGGTGGTAGTATACACAATCCTGTGTTCAGAATAAAAAATAATAATATCCTAGTCAAGCTCTCATATTTTTAGTGCTTCCTGAGTCCCCCCAGGTAGAATATCATAACCACCATAGTTTTTTCCAAACTAGGTGGAGTCTATAAAGATGGACCAAATGATGTCATTTTTTATCGAAAATAAAATCTATAGAAAAGCCATACACCTCTAAACACTTTTAACACGTCCCACCAGGAAGCATAATCAAAATACACAAGTTTAAAACAGAATTACAATACTCATGTAATCATCCCTTGTATATCATTTACAGGCAAAAAAGAAAACAGTACATCCAGACATAGACTAGTTAGTATTTCGACCAAGCATTAGAGCTGGAAACATATAGTAGAAAGTAGAAACAGAAAGAATGCATGTGTGTGTTATTAGGTTTAGTATCATGTACCTTCTCAATATTATCCATCATTATCCCCTTGACCTCGGTTATTTGAGCCTTCAACTTTGATAGTTTACTCATTTCTTCAGGATGGGTCAAACAATACTGCATATGCCCCTTAAGACTTGGCCTGCATAACAAGATCAAAATACTGTAAAACAAACTACAAAAAAGTGAACAAAAACTTAAAAAGTGATCAAACATAAACCAACCCAAATTCTCTATCAAGATTGTATGCAATGCTAAATCTATCTTCAAACAAATCATCATCCTCATCATCATCAGCAAGTGGGTGGTCGCTCGCATTCTTAATACTAGCACCATAACGCTGGTTAAAGTCATCCTTCACCCGTTCCAAAAACACAAAAGGAACACTCCTTCCAATTGATTCATCAGCAACAACAAGGAAAACTGCATCATACATCATCACATGTTATGTAACAGCCATAGCAGCAGATCAAGTAAATAATAAACAAGATTTAAATATGATTTTAGTCTCTCCAATTATAACAATTTTTGGTTTTAGTCCTTGGAAGTTTTTTTGTTTGGTTTCTGTCTCTACAAATTCAAAAACCATTGCTTTTAGTCCTGAAATCAGCTTATTGGACCATGAAGACAGAACTGAAAGCAACAATCTTCATATTTGCAGGGACTAAAATAGCTGTCAATTGCACGGACTAAAATCATATTTAAAACTAATAAACAATACATAAAAAAAAAAAGGCAAAAAAAGTTGATTATACCGAATCCATTGTCTAAGAGGAAATTGAAGGTGTGACCATCACAAGAATAAGTGTACTTGGTGCTATTTGAAGGAAGCTTATTCAAGCATTGAACAGCAATGGTACTGAAATTCCCAGTATATTGAGTGTGTTCTGCTAAAACAACAGTTCCTTTGGCAACAAAGCTATATATCAAACCCCTTTGACTCATCTCCAACAATTCTCACAAAAACTACACTACAACAACAACATACAAATAGAATCAGTACAAAAACTTAATCAAGTAGTAAATAACAAAATTAATCAGAAAAAACCTAGCAAGAAAGGGTCAAATTGTGATGATTAATAACCCTAATTGAGGTTAGAAGTAAACCTAAGAATTATTACAAATCTGGGTAAAATTGGAATTAAAATTGAAGAAAAAGAAGAAGAACAAAGAAGAACCTGTAGTAGAGCAAGATCAGGTTTGATTCGTTGCGATTTGATAGAAGAAGGAAGAAAAGAAAAGGAAAGTATTAATAATGACAGCGTTTTAATTTGTATCAGTTTCGTCAAGCAACGTGGTAGAACAAGTTTGTGTAATTAACACTTCAGTGCTAAGTAATACTCCCGATCTAATTGACTTTGACACACATACATACGAATGCATATTTTTTATTTTTAATTATGTATTTGAAAAAAATTCTGAAAATTTAATATTTTAAAAATATTAATCGAGACGAATCCAACATCTTATATGATATTATTTATTATTGTATATTAGTAAAAAAATATGGTCAAAATATGTCAAATCAAAAGTGTTATTTGAACGGTCGTTTTATAGGACAATCAAAATATACAAATAAATTTATTGACACAAAAAATTAAAATAATAAAGAGGGAAAATAAAAACTCAATGTGAATATGAGAAAAAATTGTCACACAAGTTGCCATAAAATAATTGTACAAATATTATTTCTCTAACTTAAAATTGATTGATTACAGTAAAATTATTTTTATTTGGAAGTTCACAATTGCGAGAATTAATTAATCAATTGAATTCAACTATTTAATTATTTTACTGTAAAACTACTAGTATTATCAGCAAGATTATGATAAATTTCAAGGTAAGTTTATGAAATAACTTGTGTAAAAATAATCCGTGCTTCTATTTTAAAAGATTTTAAATTCTCTCTTTTTTTTAAGGAAATTTTTTATATCCTTTTTATTTAAAAAATAAAACAAAAACATTCTGTTGGAATAAATTTTAAGATCTGTTTTTTCAAGGGAAATTTTAAGATTTGTTTTGTTTCACAAATTTTAAGATATTATAATTTTTTTTTTTTTAGGGAAGATATTATAATTTTGTTTTGCCTTATAATATTATCTGATTATTTTATTTGAATAAAAAATTTAATGTGATCTGATAGTTCAATTAACAGTATTAGTTAAGCTCATACGGACAATTCCTCGTCATTTGAACTAAGTCTAATAACCATTGATTTTATGGGTTAAAAAATATTTTAAATTGTAGCATTTTTTCATTAAAAATTTCTAGTACTTAAATATTATCAATGCATTATAAAACTTTTATGAAAAAAATCAATATAATATACTTTTTTTAATAAAAATATATTCTATTTTCTTTTTTGTTTAACTAGAACTCTCGAGGCACCTCATAGTAAGACTATTTTTTTTTATTAAAAAAGCTAATAAAAAAACATCAAAATTATTAAAATTATATATATATATATATATATATATATATTATAATATGAATATTAGTTATAACCACAATTTTAACTCAATTAGTAAAAACATAGAAATTTTTAAACTGAACACCGTGATATGGAGTTCAAACTTGAGTTCCTCCACCTATGTCATGAGTTTTCAAATATAAGTTTTCAATGACTATTATCATTTCGCTTATCTACTTAAAGAAAATATAAATTATAAATTTAGGTTAATCATAAAAAGTAAGTATCCTAAAATTCAAAAACTTATAAAAAAAAATAACAATATAAAGTGCTGCTCAAAAAAAAATTACAACATAAACTTACATTCTAATTTAACTATTGATCCGACACTGGTCCTCATGATACATGTTCACTTTTATAAGTAACACCTAAATATGGAAACCTCAAAGTATTGCCATGAAGTCATATCAAGTTTTATTTTTGTGAATGAAGAATTAAAAGCTTAAAGGACAAACAAACTAAAATCCAAGAAGAAGAACAACATTCACAGAGGAAAGTGGGAGAAACATAGGAGCTGCATCAAATATCCTACAACCCAAATCAGAGGAAAGCTCTAAATTTGGCATTGTACCAACCACTTGTTTTCACCAACCACTTCCAATTAACACATAAAAATTATCACTAATACTCATAACCACAAGACTCTTTCCACATAACTAATACTATTATTTTAACATTAACCATGACTGCAAGCAACTTTTTTCATATACTATTAAGTAATTAAGTAATACATTGTTCATAACATGGATAAATCCACTTATTTATTTAGATTTTTAATTAAGTGATACAATACAAACATGATTTTCAACTCTCACTTTATGGTCCTCCATGCATGTTTTTTTATTCATCAAAACTTGTTTTTGTACCAATAAACACCTTTTTGAGATGTTCCTTCATCTGGTTCCACATATAGACACTCTTTTGCTTCTCTCCACAATGCCTTATAAAATGGTGTATCATCAAATTGGTAATACTCACCCAATATAGGCTTCATTGCATTGGTTGCTTCCATCGCATGGTAATGTGGCATTGTGGAAAAGATATGATGAGCCACATGAGTATCAGTGATGTGATGAAACACTTTGTTTAAAATCCCATAATCTCTATCCACAGTTGCCAAAGCTCCTCTCAACCAATCCCATTCCTTTGAATCATAATGAGGCAAAGAAAAATGTGTATGCTGCAAATAAGTTATTGTTACAAGAAAACCGTTCACAATAAGCAGTGGCACAAAATACACACATATCAACCAAACGAACCCTTTTAAAGATGCAATAAAGTAGAGCAAATAAGTAGCAGCTAAAACAGCTGCAACAGAAACAAAAATTTGAAGTCTTTCCCTCTTAGAATATATTGGAGCATAAGGGTGATAGTGACTTGCGAATCGATCGTAAGGTCTACCGGAAACATTAAAGGCTAAGTATAAGGGCCATCCTAATGTGAGTGTGATAAGAAGAGTTAAAGCTCTTCCTAGTGGATTGTTTAAGTATTTACTATACCATCCAACATTTGATTTAGGTTTTGGAACAAAAACTTCGTCGCGTTCGAGAGAAGCTGTGTTCGAATGGTGTCGGCGATGACTGATTTTCCATGAGAAATATGGGACTAAAAGTGAAGTGTGAAGTATGAAACCAACAAGATCATCAAGCCATTGGTAGTTACTAAATGCATGGTGACCACATTCATGAGCTATCACCCAAACACCGGTGAGAATGCAACCTTGGATAACCCAATAGATAAGCCAAAGGATGAAGGGAAAAGGGTTAGGGAGGGAGTGGAAGTAAGTAGTGGAAATGTAGAGGAGGAAGGCTATTGAAAGGTCAAAAACAACATAGGAGAATGAGAAGAGGATAGAACGTTCAAAGCAATGTGGTGGAATGGATTTCTTCAACTGGCCAACTGTGAATGGTGGCTTTGTGTGTGGAACCCTTGAGAGAGGATTGGGTTTAGAAGCAGTGACATGGCCTCCAGCTCCCATTGTTTCTTTAGCAGTCTAGCCAGGTCTTGTATCAAAGTAGTATGAATGAGTTGGTTCAGGTGAGGAGTGTCTAATATAATTCTTAAATTTTGGGTTGGGTCAACTCAACCCTTCAAAATTGATTGTAAGGTGAGAGATTTTTCCGCTTATAAACACATTTTCATAACATATCTCACCTAACGTGAAACTCTTCATTTCTCACTCCAAGGACAAGACATCTAAATTATGACCAGAGTGGCTCGATTTTGGTAGGACTTTACTCAATTCTACAAAATCAGTTTGTAAGGTGAGAGTTTTCTCTCTTTTATAAACAAGCTGAAAATTTGTCGTGTTCATTAAGCAGGCAAAATTTCTCTCTTTTAGATTATTCTTCCTTAAGCAGAAAATTTGTTGTGTTTATGACATTGCAAATTAACTAAGCCCAAACATTAACAACTATCAACCATTACTTGTCCAACAAAATCTTTGACTCTGATATCACTTGTTAAAGATGTGCGACGAAAGAAAGTTCAAAAAATGAAATGGAGAGAAACTGTTGTTAATGAGTTGAAGTAATGTGATAGACCGTAAAAAGTGGACTGTCGATCGGTCACCACATCTCCACCCAAAACTCTGAAACAATAATTACATAAATTCTGCATTTATATAGTTTTTAACATTGAAGACACTGTCAACCATTGTAGAAATTCATTATTTCCACTTTTAATTTTACAAAAGAGGGGGAAAATTATAAATGTAAATGCATAATCCAATTCAAAATCATTTTCCCCCTTCATTTAACAAGAAGGCATCTAGGTCCCCAAAGGATTAGCCAAGTAAATTGAATTGGAACACTGAAAGATTATTATTGTGTGTGAGGTCTACTGCTAATATTCTCCTTCCCCTAACAAATTAACAAAAAATAATTAATCAATCTATAAAAAAAACAAGAGTGAATCTAATAAGATTCGGTGATGTTCACTACCAGTTTATGGAAACAAACAAGGACCACAGTGCACAATACATCAAGATTCAAGATTAACCACTACACTGTCGTGCTGCAATTTTGAAAGATGTTGCTGTGTCACAAACTCGCATGCACAGATCACTAAATAGCTGTAATGGAATGGTTTTATGGTCCACTGGTTTAGTATACGTGTGAGGCTAACACGCAAAACCAAACAAATGACAAGAAAAACACAAGGCAGTGAGGGACAGTTGATTATGAGTTCTTTCTGACAGACCAATTTGATAAAACTGCCGTTAAAACCAATGTGCTTTGTTTCATGATTGTATGATAGTTGCCACACTCATCATATAGAAGAAATATTTCATCCTAATTTTCACGTTAATAAAAAACAAATACTAAGAATTCATAACAGTAAAGAAAAAAGTATGCAGTTCCTCCGTAGTTTACAGTTTGTATTGATTTGAAACGAAGTATAGAAGATTAAATAGTAATAATAGAAAGGGAAAATTACACACACCTCGCTTGAGGTATGTACAAATGTCACTCGCACCCCCTTGATTTCTCATAAAAACATTGACCTCCCTTGTAACTTAACACTGTTATAATTCTGACGGAAACTACTTAACTACAATTCTTTCCTACACTGTTGCCAAACAAACATATTGCCCTCATGTTCATCGAGTTACTTCCAGAATTAAACACTGCCACCAAACTAGTTAAGTCTAAACAATTGTTTTCATGGCCGTTTCCACGTAAACTATAATGAAAAAACCCAATTGCCAAATTGAAAATTTCTCAAACACGTTCCTTAATCTCCAATAAATTTTTCAATTCTTGCATTCCTGATGTTGAAAAAAAAAATTTGACCAACATTTAACTTTAAAACGTATGGCTTTAATTGTTGCTTATATGAGTTTTTTTTTTTTTTTAATATATATATGAGATTGTTTTTGTTGGGGAGTAAAATCTTATTATCTTTTTACCAAGAATAAAAATTCTTGAGTTATCTAGGAAAGTGGAGGTGTTTACAAATCTAGTGACAAAGTGAATGAATGGATAAACTAATATGCTGGATGATGGAAGGAAGAAGACCTGTGAACAGCTAAATTAAGCTAACGCCGTTTGGACAGAGGGGTAGAAGATATCTATTTACTGAAAATTTAAGGGAGGTAAGTGTGTATTTAATAAATAGAGGGGGTGTTAGTGATATTTGTGGAAAACTTAAGGCAGGTCAATGTAATTTGCCCTAATAGAAAAATAATATAGCACCAAGACCAAGAGGGAAAATAAAAACATAGTTATAAACATATAAAAAGGTACGCCAAGAGGGATAAAACCTGTGAAGCTCATATACTTCAAAATGGACGACGTATCGTATTCTCCGTGTATCCTGCACCGATACCTGCATGATACTTCCCGATACGTATCAGGAGTGTATACGAAGATTAAATTTTATTTTTTAAAAAAATAATTATTCGATACTTCCCGATACGCATATCAGGAGAGTGTCCGAAGATTAAATTCTAATTTTATTTTTTGGATATAGTGCTTCTTTTTTGAATCGATATAGTATAGCACTAACAATGTTCCTTTTGGATATAGTATAGCACTGATGGTGCTCTTTTTGGAATATATTGTGTTTGTAATTGACTAATCATCTCTCTCAATCGTCAATATTATTTATATTTATGTTGATGTGCTACGAGCCTATGACTAGTTTCTTTTGTTGTTAATATATTTGCATATTAAAACAAATGGTTATAATTATATTGTACATTTAATTATATAATTTTTTTTTTATGTATCTTGATTTTTGAAATTTTCCTGTATCGGCGTATCAGTGCAGTATCGTATCTTGTATCCGGGCTTCACAAGATAAAACAATTAATTGTAAGTGAAAATTGCATTTGTTTTCTCAATAGGATAATTAAAGCAAACCAACCAACTAATTCAGTTTAGGAGGCTGTCGTATCAAAAGTTTAAAACATACGACAACTTATTTTACGGTCCGAAAATAAATCGTGATTATTGGAGTGTAAAAACTAAAAACCGACTATATATAAGTTCAGGACTACATAAATTCAGTTTTTTTTTTTGTGGTGGTCGGGGTTTGAACCCTGAACCTTGCATATATTATCCATTGTCCATGCCAATTGAGCTATACTTTCAGTTTAAAAGTCGGTATTGTGGTAAGAAAACCAATCATTCATTCCTTGCTCCCGATTTCAGAAAGAATAAACCTAAAAACGACAATTAATTAAATGGTTATCATTTGGTTGGGAGTACACGTGTATTGAATTGTCTTAGTACACCAGTAATTCCCATTTTGATTTATCATGCACTTCTTTATCGAATTGTCGATCCTGATCATCATATAAGATCTAATAATAATCATGATTAACTACCAGGAGAAATTCAAATCCCAGCTATAGATATCTCAACCAAGAGAAAGATTAAAGTTCCAATTTTCAACAAGACTGACATCAAATGGTTTAACAATGTTGTAGCTTTCCCAAGCTACTGAATTGATTGATACATACAAGCATGTTCACAGAATCTGAGTTCAGTATAATTAATTTCTTCAAAATCAAATGAATTTGAAGAATGTAAAGAACAGGCACCACTGACAGTAGTTTAGTTAAGATAACAAATTTGCATGTTCTTTTTCATTTGGAAATTATATTCCTTCTTTTGCCATCAAAGTTATGCAAGCATTAGAAAATGTCTGGAAAAATGACTAGCCAGGCAACTTAACTCCAACAATGGATGGAGCTTCACCTCTTGTCTCTTTCACGTATGAAACATATTCACCATAGTGCATAGTAAATAAGGTGCTTTGGTATCTGGTTAGCTTTATGCTTTTCCTGAGTGAATCGGTGATTCTACTGTTGTAGCCTGCTTTACGTATCAAAGAATCAATGGCCTCTAATGTAGTCCAACCTGAAACCCAAGCAAACATGGATAAGAACGGGATGCGCATTGGTCTCCCATCACATGTTTTTAACCGCAAATAATTAGGAATAGGGAAGAGCGTATGAATTAGTAAAGCTGGGTGTAAGATCCTAAGGCTTTGTTTGGGAGTTTGGAGGGGAGGGGAAGGGGCTTTGAAGGGTGGGAAATAGAGAGGAAAATGGAGAAATCTTAACACATTTTTTGAAAGAGTATTTCGTTAGAGATTGATAAATTAATGCTTATGATTAATATATTTTTAATCTTAAGAATATTTAAGAACATAGTTTAAATTTGAAGAATTCATATAAACTCTACAAAACCCTCCTCCAATACAATTTTTAAGTTCCCCCAAATGAGGAAGATTTTGTATAATGAAGAACAATGAACCCCCCAAAGCCATCCCTCCCAATGTCCTCTATTTCTTCCATTTCTTCCACTTGCTCCTTCCTTTTTCCCAAAGCGCTCCCCTCCCTTCCCCTCCAAATTCGCAAACAAAGCCTAAACATTTTAATTGATACGATCTATTTACAAAAGTTATTGTTTTGAGGACTTCCAGCAAATAAAGGATATAGAGCAGTGCATATATTCTACCTGTCTGGTCTGATAAATTCAGAATTGTCTAATAATGCGCATTCTCTAATCACAGCAGTGCATTACATCCCCAGCTCGTGCAGATTCAAACTATTCCCATAAATCTAACATTTGTTTCCCAAGTTCTATTTTCCTATAGCATATACTCTACCTGTCTGGTCTGATCAAGTTCAGAATTATTGCTCTTCTTTAACATAGCTCTACAACTGAATATCAAGGACCGAATTGCATTATTGCTTAATAAACCCTAAAATACAAGAAAGCCGTGTCAACAACTATAGGTCAATTTCAGACATTGTTGCAATATTTTGGTTAGTTTATAGAGTCAGAGTCTTGAATTTTAAATCTCAGGTTTTCTAAAACTGGCTGTGATGCTTCCTTGCAATTTAGCCTTAACGAATTTATTAGTTTTAACTACTAGGAAAGGAAAAATGTTAAAACTTTCACCTTCGGCAAAAGTTATGTAAGTAAAGAAATCCCGAAAAGATCAAATAAATTTGCTAAAAAACTTGTGGAGACTTAACAGCTATTTCTATATGGAACAATTGGTTTGCGCTTTACGGACACTATTAGTCTGTGTTTCTACTTTGGAACATAGATGATTCGGTATTAAGGTATCATCAAAATCATGAATGTAAAAAATTTGTAGAAATATGTACTTTGCATTTTATGCAGTCCCTTGTGCACTTGGTTGGCGCATTAGCATATTCAAGGGTGTGCTACTGCTCGGCAACAAACACATTTTACAATTACTATTGCTTCCAGTCCAGAGACCTATGAAGCACATAGACACGGACACTGGACACGACACTGATAATAATTTGAGAAAATGACATAATTCGGTGTAATCATAGGTGTCGTGTCGTCGGACACCGACACTTGTCCGACACCAGGACACACCTAATACGAGGAGTGTCCGTGCTTCATAGCCAGAGACACAGGGGCTGCAGGTAAGTATGAGATGGTAGATTAATGATAAGAAGTGACCTCAACTATTAGGTATAGTGTCATTAGCCAAGAGTACACAAGAATTGCCCTCTGCTTCTCAACTTGCTATGAGATAGGAATAGGATAGGCTTCTAATCGATATTCTGCTAATTTGATGTTTCAAAGGTGCTACCATCTATAGATATGACATGAATATAGTTCTAAATTTATGACTTCTTTAGTTCTCTGCTATGGTTTCCAGTTCTAAGATTTTAATTACATTTTATCCTCCTTATACATCTACTTCACCTTTTTGTTCATAATGAATTTTCTGCTACAATTAAAAACAAAAGTTACCTTTTTGTTCTTATGACAACTTTGTATGCACGCATTATTTACTAACTTGACTTCCCAAATGTTAAACAATGATTGGTGGTGAACATAAGTTACCTTCATGAGAAGCCACTTCAGGCAGGTATGTGGCACTTCGCCTGGTGTTATAGTCAGGATCAGAAAATTCAATAATTATACCATGTTTTCCTACCTGCAAGAAAGAAACTAGCAGAATCTTAATGTGCGAAAGACAGTGTAAAGAATTTAAAACAAAACCATAGCAAAACCCATGAAAACCAAGAGTCTTCTCCCTGTCCATTTCCTAAATTACGGACTTCACCGCCTCCATCTCAAAGTTATTAGTACGATTATTCTCAAAAGCAATATACAAACTAAATCCTCCAAAACAGGGTCAGGAAAATAACTCAAAAAGTAAGTAGTTTTATGTGATTGATACTGGATCTAGCCTTACCTTCCAGATCCAATTGTTAAGTAAATCTATGTTTCGGAAGGGGAGTTTTGTTTTACTATAAGGCAACATTTCCGTCTAGATTAAATTTAAATAACATGAGTCATGCTAGAGTTAGCATGAAATGTAAGCTTCAATGATGAATATTAGTGTGAATGAATCACATGATATATGATACTTTAATTCTACTTGTTTTATGACAAGTGAGTTAGATTAGAAAGAGACAAATAATGAAAACAAGAGATAAGTTGTAAGAATTTAGAAAAACTCTGCTCAAATCAGTGGTAAAAAATCTTTTGGAAAAATGCAAAATTTATCTTTTGTACATAAAGCATTTCGAGTAAGAACCACAACCTCCAAATCTTAAAGGCTAACAGCACTGAACCATTAGCTTTAGATTGTTTTCACATACAAGATAATAAAATAAGTTATGATGTTTAATTAGAAGGAGTTGGCTATGTGGATCAAATGATACCATAATGTCCTATAGTAAATTGCATCTTAAGTAAAAATGGAAGAGTTTATATTTTAAATTTAAAAAAGAAAGTCTGGTACTTGGGGTCCAAATAAGGGTCAGCCAGTCAGGTCCATTGTGGATCTATAGTAGGCAACGTTACTTACAAGTTTATATTTTAAATTAAAAAAGACAATAGTAGGCAACGTTACTTACAAGTTTATATTTTAAATTAAAAAAGACAACCTGGTACTGGGGTCCAGATAAGGGGCAGGTCCATTGTGGATCTATAGTAGGCAACCTTACTTTACGTTTAAGAGGTTGATTCCCCATCTTATTTTAAAAAATTTGAAATATAAAGAAAATAAGAACAGCAAAATAGAGCAATGCAAGTTAGAGACAAATAATGAAAACAAGAGATAAGTTGTAAGAATTGGGAGAGCAATAATCCCTAAACAATGAAGAAAATACAATTGCTTTTATGTTTTGACTTTTGCTACCATTTTAAATGCTTAGCCACCATAGCAGTCCTTTACCCCATCCTCTAAAATAGATAAAGACGAAAATAATTGACCCCCTTAGCTAAATTGAACAGGGAATAGTAGACTACTATAGGTTAAATAACATTTCTGCATTCATTTTCTGTCCAACAACCAGACCAAATAAATTAGTAATTTAGTACATACCTCCCAATCAAGGTAATCATTAGCAGTTTCATAGTCAGTAAGAATAGAGACAGTGCACTCCAAAAGAGGAAGCTCCCTGGCCTCTATAGGTGGAAACCTACGGTCTCTGAGAGCGCTGCAAGATAAGGGGAACATGGACCAGTAAGAGATATACAGATTTGAGGCTACTCAAAGGTAGAGTATATAAAGGCTATGGTTAAATTCCACTTGCCTGGAAAATTTCCAGGAGAAAAGGGCATATGATATCTCACTACCACAATGAACCTTTATGCTCAAAGTTCCATTGTATGTAAGATAAAAAGGTGAATGCATGTATTCATGGTAAATTATATGTAATCTCGCAATTTGAACCTAATAAGTAATAGTATATAAGTATCCAAGCACCTGGGGAACCTTCCCTTAAAAGCTGGCTATCAAGGGAAGAGAATCAAGCCACTAAAATCCTCTACTGAGAATCTCATATTATTTGATGTGGGGCTTGGCCACCCCATAATATCCAAGTCTCTATCATAGCACTGCCCCAGGAAGCCGACGTCCAGGCGGCAGCACTCTACGCCGCTTTACTCAACCTTAAAGGTCAGCCCATCTGTAGGTAGACCTTTTCTAACCACTGACAACCAAGGTCGGAAACTAATTACCCAATCACTTGGAAAACTCTCCCTTAAAAGCTACCTAACAAGGGGGAGAACGAAGCCCCCTAAAATACTCCACCGAGCATCTCAAAATACTCTATGGGACTTGGGTACCCTATAATACCCAAATTCTTATCATAAACATGTTCATTAATTTCACTACAAGAAGGTGCCTTTTTAATGAATCGTCCTCCAATTAGTAACGCATCAACACACCTAGTCAGCGCATAATCTCTGAAGCCATTGATCAAGCCACGTGCTTCTAGAGAACCAATGCATCCACGAAGACGAGGCTCTCCTCCATTTACCACTTTCTTCCAAGTAACAAACAATGGGCTGAAACAAAGCAAAATCACTTAAAAAAAAATGTTATAGTACTCAAATATAAATTATAACTTGATCAGAGTACAAATATTTTTGTTCATAAGACCATTTAAGAACTAGAATATAAAATAAATACTCATTCCAAGTTTCCAGCAATAAAAAGGAAATGTTACAATCAAACATAAAGGACAGACATGTATCGAAGGAAAGACACCGATAGAAATATGTTAGTAGAATGCGAAGTTCACTAATCCAACAGTTGAATCAACACTTTACGGTGCTTCCGACTATTCAACAAAATATCTTGTAATTAAATTTAGCTTTGCCCGGTGTAAAACCCAGCTGCTCATCAAGTTGACAGTGCATCAGAAATAGAGTCTAAAATTAAACCATAACATAGCAATTAACAGGAAACATTACTACATGATCACTTCACCCCAGGTTGGATAAACAACTTAATTTGCAGCACTTATTATAAGTTATTTCCATTACGAAAAATAAAATAAAGTTGAACGGTTTTGGTGTAAGCTATAGGCTACTTTCTATCGTGAAGAGTTTATGGGAAATAAGCTGAAAACAGCTTATGAATCTCTTCCAAACAGTCTCACTAGTGCTTATGTCAATATATAACTCAAATCTGCCCTTATTCTCACAATACACAAAAAGGAAAAATCAAAAGAAATTTCATCAAAATCGCAAAAATTAATTAAACAACAACCTATCGTATTAAAAAAATAAACGATTGAATTCATACAATTAAAGGGAATATGAAGAGAGAGATTACTGTTGACCATCGTCGAAGGAAGGAGTGGGAGGTTGATCGCCATTATAATGAGCAACGAGTGTGTCGAAGCAGTAAACAACCATTTCCTTGTTCGCCGTCACCATTTTTAATTATTAATTTGGGAATTACTACTACTAAGAACAAATTTTCAGAGCCTCGTTGAATCCAAATTCTGATTGAATCGATTCCAATCAAGAGAGATTTTGGGAGTTGGAACCCTAGATACTAAAATTGACTCATAAACTTTCTCCTTTTTCTCTATTCGGTGGGGATAATTCTGTTTGGTTCAACAGAGAGAATGGGAAAGAAAATATTTTAATGGAGGGGAGGGGGAGGAGATACTTTGATTAAATCCATGTTTGGTTAAAAAGAGTAGAGGAATGAAAGAGGAAGAATTTTAATCAAATACTTTAATTGGTAAAGACGTTACCTATTATAAATAGGAGTTGGTGTTCGAACTCGTGAGTTTTGCTCAATTGAAAATAGGGGTAGGGGGTGAATTATGTACACTTCACTTTTTCGTATCCACGAGTTGAATTTAAACTACTAAACTATTTGGAAAAAAAATTGATTAAACTAAAGAAATTTAACAACAGGTGAGGTGAGTGACATGATTATGTGAAACAGGACATTAACAAAAACTGCATAATGGAAATTTGTTTACATACTAGCGAATATTAAAATAAGGACAATTTGGAAAATTTAAATTAAAAATAAAGATAATTTTTCGTGGAATGAAGATAATTTTAGAAATATAATAAAGAGGTAACAGTTATTTTGGTCATTTGACGTGTAATCAATAGTCATAAAGTCCTTCAATATATTTAAATTTAAAAATAATCATGGAGTGTCTGCTATTTAGTCAATATAGTCCTTGAAGTTAAAATGTTTCGTTAATATTGTCATATTAATCGATCAATATATTTATTGTCATATCAGTCATTATTAAAATTACCATAAAATATATTAGTCATTATAAGTGTTTAATTCATACAAGTCGTTGTACAAAAAGAGTTAATGTCAGCATTGAGAGAATATTTTAATGGCAATGACTATTTTGACTAACGGAATGCACAATCATGACTATTTTGTAATTTCAATACATTAAGGGACTATTGTGACCACTTGTTACAGATGGATTTGGCTCCCCTCCCTTATTTGCCTCACTCCTTCAGAAAATTGAACCAAACACGTAAAAATTAAAATATTTCTTCCCCTCCCCTAATAAAAACCCAAACCAACGTGCACTTTATGCTCATTACTATATCATTTTGGCAAAATTACCCCAGGATCAATTATCTTATTTATTCGTACCACTTAAGTATTTTGTCTTATTACTTGAAACGCACCTCAACATGCCCCGACGTTTGTATTGGGCGCCCCAACCATGTTGAACAGGAAGCTAAAAGCTCCTTGTTTGCTGCCACGAGGCACGCGCTGTTCCGAGCAAATACGGTTTTTCGACTCGAACCTGACTAGAATCTTGCCTATAAATACATGAGTTCTCATTCACAAATTCTCGTTCATAATTTGGCGGTTCGAGAGAAAGCCAGACGTTGGGAGCATCAGAGGTGGAGTCTCTCGTCAAAGGAGGATTTTGATGTAAGATATACCCCAATTTGCACGCACTCTAAGTATGTCACACTCCATGCAATAAAACATATGAATCTTAGTCTCTCGTCAAAGGCAATCGATTGTTCTCAAAAATATATATTATGTTTATGTTTCAATTACACGTGAAAGTGTTAAGTCTCCGCCTTAATAACTTAGCGACCGTGTACGGAACCCTAAAGGTTTGACGACCCTTTATCATATTGCACATATGACCTCTAGAATGATTGAGGAACGACGTAACAAATGAAGGGGCACTAAATCCCACCAAACTAACAACTTGAATGAGAACCCTTATTTCATAATTGGTAATTTATTTGCATTAATCTCAATAATCGTCGTTAAAACTCTGAATCAAACATTTACTTTTCAGCAATTAGTCCAAAATGATTTGCGCAATCAAATCAAACTTGCAATCTCCCCCCATTTTATCACTTTTATTTACTGTTTTAATAAGTTTAGCTAGTTGCCTCGTCAAAACGACAATCTTCATAGAGACGATTTTACCTACTACTTAATTACTTGGAAACGGTTTGGTGCACTTGACAAATCTAGTCATCATACTATATAGAATATACTTTTTATCGTACAATATATTGAATAAAGCCAACTATTTCTATTTTTGCTGCATTTATCTTCTCCCATGATCATTATAAATGGTTGTTGATTGTATTCGTATTTCACAAAATAACTTTCAATTGTAGCAAGGATGAGTTGCTTTATCTTCATGTGTTATACAATGTTTCCTATCTCCATTATAACAATTGAGTTTTATGGAGATGTGAAACAATGTATGTGTATAATTTGTAGCTATGTGTGCTCCATCTTTTCTTTTTTATATTAATAAAAAAATGTTTACTTGTAGTTCGTGAGACAGGATAATCAAAGACAAACATGTAGATTGTTACACATATTGGTCAGATGGAGGTCCAATCTGGAAAGGCAGTAACATAACAAAAGAAAAAGACCGGTGTGGTGGTGATAAAGTCATTAACTTTTCAAGGGGTGACAGTGGAAGGTAGGACGTTAGTGAAAGATGGGGATAGATTGTAAGGTGGGCCTATGATGAAAGGTGGGTCAAGGGATGGTGGGAATACAATGGAAAAAGCGGTGTGTGGGTGAAAAATGAATGTGGTTGTGGATGGGTTTATGGTGGAAAGATGGGTAGCTTTGGAAACAACATAGAATATTCAGATGGTGAAAATGAGACTGGCAGTGGAAAAAGTAATGGCGGTGGTGGGTGGGGGGGAGAGGGGTGGAAAAGTCGTACACTTTCTTAATGGTGGAGAGAGGGGTAGAGATGGAAAAAGGGGTGACTTTTAGAACGCCACTCAAACATGAGAAAACTTGCGTTAAAAAGTAGACGCGTGTACATTTATGATGCATATGTGTTCGCACAATCTCCAATGTTGCAATAAATGTAAAATAAAGAATGGACCTTGTAGTTTTAACATGAAACAATGATGATAATAAAACCATTGGTATATATAAGCATTGACCTATGTAACTCTCTTGGAATTTCTCGCACACTCAAACACACATTAAAGTATGCTAATTGTTGTCATACGTGTTTTGTTGTCATCAAAACTTAAGGGTTTATGTTCTTTAACCAATTTTGATCTAACAATAACAATGCAATAACACGTGTATTTTTCTAGTTTTGTAAGAAATTCTTAGGCATAACAAGGATAAAATATCTCCTAAGGGAAATGCTGCTTTTTACAAATATTTACCACACGAAATACACGACTGTGTTTTTTCTATGTGTAGCTACACCTACTGCCCCCTTCTTGCTTTCTTTCAAGTAATAACACGCACATGTGACAAAGAAAAAATAAGCTTATTCTTGTGTTTCTTTCAAGTGGCCCTTCGTAAAAAAATAGCCCTCAAATATAACCTTTCAATGACTCGATAAATGTTGATGACCCATTATCCTCGCAATCAGCTAGTCAAACATTATATTTTGTATATTTTCTATTGTACAATCGATTGATAAATATGCCAAAATGTATCCCTTCAATGATTCGATGGGTGTTGATGACTCAATATCCTCACAATCAGCTAGCCGAACATTATATTTAATGTAATTTTTTTGGTAAAATATCAAATATATTTTATTATACTATATATTGTATAAAACTTGTTCGTTCTATTGTTATTGTTTGGTTTTATCTTGTCCATTGATCATTATAAATAGGTGTCGATTATATCCATATTTCACAAGAAACTTTCAGCTATAACAAGGATGGAAACCAAATATTTTATCTTTTTATGCTATACAATACTTCTTAGCTCTATTCTATCAGTTGAACCATTTGAAGATATGAAACAATATATGTATGTATGTATGTATGTATAATTAGTAGTTATGTATGCATACTTTTTTTCTTTTGGGTATCTAATAAAAAAGTTATTTACTTGTTTGTACTTGGTGAGATGAAAGAACCAAAGACAAACATCGGGGTAGATTGTTATGCATACTTGTCAGACATTGGTTCAATTTGAAAAGACGATGATGAAAGAACAAAAATTAATTGGTGTGGTGGTGATAAAGTGATAAACTTTCCAAGGGACGACGATGGAAAATGGTATGGAGGTGAAATGTGGGACGACAATGAAAAGGGGAAAAGGATTGGAAGGTGGGCTCACAGTCAAAAGTGGGTCAAAGGATGGTGGGACTACAATGGAAAAAGGGGGGGTGGCCAAAAAATGACGGCGGTAAAAATGGGGGCCGTGGTGGAAAAGGGGTGGTGGTAGAAACAGCGTATATATAATATATAGACGAAGAGAATGAGCCTGATAGTGTAAAGGGAGATAGTGGTGAAAATATCATAGACTTTCAAGGTGATGGAAAGAGGGACGGAGGTGGAAAAAACATAGACTTTCTAGATGGTGAAAATAGGGGAGACAGTGAAAAAGAGGGCGACACTTAGGAATGCTAGTCAAGCATAAGGAAAACGTACACGGAAAATTAAACACGTATACATTTATGTCGTATCTATTATGGCACAATATCCAATGTTATAATAAATGTAAAATAAAGAATGGATCTTCTAGTTTTAACATGAACCAATGATGATGATATATACTCACTTTGGTAACAATTATAAGAAAAAATATTTTTTAGATTCATTGAACAACAAAATTATTTAGTTTGTATTATAGACCAGGTACATTAGTTATTCAATGAACCTAAAAAGTGAAATGTTGCTTATAATCGAGGTTTGAGAGAGTATACATCAAGCACAATTAATACAATTATCTTCTTGATGTAATATTTATTCTTAGACTTCGTTTTTGTTCATCGTTGACTTAGTTTGGCGTTATTGTTTTCTACTTGTGGATGTCCTAGCATGTAACACACATCTTGAAACTTGATTATTTCGATGAAACATGTTTTTCAATCTTTATCAAGAAACACACCTAGCCACGACAACCTAATACCACAACCTCGTTGATTCACATGCATCCCCCAACACCATTTACTTAATAAAGACAAATTAACTATTGAATTCTATGTACCCCTAAATTACTTTTCTCGCTATCGAGACACATCTTCTCCCACTTTATCCAATGTATTTTTCTGACATCCTCACTCCCCCCACTAAAAAACATTTAAAAATTGATTAAATACAAGAGATAATATATGTGGGACCCTGAAGAGGAAAATAAAATAGACCAGTAATGAGGAAAAGACAACGTTCAGAAGAATTAAGCTACCAAGCAATGAGAGATTCCTACTACTCCACCCTGATAACTTTTTCTTAATATGATCGATTAAAGGATACTGACAACAAACTTGACAAGTGAAGTCAAATACAACAAGTAATAAAGTAGTAAGTTATCGTCTCCACATGTATTGTCGTCAACTCGACAATTTATTAAACTTATTTAATTAAAAATCATAAATGGTTTATGGATTTGTAAGTTTGAATTGTTTGCGTAGTGAGAGTAGTAATTTGATTGCAGAAAATAAAGAGTTTGGTTCATATGTTTGACGGTAGTTGGGACTCTTTAAACCTCATTTATTTGTTTTCATGTTATGTAACACCCTATTTCCCGACGATTGTCATTAAATAGTAGGAATAAATTTAATAATTAGGATGTTACAAAACTTCACATGATATCACACAATGGCATATATTTTCCTTTTAAATAATAATTTCAACAACAGAAAACAATTCTCTATTCTCATTAAT
>Ga0228711_1004566_pt1 | contig 21261 bp, 11 predicted proteins | sample MedpolnodulmetaG_2_FD_177996 | JGI IMG/M metagenome (GOLD analysis project Ga0228711, IMG submission 177996) | Root nodule microbial communities from Medicago polymorpha collected in Santa Monica, California, United States - brown nodules | ecosystem: Host-associated > Plants > Roots > Nodule... | reverse complement strand
TTCAAAAAAAAAAAAGGAGATTAGGTGTGATTTTGTTGAGAAGGAAAAAGTAGGGTTAATAATTAAACAGAGGTATTAGAGTAAAATTAACCATTAGGGTTAGATTAAAATTAGGACAAATATTTGCTTCCGGGTTAACTTTAATAAATAAGAGATAAATAATATTGTTTCTATTTATGGTGGGACGTTCCTATTTTGATGGAATTTAATTTTTTAAATTAAAATTTAAAATAATATTAATAAAGGATAAATAGCAAGTAAAATAGTATAGATATTTTTTTTTCAGGAAAAGTAAAATAGTATAGATGAAGGGTAAAATAGGTAAAAAAAATCAATTGAAACTCGTCTATTCTCTTTATATATAGTATAGAAGATATACCTGATCTAGTTTATTACACTTTTTAAAGGATAGATGAAAATAAAACTGGACATATATTCATATCGTTTTAAAAGGATATGGAAAAATAAAAATCGAACATATACTTATATCGTGTTTGTTGTAACTTTTTTAAATCATGAATTAAGTCCTACCCATTATCTTTCTTAAAAGATAAAGGATAAGAATAAAATATTGATATATTGTGCACATATAAGGAATGAGTTTGTTACACTTTTTTTAATATTTGAATTTACTATGTGTGTATTGAAAGTTAAGGGTAAATTTGGAAGAGAAAAAGTCAGCCCAAAATATTTTCTTTATATATACTAGGGGAACATGTCCGTCTTTCCGCACTTTTTATTTCGCTAACGCGTGTAGATTATCAACGGTATTTTATAGTAATTTTGTGTGTAAATTACAAACAATATTTTACATAAATTTTTTAATTTAAATTAAAATTATAAGTATAGATATTTGTGACTTTCAATATTGCACTAAAACATGTAGATTATCAAGGGTATTTTGTAGTAATTTTGCGTGTAAATTACAAACGATATTTTGTGACAAACCCACTTGGGTTGATCTGGTGGTATTGGCTTGGGACTTGGAGTGTGCTCCTCCTCAAGGTCTCAAATTCGATTCTCCCTAGTGCCAATTTGGATGGGTTGATTTAGCTTCTTAAAAAAAACAATATTTTTTTACTTTCAAATTTAAAAACTCAACAAATCATATTTATCTTTTTCAATGACATCAATAATATAACAAAAATTCGTATCTTTTTTAATAACACCAACAATATACCATTGTTATAAAATAAATTGTTTAAAAGTATAATTAGCAAGACTATTACTCGAAATAATTTCGACGGGTCATTTAGGAGAGGTTTGTAAGTAAATTGGACTAGTTTTACACCCACAATGCATAAACTTTTGACTGCCAACCTTTTCTTCATAAATTTCCAACTCGAATGATTTTATCAAAGAGGGGCATTCGTGGTGATGAGGGGTCAGTGAATTGTGTTTGGTGTTTGGAAATGGTAGAAGAGGAAAATCATCTTTTTGGTATGTATGGTTTTGCTGCATCGATTTGGTGTCATATTTTTAAGTAGGTGGGTACGAGTGTAATTTTACTCAAACATTATCACTCTCTCTGATTATGATATTCCTCCTCCTCTAATTTTCAAGTATCGGAAAGGGCTAATGTTAATTTAGCAAACAACGGTCTGGAAAATTTGGGAGGCGAGCAATTGTATTATCTTTTTCGGCCGAAATCTGAAGATTGAGAAAATAGTTGATTATTAAAAAATATCTCTTGGAGGAGGCTTCTAGCTATGAGAAAAGAGGGACTTTGCATGCATTTTGATTGGTTTTTGAATTTGTTACTATTCCTTCATTTTTAGTTGTTCTTTTCGTTTTCTTGTTGAGTCAAGTATCCCTCGTACTTCTTATAGCCGAGTGGTTAAGTACTTCTCTAATTTAATTATAGATACTTCATTTTGCCTTTAAAAAAAGCATTTTAGGTTGAGAAAATTGCAGTCACAACTAGTGGCGGAGCCACCTTATGTCTAGGGGGTGCACATGAACCCCCTTACTTTTTCAAATTATACCTATTTTTTATGTTATTTTAATACTTGAACACCCTCAAATTTATAACTTGAACCGTCTTAGCAGAGAAAGTTGCGTGTTGCACCTCTATATTGGACATTTGTACAGTTAAAATTGCACATAATGCAGTCTATACTCCAATATCAGCTACTTGTGCAGACTACAAAGTCAAAACACGTTAGTAATTAGAATTAATATCAATTTCAATTGAGAATTAACGGAAACTGCTAGACTGTTGCGCACACTTTAATGTAGATAAATTATGTTTAACTATGTAATTTCCATTTGATTCTATTGTTCTTGACCATGTGAGGGTCCGTTGAGAAAAAGAAGAAAACGAAAACATTTTACATTTTCACAACTCTGTATATATTGAATAAAGATCCGATCCAAGGACCGACTAATCCGAGGGGACCAATCCCACCGCCCACTTGCGGGGCCCCGTTTAAAGCCTGAGCAAGCTCTGTATGGACTTAGCCCACCGAAATTGGCACCAAAGGGAATCAAACCTGAAACCTTTGGAGGAGCAAACTCCAAGATCCCAAGCCAACCACTAGGCCAACCCCAAATGAATTTGATATTTACCAGCTTTATTATATGTCATTTTTTTTTAGGAAAAGCAGCTTCATCTATCATTTATAACTTAAATGTTGGGATTTTTTTTTTTTTTTGAGAAAGTAAAATGTTGGGAATTAAAATAAAATATGTTGCATTTTTTTTTTGTTGGGAAAAACATGTTGCATTTGTTTGTCGGTTACAAAATATGTTATCTAAAAAACAATTCATTCCACTAATGTCTCTTATATCTTAGTTTTTTTATTTTTAAGGATTGTTATATGTCTTAGTTGATGCAAAATGATGACAATTTTTAGGTCCAAAAATATTCAATTAACATTCTATAAAAAAAATCCACTTAGCATGACTGATAACATTAAAATCAAAGGCCTCATCTTTAATTTCATGTCAATCAATAACCGTCTTATGACTTATATTAAGATATATGTGTTTGATAACATTGATTATTATTCAATTTTAAACTGCGTAATGAACAATTATAAAATATGTATGTAATTTAAGTACAATATTATCAATTTTTTAATATATTATTATAATTATTAATTAAAATTCAAAAGTTTGAACCCTCTGCCTCAAGGTCCTGGCTACGCCATTGGTCACAACTCCTAGGGTAAAAAATAAAAATAAAAATAAAAATAACATACACCCATTTAATTTTTAAATAAACGCTAATCTTCACTGTTTTCATTAAATAGTAGACACCTCCATTAGGGGTGTTCTGTGGTGTGGTTTAGTTTGATTTTAGTTTTAAAAGTCATTAGAATCGCAAGACTAAAAAACATACGGTTTGGTTTGATTCAGTCTGCTTTTAAAATGAAAACCAAACCAATGCGGTTTGGATTGGTTTGGTTGTTGCATTTTTTGTTTTCAACGTTAAAGTCAAATTAAAATTTAAAAATAACTTATTTTCAACAATGTTTCAAATTTGATCCAACATTACAACTTTATTTTGATCCTCCCATCAACATAGATCAAATTAAAAACATGGACAAAAAAACAATTCTCTTCGGCAAAAATTGCAAAAGTCTAAAATTTTATCGTTCTCTAAAAATTCACATTGAGTTTCTATTCATTATATATCTAACATAAACATATATGCAAAAGTACAAGTATAATTAAATTAAAGCACATAAATACAATTTTAAAATCAAAAGCATATAAAAAACTAAAAAGAGGAATAATATGTCTTAGTAAAAAAAAAAGAGAAAAACTCGTCATTTTATAAAAAATTTCATTGAATTTCTAGGAGTACTAGGTTTGTGACCTAAGTTTAATTAGTGTTTCTATTATATTGTGCTTTAGTTTGGTTGCTAAAATAAAAACCGCAAACCAAACCAAACTATGCGGTTGAGTAAAAGTATTATCTAAATATATTCAAACCAATTGCAGTTTTTGCGGTTTTCAATTTAAGTTACTTCGGTTTACGATTTTTCTATTAGATTGATTCGGTTTTAAAAACCCCTAATAACAACACCCATTTACATAACACCCTATATCTACTTTTGTTTTCCATTAACTAATTAAATGAAATCGACTTTTGTTTTCCACTTGGTTCAATTAAATGATATCAACCACAGTTACATTACATGTCATACTCATTTGGTTCAAAATTGTTCAACAGAAATGAAAGATTGAGAGTAGCCAAAATTAGTTTTCTTTATACATTTAGCTACAAGTTGTCTTTCATTATAGCTTGATTTTTAAATCAGAAATGATACATGTACATCTACTTTTTGAAAACTTTTGAAACAACTATATTTCTCATATTCACATGTGCTTTTATTCTCTCTCTCTCCATTGTTTTTGTCCAATAAAAAGAAGAGAAAAGTAGTTGTCACAAAAATTGTATAAAATTAGTTGTGCAAATATCACTCATCTTTTTAAATATATATGGGAGCCGAAACAAGATTTGGAATGAAACTTGGTATACACATCTCAAAGTTGTCTCTTACAAAAAAAGAGGGTCTAATATATATTATGAGTGATTTTCGAATCGTCTTTTTTGTAGTATTGGTTAGGTCTTTTTGTACTTTTTCCATTCTATCTATAAGTATCTTTTTCGCTGTTAAAAAGAACACATCTAAAAAATATAGCACCTCAAACATGATAACATCTGGTGTGTCAATGACACCATAAATATGATTTAACATGATTTTTTATATATAACACCAATCTCAATAACATTACATTAAAATTGACACCTAATCCTCAAATTCTTTATTCCTTAACTCAAACCACTTGAGCTATCCAAACCTCCTATAATGTTTCATATTTATATGTTTTTAGTCATGTTTCATTTAATCAACGTGGTAATTTTGTAATTTGGTGATAAAGAACCGGTGTAGGGCATGAGTTTCATTTTTGAAGGGAAATAGGAGAAAAAAATACGTCATAGTTTTGTTAAATATGGTTAACCGAGGGGATATGAGTGTACTTTCTAAATTAGAGGAGGTTTGAGTGGCTTTTAACAAAACCTTAGAGAAAATTAGTGTAATATTCCCAGTAGATTTGAGTAAGACTTTTTTTTGAAAGGATGATATAGTTTGTTAGCATACTTATAAACGTTTATTTTATTCTTTAAAAAATCATAATTTATATAAACAAGTTAATAGGTATTTATATGATAATTTAATTTATCATTAAATATATTAACGAGTTAATATGTCAATGACTTTGAATTCTATTTTCATTTGTAAAAATTAAATTAAATTTTATTTTAAAACCTAGAATGATATTTTAGATAATCCTAATTCTTATTGACCTCCTATTTAAGTTCTATTTCATAATATATCTTTAAATCTTTCAAAAAATAATGTAGGCGCATATGATTAAATACAAAAAATTAAGAAACTTATCATTTAACACAAAGTTGTTGGTCAAACAATTACACACGACTTATCAACAAACGAGTCTTGCTAACCGGTGCTCGATCCCGAAACACTAGTTAAAAAACTAAAAGTAGAAAGAAAAGACACATTTTGCATTGAAAAGAGCAATTTTTCAACTTTTAAAAAATAGAATACATAATTTCCAATAAAATATTTTCTTTTATAATTCTTTATCTAGTGACCCGGGACACCGGTTCGCATTTCCCTAAATACAAAATTGGTTTCTTGAAATTATACTGTGTCAAAGAGTAAGGCTTGTTTGGTCACAATCCTAATTCATTTTGATTTGGACACACATAAGTTACAAATGATAAATGAATTAAATAATATAGATTTTTAAAGTAATAATTGATATGCATTTTTATGTGCCCAAAATATTTATATTTGTGATTATGCACATTTTCTGTAATTTAAGCATAAAAATAGCAAGAAACCGCCATTGTAATAATCAATTTCAAGAAATCGTAATCTGGTATGGCTAATGCGTCCCATATTTGATTGAGGAACAAAACTTTTGCAGGTGGAACTCCTTTGAAATAAGGGGCATCAAAACATTTGTTATAACGGAGAAATTGAAGATGTTGAAATCAAAGAAAAATTGAAGTTATAGAATTAAGAGGTTTTTGGAATAATATATTTCAACATAGAGAAAATGGTCCAGGAGAATAAAGAGCTTCATTCACTATATGTAAAAGATGTGGTATAGAAGAGCCCACTAGAAGAAAATATTTAACCACAAAATTTTAGCAGTAACTTTCATCACAAGGAAAGCCTTTCATCAAACAACAATCTAGAATAAATTGGATTATGGAGGGAGATGGAAATACAAGAAAACTAGAAGAAGGAAGAATCAAAATAAAAGTTATTGAAGGTTGGATTTAAAGAGATGGTGAAATTAAATCAGAAATTAAATCCATTTTGCTCAAAATTTCATTGAGAAAACCACTAGCAGACCAAACCTAAGTGGTGCAAATTTTCAACATATTTTCTGTGATGATAATTTAGCTTTGACGACACCATTCTTGGATCAAGAAATCAAATAGGTAATTTGGAATTGTGATGGAAATAAAATTCCTAGCTTTGATGGCTATAATTTTGTTTTGTCAAAGAATTTGGAATATTATGAAGAAAATAGAAAATATCACATTGATTTTTTTAATGAGTTTCATGATCATGGTAAGTTTCCAAAATTTGTTGATGCCTCCTTCTTGGCCCTTGTTAGGGGTGGGAATAGGCTAGGCCGAGCTAGACTTTGCAAGGCCTAAGCCTGACCTGCCATTTTTTTTAAAGCCTAAGCCTGGCCTGCAGCCTATCATAGGGCTACTTTTTAGGCCTGAGTCTGGCATTCTGAAAGCTTGATAAGGCCTGCTAGCCTGTTTAAAAGCATATATCTTATAAACACCTTTAAATAAGCAATGTGATCTAAGTTTAAATGGACTAGCGAACTAATAGTTCAATTAGATTAAACTCTCTTTTGATAATTAACACGAGGTTTTAGGGAATTCAACAACATATTGTATCATATTTCTATTATAGTTTATAATAATATATTTATACATGCAAAAAATTAATGTATACTAATAAAACTTAAATTATTGAAAAAGTTTACATATTTATATTTTAATTCAAAGTACAAAATATAATATAATAATAAATAATATTATTCATATTACTTAAATAGGTCGGCCTAATAGGCTTAAGAGGCTTTTTGAGAGGCCTGTGGCCTGACCTTTTAAGCTAAATAGGCTTTAAAAAAAAACCTAGGCCTTCTCTATTTAAGAAAAAAAGCATGGTTTGGCCTGACCTATCGTAGGCTAGGCCGACCTACCCTATTCCCATCCCTACTCAACATGATTTTGCGAAAGGTGATCTCAAAATGACCATGTGATTTCCTGCCATGTAGGTAAATACTTTATGCTGTGGTAATAGTTAATGTAATAATAGATATAGCCCAAAAAAGGAGAGATAAATGTTTACTTTTAAAATTAGATTTTGAAAAAACTTTTGAGTGATCTTAAATATATGATACACAAAATGCGATTTGGCAGAAAATGGATGCAATTTCAATGGCTCCATGTCTATTCTTCTTAACAAAATTTCAAAAGAGAGTTTTGAACTTGGTCATGGTTTGAATCAAGGTGAATCTTTGCTCCATTGTGTTTTTAATTGTTGAAGAGAGACAAATTGAGAATTTTCTTATGTTTTCTATTCAAGTTAACAAGTACGAAAAAAACAAGCAATTTTGACATGTATATGACTATAATGATCGGATCATATCAATTCAATTAAACATGACGACTTGATAATTTTAATATATGATGTACAATTATGGTCTATTGTTGATCGTTCAAGTTGTCACGCGAATCAAGTAGAAAATTGTTCATTAGAATATTTTAATAGACTATTAGTATGGTTCATAAAACTAATACGTTGGTTTTTAATAAAAGATAGTATAATGCGATGATTGTTTGACCTAATAATAAATAAAGTCAATGGATTTTTATTTTGAAATTCAAAATAAATAATGTCTTTTCTTATCCCTTTTAAATGGTTGGTTACAAAAAACTAGAAAGTAGAAAGAAAAGAGATACGTTCTATTTTCTCATATCCAGTAGAAGAGTAGAGACCAATTCAAAAAGAGAACCAAGAACTCATATTATCAAAATCCTTAAGTAAATTTTACTAAAAGATGTATCTATATTTAATGTTCAGCTTTATCTCGAATATGATTACCTCTAACGAATAGATACATAGAAAAAGAAAATTGACCTACACATTGATGGAGAAAAATGAATGACAAGAAAAGTGGTCCACTATGACTACCATTGCAGCTGCACTTAGTCTTTATCACTTTCTCAACATGTAGTTATCATGATTTTCAGTCCCAATTCTTCCCCAACCACAATTGAATGAAGTTAGGACCCCATGTGTTGCAGGTGCAGAACCTAACCATGAGATCAGACCAATTTTTTGAGCTTGATTTTGACACTTCACTCTGCTACTCAGACTTGTGATGTGCTTGTTGCCGTAGCTTTATTTCAATTATATTCTTTACCCAAAACCAACCATATACTTGTAGTAAACTAGTAATGTAATAAATATCATTCCCCTCCTTTTCTATCTTTATCTCTGCCATATACATGCTTGTTATTTTAGTATCATTTTCTTAAATTTGGGAACGTGCCACACTAATCATGCTTAATTTTTTTTTCCCTGCTTGTACAAATTATAATTATTTAGACACCTAAATTTAACAACTTTTTAAACGATTAATCCAATCTAAGTTAAGTTCAATGAATGACTAATGAGTATATATTAAGATTAGACAATTCATTAACCATCTAATAAACTTTATTAACCACAAATTTCAACTACATGTAGATTTGAACAGCTAAAAATCATGATTAATCAAATTTAAATTTGTGCTCGGTAAAGTTCACTAGATAGTAAATTAGTCGCAAAACCTTATATATCTATAAAACCATTCTAACACTTCATTAACTACGTGCATAATCTGCATTGCCCATTTCAAAAGTTGTCAAATTTAGGTGTCCCAAATTGATATATAAATAAATTTCTGATTACAAATGTTGGTATGATGGACAAAATAGCTTTAATTTTTTCACAAACTATAATGCATAAACAACATATGTAATTATTTCATCAATCAACATGAGTGAAATAGTATTATTTTCGCATGGAAAACCCTGTTACATAATCACATTTAACATTCAATTTTTGTGGGAGGATACATCCTACATTAGATTGCACGACATGACATGTCGTTGGTGCACACTTCTTTTCCATACATACACATTCCTTGGAAAACTTATATGACTCTAGACTTGATGAACATTTTCAATGTAGTACTAGTTACTATAGAGAAACATTTCTATGCTACGGAAACAGTTCTATAGTGTGCACGTACGTGGGAACATGTAATTATAACAGTTGTAAAAATATCTCTTTTTTCATCAATAGTGTTAACTTCTTAGTATACTATACAAACATAGTACACAGAACCATCCCACGAGTGAATAAAGGGGTTGATTGTAATGCGTTCATTGCTAAAAATCTAAGATACAATTTCTTTTTGTATTCTTTTGTATTTCTATACTATTTGGGTTCAATATTCATGAATAAGAAAAAGATTCACTTTAATATGCTCAATGAGTGGCCATATACTCCACCTGTAATCATATGAGGTCTTAAAGTACTATACAAGTTTACAAAAATAAATTGAATTTTTTTCCCTTGTATCCTTATCCCCTGGTTCCTCATCATTGAACCAATTTTCTAGTATTGTTGCTCTACTAAAATAATACAAATATTTTCTTTATTTAATTTTGGGAGTGGAGTAGTAGAGCATGAAAAAGAATTCCACATTAGTTGAGAGATAGACATGAACAAGTGTTTATAAGTTGGGGCAATCCTCACCTTGGTTTTATGCGATTCTGCTAAGCTCAACAATGATTTAAGATGGTATCAGAACATCTCCAAGATTCGTTGGGTCACATGCTATCAGGTTTTCATTATTGAATTACCCACTATTTATTTCCATGCACACAAAAACAAATAGTGTTGAGCACGAAAGACTGTGTTAAAGAATCTCACATGGTTGAGAGATGACATGAACACGTGTTTATAAGTGGAGTAATCTTCACTTCATAAACTGGTTTTGTGGAGTTGTGTTAGGTTCAACCATAATTTTTAGAGAGAGTTTTCTATTTGGTGTTCCAAGTTTGATGTTTGGAAGAGTACACAAAGTCCATGTCGGTGTGCGTTCCAATCATAGGTGTGAATGTGATTACATAAAATGATTGTCCGTGTCTTGTGTATGATTAAAATTGGCCCTATGATTTATAAAATAAAATAAAATGGCCCTAATGATTAGAGGACGTATACGTATACACTTTTGGCTATGCAATCTTGCTTTCCGAAAGATAACTCATCAGACTGATTATAATAAGAGGTGGTCTTATTGCAATCTCTAGAAGGTTATTCAGAGGTAGGATGAGGAGGACAATTTAACAAGTTCATATTTTTATCTTAAAAAAGAAACAAATTCATATTTTTCTCAAGTTCACATTTCTATTTTGGAACAGATACTTATAGGGAACGTTCACTACCGTGCCCATGATACCAGCCACCCCAAATAAAACAGTATCAAAATAAAGGGAAAAAAAATTAGGATAAAATTTAAATAAATTTTGAGTTGAGTCATGAAATCCCTCATAACCAAATAAAGCTCACTTGAGTCATGAAATCCTTAACCAAATAAACCAATGTAATTTTCAAACACCAAATGTGTGTTTGGTTGAAGTTCGCAAACTACATTTAGAGCAAAAGTACTTTTTTCATGGTTAAGTGGACTTTGACTTTATATTTGGTGTACTTAAATGCTTTACCGAAACTAAGTTTGACTTTTTCTTTTTGTCAAATATCCTAGTGGCGGGAGTTTACACATTTTAAATGTGAAGAAGTAAGGTGTCCGGGGCTCAAACATCAGCCTCTGCATATATTATACAATGTCTCTGCCAATCAATTGAACTAAACTCATGAGACACCAAATTTGGTCGTAAACATACTATATGAGGAAAAAAAAGGCAAATTCTATAATGTCATCTCCAAAATGATGCTATTAAAACCGTTCATTTAAAAAAACACTAAAAAATAATTAAAGTATATATTTTTTTAATTTTTTTTTAGGAAAACTAAGATCAGTGGCGTTGTCAGGAACCTGGACCGGGAGTTCAGGTTTGTGAACTTTAATTACTAATAATTATACTCAAAATACTTCAACAATTGCATACTCAAGGTGTCATGTTCTGAAATCGTTGAATAATCAACTCATTATCAACCTTTTTGAACACATCTCTCTCAATGTAAGTCACAAGACAATCGTGAAAATGAGAGGAAACATGAGAGTTTAGAGAGAAGGTTAGAGAGAGGAAATTTTATGAAAATGAGTTTGAGGTGTGAGTGTGGGACTGTCTTGGGTCAAAGGTGCAAAAAATTAATTCTGGGAGGTTCAAAGTACAAATTATATAGGGGTATATGTGTAATTCTATTAGGTTTAGGGGGTTCAGTTGAACCCCCTCACTACTGTGTAGCTCCGCCCCTAACTAAGATTGAACTAAAATAACACCGACATCTTTTTGGTTGCTCATTAAATCACTTTTAACTATTTTTCTTAGTTTATTGTGCATATTATAGCTAAATACATATAAATCACACATAATTATTGATTTAAACTACAATTTATCAAAATACATTTGAGAAAGGAAAATGCTTGGCACGGCCTGCACACGATATGTTTTTTCCAAGAGTTAGATCACTCATATTAGCATTTCTTTCCTTTTATTAGTTAGTTCTATCTCCTGTTTTTTGCCATCATTCTAATTTCAGTGTCTTGGCCCTTGGGGTTAGGTGTTGTGCTATGTAGCATTTCCCTTTTTTCGAAAGTTATTCAAACATAGGTCACATTTCAACCCACTTTAAATCAAATTTATTGTGTATATTTGAAAACATTCTCTCATCAACGAACACTCCTATTTTTTTTAACGACAAATGTTAGTATATTGTGTTGGTTTTTTCTCCCTTGTCAAAATTTGAAGTCTGAACTTTAACTTTTAACTTTTTTTATCTTTAACTCAATCAAATGAGTTACTCGACGCCCCTCATTTAAACAAGTTTGAGGGGAGATTAGTGTAATTTTTCTGACTTATGAATGCATTTAAAAAAAATAAAAATAGAATGAATATCTGTGTTATTTAAACATACTTTTTGGATGTCAGAAGTTAGTGCAATTTACCCTTGAATAATGAAATACAAGACAGCTTTAACGTTCGCAACTTCTAACAAATCTTTGTAAACAATACAATCTTCACATATAAGATTTTGAGTCATGTTAAAAAAATATACTCCTACGTATATATCTATTAAAAAAGTCATTTACTCATCAAATATTTTCCAGTGCGCATAACCCACTATCTAAGAATTTTATGATTATACCATGTGCATTACTCTATTAATCTGCTTCTATTCCTTCAAATTTTGAATTGGTTGGTGGGCCACTGGTCCTAGCAAAAAATGCAAGTCCGTGATAGAAAAGAGATAAACGTGCAGAGTGCAAGCTAATAAAATTAAGAGCAAATATTAGAACGTCCAAATGCATGACTGTAATGTAATGATAGAATCTAAAGGGTGCCAAGGTGCACATGTCACAGGACACACATTATTGTGTAAAGAAAAAAATCATATGTCCTGAGAGAAAACCTGTTTCCTTGACTAGAACCGTAACAACTTTAACGTTATGCAGAAAATAATAGCAGTATAGAGATTTATTAAAGGTGTCACTAAAAGGAATTAGCATTTTTACGTTACCACTTGGCTCACATTAGATTCCCACATTGAGAGAAGAGGATTCTTGCTTTTGTTGTAGAACCACTCAATGGAGCACAATACTTCACAATTTTACTTTTTTTTTTTGAATAATTCACAATTTTACTTCTAGACATGTGTATTTTGGAATCAATTTAATAAAAAGAGAAGCATAATGTATTGACTCTATTAAGTGGGTCGAATCATTTATATAATATTTTCTTTTCAAGGTTTAAAAATATTAGCATCTGAATTGTTTTCCATGTTGTGGGTTTTCCTTTTCCAGTTGTGACTTTTATGTCTATCATAGTATTACATTGTTATTAGGGTAAGAATTATGGTACTTATAATTCTGGAAAATGTGAAAAAATATGAATAGTTTACAATGTTACTCCTAATTCATGATTTAAAAACTCTATGAATGAAATGACAGTTAAGCATCCTTGGACAAGATTAGTGTTTAGATGAGTGATCTCATAAGAAGTTTTTGTATTATACCTCTTCCACTAGTTCTTATAAGAAAGCAAGTATGAATGAAATGACTTTCAAAGCCATTGATGTAAAACATAGATCAAAAAGTGTGGGTCATTAGATTAAGAGCTTACATCTTGTGTAGTTTTTCTCAGTTGTAGAAGATTTAATCAGAACAAAGGGCCTAACATACTGCTACTACTACCGAAATATACTAATGGAGTAAATGTTCAGAAATTGTATTTCAGACTAGAAAAGGAACTACAGATTCTGACAATTGAAAGAAAATTTGGCTTGTTTTCAGGCAAGGAAATACTACATAATTGGTCAAATTTGGCACCTACACCATAATGTTATCAAGAACAAACAAATGATCATCCCAAAAATCTAAGGTTCAGAGAGTACCAACAATCAATCAATTCTTGAAGTTTTACTGCCTCGAGTACTTTTGGTCAGCATTTAATTATACTCTATAGTGGTCAGCAAAGTTTAATATATTTAAAACCTTGAACCTTAACCAACAATGCATTGGTTCAAGTGGTAAGGGACTTGGACCCCTTAAGCAGGTGTGACATGTTTGATCCCTGACTCTTATATAGCTCACAAGTTCCCCGACAAAGATTAGTCACCGTTAAACGGTGGTGGAAACTTTGTACCAATAACAATATGGTTTTACTAACCAGTGTCTTAAGGACAATGGTTAAGGAATTCATTAGTAGAAATTATGTCTTGGAAAAACGAGTTTTTACTTGTCTTAACAATAATTACACAACTTTTTGTTACAAAGTTGCTTATTTTAGTACTTTAACCAATGCCCTAAAGGGCACTAGTTAGCATTCTCCATAACAATAACATGGTAACCAAAAAGAAAAACCTTGAACCTCATTAACGGTGTACCTTCTCAATTACATTGGGACAATCAGAAAGAAGTTAAAGAATCTGTACGATACTAGAAGACATGTTTCCCAAGTACTTAGGACTTGTTGTCTCTTGATATGGGTAATTTGTTATTTCACAATTCAAACAAAGCTGCTCCAAAACAAAACTCCCATGAGAATCCAAGTAGCTAGATTCCACACCAGCATCGTACCAATAATGCAGCTCATGGATAAGTTCTCTCATTTTCATATTCCATTCCAAATAGCATAAACACATGTTCAGCTGTAAATGATGGCTTCATTGAAGGTGCAACGAATTTGAGACGAAATTTCTACATCCACCGTTACTTCGAACCCTCAAATTTCGGGTCTCTTTCAAGTTCCTCTGGGAATAAACCAAAACAGCAAATACAAAACACATTAAAGCTTGGCAAGCTATCTCAAAGAGTGTAATTATGTAATAAACTCACAATAAATTAAATTTATGAACCAAATTCAACGAAAATGTGTAAGATTGAAGAGCTATGTTAATATCTAGAGAGACAAAATGATTACATAATATTGTTTTCTGCGTTAGGTATATATACATATTGACGAAATGGATCCATGTGAAAGTTTATTAGGGAAATTTCATGGAAGTTAATCAACACTTTCAATCCCAAACATTAGTTTTCTTCCCTCTCTCTATTGGGGTGGGGGGGGGAGTGGGGGTATATGTTACGGAGATTAGAACTGTGGTGTCTAGGTCTTTTGGTGGTCCAGATCTTTAGCTTGTTATTGATCCCAATACTCCCCGGACTTCTCCACAAACGGTATTAGAATCATGATTCAGATTGATAGAGGAGCGGAAGTGGATCTAGGTAAAATGGATCCCTGTATTGAAAGTCTTTTTGATCGTGTAGAGAGTCAGACTCAGACAGTGTGTTTCGTTGTTTGGTAATGGTGCTACAAGTATAGTGATGTTGGAGACTAATATCTGAGGGGGAGATTGTCGGAGTTCAAATCTAAGTGATTCAGTGAATAATCTCACATCGACTGGGAATGAGATAAATGAAAGATATATAAGAGATGTGATCCATATACTCGATGGCTTAAGATTTTGGGTGGAAATGCAGGTTTCAGGTCTTTTGGTAGTCCGGGTCTTTTGCCTATTGTTGCTCTCAGTTGTTCCCCAGACTTCAACAAGAATCCCCTCTTCTGCCCCTGCCCCCGATTTAAGGCAAACCTCTATCCATCTAACAACCTAACAATTTTAATTGACACTTTCCATCTATCTAATCTAACTGCTCTAAGCCTGACACTTCTGTGTTTTTTTAATGACAAATGTTAGTAACTAGTTGTTACAAATATTAACGAAGGGATTGAACCCACAACCGCTAATCACTCCAACCCTAATAATTTTCCTCTAATTCTGCCTCGAACTGCTATCTTTTATTCCTGTCTACTAGTGTGCAAATTCAAACTACTACAGACTGTACATTTCAATAACATAAATTTCATTTTTAAGCATCCAATAAAATTTGTGAATCACTGGAGACTAACAGGTTAGACATCGGAGAGGAGGACCGAAACTATAACTATTATCGTCGGATTCAAGAGCACGAGGTTAGAGAAGTGTTGAAAAGGATGAGTACTGGCAAGGCAGTTGGGCCGGACAACATACCTATCGAAGTGTGGAAGAGTCTTGGCGATAGAGGAATTGTGTGGCTCACAAACCTTTTTAACGAGATTACGAGGACGAAGAAAATGCCGGACGAGTGGAGAAGAAACACTTTAATTCCAATCTATAAGAACAAGGGGGATTTACAAAATTGCGCGAATAACAGGGGAATTAAGCTAATGAGTCATACCATGAAGTTATGGGAAAGGGTGATCGAACGAAGACTAAGAAAGGAGACTCGAGTTATGGATAACCAATTTGGTTTTATGCCTGAGAGGTCGACTGTGGAAGCTATCTACTTACTTTGACGCGTGATGGAGCGTTATTGGACAGATAAAAAAAGACTTACACTTAGTTTTCATTGATTTGGAAAAGGCGTATGATAGAGTACCGAGAGAGATTTTGTGGAAAACCCTGGAGAAAAAAGGGGTTAGGATTGCCTATATTAGGGCTATCAAGGATATGTATGAGGGAGCTTCGACTAGTGTGAGGACGCAGGATGAGACTACCGAAGACTTTCCCATAACAATAGGATTGCACCAAGGGTCAACCCTAAGTCCTTATCTTTTTACTTTAGTTTTGGATGTACTGATGGAACACATCCAAGAGTTAGCACCGAGATGTATGTTTTTTGCAGATGATGTAGTCTTGCTTGGTGAGTCGAGGGAGGAAGTGAACGGAAGGCTAGAGACCTGGAGGCAAGCCTTAGAAGCGTATGGTTTTCGCTTGAGTAGAAGCAAGACGGAGTATATGGATTGTAACTTTAGCGGAAGGAGAAGTAGGTCTACCTTGGAGGTGAAAGCTGGAGATCATATCATTCCCCAAGTTACACGGTTTAAATATCTTGGGTCCTTAGTACAAAATGACGGAGAAAAAGAAGCAGATGTAAGCCATCGTATTCAAGTTGGGTGGTTGAAATGGAGAAGAGCCTTAGGTGTTTTGTGCGATAAGAAAGTACCACTTAAGTTGAAAGGAAAGTTCTATCGGACAGCAGTCAGACCGGCGTTGTTGTATGATACGGAGTGTTGGGCGGTTAGGAGTCAACACGAGAATCAAGTAAGTGTAGCAGAGATGAGGATGTTGCGCTGGATGAGTGGTAAGACTAGACATGATAGGATTAGGAATGACACCATTAGAGAGAGAGTGGGGGTAGCACCTATAGTAGAAAAGTTGGTAGAAAATAGGCTTAGATGGTTTGGGCATGTAGAGAGAAGACCCGTAGATGCCGTGGTAAGAAGAGTAGATCAAATGGAGAAGAGTCAAGTTAAAAGAGGTAGAGGTAGACCTAGGAAAACTATTAGAGAAACCATTAGAAAGGATTTAGAGGTCGATGAGTTGGATCCAAATTTGATTTATGATAGAACGCTATGACGTCATTTGATCCATGTAGCTGACCCCACTTAGTGGGATAAGGCTTGGTGGTTGTTGTTGTTGGAGACTAAAAGACATTTTTTTTACTTTTGAACCAGCAAATAGAGAAGAAACATTCAACCAAGAGCCAAGAAAGAACAATATGATTTAGCAATAAAGAAATTGAAACATATTCCCAAATGAATCATAAACGTATAATAAATGATTGCATTGAAATCTAAAACATGCATAGGCAATTAAAAATAGAAAATTAGTCTCCTAAAAGGCCAAATGTAACATTGTAGACAAGACATGACTTTGAGAAAGGTAAAAAAGATTAAGATATCAATCCATTATATTCAAGGAAGCAACCGGGGGTCACTACCATGTACCATCTATGAATATATCATATTTATGGATACAGATTACAGAACTCTGAAGAATTGCAACAAAGGAGCTAAATTTGTTATAAATCTCAACACAACTTATCGATAGACAACAGCGTGAGCATCTACTTCTGAGGTGATAAAGTTTCAGTCCTATACCAGATAAGATTTAACTTACGTGCTAATGTCAGCTACCAAATAATATTGATAATGAAAATAATAACCACAAAAGGCACATGAAATTATTAACTGTTTAGAAGCTTACCTGGTAAAAAGAATTTTTGAAGCTTGTGATACAGCGATACTTTCTCTCCAAAGGCATTCATTCAGCAGCATGTATGAGGCCAGCAGATTAGACGTGACTGTTCCTCCAAATAAGCACAAGACAAATAAAAAAGAATTTGCTTGAATTACAGATATTTAACTTATTCACAACTATATGAGAAAAGCGGAACCCAAGAAAATAGTTGCTCGTAAAAGCCAACATAGTATTCAAATACATTATCAATGATGTCAATTAAAATAGACGGCATCTTGAGGGAAATGATAGAAGATCACTATCGTTTGAGGGACACTACAAACAGCCCTAGGTGATTGGAACATAAATACTATCTCTCAGTGAGGAAATGTAAAATATGGACCGAGTATATTGGGATTTCATGATTGAACAGCTAATCTATTTTACTTACATGATTACAAAATTCACAAGTCAAACTGATGAGGAAATAAAACAGTTTAAGCATTCAGGTTTGATTCTATATTGAAAACATCATATTCAAAATAGTTATTAGAAATAGCGAGTATAGGTTCCAAAGCATGTGCCATATTATGCAAATTTTAAACATCCCTCTCTTCCCTCTTTTTTGTTTGTGGCATTCCCCAACTTTATAATGGAACAAAATCTGTGGACCCTAAACTTTTATATCAAAAGAGTGGCTTTATTAATTACAAATTTCATACAAGTCCAGAGTGCCATTTGGACTTTGGAACATAAATTATTAAACTGAGGATTGTGCACTTCCAAGTTATCTATGATGCAGAAATTTCCCATATTTTCAATATATGAATGAATTGAAGTCATCAGCAAGAACTTGGTACATGGTTTCTGTTTCCTGATCTATTTATTGGAGTTTCCAATTGGTTCAGCAAGGAAAATCACTTAAAGTTGCACCAAAAGGAGCCGGTGTTCAAATTCTGTGAAAATGAGAGTATTTCTGAATAGCATGAGAAAATACTGGCACGGCCTGAGTTTAGCCATGAAAGCGAAAATGTAGTTGAATTTATTTTCAGGTAGTTTTATACTAATTCACAAAGAGGCGTAATTTGTAAAGGGAAAGAATATACACTCATGAGCCATCTGTGTGATATAAATAAAGGACTGTATTTAAGCTGGATGATATTCATATGATATGACGTTAAAGACTTTGAAGAAATGCTGAGACGGTGAAACAAATAAGATAAATAATTATTACACTATTTAATAAATACAACTCAAGCATATTTTAGACTGCCTAATGTATTGGCCTATACGGTATAGACTACATTTTACTCTGTTATGTGCTCCTTTGTTACAGACAATTCAATCAATTTGGTCTAATAAACGAAAATCCAAGATAGAATTCTGAATGTATTTTCTATCAGACATAGTCTTAAGCTGACATGCTCCCCAATAATGTAATTTTACATATAAGAGCTCAATACTCTCTGGTGCAAGACATTCTCCAGACTAATTGTGCAAGTTCCATTAGTCAAAAGATGTACAGGAAGAAAAAAAATTAAAAAACTTCCACATTATAATACCTTTCTGAGATGCTTCATCATATCTGGCAGCAGTTACGGCCTATCAATTTTGTTGCACGCATCTACATTTTCAGAATTAATAATAACTGCCTTCGATCCAGCTAACTCCACGCATTTTCTTCTGATCTCCGACCATTTTGTCCCTCAACTTCTTCACATCATCCCACCTCCCATCGCCAGCATATATATTTGAAAGCATAACCCTGTAAACATTGTCAGCGGGATTACTTTTGAAAATTTGCAGAGCTACAGTTTCTGCCAACTTAGAATTCCCACAAGAATCACAGCATGATAATAAAGCTCCCAGGATGGCCCTGTCTACTGGTTTGGGTAAGGACTGAGTGAGATTGTAGGCCTCTTCTAACTCCCCAACACCGCCAAGAAGCTTCACCATGTAAACATAGTGCTCAGGTCTAGCTTTGATGTTGAATTCATCTTTCATTCTCCGGAATAACTCCCGGCCATCTTTGACCAGGCCAGCATGACAACAAGCACAAAGGAGAGCAGAGAATGTTCCTTCATCAGGTACCAATCCTTTCTCCAGCATCTCATCAAACATCCTGAAAGCCTCAGAAGCACATCCATGCAAGCCATAAGCCAAAATCATTGAATTATAAGAAATTATATTCCGTTCTGGCATTATCCTGAACACACAAGTTCCCAAGTGCAGGAAACCACACTTCGAATACATGTCTATGAGAGCGGAGGAGACCTTGACATCTGATTCCAATCCATGCCGAAGAACATAACCATGTATCTCACATCCTGGTAATATATTCGCCATCTGAGCTATAGAAGCCAACACAGTGGCAATTAAAACAGAATCCAGTTTCTTGCTCTTCATGTTTAATTTCCTGAAAAAGAGCAACGCTTTCTGATACTCCCCACACTGAGAATACCCAGCTATTAGAGCAGACCATGTAACCAAATCAGGATCGAATATACTGCAAAAGACTCTATATGCTGAATCCATACACTTACATCTCGAGTACATACTCACAAGTAAACTACCTACATGAGAATCAGAATCAAGACCACTCTTTTGACTCAAACCATGTAATCCTTGTCCAATGCTCAACAAGCTAGAATCTGCAATACCTACAAGCAACCCAGCCAATGTAAACCCATCAGGCTTCTTTCCAGCAAGTCTCATTGAGCTAAACATTTGAATCCCTATCTCCCACATACCAGAACCCCCATAAGCAGAAATCAACGAGTTCCACAAAACTAAATCTGGTTCAACAATCCCGTCAAACACTCTACGCGCTCCACGAACAACGCCAAGTTTTGAATAAGCACTCACAAGTGCACTGCAACAAATAGGGTCAAGTCCCAACCCAACAGACACAGCACTTCCATGAACAACTCTCAACATACCAAAATCAAAGCTATCAGAACACACGCGTATAACACAAGCATACGTATAATTATCAGGCTTTATATCATCCACAAGCATGGTTCTAAATAAAGAAATTGCACTGCTGAATCTCCGAGCCTTAGCAAAAGCTCGAATCATGGAATTCCAAAGGAAAACACTTCGGGTGGAAGTTTTGTCGAACATGTGGTGTGCATAGTTAATGTGATTGTTAAATGCATAGAGTCTAATGATTTGAGTGGCATAAAAAGGGTCTTTTGAGAGATGGGTTTTCAAAAGACAAGCATGTAACTGCTTCACACGTAATAGGGACTTGCAAACGTTGGTGAGTTCAGAATGGAGCCATTGAAACTGAGTCAACATCAATTATTATTATTATTATGGTGACAACGTAAACTTGGTGTGTGAGTTATGTGTGATAGTGACACCAGCAACAATTACAACATTTACATAGGTTTGGTTAAATGGAATGGAGGGAAAGGCAGGGAGAAAGAAAAAAAAAAAAGAATTA
>Ga0228711_1004565_pt1 | contig 21267 bp, 10 predicted proteins | sample MedpolnodulmetaG_2_FD_177996 | JGI IMG/M metagenome (GOLD analysis project Ga0228711, IMG submission 177996) | Root nodule microbial communities from Medicago polymorpha collected in Santa Monica, California, United States - brown nodules | ecosystem: Host-associated > Plants > Roots > Nodule... | reverse complement strand
GTTTCCCCACCAAAAAATAAAATAAAATAAGGGTCTGTTTGGATAAACAACTTATTTGCAGCTTATAACACAAGCACTTATCAAAATAAACGCTTATGTATAAGCCTACTTAAGCTGTTTTTATGGCAAATGTTAAAATAAAGTTAAATTGTTTTTGTATATGCTATAAGTTAGTTTCATAAGTTATCTTGGAGAACTTGTAAAAATAAGTTGAAAAAAAGCTTATGAAAAAGTTCTCTCAAACAGTCTCACAAAACTTATGCAAGTAGATAAGCTCAAATAAGTCAATCCAGACAGACCCTAAATTGTAGTTGCGGTTAGTATGTTACAAACCTTACTATTGCGGCAGATTGCAGACCGATGCCTTATGTTAAGATTTATTAAGAATCAAAAGGAGAAGATCTAAAAATAATAAATATTTTATTAAAGATAACGAATGTATAACGAAATTTATATTTGGAAGATAAGGAAGCTCAGTGTGGTACTTAAACCATGAGGTTCATTCACCTAATAGGCTAATCTTTTGACTTTGGTGGTTATTTTCATTAACATGAGTCATAGTAACGGCTGATTCAGTCTCAATTACAGTTGCAATGTTGTTGTAGAGATCTCCAAGACCTTTATATTGCGGAAGTAATTACGGTTGTTGGCCGTAATTTAGACCAATGAGAATGATATCTGATTAGTATATGAGTTGGGATCTCCTCATGGGATTAGGTCATAATAGTGGCTGATGCGATTGCAGTTGCGGTCGCGATGTTGCAGAGATCTCTAAAATTTTTATATTGTGGTTATAACTGCAGTTGCTGACTATTTTAGTCTGTGTAATATCTGATTGGTCTTTTGGAATGAACCCTCATGGGCTTCAGTCGTAACAGCGGCTGATGCGATCGCAGTTGTATAATTGGGATGTTGCAGAGATATCTAAAATCCTTGAACGCAATTTAGAACAATGTCTATAATTTCTTATTTCTTATTGGTGATTACGGTAATAAAATTTGAATTTTTTTTCTCTTTTTGAAGGTTATTTGAAGATATAATCATGAGTGGCAAGGCACCAACATGGTCTGACCAATGGGGATCAGGTGGACTCGGCAGTGATGAGTATGATGACGGTGAGGTAGCAAAGAAGAATAATAAGAGCAGTGGAAGTGGCAAGAAGATGGAAAATGCAAAGGCTATGGCATCAGTTAGTATGGACAAAGCCAAATCAGCCGCAATTGTTGGTGCCGACAAAGCTAAATCGGCTGCTGTAGTAGGTGCTCAGAAAGTGAAGAGTGGAACTTCTGCTGGACTCAAATGGATCAAGAATCAGTACCAGAAAAAGACTTCAAAGTAAAGAAGAACTCACTCATTTGCTTGGACTTTCTTGGACAGTTTCATTTCATGTCTTTTGTTAAATACATCATTGATGCTCCATTATAGTGATTGAATATTATGATTTTGGTTTTTTTAATTTGGAGTACAGCAGTTCATAATAGCTTATTATACTTTCTTGGTGGTTTTATTTTTCATTTGTTTATAGGAAAAATGTGGATTGCTATAACTTTGTTTTCTATCTTTTTGGGATTGGTCGGTCAATTGATAAATTTCAGAGATTTTCTTTTTACATTATTTGGGCCAGTGTTCATAGTTTAGGAGACTCACACATCGATTTCTCTTCGTATTTGAATATCTAATCATTGTAACATTGTGGATGTCGGTTACCCTAGTATCACTTGATTGAAAATTTGTTCTTCAACTTTGACGATCTAGGTTCATTCTGGCACACTGGGAAAGAAAAATAAATAAAAATCATGGATTGTTTGAGTTTTTTTATAAATGGCATGGTTACATTTATAAGTGTAACCAAACTATTGTAATTTAAGGAATAACTGCAGTAATATTCGGATTGGCTTGAACCAAACAACTGTTAGAACAGCTTATTGATTCGAGCCAATCCGAACTGTTGTTTGGCTCGGTTCGGTGCACTTGGCTCTTGTATTTCTGAATAGAACCATTTTTTTAGTTCTTTTTTTTTAAATGCAATTTTTGATGTTACAGAATGAAGTTGTTTATATTTTACGTTTACAACACAGTCCATTTTTTATTTTTTTTTGTCATTGGGGTGTCAATCAGCAAAAGTGAATACTATTGTGTTAAAAATTAGTATGTTGTTTTACCATCTAGATATTTCGTTGGTTTTTTCATCGTTGAAATCTATCGACCTTCCGATTCTTGTGACTAAGAATTACACACACAAAGAGGCAACTGAATAAAATAGATGAAAGATAAAACAAAAAACCAAGCTTTAAGAAATGTAGTACACAATTTATTTACCAATAAGTATAGTTTATTAGAATATTAACAAATAATAAACCTGCATGCTGGATCCATTCAATATAAGCAAATTAAAATCAAAGAACAGTGCATTAAAGAAACTGAAAACCACATAAACTAAAGAACTGGGATGGGTGGAGTTTTGAAAATTAAGACAATTCATACGTGTGATTAAGTAAAAAAATTACTGAGGGAAAATAAGAAAAGTGCAAAGTCATTGCTTATGGGTTTTTTATTTTTCATTTTTTGTGTGCAATTAAGGTTTTGGAATTTTGCCAATATTTGACTCAAATGATAAGGAGTTGATTCACCCGCAAAGTCATGAGTTCAACTCCTACTAGTGTGAGACATCTTTAATAGATTATCTATAAATACATATGTTAACCTCACTGAACTTGAGTGGATGATCTATAAATACATCCCGTTAATGCACACTCACTGAACCTTGAGTGGATAATCTATAAATACATCTGTTAACGTCCGTTAATGCACACTCACTTCATCTTGAGTGGATGATCTCTAAATACATCCGTTAACGTCCGTTAATGCACACTCACTTCATCTTGAGTGGATGATCTCTAAATACATCCGTTAACGCTCACTGAACCTTAAGACATGTTCTGGTCCCAAAGCTCAACTCACATAAAAATTTTATCACTGTTAAAACAAAAAGGTTTTTAGATTTCGTGTTCTTAGAAAGAGTTTCCAAAGAACAAGAATTAAAATGCCCATTGTATCTCATTATAGGTGCAAATTGTTCTTGTTTTGCAAACTGTGTTTAAAGTACTAGTGTAGTTCAGTTCAGGTCAGGTCTTTTATTTTTATGGAATAGCCCAAGAATCAAAGATTAAACATCCAACCGAAAATCATAAAATTTTGAATAAAACTATATGTAAATGAAAATTATTTTACTAGAAAATGAATGAAAATGGGAACATGTTTAGATAGAGAAAAGATAAACACAAGGCAACCCAAAATAAGCTCCAATACACATAATGACTGTCATTGATTAAATATCAGAATATACAATTAAGCTGACTTCTTCATTAGTTTTTCTTCAGAAAGATCTATTCACATGGTTGCCTGCATTGAATTACTTCAGATCATCATCCCAAATGTATTCTCCCCGCTGTAAGTCATATACAGAAAACCATCTTCATCCTTATTTTCTTCATAGATTGCAGACATCATAGCCGCTGCACAAACATAAAATCATTGCTCAATTCACCAAATCAAGTAAGCACGTATTTACACAGTAAACAATCTCGACCATTAATTTGTGATTGAACAGCACGGATAACACCATAACAAATCAATTTTTAATTATCTCTGTTGGTAGTTTACATCGGATGATCAAGATTGAAAACTGCGTGATGATGTTATGACAGACAACCTGTTTCCCAAAAATTCACATATACTAACATATATACACATCCACTCATACAAAAACCTAATACATTACCGGTTGGTGGTAAAATGTTCTTGACAAAAATGAAGATAGCCTTCTCAGGACTCAGCTTGATTCTCTTCCGCACCACATACACAAACTGACCAACAGTCAAATCAGCAGGAACAAGATACCTACATTCATCCAAAAGGGAACAATAATATACACCATGAATAAAAAGGAAATGAAAGATGATATGAATCCACACAACATAATAAACCATTCAGTTGTTTTTCAATGTTCGTTCTCCTATGAATGTGAATTTAATGCACTGAATATTATAGGCAGCGTAGGCAAATGAAAAGATGTTAACCATGTCAGTCCCTCTATTGTAGTGGTCAACATTCCAACCAGATTACTCTAAATTCAAAAGGCCGTTATTCACTTTCATAAGTCATTGTACCAGTAAGAGCTCCCATCCATTCAAATATGTAAAACAGATATACATAATTTTGTGCAATAAGATCTCAAATTTCTGATAATTCTATTTGTCAACACCAAAGCCTCAACTAAAACCCTTCTGTATTGTACAATGAAACTAGGACTTTTCTAACAGCTCCTATTTTTTAAATCTATTAATGATTTTCAAATAAATGAACTCATAAAAAGCACCAAATAAATGAACTCATTAAAAGCAGAGATGTTCAGTATAGCAGCCCTCCTTATTGCTCCAACTCACATTGTAAAACAACTTTTTGTATTCTTAAACATTAACCCTATAATAGTATATTTAATAAAATAAAACAATTTTGTTTAACATGTTAAAAACAGAGTAGTAAGGTTTGGTAGCTCAAGGACATTATAATATGACGCCAAATACATATACAGGAAATACACAGAACTAAACAGGCCTTGGCCAAACTTCAAAGATATTATAACCACGGTGACTCAAGTCCAAGACTCCAAGTATAAGAACTGTCTATGTTTTTTGATTTTCAAAGTAATCATTCTATGAATATGACATTCAAACTCCAAGCAGATAAAGCAGAACAAGTTTAATGTATAAAGTAATCAGAGAACGATTAATAACACTTATATAAGAATATTTACAGTTGCACTTTCAAAAGAATAAAGAAACTAACTTTTTCTTATCAATTTCAGGAACATCGGTCTTCTCTGCCCTTTCAACAATTACCTACGTGAAAAGATTAACAAAATTAGTAAGCAGGAAATGAGATTATGATGACATAAGCAAACAGCAGAAAACCAGTCTTACTGGAATTCTATCAGGATACTTCTCTCTTATGCGAGCTGCTTCAGCCTGTCTCCTTTCTGTCAAGTAATGTTTGTATAAATTACTAAATTAGAAAACATACGTTGGGAATAAGTCACCTAAAGGATAAAACATACACAAGTTTCCTTGCACTTGGAAATGGCTTTTGGAGATGAAAGAGTTTTCTTATCACCAAAACAAAAAACTGAGAATGGAGAAGGATGATGTAAGGTAAAAAAGGGGGCACAAGTTATTATTAACAAACAAACCAAATTCATAGGAAGTAAGGTAACAAATCATATAGATACTCAAACCAAAAATGTAATACTATCTCCGTTCCTTTTATGTATAGTTTATAATATTGTCCTTTTCCTATGTTAAACCGTTTATTTTCTTATCATATTTTTTTTTCAATGATTTATTATCTGATTGTATTCAACCTATTTCTCTGTCTGAAGAGAATATTTAAACATTTGTTAACAAACTCATATAATGTTACATTGAACTTTAAAAACAACAAATAAATAGAAACAAAATTCTTCATAAAACAGGCAAACTAACCATTAAAAACGAGTCGTTAATTCTCAAAACAGTAAGTATTTGACAGAGAAGTACAAAACAAAACTGTACAAAAACTTGTTTCATGGTTTAGTGAGGGACAAGAATTCATGTTTTTGTCCGGTCCCTTCTACTTGTTTTGTCCAATCCCATGACCGGTTTCTAAATCATTCAGGGTACAGAAAAGTTTTCACGTCCTTTTTTTAGCATATCAAACGCACCCGGAGAGTATAACAACATTACTTATTACAACTAACAAAGGCAACGAAACTGTCTTTATGTTATACAACATAGATCATTGTTTATGCTCAAAAAAGAAAGTTAACAACAAACAACAGCACTTGATTGAGTAGAACAAAAAATTAAAAGTTCAATTTCCAAATAAGTATACATAAATTTCAGACAACAATTAAACCCTAAACATAAAAACCTAGGTGAAATTATAGTACTCGAAATCAAAAGTATAAAGTTTAATTCTTTTACAATAATGACATATGATCAAAATTAAGAGAAACGAACCAAGGGGGTGTTCTGTCTTGAATGAGCTCTTAGCCATGGAAAAAATATCTGCAGCAACAAACAAGGAAAATAAAATAATTAAAAAACCTAATTTGGGAATTAGGGTTTGGTTCGAAAACTATTGAAACAGATAAAGGAAAAGGGAGAAAAGAAAAGTATATTGCTTACCAGGATGAGAGATCGGAGACGAAATAAGAAACCTTCTTTTCTTAATAGACAGTGTCAGTGTTCAATAACATTGTTTCTTTCATGACCCCACCTTTTAACACGTGCGGCGTACATGGTTTGGGTCAACCCATTCAACTCGTTCGGCCCAAACAACCCAACTCACAAACGATGAATTAGATTAGGTAATTGGGTGAATTTGGATTTTATTTTGGATATTATTTTCTTATCTTATAATCTCTCCTGTCTTTATTATAAGATACAAAAGTGATAATTTTTTTTGTCCTTTATATAAGAAATATTGGTCAATTTTCAATTGTATTTGAAGATAAATTTCATTTGTACTCTTATTTATTATGAAAGAGAATATTAAAAGTAAATAAGTTGGTGGAATCAAGAGTAATTAAATTAGGTGTATTCATGGGAAAAAAATTGAATATAGAGATGTATTAAATGAAGATAACAATTTTCAATGTGTTTCATTGGTCTTGATAATTTATGTCATTTGTGTCTTTTAAAAAGGAGCAGAGGGAGTATGTTTTTGGTGCACTATATTTTATGTTGTTTTCACAAAATACAATTTATGTCGATTATATAATATAAAATCCTTTATAGAGAATTTCGGATTACACAATCAGAAACATATTAAAACCAAAAATCATAGTGTAATTGATATGGAGGTCTATGCTGACTATAGTATGAGTGTATGACTCCCACAAAAACTCTAAAGCAAGTTCAAAGATCGTATAAATGGTCGACAGTGACCATTAGAGATGGGAATAGGCCAGGCCAGCCTACAGGAGCCTACGACCTAACCTACGACAGTTCAAGCCAAACTTTTTTCTTAAATAGGGAAGGCCTAAGATTTTTTAGAAGCATATTTAGCTTAAAAGGTCAGGCCTCATGCTATTAGAAAAGACTTCTAGGCCTATTAGGCCGACCTAATTATGTAAATATGAATAATATTATTGATTATTATATTATAAACTCTACTTTGAATTAAATTATAAATTTGTCAACCTTTAAAGTAATTTAAGCTTATTAGTTTATATTATTTTTTTCGCATAATATATAGTAAAGTTTAGACATGGCAACAAAACCCGCCCCTGTCGGACCCGACCGCTCCCACCCCTAATTTAACGGGGAAAAGCCGATAGAAGTGGGTGTGGATGCGAGTGTCGGAAAAATTTGAATTTTTAGTACGGGGGCGGGGTATGCTTACACCAGCCCGGCACCCACCCCCGCCCCGCACCCACTTTTTTGAAATTTACTTTATTAAATTTTATAATCTTATTTACACAAGCACCAACTTATTTTAATATAATATTACTCTTTAGAAACATATTTATTATAATTATTTTGCTCTTTTGAAAAAAGTTTATTAGATATTTAATTATTAATATAATTATGGTTTTATGTTTCTATAAAAAAAATGAAAAAACATGCATTTTTTAAATATTTTATAAAAAATAGAGTTTTCGCGGGTGGAGGTGGAGGTGGGTCCAGGAGACCCGTCCCCATTGGGGGCGGGGTTGGGTGTTCAATTTTCACCCCGATATGGTTTGGGTACGGGGGCGGGTGCATGGAAGCGGGGGCTGGGACGCTTAAACCCTCTCCCGATCCGCCCTGTTGCCATGTCTAGTAAGGTTCTCTAAAACTTCATGCTAAATATCGAAAGAGAGTTTAATATCATCGATCTATTAGCTCGCTAGTCTATTTAACCTTGAATCATATTACTTATTTAAAGATGTTCATATGAAATAAGCTTTTAAACAAGACCTAATCAGGCTTTTATAAGGCCAGACTCAGGCCTAAAAAGTAAGTCTATGACAGGTTGCAGGCCAGGCTTAGGCCTTGCAAAGCCTAACTCGGCCTAACCTATTCTCATCCTTAGTGACTATGATATCATGAACGACTCCCAACTAAGAAAATTCTAGAATGAAAGAAAAGTGATGAGAACAGAGGGAGAAGGTTCCATACATCCAAAAATAAAGAATATAATATGGCGTATGTGTAGAGGTTGATTGCCTACCCGAGTTAGGTTTCATGACAAAGGGGTGCAATGTCCGTTGTTGTGCATAACTTCTGACGTGCCATCTAAATATCTTAAACATGTATTTTTTTTTATTGTTCTTTTGTTGTGCAGGTTTGACATCAGAGTAGTCCATAAAACATGGTACAACATGCTGATGCACTTTTCCACACAGACTCGGCAACCGATGCTATTTTTCATCTCCTTCGTGAGCTTTCAAGCAAAAATTCTCAACTGTTTACTGCCACTCTTTGGAGCCTTTGGAAGCACAAAAACTAGCAAATACACCAACTTTCACAACAAGAAGTTTGTGCACATCAACATGTCAACAAGGTTGTTTCGGCTTCTACGACTTCAGGTCATTCTAGTATAGCTTCCCATATTGGCAATGGTTCCATGATCAGTCTGGAATCAACACAACTTCTATGGCAGCACCACGACGTGGTCGAGTAAAATGCAATGTTGACGCATCCTTTTCCGATCAACTCAATAAAATAGGGGTATGTATCTGTATTCGTGATGAGGAAGGTAAATTTGTGGTAGGAAAAACAATCCCTATCTCTCCGATGTGTTTAGTTCCAATGGGGGAAGCTTTGACTATATACTACGTTATGGAATGGCTGAGTGACATGTCCTTCGATGATGTAGACTTTACATTAGATTTCAAAGTTACAACAAACGTTTTCCATCATGATTAGGTAGATGTTACAGAGACTGGGCAAATTGTCTTCACGTGTCGGCGATTATTAACTTCTCACTTTACAAACTCCAAGGTCGAGTTCAATAGACGACAAACAAACGAGGTAGCTCACACTTTGGCGGGGGTTTCCACATTATTAGCCAATCCGACTGCTTATTATAATGTACCTTCTTGTAATTTTTTGTGTAAACCGGGTATCTCCACGCGCAACTTGCAGAGACTACTCCCTCGAGCCTTTGTGGGACCCAAATGAACGACAAACTCTCTCGAAGAGTTTTAACGCTGTTGCATGCCCAATGTTGGATTCAAACTCATGTATTGGTTAAGCTAGAAGACTCATACCATCTCATCTAAACGTTATTGGGTACGTACCTCATTATATTGCGGAAAACTTATTATTAGTGAAATGTTATGAACATCTTTCTTTCAAAAAAAAAAAAAATCATTTTATCAAAATACAATTTTCTTATTTATTTTTTATGTTTATGTCACAATTTCTTTTTGTAAAATTAAACTAAATATTTGTTTCTACCTGCCACTTTCTCCTACTAGTATCATAAACAATAAGAAGTTGGATTGACACTCTGATCTCAACTCATTACCCCGGAAAACGCCACAGGAGTTCATCACCGGCTTCCGTCAACAGCGAAAAACTCATCCAGGTATTCATTTTCACAATTCGCGACATTGATTTTACCATAACACCCTTTAAATTCGCCAAATCCATAATTTCTGCGCTCAATGTAATTTTTGGTTTATTATCAGTGACGATTGAAGGATGCAATTCTTTGGTGGTTCTGAGATAAGTCCGTCACCGCCTGCGCCGACGGCATCGGGAAACAATGGACATATGTTGTATGTGTTCAATAGGAATGGTATTTGCTTGCTTTATAGAGAGTGGAATCGCCCCTTGCATACTTTGAATGCTCAGCAAGATCATAAGTTGATGTTTGGTTTGCTTTTTTCGCTTAAGTCGTTAACCGCCAAAATGGATCCTACTAGGTATCATTTTGATTTTGATGATCATGTGTTGATTTCTAAATGTGCTGTTATATTATGATTTGTTTTGAAATGTACCAAGTAACTGATCGCTGTATAATGTGATTTGAAGAATGCTTAGGGCTTGTTTGGATTGACTTATTTGAGCTTATATACTGACATAGGGCTCGTTTGGATTGTTTTTTTTTGAGCTTATGTAAAACATCTTATGCAAATAAATAAGCTTTTATGTATTCTTCATAAGCTTGTCAAGGTAGTTTTGGAAAAAACAGCTTATGAAGATACAATTTTTGTCAGTGAGAACTTATGAATTAACATAAAAGTTTATTTATTTGCATAAGTGATTTTTCATTAACTCGAAAATAAGCCAATCCAAATGGGCCCATAAGCATTTTTGAGATTGTTTGGGATAATTTACGAAAAATAGTTTATGACATGTTCATAAGCTGTTTTCAACTTATTTCCATAAGCTATCCATGATAGCTTATGGAAATAACTTATAGATATACGAGAACAGCTCGACTTTATTTTACCCTGTGTTATAGAAATAGCGTATTAATAAGTGCTTAGATGTGGCCTAGTCCATACAGAGTTTGCTTTGCCTTTAAATGGGGCCCCTAATAGTGGACAATGGGATTGGTCCCCCTGGGTTAGTCGGTCCTTGGGCCGGATACTGAGTTTCCAGAAGAAGAAAAAAGTGCTTATCTGATGAGCGGTTATGCTATAAGTTGCAAAATGAGTTGTTCATCTAAAGAGGGCCTTATGCTTTTATATTCTTAGTGTATGCATGGTTTATAGTTTTTACAGTGTTGTAAAATAGCGGTTATATGGGTGCTATAGCGTAGCGGAATTTTAACAAATTGTTGTTCTGTGATACACGATTTAGTAAAAATTGTTGTCAAATAGCGGCTGTAGCAACACTAGCATTGTAGTGGAATTTTAACAATCAACTTTTTTACGCATTTTCAATTGAAAAGACTGAATTTTACTTTTGGAACCAGAGTAATGATGGAGTTTCTGTGTGACAAACATGTGTCTGGAGAGTTAAGACAAGCAAACACCAACCACTAACCAGGCATATTATTTTTTAGTGAAAGGAATACTGATGAAAATTTATGATGTGGTGTTGTGAAATTTGCTAAATTGGCTTTCAAATTATCACTTATCAGTCTTTACAGAAATGGACTCCCGAGGATAGTTTTTGCAGAATTAATTATTTTCTTATGCAATGCATGGAAAAAGCTTATAATTGATAAAAATGAATAGCTATTTGCGACAGAGCTATGGTTCAATATTTAGATTAAGATTGAGCCTGTAAATGCCAAAATGGACATGCTTATTTACTCTATGCCTTGCTAACATGTACAAATAAGTTGATGCTGTGTGATTTTCCTTGACTTCCTTCTTAATAACGAGGCAACATGCCTGCAAATACTACTTTTGGTTAATTCAATCACCAGGATTTTAATAGGATATTTGTTTATTTTAAGGCTTCTGTCATTCTTTATCCCTATTCTTCTAGTTTTCTCAGATCCCTTACATTCTCATCACATGAGTATTTTACTCTTTGCACATTTAATATTTGATTATCTTTGCTTGTTTATTGTCACAGGCACATCAATGATCAACAATTCATGGATTTTATGATAGATATTTTATGTAATTATTCATAGGTCTAATTCATTTTGCTCCAACTTATTGTGCAGTGCCGAGAAAGGAAACCTTGGCGTACCTCAGTTACCTGGCCAAGGTTGTTCATTTCACAGTTTTCGCACTAATACATACAAACTTAGTTTCATGGAAAGTCCTTCTGGAATAAAGGTAAGATGCAGCTACATATGTGTTTCCTTATAGGTCATCATTAGATTCTTGTGGATGCAGTCACTGCCTAATGCCTATTCATTGGTTAATGCAGCTATTTGGAACTTATTCTGTATTTATCTGTAATATATGCTAATTACATTTTCTGTTAGAAATATGTTAGGTTTGTTAACCTCAATACCTTAGCTGTGAATGAAAAACTTAAGTGACAGAGAACATGAAAAGGAAGAGAAAAAGATATAGTAAAAGAAATTTGAAACACATGTTTCCTTGGACCCTTCATTCTCCTCCCCTTCACCAATCAATAGCTTTAGTTAAGCAACCAGGACACCAATAGGTGCTATTCCTCCCACATTTAAAACACAACCCCTCATTCCTCCTCTCCATAAGCTCTGGAAGGATAAATTGTGGTACCCCTTGAAGTTCCAAACAAGGGAAGCTCAATTCCCCAAAATATTTCCATCCCTTGTGGTATCTTTCCTTCTACTTTCACCTATTCCAAAAAGGTTTGCAAGTGCCATCTCCTCTAGTGAACCATTTTATAAGATGTTTTAAGATATTCTAACACCCCCTCAAGCTAAAGCTTACTGAGCTTTAAACTTAATACAAACATACCCACTACGTAACAACCGAGGCAACATCATGTGGTACACGATTTGCATAAGTCTTAAACTATCGATCTTCTAAAGTGGTTTTTGGTACAAGAGCTTGATTGTTCTGTGGTTTCTGGTGGGGGCTTAGATCATTAGGGCTTGGTAGTGTATGTTCAGTTGTTTCACCAGCTGAGGGGCTTGGTTTCAAGGACTGCTGGGAAAGCAACAATTACTGTCGGCAGCTTGAGGGAGGTGACGAAAGGGTTTGGAATTGCGGAGAATAAGTTTTTCTCTTCACTCTGAAATTTATTTCAACCCCCCTTCCCCTGTTTATCCACAGGCATCGCTCATGTATGTTATCTGACTCGTAAGAAAAGATGTAGGTTTTCAAAGAGAGAATACATAAATCATTTGGTTTTTCTGATATTTGAGGTTCAGAAAATGGTTAAAGAGAGATATAATTGATACCTGAAATTTATTATTTTAATGAGAAAACTAAAATGAGTGGTCATCGAAGTTATACGTTATTGATTTATACAATATGCATTTGACATGCACATCATAGGATTATGTTCCTCGTGCGGTTTTAACATGGGTGGCTAGATCCAAAGGGGTGAACGTGGTTAACAGGTTTATTTTTTTGGAAACCACAAACTTTTTTATTTTAATTTTTCATTCTTGTGCTGGGAGACTAATATGGTCCCAACAAAAATAAACCAGAGATGAACTTGGATATTTACTTTAGAGCTGTGGATAAGCATAAATGGTTGGAACAAGTTCATATATATTTTATCAACTCATTCGGAAATCATTTGTTACAATTATTGAATATGTTAAACAAAGTACGTGCTTGATACTAGATGGAAGTGAAATGAAATTGGAAGGACAATATCAGAAAGATAAATAAATGAAGATAAATAATAATTTACGCTTGGTAAGAATTTCAATAGTAAGAAATGAAGCTGACGTTGTCATTTCAAAACCATCATTAACTAACTTTTTGTGCTATGGAAATGAGATCAGTTTTTGTTTGTGAAAATAAAAGGTTAGAACTCTATTTTTAAAATAGGCAACTTTTATACCGATTAAGTCTATAAATACTACATTAGCTTAATGATCAAGTGTGCTAGTTTCAACAATGACTTCGGCTCCTTCAAAAGTACGTGTTCTCTTGGCACTTACGGATAGGATCCCAACCGGAGCTAATTTGTTCAGGCGTGATAACTGATCTAGCTGGCTCAGTTTGTGCTCTTTGTGGGCTGTCCACTGAGTCGGTTGATTATCTTTTTGTCACTTGTGGGGTAGCCTCAGAGTTGTGGTATAGGATTTTTAGGTGGTTAGGGTGGTTATTGGTTTTGCCGAGGGATTTGGTTGGGCTTTTTGATGTGTTACTGGGGTTAGATGGAAGAGTTAAGATTAGGAGGGGTTTTTTGTTGATCTGGCATACTGTAGTGTGGACCATCTGGACAGCCCGTAATGACCTTGTGTTTTCCAGTATGGCACTAGATGTGGAGGAATTGGTTCATAAGATCCAATTCTCTCCGTGGTTTTGATTTTTTCGGGAGTCACCTTGGACGGTTATCTTGTTATCACTGAGTTGTTAGTGGAGCCTATCCTCTGCTAGAGCCGGTAGCAGTATGTGTGGGGAGCTTGCATGGGTGCAATTGAGTGGGGTCTTTTGAGTTTATCGCTGTTTTCCTGTGTCTTGTCTTTCTGGTGGAGTTGGCTTGGTTCATTTCTTCCTTTGTTTTTGGGCACTAGGAGGGAGGGAGGCGTGGGGTTTTGTTTTGTTTTTGTTGTTGGTGTTTTTGTTTATCTGTTGGTGGAGGGTATTCTTCCTTTTCGTTATTCTTATAGGTTTTTTTTAGTTCTTTTGGTCACCTTTGGTGTTCCTTTTTCGTTGTACATTCGTTCTTTTTTTTGTTATATATATATATATATATATATATATTCCATTAAAAAAAACATTTTTAGTTATAATTTTTTTGTCTATTACTTTATTATTCATGTCAAACAATGTTATCCAACGTTTGTGAGTCTGAAGTGGTTATAGAATTTGAGTAATCTTCTCTTACGCCATCCGATAACAAAATCCTACTCGCTTCTAATGTGGAACAAGGGGAAACCTTGGCAAACTGGCAATACTCTATTTTTTTTTCCCCTAAGCTCATTTAAAGATTCGGAAGCCGATGGCGAATACTGAAAACCGTATATAGGGTACTCGAATAAACCTAATTTAAGGAACGTTTATACGAGGAGTAATATGAACAATAACAGAAACAAAAATATAAAGAATGACAGATGTATGATAGAAGAAAAACTGAGATGGCTGGAGAGTGATTCGAATAAGATTTACCATGCTGCTATTTGAGTTAATTATGGTGCTGATGGGGAATGATAAGTAGGGTAAGTGAAAATATTATAATGAGTGGAGGCGATGTGTAAGCCCATCCTAAAGCTTGAACTGAGTAAAGTAGTCTAATGACTGAATTTTTTTTTTTTTTTTTTTTTTTTGTTTTCTCAGTTCTTCCGTATGTAGTTGTGAGCTTCTGATTTACTTTCATGCTTTTATGATGCTGTGAACTCTTTGTCTGGCATGGGTTTGCCAACACAATGATAGTTGATCATTGAGTGACGTAAATATCACTGAAATTTTCTGTGAGCTTTATTTAAAAAGTTATGTGAAGTAAAGAGGCATTACTATTTAAATTGGGAACTATTTTAAAATCGAACAGGTATGTTACAACAAGAAGTCACAGAAATTGTCATATTGGGCTTTCAGAAAAGCAATATTCATATATTGTTCCTTATACTACTAATTGTATTGTGACACTGCCATGACTCCATGCAGATTATCTTGGTAACTCATCCTAGAACTGGTGATCTTCGGGACTCCTTAAAGTACATCTACAATTTGTATGTTGAATATGTTGTCAAGAATCCACTCTATACACCTGGATCTCCTATCAGGTAACATAATTTTTTACTTCTGTTTAAGTGACATACTAGTCCAATAACAAATAAGAAGAAGGGCATTCTTGCCCTTTGCATTTTTTTCTCATATTTATCATCCATGGGGAAATTGCAATTTCCTTTGGAAAATATAAGAATTTTTCGTTTTTTCTCATTTTTCAATGTTTTATTTTTTCCCCACATCTAAATGGGTCTTTTCCCCCCTTTCTTTTCCTCATTTTTTGTCTTGCTTTTTCTAGTCATTAATGAAAATGATAAAATTAGCATACCAAAGGTAGGGAATTGAAGATTTTTAATTGTTTCTGGGTATTGAACTTCAAAAGTGTGATAAAGGCTGTTCATTATATGCTTGTTGAATGAAAGGGGATATAAAGACTGTTCAAAATATTCCTGTTGATGACGAAATTTGGCGAGTACCTTCTTTCTTTTGTTGGATCTCGGCGTGCTTTTGCTGTTTTTTATAGCTGCTTCATGTTATTATGCTGGACACTCATATTCTTGATTCAATTTTTATGTGTTGCTAAACAACTGTATTCATTTTTTTCTTCTTCAATGTTGATGGGTTTGTGGATTATATTTTTTGTCTTGAGAGTTCATGTGGAAAGAAATAAAGGTTTTTCAATGGTTTGATGGATTTTCATAGGTCTGAGCTGTTCAATACAACGTTGGACCAGTATGTGAGAGGCATTGCATAGAAGCTTAGTGGTTACAGTTTACCATCATTGATGATGAGCACATGTGTTGTAGAATGGCTTATTTTGCATGGTGATCACTGCATTATCAGTCACAAACTCTCGGGAAAGCCTCACGTTGTTTGTGTTTGTGTTTATGTTAAAGCAATAGATGGTGTAATAATGTTAGTACTTGATCAGAATTCATTGCCCAAAATTTAAACCAAACAAGCTCTTGAATTTTATGTTGTCACTTGGTTACCTATGCATTGTTAACTCGTTTTGGTTTTTGCGGATTGTATTGAACTTTTTTCTTGTATATGACGACTATGTTTGACAAAACTAAACCACGAGCTTATTGCGGATATCTTAGTGTAAAAGTTTCTTTGATTGATATGGAGTTGTTTTGGTAATAATCGTTCTTAATTGAATTTGGCTTTTGTGGATTGTACGGAACTTTTTTCTTGTATATGACGACTCTGGTCTTGAGGGGTAACCTTGGCACAACTGGTAAAGTTGTTGTCATGTGATTGAAAGGTCACAGGTTCAAGACCTGGAAACAACCTCTTGTGTAAAAACAGGGTAAGGCTGCGTACAATACACCAAATGGTGGGACCCCTTCCCAGACTCTGCGTATGCGGGAGCTTTAGTACACCGGGTTGCCCTTTGCCCTTTTTTATGACGACTCTGGTCTTGATTGAATTTGCCTTTTGCGGATTGTACTGAACTTTTTTCTTGAATATAATGACTCTGTTTGGCAAAGCTAAACAACGAGCTTATTGTGGATATTTTAGTGTAAAAGTTTATTTGATCATCAGAGTTGTTTTGGTAATAACCCTTTTTAATTGAACTATTACTAAATCACATTTACTCAAGTCTGGGACTAAATTTGAATTTAAAATTCGATTAAAATAATTTGTAAGGCTGGGGTTAGAGACAAACATAAATAGTTCTGACCCATCCCTTGAAGAGCCTACAAGCAACACAAAGGTGAGCTAACAACAATAATTGAATTGCAAAATTTAGTTTATAAATTATAGGACATTCTCAATTTAATTAGTTTATGAAACTAATAATGTAAAAGTATCATTAAATTTGATTGTTTTTTTAAGTTAATTAGTTTCAGTCAGATAATTTCAGAAGTATATTAATTTCATACAAAAGAATTTATTTGATATTTTTTTTTATTTTAGAACTATTTTAAGTTATTAATAATTATATGTAGTAATCAATATCACATTGGAGTAACTCACTTGGGTTGGTCTGGTGGCATTGGTTTGGGACCTGGGAGTGTGCTCCTCCTCAAGGTCTCAGGTTCGATTCTCTGACTCCCACACTATCCTCAATGATAGATTCATTAAGTGGAACGGTGATAATCATTATTGCGCTATCCTCAACGTTGATGGAAGTTGTTTGGGCATCCTGGTAAGAGTTGGCTATGGTGGAGTTATTCGAAATTATGCAAGTTTTTATTTGTCAGGATTTTCTAGTTATATTCATGATTCATCTGACATCTTGTATGCTGAGCTTTACGCTATCTACCAGGGTCTTATTTTGGATAAAAAAAACTTGGATATAACTGAGTTAGTTTGCTATTTTGACTCTCTGCTTTGTATAAACCTTCTCAAAGGTCCCACACTATGAGGTTCCATGTTTATGCGGTTGTGATTCAAGATGTAAGGGATTTGATTGAGGAATACACTGTCACTATCTGCCACACTCTTAGAGAGGGAAATTAATGTGCATATTTTTTGCTAAGCTTGGAGCCTCTTCGGATAATGAGTTGCTTCTCCATGCCTCCCCTCCGAAAAATCTTCTGCCTCTCCTTTATATGGACGCAGCTGGAACTTCTTATTCTAGAGAGTAGTCTCTAGTTTCTCCAGTTTTTTTTTCCTTTCCTTTCCTTTTAGCATTGTAACCAAAAAAGGACTCCCACACTATAAGTGTGAAAAAGTGGAGAATTCAGCGTTCCGCAGTTCCTATTTACCAATGTTCATAGAGTTTATCAATCGAGCTAAATTTATCGGACATGCTGGAGTTTAATTTAAACTAAAAAAATGGTGATTATTTCGTTTAAAAATATAGGGATATATTAATTTAAAAACTTCTGAGATCAATGGAAATGGTTCAGCGTCAATCAATAACAATTGAAGAAGATGAAACAACAAAGCACACACATTTAAGCAATCATTGTGACCGTCTTATCTTGATGGAATGATCCAAAAAATAAACAAATTTTAATCTTCTTTAAAAACTAAAATTATTCAGCTTGAAATCTGAACTGTTCAATCTTAATCAAAGGATCATGAAACTCTTTGTGTGAAAGTATGTATCCATATTGATGAAACAATATTAGTGTTTCTGTCTTATTATTATTATTATTATTGGTAATTAAAAGGGTGTAGGGTATGTTTTGAATTGCCTCACACTACTGTACCTTTCTTTGAAAAAAACAAGAGTTATTGGTACTTAAAAGAGTGTAGGGTATATGTTTTGAATTGCCTACTTACTAGTACTTTGTCAACATACAGATTTAATTGTGGAAATTTTTATTCCCCTCTCTCATTCACGTGTATATATGTGTATTCATCAAGAGGTAGCAGGACTATTTAATTAATGGTGTGGTATTAGTCAAATCTCCCATATATTATAAGTGGATCCAAAGCATATATATATCAAACATAAAGGCTCACTGTGTATTGTCCTTGTTCTCATTAATATATGCTGATGCTATGGAATTTCATGGAAGGAAGATATGTGATAACAATGAAAATATGCATCTAGGCAAAAATACATATAAAGTAATTCTTTTTTACAATTTATATAAAGTAATCACTAATTAACTGGAAATTTTACTCAACATGGTACAAGTCTGGTCTTTATACATAATGGACTCTAATGAATTCTGTACAAGAAAAACTGGATTTCTATGAATAAATGAGTTGTAACTTTTGATAAATTATAAAAGGTTGATAGTAATCACCATATAACCATTTTTTTTTTATAATTTAAAAGATTAGCATAGTTTGGAGAGCGCATCAGTACAAAAAAAATCTTCCCGGAGAATGTGATTTATGGATGTATCTCAGTCCTTAACCAAATAACTTTGAATAAGCTCTAAGAGGTTTACATAGTGGTGAAGTCTCAATAATTCATTTGATATCAAATGTACTATATGAAGAAAATCCGAAAAACAAACCATTTTTTTATCTCAACACAAACCAATTTCTTATAACCAACCTCCCAACCGAGTTTAATTTCAACTATAAAGACATGAATTTCTGCATCTAAACTATTGGATAAGCTAGTTTCTCATAAGTTTTAATCTACTCTCAATAGAAGTTATAAATACTATTAATTAAATTATTTTCTTGATTATTATATCGATCAATCAACTAAAGTGGACAAATTTGTCGATCAATTGAATCTTGATCGGCTGAACTAAACTTATAATTTATGATCGGTTAAACCAATATTGACCGGCAATTGAACAATATTACCAAATTTATATAGGAAAACGAATTTATTAACTTTTATTGTGGGAAAGTCACTGTGACTTTAGTGTATGTTATGTGTGTGTATGAATGAAAGAGAGGGAAGGGAGGGAGGGAGAGATGCACTATATCTTTTCCGCTTTAAAGATAGGAGATTTTGATCTACTCATATATAAGGTCATATTAATAAGTGTCTAAAAATTTAAAACTTTGCATTGAAATCAACAATTTCAAACATCTTAGTACCGAACAATTTTTAAACATCTAAAAAAGTTGATATACATTTTTTCGCCAATTTCCAAAACAATATTTCTATTTTAATTTCATTAACAAATTCTTTAGCATTTTCTCATTATCTATTCTTAGAAATATGAGAAACAAGAGACTACAAAAGTCAAAATCTTATGTAACCACTTCCCTGGATTTCTGGATGAAATTTAAAGTGTGTTTGTAGAGTGAAAACGTAAAAGCTGACTAGATGAAAACATGGGTGTTTTGTAAGTTGATTATGTCAAAAAGAGTAGATGAATTTTTACCCCATTCGAAATACTAATGTGGACAATATGGTCTGTTAATAGGTAGTTTAGTCGAAATAATGTATTATTATTTTCCATGACTCGGATTAACTGATGGGGCAATCAATCAAATTAATCCGTCCTAGAATTTTGATCCTTAAATTTGCTTTTTTTTTTCCTAATAAAAATTTAAGGTGAGGGGATTGTGATATTATGAGTAGGGTGGAACTACGTCAGACCGGTCTACATGTCAGACTATACTTCTTGGTTAAACAGGCAAGCAGGCATGTTAAGGCTTTTTAACAAGTCTATTGTTGCGGGTGTGTCGGGGCTGTTTTCCTACACGTGCACGCCTGCTTAGTCGTGGTATTCACTGTCCTAATGTTTGTGTTATGTGTGGAACTAATTATGAAGATAGCATTCATGTCTTATTAGAATGCCCAGGTGCGATGCAAGCATGGCGGGAGGTTAACTTATGGGAAATTATTAATAGAACTCTCCGTCAAAATTATAACATTGATGCTTTGATATTTTCTCTTCTTGACCAGCTGCCTTCTATGCATAAAGAGTTATTTGTGACGATCATGTGGAGCTTGTGGAAGCGTAGAAATTTAAAATTGTGGCAACAACAAAATGAAACTTGTATGCAGGTTGTTGAACGGGCTCGGCACCTCTTAGATGATTGGAGAACCGCCCAAGAAGTCAGATCGCATAAAGCTACTGACAACCATGCTCAGCCGAACAGTGTTATTCATGGTCATGTCATTGAGTGGACGAAGCTGGCATATGGTAGGTACAAATGTAATATTGATGCATCTTTTTCTGACTCTTTGAATATGGTAGGTATTGGCATATGTATCCGTGATGATCAAGGTGAGTTTGTTATGGCCAAGACGAATTGTTTTTCTCCTCTTTGTGATGTTGATGTCGGCAAGGCTATTGGACTCCACACGACGCTACAATGGGTGGCTGATCTTCACTATGACCATGTTGATTTTGTTTTGGATTCCAAGTCTGTTATTGAACGTTTTAATTCAAACCTAGTTGATAGTAGTGAACTAGGTTGTATTATTCAGGCTTGTAGGCAGTTGTTTGATTGTAATTTTCAGAACTCTCATGTCGAGTTCAATAGGAGGCAAGCCAATGGGGTCACTCATGAATTAGCTAGGGTAGCCCCATCTCATGCTAGCTCTTTATGATGATGTACCGTCATGTATCCGTGATTTGATAGCTAATGAAAAACAATGA
>Ga0228711_1004560_pt1 | contig 21272 bp, 15 predicted proteins | sample MedpolnodulmetaG_2_FD_177996 | JGI IMG/M metagenome (GOLD analysis project Ga0228711, IMG submission 177996) | Root nodule microbial communities from Medicago polymorpha collected in Santa Monica, California, United States - brown nodules | ecosystem: Host-associated > Plants > Roots > Nodule... | reverse complement strand
CTATAAATAAATAGATATTATATAATTTGAAAAAAATAATATATTTTTGCAAATTTAATAAATTCTAATTCTAAGTTTTTATTTTGAAATTTTGTCATTAATATAAATTGACTAACAATCAAAACTACTGAGCTAAACTTTTCATTTTAACATAAATGGTGGCATTAAATTTTTTTTGCCATAAATGGTGATTTGATTATGATTGTTAGTCAACTTTGCATTGTCATTTGCCACATGTAATTCTTCCTTTGTATTTGATCTTGATATGCCATGTGGATTGTTTCATTTTCTACATTCTCAAATGTATGTATAGAGGATGTAATGGTTGTGATTATAACTTTATATTGTTAAAAGACTTGAGCATAAACTACTTCGTGTGCATCGGATTTGGATATAACGCAATTATTGTGTGGATGCAGTAGTTGTTCTCTACCGTCCGATCCGAAATGAATGGTTAAGATCTGACACTGTGAAATTGTTGAAATCCGTGATATGAATTTAGAACCGTCTGATCATTGATTGATGGCCAAAATTTGCTACTGCGGCAAACTGTGTGAATTTGCTAGAACAGTAAATCCATATCTGTGTGCATTGCACTCTAATCGATGGTTATAAGATATATTATCTCCGTCTCTAATTATAAAATCATTTTGAGAACTTTTTTTGGGTACTTTTATAAGACCCTTTTGATATTTCTAACTACATTAATTGTTTCTTTACCTACATATCTCTATTTATATACTTTTTTCTTCTTCTTAAATCATCAACAAATAGCATGTTAAAAACATAAACTGACTTTATCTCTTAGAGAATAAAATTGTAAAAACAATAGCGATCACAAACAACTTTAATACAAATATCAACTTAGTTAATTACCGTGATTTTTCCAAAAGGATATTAATTATATTTAGCGACGAAGATAATTTTTTTTAAGAAAGCGACTGTATTTTTTTGTTTGTTGAAGAACCATTAATTTCGTTGTTGTTGTTATTGTTCTTAGTGTGATAGCATTGCACCACACAAGAACATCATATGCAAGATATTACACTAAGATGTAACAACAATATCAATTATAAGAGTTTCCTTGTCACACCTTAACTACATCTTTTTTATTGTATCTACTACTATGCACTCTTTACTACGAATGAGTTGCATTAATCTTGCATTTACTCAAAATAAAACAATGGAAAATGATAGTTGCAGCGAAGAATATTATCACGAAAATTTCCCGACCGTATGATTGCTTAATACCTTTTCTAAATTATATCTATTGTCTTCCTTGATTTCCGGCCAACAAGAATTCTAATTGGTTGAAACATGTTCGTGATGCATTCATGATAAAATTTGTCGCGGTCAATAGCAATGCTCTTTTCGAAGAATGCTAGCAACACACACTTTTCAACACACTCTCTTTGATTGGTTAAAATTCACATGGTCCCACCAAATCATGTGGGTTCCGTATAATTTTGGTGGGTTCCATGTGAGTTCTAACTGATCAAAGAGAATATGTTAAAAAGTGTGTGTTAGAATGTGTGTTGCTAGCATTTCTTTTTCTTAAAATTATATGAAGATGTTCTGATTGAATTATTGTAGTGTGGTTGTAATTTTCTTTTGATTGTAAGGGTGATTATGGCGGTTCAAACCGTCACAATGAGCAATTTTTTTTGCCGAAATTAACGTGTTTTTTGTACTGCAAGAACTTACAAGGTCACACACAATGAACAAATAGATAAGAGATAATATTTTATTTAAATTGGATTTAAATGTACTCAAATATATGATATTGAAATTGTTTCTAAAAGATTTATTTTGGTTTCAAATAAAATCAAATATAAGTTTTTGAAATTGTTTCAAACTATTATATTTTGGATTCAAATAAAATCATATATATGGTTTTGAAATTGTTTCAAAAAGGATATATTTTGGATTTAAATAAAATCAAATATGTGGTTTTGAAATTATTTCAAAAAAGAATATATTTGGATTTAAGTAAAATCAAAATATCTTGTAAAAAAAAAGTAAAATCAAAATATGGTTTTAAAATAGTTTCAAATGATATATATTTTATTTTAAAATTTTTAAGATGCACACATGAGTCTATAAACATAACTCACATGGTGGTGAATATCATTACCACTTTTCAAAAACCCTAAATGAAAAGAACCTTTAGTCTCTCTCAAGCACTGATTTACTTAGCTAGCACCGGTCAAATGTCTGTTCGTGTGAACTAAGTAGAGATATTGCTCCTTTTGTTTTGCTTGTGATCGTAAGCGTTTAAACAACAAGATTTATGCATAGAGGTAACATCCCTATCACTGATTCATGACAAAATTTTATTGATTTATAACAAAATAATTGTTGATGCATAATGTAATTAAATTGCATGTTTTTTGTGCTATGTATTTTGAACGCTTTCGGATTTTTTAATCAAAAAAAACCAAAACTCTTCGAATTTTAGAACCCAAACGAAAAAAAAAGAGACTTTTAAAAGGTGCATAAAAGTATCGGAGGGTGGAAAAACTTCCTAAATATTTTTCTGATTTGTGTTTTTCTAAGGACCCGTAAGATTTGTTTGTTCCTCTAAAATAATTGTTTTTTTAGGCTTATTCTAACTAGCGTTAAAAGGACACGTTGTGTCCCGTGAGCATAGTTCAGTTGGTAGACAATACATTATTATATGTAGGGGTCAGAGTTCGAACCCCAGACACCCCACTTATTCACCTTATAAGGTGAACTTTAACCACTAGACTACCTGACAAAAAAAAAAGGGGCACGTGTATAAACTACAAATAATAATTTTTATGAAATTTTAATTTTGATTAAAATTATAGGTATAACTATTTTACACTTTTATATTGTAACAAATTATACTTATTTTTTTTCAATGACACCAAAAATGTAGCAAATATAATAAATATTTTTTTTTAATAACGCCAACAATATAACAAACTATACTTGTCTTTTATAAGCCCATGTAAGTTAATATGAAACATCAAAAAGCCCATTTAATTCAATATAAAACAATAAAAGGTTTGACCTAATTTCATTATCCTTGGGAGGAGAAATTGTTGCATCCCCTATTTTTCTCTCTCTCTATCGGCGTGCTTTTTCTACGCAAATCAGTGAGTCATTTGTTCTTTCTTCTTTCATTATATGTCTCTATATATTCTTTTCTTCTTATTGTATGTGTTGCTCCTTCAACCTCCTTATGTTTTCATGAATCATGAATCAAACATAACATGTTTTTTCTTCCAATCATTTTTTTTTGTTACACATCTCATCTTTTTTCAATTATTATATAAACCCTGTTGGAAACAATTTTGGTCCGACTTTATCGGTCGAATTCCAAATTACGATAGTATTTTTCCTTAATCATATATAACATGTTTTTTATTCCAATCATATTTTTTTAATATTTTTTTGTTGCAAATCTTATCTTTATCGTCCGGATTCAAAATTACTAGGTTTTTTCTTAGAGTCCGTTTGGTTCGAGAATTAGGAGGGGAGGAGAGGGAAGGAGAATTAGAAGGGGAGGGGAGGGGAGATATTTTAATTAAAAACGTGTTTGGTTCGCAAGGGGAGGGGAGGAGAGGGGGAGGGATTTTAAAATTATTTTATTGTTTTACCCTTAAACTTAATTAAATAAAAGAAACTACCCGATTTTACAATTTCAGAGACCAACCGATGACAAACACACACACTTCTAAGCTGCCGGAATTAACATTAAAAAAAAAAGGATCAACAAGCAATAATAAGTTGAATTAAAATAAGATAATAATAAGGTCGTTGGCATCAACAAAGTAGTAGTAGAAGTGGTTTTAGATGTAACAAATAAGAGTTATAGATAATATAATAATAAAAATTGTTAAAAAAAATATAACAAAATAATAATAATAATTATTATAAGAATAAGATAGCTTAATAATAATAAATAATAATAAAAGTTGTTACAAGGTTAATATTGAGATTTGAAATTAATTTAAGGATAATTATGGCAATGCAATCAAATTTTAAAAAGATTTGCTCCCCTTCCCTCCCCTCCCCTTCTAAAAATTGAACCAAACACTTCAAATTAAAAATCTCCCCTCCCCTCCCCGCCCCTTCCCTCCAAAACTCTCGAACCAAACGGACCCAAAGTAAATAGTCAATTTTCTCCCGTTTTTCATCTGCTTTAATCTAACAAATAGTTTTTTTTTTCTTATTTTCTTTAGCCGAGAAACATTTTTAGGGTAAGTCTTGTGTGTCAGTATCTACTTTACCGATTTCCATTGACGTACCAAAGACGCGAAAATCACATTTTCCTTCCACTTTCTAACATTCATAGAATTAGCTTTAGCGTGAATCTCATTTGCCTTTATCTATTTTATCAATTTCCATTTACGTACCAAAGACGCGAAAATCATAGTTTTCTTCAAGTTTCCGCCATTCATATAATTAACTTTAGCGTGAATCTCGTGTGTCTATATCTATTTTATCAATTTTCACTTACGTACCAAAGACGCGAAAATCACATTTTCTTGAAGTTTCCGTCATTCATATAATTAACTTTATCGTGAATCTCGCGTGTCTATATCTATTTTATCAATTCCCACTTACGTACCAAAGATGCGAAAATCATATTTTCTTTCCACTCTCTGCCCTTCTTACAATTAATTTTAGTCAAAATGTCGTGTGTCAATATCTACTTTACCAATTTCCATCAACATATCAAAATCGTAAAATTCACACCTTCCTTCCACTTTCCGTTCTCCCTCTTACACTCCTCTATCTTTTCATGAAAACAAATATCTTCAATCTTCAATAAAAATAGACCTAATCTCCAATACCATCCATTAAGAAAAGAAAATTATTTCTATCTATTTTCATAATCATAGAAAGACACCCTCATTTTTAAGAATAAAATAAAAATAAAAATTGTCTAAATCCATTAATTTTCAATTTTCCATTCCCGTTAGAGGTGACTTCAAAACAATTAAAAAATTGTAAAAAAAACCGTTGGAATCGATATTGACTTTTTTTTTTTGAACGGCAATCAATATATATTTGACCGCGTGAAACTATTGAGATTAATACGTTGAATCGAGTGAAACCACAATAAATGATAAAATTCTCTTAAAATATTTAACAATACTGCATTTTCAATGCATTTTCAAAGTTGAAATCAAAAATTAAAATTCAAAACCGCTGGAATCGAGCTCAAAAATCTCTTACCATCTCATCTCTTAAGTGATTTTGTTAATTGATTAATATATATTATACATTATTATTATTTTTGAAATAATTATACATTATTATTATAATATGTAATTTGAGGTTAATTCATATATTATCCTAAAAAATGAAATTATAGAAGGAAGAAGTATGAATCACATATTTTCTTGTCATCACAAATTTCTCTCTCCGACCGATAAGAAACCAACAAGACAAGTCCCATGTGGTTTCTTAGGATCCACTCACTTAACTTGTGTTTTCTTTTACCACTTCACCAAAACTTGTGACCCATAAAAAGAACCCTTTTTTCTGTGTACTCTTCTCTTTTTCTTGTTCTCTTCCATTTTCCATAACACCCCCTTCTTCACACTTCTTCTTCCAATGGTTGCTATTTAAACCCCCCTCTTAAGCTGCTTCATTTTCCATCTGGGTTTTGTGAATTTTCACTTTTACTTCTTGAATGATGTCTGTCACTAGCAAAAGCATTGATTTTTTTGGTAAAAACTTGGTTTCTTGTGGCTGTTCTTCCAATGCTTCTTTTCATAGGTATGAAGTCAAGAATTATGCTAAGGTGAATTCTAAAGGGTGTGGTAATGGAGCTCGTAAATTGGTTTGTTGTAAGAAGAGGAATACTCATCATTATCGTGTTTCTTCTATGGATACTGCAGAGCCTACTTTGAATGGTATAGTGATTTTTATTTTGTTTTTTTTTAATAAATTGAAGTTTGTTGTGGAGTTACTTCATGTTACTAGTTTGCATGAATGATTTTGTATGTACTATGTAGTATCTGATTGATTGAAAGTGCGTCTGGTGTCTGACAGTATCAGAAGTATCTGACAATTCTGATAGTGGTGAACTCCATACGCATGTTACATTCAGTCATTTCATTTTGTATGTACTATGCAGTACTGATACTTCTGATGGAAAGTGTGTCTGGTGTCCGACAATATTAGAATTGTCAGATATTGTCGAACGTCAGGCATATGTAACATTCAATCATTTCATTTTGTATGTACCATGTGGTATTGATACTTCTGATTGAAAGTGTGTCTGGTGTCCGACAATATTAGAATTGTCAGATATTGTCGAACGTCGGACATATGTAACATTCAATCATTTCATTTTTCTTTCAAATTAGTATCTGGACATGTAAGTGTGTCACTGCGGTATGTGTATTTGTGTCAGTGTTTTATAGTGAATGAATGAATATATGTTGGTATTGATTTTAGAAGTGGGACTTTGGCATTAAAAGATTTGGTTTGGTTTTTGAATAGGTGGAACTCAAGCAATTAAAGACCTTGCAAAAGGATTGAACTTGAAGAGTTATCCAGAAACCCCTATTTCACCTAATAGGTTGTTTGAAGTAGTCTCTGATGATCTTCTAACACTCAATAAAAATCTTCAGTCTGTAAGTATTGCTTTCTATATTCATGTTGTGTCCTGTTTTTTACTACTTGGCTTAGTTGCTTATAATTGTGTCCTGTCTTGTCTATTTGAGTATTTCTGTTGTTCTATTGACTTCAACAGACCAGAAAAATGTGAATGATATCCATTGTTCAGTAATTTGAAACAGAACATTCTTTGCTTATTGTACTTTTAATTATCCGTTTTTTAATTCTGCTACACTATAGCGCTATAGTACCGCAATAGCGGCTATTTGACAACACTAAGGCGCTATAGCTGTTATTTGACAATACTGGTCATTCTTATTGCCTGCCGAGCCTTCTTGCCTTTTAGGTTCTCTTACATTGCAAACAGTAATGATTAGATTTTTGGTGCCCATATGTTAGTGTATCTGATGAAGATGCTCTTGATAGATTGTAGGCGCAGAAAATCCAGTTTTAATATCTGCAGCTGAGCAGATCTTTAGTGCTGGTGGGAAGAGGATGAGACCGGCGCTTGTGTTCTTGGTGTCAAGGGCGACCGCAGAGCTACATGGCCTTGAGTAAGTATACAAATCTCTTTTTATCTCTCTCACACTCGCGCACACATACAGAGAAGTCATTTGCTTGTCCTGAAAATTCAATGTATATGGCAATAAAAAATTGAATGCTTCATCTTGAAATGAATGATTGCAGGGATCTTACTGTAAAGCATCGACGTTTAGCTGAGATAGTTGAAATGATTCATACTGCAAGTTTGATACATGATGACGTGCTAGATGAGAGTGACCTAAGAAGAGGTAAGCTAGTGATACTTATTTAGAAATGGCTGTTTAATGTTCTTTACATTACTTTGTTTTTCTGCTTATTATCTTGTCAATTTTTCTCATACTTTACAGTCGTTTTGATTTTAATCTTGGACAACCATGTTATAATTTATTTGATCAAGAATTTCCTTTACATCTCACACATATGTCCTGAAACTTTGTTGTAATTTGGAATCGAACATTATTGTTTGTTGTATGAGTCATTACATGTTAGTGTTAAGTACAAGTGCAAAGATATATCTGCTTTGTATCACCTTGACAAATTGGTATATACATTCATAAAAAGGTTTCGAGTTTCCAATCTGTGACATATGATTTCCATGTTTTGCTTTCAATTAATAGGGAAGGAAACTGTTCATCAAATGTTTGGAACAAGAGTGGCGGTGCTGGCTGGAGACTTCATGTTTGCACAGTCATCATGGTATCTCGCCAACCTCGAAAACATTGAAGTCATTAAACTTATCAGTCAGGTGAGTTCCATCATTATACAGCTTTGTAAATATCCTTATCATTCACTTGCATCTGCAAAATCATCATTCCAAGATTCAACCGTGGCCGGTGAATATGAAAGAACATATGTTAGGATAGGTCAACCCCTTAAATGGATATCGATTATTTCAAGGGATTGGGCTCTACACTTGCACGCAGGGTTATTTTGGTCCAATGAAAAAAATCAATATTTCGGAAGTGCTTAGCATAGTGTATGAAAAGATGCATTATTTCATTTTCTATACATTGTTTTTATTTTTGCAAAAATTTTGGTGTGACAGGTGATTAAAGATTTTGCTAGTGGAGAAATAAAGCAAGCTTCTAGCTTGTTTGATTGTGATGTTCAGCTCGACGAGTATCTAATCAAGAGTTATTTTAAGACAGCGTCCTTGATTGCTGCCAGTGTAAAAGGAGCTGCAGTTTTCAGCGGTTCTGACAGCAGCATGACCGAGAAAATGTTTGAATACGGGAAGAATCTCGGTCTCTCCTTCCAAGTTGTCGATGACATATTGGATTTCACGCAATCGGCAGAGCAACTTGGAAAGCCTGCTGGCACGGACCTCGCCAAAGGTAACCTCACTGCTCCTGTAATTTTCGCGTTGGAGAAAGAACCAAAATTGAGGGATATCATTGAGTCTGAATTTAGCGAGATTGGTTCGCTTGACGAAGCGATCGAGTTGGTCAAGAGTTGTGGGGGAATCGAAAGAGCACAAGAGTTGGCAAAAGAGAAAGCTGATCTTGCTATTCAAAGTCTTCAATGTCTTCCTCCAAGTGTGTATCGTTTAGCTCTTGAGGACATGGTGACATATAATCTTCAAAGGATTGCATAAGTTTGTGCATGATGAGACACATTAAGAAAATCAAGAATAATACATGATTATTTGAACTTGTCATTTCAAGATTTTCCAACAAATCCATCAACACCTTCCTTTTGTGCTACTTTTTGGGGTACCAGTGTATAGACATTGAAGAATCAAGAACAAGTAACATAATATATTCCATTATTGTATTTATGATCTTATACATGCATCAGTATATTCTTTTCCCCATTTTATTTTCTTGGATCTGGTTGTAATACAAAATTTAAAATGAAAAAATAATGATTATTATTTTTCTGATTTTCTTGCACTAACTTACTACTAGGAAGAGATTTTCATATTTTCTATAGTTACAAATGTCATTCCTCAAGGCTGAAAGATGTGTTTCAAATTGCATGGCAAATCTCCTTGGATTAATCTTGTCTTTTGAAAAAAGCAAGAAGCAGCATGTTTGTTGGAATCAAACAATTGGTAGATTTAGACCCTAAATAATTTTGATGATAACTCACACCTTAATATGAAAAATTTATCTTTTACTATTTAACAATGTTATTCAAGTGTACAATTAGATATGGTAGGTGTACATGATATAAATAACTTAACTAGATTCAATCATTTTTTAACTCAGTAGAAGCAAAAGAAGATAGTATCATCTGTCTCTGGTTGAAAGAAATCATCATCTGGTAACACTCAGAAGTAAGTGTGCATCTAGTCCAAGAGGAGAAATCATCATGAGCAATGAAGAATCTAGTCAAGAAATGAAGCATCCTCTTATCAAGTCCAGAAACATCTATTGACCAATACATTAGAAACAACATCTTATATTTAATGAAGGGCTTAAGGGGTAATTGTTCTAGACTGGGTCTTAACCCACGTCGCCACCCTAATACATGGTGGTCAAAATAACCCTAACTTTGGACAATTTGGCGGTCAGGGTTTTAGAATGTTCGCCCAACCTCTACTTGTCAAACAATCTTATGATTCTTAAAGGTATCCTATTTTCTTGGCTTGTGACAATTTGGCGGTCAGGGTTTTAGAATGTTCGTCCAACCTCTACTTGTCAAACAATCTTATGATTCTTAAAGGTATCCTATTTTTTCTCTTCGTTTTGTTTTCACTATTTTGTTTTCGTTTATCCTCGTGAGAATGGGAAATTTGAGCGCCTTGGGCAACCCAGGATACTCAAACCTTAATTCCTTCGGAGACGCTGAGAATCTCATCAATGAGGTGGAAAAAATTGTGGATGTCAAAGGTGATGATAACTGTGAATTCCACATGGTTAATTCCTTCCGTTAATAGTGAAGATGAAGAACCAATTTCATTAGATATGATATGACATGTATATTGTATAATTTTACAAGTATTCTGACAATTTTTTTTTGGTCTATGGTGCACCGAAACTTTTTTCTAGTTCATAACTTACCAATACTTCCTGTGGTCTATACGTGGTTAATAATTCACTAATGCTTTTTTTTTTTTGAGGGGAATTCACTGATGCTTATAGTATAAACATGTCTTTACGTTTTATGAGCAAATGAATGTTTCTCGCCATTTGACTTTCTTATATAAATATATCTGTTTCATTTTATACTCTCACTACATCTCTCATGTATCCTTCAATCAAATCTCATGTCAAATTCAAGTCAAGTCTTTGAAAAAGATGGTGGTGATGTATTTAGCTTCCTTTCTAAAAAATAAATAAATTGTATTTAGCTTCCACCAACGAGATGACTAAGGGCCCGTTTGAATTAATTTATTTTAAAACTTATATAAAATAGCTTATGTAAATAAATAAGTTTTTATGTATTATTTATAAGTTTTAAAGGTAGTTTATGAAAAAACAGTTTATGAAGATATGGTTTTCATTAGTGAGAGCTTATAAAATAAAATAAAAGCTTATTTATTTACATAAGTTATTTTTCATAAGCTTAAAATAAGCTCAAACCAAACGGGGTCTAAGTTGAAAAAGACAATTTAAACATTTCTTTCATAAAGCTCATGAAAGTCAAACAATATCTATATCGCAGTTAACTTGTCGTCATAGATCTGAACGATGATAGCGACAAATGTACCATATGTCATTATCCAAATTTTTTTAAAGATGATTCTGACGTATGCCACATGTTTTCGATCATGGTATCTAAAGAGGGAGTGATATATCCCCGGATCCGTTCAAACTGCAAGTGTCATAAGTGTCAATAGAGTTCGGTTAAATTGTGTTGTCACTTTGCGTAATGTTTATCATTGTTAAACTATTGTTGTTAAAATATGAGTGTTTGTTATTATTGTTAAATTACGAGTGGTTGTTGAATAATGATCGATGATACTCTATTTCTGCCATAATCATAACATACCGGGTCCTAACCCTCAAAGTGTTCGTGTTGTAAACCCCAATCCTTGATAAAATAAAAAGAAAATTGCTTTTTTGACATACAAAAGTTCACAATGACAAAAGTAAATTACGTTAGAGTCCCCAGCGGTAGTTAACTGCCGTTGTTTTTCCCCCCCCCAAAACCAGAAAACCCCTAGGTCCTATTCACTCATCACTTTACCTCACCATACCATTCCACAAAAAATCCCCATTTCAAAAATCTTTTGTCAAAATCTTGATTCCAAATCATTGTTGATCGATTGTTAGGATGTTTCTACACACAATATGCATCAAAGAACAAGTACTGCAAGTTTTAACTCGTTTACATTTGATTGGTTTTGCTGGTTTTTTTTATCCTGTCACGAACTTGAACGGCAGTTAACTGGGAGTCAGCGGCTGTTAACTTAAAAAATTTTGAAATTTTTTCAAATGTCAGTGCTACTGCCTAAATTTTTTTTCCCAATTTTTTTGTTTGTTTGTTTATGTTATTATATGATATTAGATACATGTTTATTAATTAGTTTAACAATTATATGTTGTTTATTTATAGATATGGTTGAGAATGCGGATGATGATCCGAGTGATCGAAAACCTAGCGTTGTCGATTCCGTTAAGGTTGAAGCTCCCATTAAGGTCGAAACTTCCGTGAAGGTTGAAGCTTCCATTAAAGTTGAGGCTTCAAGCGTCAATTCCGATGTGTGGAAACTTCATGACAACGAAGTGGACATGCCTCATTTCTTTTCGACCCGAGGTACACGGAAAGATAAGGACGAATTGCTCGGTTGGGTCCGTCGATAAGCAAATAGGGCTGGATTTACGGTTATCATTAGAAGATCTTGTGAAGGTAGAAATGCTATGTTGGAGTTGGTTTGTGAACGGAGCGGCGAGCACAAAGTACTAAATAGAAAAGTGAAGCATGAAGCAACGGGATCAAGAAAATGTGGGTGTTTGTTCAAGGTGCATGGATATGTTGTCAGGGAAGACAATGTTTGGAAATTAACTATTCTTAATGGCGTTCACAACCATGAGATGGTGCCGTATGTAGCAGGGCACCTTCTTGCCGTAAGATTAATGGAGGACGACAAGAAGATTGTACATGACTTGGCCAAATCTTCGGTGAAACCAAAAAATATGTTGACAAATTTGAAGAAGAAAAGGAAAGAGTTCACGACAAATATCAAGCAAGTCTACAATGAACGTCATAAATTCAAAAAGGCAAAAAGGGGTGACTTGATGGAGATGCAATTTCTAATCTCAAAGTTGGAAGAGAATGAATATGTTTATTACGTAAGAGAAAAAAAAGGAAAGTCAAACTGTTCAAGACATTTTTTGGACTCATCCAACATCGGTAAAGTTGTTTAAAAAATTTCCGACTGTTTTGATAATGGATTCCTCGTACAAAACCAACTTGTATAGGATGCCATTGTTTGAAATAGTTGGAGTCACCTCAACCTATTTGACATATTCGGTTGATTTTGTATTTATGATGTCGGAGAAAGAGGATAACTTTACTTGGGCTTTGCAAATGTTACTTAAACTTCTTGAACCAAACAGTGATATGTCTAAGGTGGTAGTGACCGACAGGGGCACGAGTATGATGAATGCCGTAGCAAATGTTCTCCCCGATAGTAGTGCAATACTTTGTTATTTCCATGTTGGCAAAAATGTTAGAGCAAGAATCATCATCGATTGCAAAGTTAAACAAAATGTTGTGATAGTGGATGGGCAAAAGAAGATTGTTGACGAGGCGAAGCATAGTAAGTTAGTTGATAGCATATTTGATGCATGAGAAAAATTGGTTGAATCTCCTACTCAAGAGTTATATGCGGGTAATCTATTGAAATTCCAAGATGTTTGTAAGGATTATTCAAAGTTTCTTCACTATGTTGAAACTACCATTTTGAAGCCTTTTAAGGAAAAATTAATGAGGGCATGAACGGACCTTGTGTTACATCTTGGGTGCAGGACCACGAACAGAGTTGAAGGAGCTCATGGTGTGGTGAAGGAATATTTGTTCACCTCCAAGGGTGACTTGGGTACTTGTTGGGAAAAAATAGATGAGATGTTGGCAAACCAATTTGGGGAGATACAATATCGTTTGGTAGGAGTATTACGGTCTTGGAACATCGATACAAAGATGTCACTTTGTACTCTAGGTTGGGGGGTCACATGTCTAGACAAGCCATGAACTTTATTTTTTTGGAAGAAGAGCATGTTAGGAAAACCATGTGCATTGACAAGAGAACTTGCAGTTGTGTTATAAGAACGTTGTATGGCCTACCTTGTGCATGCTTCATTGCTATAAAAATCCGTCACAACAAGCTCATTCGATTGGATGAGATACACCCGCATTGGCATAAGTTGTATATGGGTGAAGAAGAAAGTAATGAAGATTTGTTTTCGGTTGCGGAGGAGTGGAGTGGTATTCAAGAACGTCTCCAAAGAGTTCCATTCCAAATGAAACTAGAATTCAAAGAGGGTTTGCGGTTGTTAGCGTTTCTGGAGACCACAATGTTGTCACCACCTCCAAGAACAGTACAAACCAAAGGAGCAATGAAAAAAAATCAAACCTACACCAAAAACGACACGTAGGATCCCATCTTCATGGGAGACTATTGATTCTCAACATCCGAAAAGTCAATCTTCACCACGAAAAAAATCTCCACAACCTAACAGAAAAGGTGCTCGCATTGGCATTTCTCCCGTTCCAGTTCCTAAGCCTATCTTGGTTTCAAGAAATTATGATTCATTGAGTCCTATGTATTACATGCCAAAATTCATGAGACCATACATTGAGGGAATTGTGGATGTTATTGGCGATGGACATTGTGGGTTTAGGGCTATAGCCGAATTCGTGGGTTTGACGGAAGAAAGTTATGTTATAGTGCAGAAAACACTTATTAAAGAGTTGAACGAGCATAGGAACAAATACATCGAGATATATGCGAGCGAGCGCCGTTATAACTACATCTTAGATGGATTGCATCCTCCCAAAAATGCTAGTAGTTTTGCACCTCCCGATAAATGATTGACATTGCCGGATATGGGACACATCGTTGCATCTTGTTACAATAGGCCGGTGGTAGAGATGACTACCCTTGATATTGGAGTCTCCGAGACTTTTTTCCCACTTAGAGGTCGACTTCCGGTTAACCCGAAAAGTAACATGATTTGCCTTGGTTTAATCCCAAATCATTTTGTCATTCTTTCCTTGAAAGATGGTTGCCCACTACCTCCATCATCCACGGAGTGGAAGCTACACAAGAGCGAAGAGGCGGCAACATGGGAGGATTAATTCTTGGATCAACTTGATCGTTTCCGAACACTCATGGAGAACTATGAGAGAGATGTTCCACCAAAAAAACCAACAAATCAAGACAATCCTATTTTGTTGAATGACACTCCGGTTAAAGCAACGAAGAATTTGAAGATGTTGTGGAACATTTAGAAGATTTAATTTCATTAGGTGAAATATGACACTTTTTCGTCGGTGTTCATCCGCTTTTTGGTCGATATGCGCCGACGTATTTTTTGGGATATATAATGTAATGACCAATTTTTTTGGATAATATGTAACTAACCTTTAATGAATTTTATATATATATATATATATATATATATATTTGAGTTTTGCATTTATTAGAAATTAATGTACTTTACGTGCAATGTGTTGCATATTGTGGACAATTTGACGAATTTCAAACAATTGTGAAACGTTAACGCATTATCTGTTTTGGGTAATGTTACCGAATAATTGATAAACTATGAAATGTTGATGTTTGTGATTGCTGGATGTTGTTGTTTCGGTTTGATTTCATGCGGAATTGTCGTTTGAAATTATAGGTACAAACAGGCCAAAATGGCTGGAAAAATCATTGCAGACTGCACTGGTTCTGTTTACTGGTGTGAACGGCAGTTAACTGCCGTTGGTGCCAGCGACAGTTAACTGCTGCCAGTTACTTGAGCGGCAGTTAAGTAATTTTAATGTGTCATTGTGAACTTTTGTATGTGAGAAAAACAATTTTCAAATAAAAAATGGTAGTGTTAATGTTAAGAAATCCACAAAAAGAAATATTACCTTAAACTTTGTGCATTCAATTCATTAAAACATTAAAGATTAAATTTAATGCACGCATTCAATACATTATTTTTACATTTGACTTACAATGCACAAGTTAACATTTTACAATAAAAAATAGATGATTGGCCGTCTCGTCCGAACCTAACCGATGAGGAGTTATGAACCGAGAATGATATTTATATTTTTTTATTTTTGAAGGGTTTATGAACATTTAACTGGGTTTATAGCCGATTCAGAAATATCTCTCTCTCTCTCTCAGACACACTCACAACAGAAAAATGCCATTTATGAATTACATCGCACAATGGAGAAGCGTAGCAAAAGAAGCCTTAGATCGTTCAGCAATAATCGCAAAATTCCTCTGTTACCTTCACTTCACCGGCAACTACCTCTGTTCACCAACACATGTAATCTCCAATCTTTCATCTTTCTTCTTCATCTTCGTGTTTTTCGGATACCCTTTTGACTCAATTGCTATAATCCTCTGTTTGCAGGCGTATGGACCTAGTATGCTCCCAACCCTAAATATCGCCGGCGATGTTGTTTTGGTGGAGCATGTTTCTCCGAGGATTGGGAAAGTTGGTCATGGTGATTTGGTTCTTGTGAAGTCACCTTTGAACCCTAATAGGAATTTGACGAAGCGGGTTGTTGCTATGGAAGGGGATACTGTTACTTATTTTGATCCTTTGAATTCTGAGGATTCCAGAATTGCTGTGGTGTGTTTGCTTAATTAATGGTTTGTTCTTTGTTTTCACTTTTTTGTGTGTTTGTTTTATTAGTTCTTTGTGATTTTTTGTTTTGTTTTGTTGAGTACATTGTTGTGAAAATGTGGCTACTTGATTGTTGTCATGTTAGATCAGCTATTATGAACAAGGTTTTTGTTCCGAGTTCCGACCTCAATCTGCTGCACTGAGCACTGCTAGGGACACTCTCTTTTCAACAATCTCCCTAACACTCACTCCTTTCTTAGTTGGAATCCATTGTAGTTCCACTACCAATGAAGCACGGACACGGACACGGGACATGACACGGACACTGACACGCCGACACAGCTAATAATTTAAAAAAATCACATAATTCAGTGTAATTACAAGTGTCGGTGTCGGACACGACACGTGTCCGACACCGGGACACGTCTAATCCGAGGAGTATCCGTTCTTCACAGTGTGGGACCCATTTATAATGTGTAAAACCCACATTCCAATAACAGAGTGAGGGTTGGAGAGAGTGTTGAAAAGAGAATTTTCGTAGCCGTCTCTCTGCCGCACTAATTAGGTATTGTCAGCTTAGGTCTTATGTAAGCAGTAAGTCCTCATGTTTGTCTTTGGTTAGAAAGGGACTTGGTGAGTTGAGAAGAGTGAGTTTTTTTATAAAATTTTCTTAGTAACAATTCTTAAGAAATGCGAGACTTTTGGTGTACCAGAAGCCAATTTGAGGCTAAAGGGCTTATCGGCTCTTTGTATGGCTTAGACCGTGTCATCCTTCGTGCGTGGCTTAGGCTCTCCCAGCGTTAATATTTCGATCTCAACTCTGCTGTGCCTCTTTTTAGAGATATTGTTCATTTTGGGGCCATCACACTTTTGTCTTTAGTTAAAATGTGTTTGAATGGGTTGAGGAGAGTGAATGTTTGTAAACTACCCTTAGTGGTTTGTTCTTTGTTTTCTCGTTTTTTTGTCTGTTATATTAATTGTGATTTATGTCTTGATTTTTTAGTATACACTGCATTGTTGTGCAAAATGTGGCTACTTGATTGTTGTCATGTTAGATAAGTAATTATATGCAAGTTTTAGTTCCAACCTCAACTCCGCTGCACTAACTAATTAAGTATTGTCTGCTTAGGGTCTTATCTAAGCCCTTTAGTCATTAGTTTAAAGGCGTTTAGTGAGTTGAGGATAGTGGGTGGTTATAGGCTATCCTTAGTCTCGATTCCCAAGCGATGTGAGATTTGTTGCTGTACTAGAAAAATAGCCCATTTGCTGTGTATGGCTTAGGCTGTGTCAGCCCTCATGTGTAGCTTAGGCCGTATTAGCCCTTGTGCGTAGCTCAGGCCCTCTTTCTAGTGTCAATGTTTCAATCTCAAGTCTGTTGTGCAACTTTTATGAGATATTGACCTTTTTGGGGCCCGCACACTTTTGTCTTCAGGGTCTGTTTGGGAGTTTAGGAGGGGAGGGGAGGGCTTGGAATAAAAGGAAGAAGGAAGTGGAATGAATAGAGAAATATGGGAGAGGAGGGTTTTGGAGGATTTAGATATAATTCTTCAAACCCAATCTATGTTGTTATAATATTTTTAAAATTTTTAAAATATATTAATTATAAGTTTTCATTTACCATTCTCTACAAACTCACTTAGAAATGTTGGAAAATTTCTTGTTCTTTTCCTCTAGCCCGCTCTCTCCAAAGCCCTCACCTCCCCTTCCCTTCAACCCAAACAGACCCTTAGTTAAAATGCAACCTCGCAGGTTGAGGAGAGTGGGTGTTTTTAAGCTACCCTGAACCACAATTCCCAAGTAATGTGAGACTTTTTGGTGCATCAATACAATCTTTAAATGGAAAATGCTAATTATTACTGAACATTTTGAGCTAAATGGAAAGTGCTTATTACTATGGAACGTTTTGAGCAAGAAATGCACATCCGTTTTGATTGGCTCGTTTTAACACCACTTACCCAGCCTGATTTCCGTAAATGAGGGAAGTTATAGTAGTTTTGGTTTATTTAAGAAAATAACACACACTTGTCCCAAAACAAATGAGAAATACACACACATGAAAAGGATGTTTAACATTGTTCTTATGTTTCTTTTGGTTAGCCTTTCATAAAATATAGCATAACTCTTTTTAACCATTGGTCGTTGTAAGGGTTCCAGTCGCGATTCTTGATATTACAGAGAATAACAATTAAACATGGATGATGCAGCTGTAACCACAGTCGCGGCAAAATCAAATTTCAAAAACGATGATGTTGCGATCTATATTGTTGCTGTGGACCTTTATTTTAAACACTTATTGTGGGTATTGGAACTTTTTCCAACATTTTTTTTTCTTCTTTAATATTTGTAGTATGCAAATATGTTATTCTGGAAAGTACCTCTTGCTTGTTTTATTGTTAGGATATAGGATAAAGGGGAACTAGTTACTTGATTATTAGAAAGTACTTATTAGAAAGTATCGTGTATAAATAGGAGAACACATGGACAGGCAAGGATTATTATTGAGTATTTTAAATTCTTAGTGAATAGAGTCGTGACTCTATTGTAGAAGGGGAAACTCTTGGGGGAGAGATTTCTCCTATTCTCCCTCTCTCCTTTCTAATCTTTCAATAAAATAGGTCTTCCCTCTGAATTCAATTACTTAGTTCCTAACATTTATCATGTTGGATTATAGTGAGTGGAACTGGAAGAAGGTTTAAGAATTGTTTGGTCATATGAGATTGAAGTCATTGATTAATGCGTTCAATAAAAAGATTATTACTTGTGTGTTATATACCAATTCAACCGAGTTGTATGTGTTGGTGATATTTTCAATGAACGGATATGCAGAATTAAGAAAATGATTTGATGCAATTTTCTACGTCTTTCATATATATCATATATGGAATAAAAAATAGTTTCATTACCAGGTTTCTTCAAATTAGGTAATTCATAAGGCGCTACATAGGAGCTATGCAGTTTATTTTCAACAAGGCTTGATAAAATGCATTTATCTGATTTTTGCTCACTTTGTCGTCATCATTCTTTTACTGTAACTGCTGTGGTAAAAGATCAGTTATTTGCTTATGATGTCTGGTTATATTACTTGAAATTTCTCTATATTTTTGGCTGAGATAATTGATATTTTGTTTTCAGATTGTAATACTTATTTACTTAAGTTTTACTGATATCCTTTGATCCAATTTGCATTATTGCGTCTTAACACTTCAATTAATTATTAAATTTTAAGATAAAAGATAATCAGCTATCTTGTCTGTGTCCCATTTGCTTGGAATATATGGTTTGCAGGTTGCATTGATTTTTCTTGTTTTATTAATATTAATATTATTATTTAATTTATGTTGATAGGTTTGATTTATTGCTTTATTTATCAATCTTTTTTTACTTAGGTGCCAAAGGGGCATGTTTGGATTCAAGGAGATAACGTCTATGCTTCCCGTGATTCACGTCATTTTGGTCCTGTTCCATATGGTCTTATAAGAGGAAAAGTGTTTTTCCGGGTAACTGCCGTGCCCAATATATATTTTATTTTTTATAGTTTGTTTTTGGTTCATTGGGTTTCTTCCCTATTATTTTGATAGAGGTTAGTGCAATTTATTTCTTACATACTTTCATGTGGTTGAATATTAGTTTTCCTGAATAGTTTAGACCGAGCTAAGGTTATAATGATACTGTTCTGTTAGTACATGACTGCTTCTATTTTTCTTTTTGGACTTGTACGTATACTTGCAATGATCTACTGATTCTATATTTGTAGATTTTTGTTACTGATATCTACATATTTGTTACACACAGTGTTGATATTTCAAATACTTTTTTCTACCAGGTTTGGCCACCCAGTAGCTTTGGACGGTTAGATAATTGAAGATATTTTAAAGAAGGTATGGTACTTTCTATTATATGCAATGTCTGTTTTTCTCCTGCTAGGGTGTTCCTTTATACCTTAAGTTATAGAGAATGGGATAAGTAACAAAAAAGTGACGAATAATCAATTAGGTCTGTGGACAGCGTTGCTTTCAATGTCCCCTTTGTCTGTAATTTACAAAGCATGAAATTTTAATATTGAGTCATGGTTGTTTGTAACTCCGGATGAAACAGCACCTTGGTTTTGCTAGACCTTGTTGTATAGTGTGATAATCTAGCCACATTTTGAATTGTAATATTTCTTCCCTGGCATAGATACTGTGTCTCTTATAATTCAGGTTTAGAGACTCAGCTACTTGAAAAAATTTAAGGGCTTGTTGGGTTTAATATTTTATATTTTCATCTTTAATTTGAAAAATTCAGCTTCTTAATACTTCATTTCTTGTTTTCAAAGTTTTTTTTTTATAACAAAAAGAAATAGTTTTTAGTGTTTGTTATAAATTTTAAAAAGTGAAACAAAACAAAAATAATGTTATATTTATTTAATTATTAAAAGTAAAAATGAAAATGGAAATGTCTCAAACCAAACTAGTCCTTAGGCTATGGATACATGAATAAAATTTCAACATCCTACAATGTTATATTGGAAATAATTTATCGTCCGGGTACCAATAATTATTAGTGAAAGCATGAGTGCACTTATGCAATGATTCCCTTACATAAATTGGATTTTAAGAATTTCTCAAGATTTTATCTATGTTATTATGGCTTGATATTCAACACTTTAACATCTTTTTCGTTTGCCAATTAATTGAACAGTGCTTATGGTCAGCCATCCCTTAAAATGCTACTTGGATGGAGCTTCAGTGTTTTCCATGAATGTGGCTGTTTTCAAGGGTAACACCTGAAGGACCATGCTCCTTTTCGCTGCTACGAAAGATACATGCTTTGGGGTTTGTTTGAGCACTGTGTTGTGTGCTACTCTATAAACTTTGAAAAAGAGCAGAGTGCACATTTATATGCAGAACAATTGGTTGGAAACCAATCAAACCATGCATTTTACCCATTATTTTTTATTTTTTTTCTTCAAATTTATATGCAGGGTAGACTTTCTTTGTTATCGATTGTCACATTGTGAATTTATACCTTGAAAATTGTAGACATATAGATTCAAAGAAGTATTTCATCCATCTTGCCTCATTTGTCAGGTTGATTGTTTTGTTTTTATGTCTGAAATTATTGATTCGTTTCGTGAAAATATACACTCAGGCAACTTGAGTCAGGCTATGAGGGTTGTCAAGGACTAAGTCATGAAGTAAATATTTAAGAATGATTGTATGCATGTGACAGGCTTTCTTGTTAAAAAACACTGCAAACAACGTGCTTATGTTGTGCTGAAATTATTTGTATTTTTATTTTACACCCTTCCTCACCTCCGTCCCATTCTCAAAAGCGTATTGTTATAGAGGATTGGCTTTTGAGAAAAGGATCCGGGGGGGGGGGGGGGGGGAGGGGGGAATT
>Ga0228711_1004557_pt1 | contig 21279 bp, 11 predicted proteins | sample MedpolnodulmetaG_2_FD_177996 | JGI IMG/M metagenome (GOLD analysis project Ga0228711, IMG submission 177996) | Root nodule microbial communities from Medicago polymorpha collected in Santa Monica, California, United States - brown nodules | ecosystem: Host-associated > Plants > Roots > Nodule... | reverse complement strand
TTTTTTTTTTTGTGAGGAAATATTAATTATTTATTTGTTCATCTCATGAAAGGTAAATATATTAATTCAAAGATAAAAAAATTCTAAGAATGGATCGTGGTTTTTAATTTTTACCACACACTTCAAATACGAATATATTATTGGGTGCTGTCAATGCATCATATGTTTATTTTTTATTTTTTTTGGTACAAATCATATGTTTATTTTTATTCCTTAAACTAACTAATTTTAACGATTTGGCCTTTTTTTTTAGTAAGGGAAAGGGAAAACAATCTGCCTCTTATACTTCTAGAAAACTTACATTACATACCTTGACTTTTCCTAAAAAAAAAACAAGAATAATTGAATTTGAACATATTTTCTCTTAATATAATCATAATGAAAATTTTATCAAAGGATTACCGTCAACGTCTATCGCAATATTTTTTTTTACAATACATACCTGGTGACAATAATTTATTTACGGGGTCTTTTGATTTCTTGATCTACATAACACATGGTCTTCCATGTTTTACTATCTTTTCTTCTATTTTCCAAGCAATCTTAAAGAATTCCAGCCCACCCTATTTTCTTTTTTCTAGAAATAAACGTCATATTCTCTTTAAGCTTTATCTTTTTCTTCGTCCATTTAAAAATTGATTAAATTTTTTTTTTTTTTTTTTTTTATCTAAAATCATCCATATGCATTTTTTTTTTGATCGAAAAAGTTGTTTCCAATGTATTGAGTTTCTTCTTTCATCCTTCTTTTCGTTATTTCGCGTTTAAATCTGGTGTTATTTTGTTCTTTTTCTTGGTACCACGTTGTTTGATTTTCCATTTTGGTACAATATTTGTTTGGTTTAGATTTATAGATAAACTTCAATCAATTACACATTCAATCAATCACAAAATTGTCAATGTTGCAAATTCAAGATCATGAATATTCAATCACTTTGAATTTGCCACATTATTGTAAACATGTTGTCGCTAGATGCCGTTAACTGGAATGTTGTGAACTTGTTTACAAAATTCATTTTTTACATTTTAACGATGTCATTTGTATTTACATTTTATGTACTCTGCCCGTTTGAACCAACATCATTTTTTTAGTAAATAAATACCCTCTTGATACATAACATTTTGCGCATAAATCCTATCCGAGCTCAATGGAATAGTGTCATAATACCCCATTCAAACCACAACAAAAAATAGTAAGATTTTCTTTGTCAAAGTCAATTTTGTAAGATACCGAATAATTTATAACATATAACTTCATAGGTTTAAAATAAAATAGTTTGCATCTCCGCGAACATGACTGGGTTTGATTCACTTTCAAAACAAACAAAAAAAACCGTTTTTGTAACAATTTTCTCTCACCACCAACCTATAGCGGTATTTATTACGATTGCTTTTTTAAGTAATGTTTTTTTGTTATAATATTAATTGAAAAAAATATATAAATTAAAAAAATTCATTTTGTGTCATTTAATATTTATCAAATACATTTAATATTTATCAAATAGTATAACCGTTAATTTTATTAAACACCGTAAATTTGTTATCAAATAACTTATTAAATACGTACTATTTTATCCAAGATAGACTAAGTTTCAATAAAGTTGAGATGCTAACCTAAAAAAAACAGTTGAGATGCCAACCTCATGATACTGCTAAAAAAAACCTCATAATAATAAAAGTATGCTAAAGACAGTTAGACAGTAGAAATTTATATGGTTATATAGTAGAAATTCAGTATAATAATAATCAGCATATATAATATTAAATGGCTGTCATAAAAATATATAGTATTAAACATAAAAGTGTGTACAAAAAAGAAGAAGTGAGATTTGCGTGATTCACGTGCCTCAGTCTTTGCTCTCTACAATAATTGATTGATGTCCATCGATGATACTTGTGGTTTGTTTGTTTGTTTGTTGGTGGTACTCGATTGTTCCAAGTTCTCATTCATCCGACTATTATTTACCAAAAACACAATTCCAGACAACTTTAGCATATTAAATCATAATTATCTACGCAAAATCTTATTCCGCTATTTCAATCTTTTTCTTAAATAAAACGTGCTCAAGGTAAATTTCAATTAGAAATGGTGGTTAAAGATATTCATGGAAAGAATTGAGTTACGTTTGTCTCTAAGTTATGGTTGGACCAACCTTTTGAAGCCAAATCCAACCGACAAACAAAAAAGATTAATATATAGAATTCATTAAAATTGAACTCACGAAATAAAATTATAAAATAATCATATAACAATGTTTGTGCCCTGGGGAATGGATTCCCATACCTGTACACCTTATCGAGTTCAGAACATCTACAATAGTAAATTAAATTCTTGAATCAGGAGAACCGTAAGTTCATTTAAGTTGGGACACTAGATGTGACATAGCATAGGTTGGTCGATTAAAACTCACTTAAGAACCCAAAATATGTAATTCGGTTGGAGATGCTTTAATAGACTATATTATAACAACACGAATAATATAAAATTTTCAAAAATAAATAATAAAGTGAAAATTAGGTGAAATGTGAAAACACAATAAATATTGCAAATATTTTCTCAAATTGACGAGGCTTGAGATTGCAGACTAATGGTTTGTATGGAAGATGATCTTGAAGAGAAAAACAAGTTTATGATATAATTTTTTTAAAGCCCCTAGAAGAGAGAAAGGAATTGGGTTTTTTTTAAAGCCCTCTTCCAATGCTTATATAAAGGTTTACCTACCCTGCCAAACAAAGACTTTGTGACAGCATCATCATATATAAAGAAGTTAATAATGATACAACAATATCTGCGAAACAATGTAGCACACAAGAATGGAAACACAGAAAGATGAGTTCAGTGAAACCATGCTAGACATTTGACGCGTTAACTATTAAGACCAACAGAAGAAAGCATGTTGCTACATTGCTTAGCCGCTTGAACTGAATAAAACAACAGGAATCAGTGCATGCTTCAGTCCATATGTATCTATTTCATTGCTTATAAGAACTAAAAGATGCACATCATGAAGTCATATTTGATGATACATTCAGCTCAGTTAAAAAAGAATTGATAAATCGTGCAACAGCCACTTCTAAGTTATCTAAAACTGAGAACAGTGTTTACAACTACAATGGACTACACTATATAATTTTGTATTATTGGTACTATATGCCTAACTGAAAAACAGCCACCTTTGATCATGTCTACAGGTTTTTCTTGAGACTGGATGTGGAAAATGATGATCTCGGTTTTTGATTTGATTTTCTTGTTTTGTTGCTATCTAGATCAGAGTTTCTAATAATGAAAAGGAAAGTCTCAACAAGCATGGCCCCCACCAACCCAAGAATTCCTCCAGCTGCATTCTGAAAACATAGATAAGGAAAAAAAAAAGGATACAAAGAGATATGAGAATTCATCTAAACTATTTGACACGATAAATAGATGACAATAACATAAAGAGGGGATGCTTAGCATTCTACATGGTTTATGATAGTTTGGACTAATTGGTGGCCTTGTAGTCAAAAAGTGTTCAATAGACAGTTGCCTTGGATGTGGAAAAGATTGTTAAAGTGGCAAAACTGAAAGCTTAGAGTTGGCTCACTGCAGGATCATCTGGTTTTAGATATGTTGTTTCATCTTGGTTGACAAATCATGCTGCTTGTTTCGGTTTTTCTGAAAATTTCGGCATATAGTTTAACAAGTTAGATATTTTTTTGTTTTTCGGTTTCCCTAGGTAGTTTGTCGGAGTCCCTCTCAAGTTGGTTTGTAATTCTGTGACCTAATTTGGTATCTCTTATGCTAACTTTAGCTTTTGTCAAGAAATTATTTTAGCTTATAAAAAAGGTAATGTAAAACAGATTTTAGACAATACCATGGCAGGACTGTGATCAAACAAAGCTCTAAATGCTGCATATCCAACAAGATAGCCAGTAAACATTGTCACCAAAACATGCAAACCTGAAAAAAATTACAAAAGAAATCAAATAAAGATACTTCAGAGATATGCAGGCTTAAACAGCATCTATAATAGATTAGAGAAACTACATCTGGCAAGTGACGCACACACCTAGAAAATAGAGGGGAAAAAACTACAAATTTTGTCAAATGAAATCAGTTTTCTTATAATAGAGAGAATATTAAAGGGACTATGTTTTCAGTAATATCAATACTTGCAATCAATGAGGAAAGTCTACCAACACAAGAAATTGCCCAACTTCTTCACTGACAACAGCAAGTAATTAAAATCGATAACTATTATCAATTACAGTAAAACATAGTACATTATCCGGTGAAAGGTTTAAATATCAAAAGTGAACTAAAGGAAACAAAATTGTAGCTGTGATTTGAAATGATATTCAAGTGCTTGAACATCCTGTTGTTATATATAGCAAGTACTGTAAGTCGGTTATTGCACAAAGATAACTAACATAATCCACTAGTACCACCAACACACTACTAACATAAAGTAAAATGTTTACACAGAAAAATCTCATTACCAGTGCCATATGCCCAACACAATGTCCCCTTTTCAAACCTAAATGCATGCTTTTTTCTTTTCTATTTCATTACATATATTATGTTTCCATGTTACTAAGTTCAATCAAGAACATGTAACCAAAATAAAAAAAGTTCAATCAAGAACTTCATACAAAAAACAAAATAAACTCTGTTACGGTGGAAGCGCGTAAAATACCCAATAAAACTACAATTGAGAAGATACAGATTACAATTTTGCGAGTCCGGATTTGCTCAATTTATCTACCCTCCATTTCCTGTCCATTTCTGAAAGAGATAGACACAAGTGATAAATTAGTGGGATCCATTTTAATAACTGGACCCCACTAATCTTCCACTTGTGTCTATCGCTCTCATAAATGGAGGATAGATAAATGGTCAAATCCGGACTCCAACTTTGCAGCCATACTAATAACTTCTATAAACAAAACCTCAGGACAAACTGCATCACAATGTATTGCATACTTGTCTCAGCAACACAATAAGGTACTTCAAAATGTTAACATTGAGCAAAACAAGCTACTCTATATCCAACAATACAACAACAACCAAGCCTTATCCCACAAAGCAGGGTTGGTTACATGAATCAAACGACACCATAGTGTTCTATCCAACAATGTTCAATCTAAATTAGCAAATTAATAAACCAAAGCTCGAGATACTCAAATGATTATTTTTTTTAAAATGAAAAGACAAGCTACCGATGAAAAAAAAATATTTTCCAATAACTAAATAAATGAACAATGTACAAGCTACGCAAAAAACTTAATAGATATGCTAAAAATTCATAGTAGATAAAATAAACACGAATAATACCAAATCCTAATTGATCCTTGTAAGAAGAGAATGGTTCTGTAACATCTTCCTTTGGTGCAATATCCTTCACAAGCTCCTGATATGCTTTCCTCTCCGCTATATCTTCCAACTGTTTTAACCTTGCCTTCAATTCTTCACTCTTCACACCAAAAGAGTCGACATGTAAGTTACTTGCATTGCTCCAAAACACACAAAAATCTCAAGCAGAACTTCATAAACAATTATAACAGTAATATACTGTCCATTTGTATTGATTTATTCGAGCTTAATTACTGCAATAAACACTTGTAAGACTACTTGGCCGAGCTTATTAAAACAGTTTATTAAATGTCCATAAGCTATTTTCAGCTTATTTCCATAAGCTTTAAAGAATAGCTTATGAAAATACCTCAAAGCTTATAGGAAACAGTTTGAATTTATTTTATCTTTTGTTATAGAAATAGGTTATACATAAGCACTCATATATAATCATTTATGCTAAAAGTGCTTAATTAAGTTGTTTATCCAAACAAGGCCATAATCAATCGTATATTTTCCACATCGAATCAATCTAATTATATAACAAGAACAAATTTTGAAACTAGAAAAATAAAATAAAAATCTGAAAATTCATTTAGATGTGTGAGAATAATGAAAAACAGAGGAATGAAAGTAGCGTTGGACCTTTTCTCTGGGTTTAGGGCTGGAGAAGATGAAGCTGGTACCCGATAAGAGTTGGGTCAATTCGGGTCTAGTGGATGGATCAGAGGCGATCCAGATAGCACGGAGTGGCCCATACGGTACGTCGGATTGGGGGAGCAGATCGGAGCACTTTTGTCGGAGTTCGACGGAGAGAGTGGTGTCGGTGGAGGCTTCGGAGAGGAAAGCCCGAATGGAATGGGTGCCGGATATTACTAATCCGACCCGATTCGATATGTTTTCAGTAGCCATTTTTTGTTTCTCTGTAAGTGATGATGGCACGGATCATTCATGCGTGAGGAGCATGGAAAATACTCTCTTTTTTCTAACAATTTTCAAAATCAAATTTGTTATTTTTTTTCCGCTTAAAGTTTAATCCTTCACTTTTACTTAATTTTGACTTTGGTCCTTGCGCTTTTTTATTTGGCATTGGTCCCTGCACTTTGTTGGTTTTAGTCATTCCGTTAATTATTTGTTAAAAAAAATCAAAACTAACGATGTGCCACGTGGACCAATCATGACAAGCCACATGGCACACTAAAAGACAGAATTTTATAATTGAAATAAATAAATTTAAATAATTTTTTTATTTATTATTTTATTAGATATTTAAAATAAAAATAAAAAACAAGATGAGAAAACAAAGAAAGAAGAAAACACGGGAAAATAGAGATGAGTTCTTTAAAGGGTTTAAGTTTTTTTTTTTTTTGTTGTTGAAGGGTTTAAGTCTTTCTTGTTGTTGGAAATTTAATCATCTTCCTGAGTTTGATGAAAATATGGAAAATCTATCAAAACTTTTCTTAAAGGAGACTGCTATAAAAAAACTACCATCTTCACTTGGATTTCTCGTATCCCTTCTTAGCCTGGATTTAGAAAATTGCAAGAACATTGTTTGTCTTCCAGATACAATAAGTGAATTGAAGTTCCTCTTAATTCTGAATGTTTCTTGCTACTCAAAGCTCCATAGTTTTCCAAAATGTTTAAAGGAAATGAAGTCTTTGGAGGAACTTATTGCAAATGACACTGCTATTGAAGAAACGTGTTTTCTTCTTTCTTTCCTTTCTCATCTTCTTTTTGTTTTTTATTTTAAAAATCTAATTAAAAATTAATTATTTAAATTAATTTATTTTAATTATAAAAATTTGTCTTTTAGTGTGCCTCGTGGTGTGCCATGATTGGTCCACGCGGCACACCGTTAGCTTTGGTTTTTTTTTTTTAACAAATACTTAACAGAAGGACTAACACCAAAAGTTTTACAAAGTGCATCGACCAATGTCAAATAAAAAAAAACGCTGGGACCAAAGGCAAAATTGGGTGAAAGTGCATCGACTAAACACATATTTAAGCTTTTTTTTGAGGTAAAATCAAATTTATTATTATTTTGTAATAAAGTTCAAATGAAAATAAAAAATATTTCAATTTTGTAATGGACGTGGCACTAAATAAAAGATTTGATACGTTATAAAATTTTGTAAACAAAAAATAAATCTATCACAAACTATTATCATTTGTATGAATTATAAAGTTGATGTGATGAATCCCCGTCAGCTTAGCTCAGTTGACAGGGATATTGCATATTATATGCAGGGGCTGAGGTTCGAACCCCGGACATCCCACTTCTCCACAATTAAATTGTGTGAGCTCTAGCCACTAGGCTACTTGACAACAAAAAAAAAGTTGATGCTATGAAGTATTAAAAAATAATGATGTGATGGAGTCAAATATTTTTAATTATCAAACTATTATGATTAATTAATAGTGAATATGTTTTCAACCTTGACGTAGCTTTTGTTATTTTGAGGACTCCTTTAGTTTACCAGATTCTTAAAGATAAATTGATGTGGAAAGCATAAACGAATGGTGAGTACTCTGTTAAAAATGTTTACCAACTTTGTATGAAATAATTGGTGGATATTTTCCGTCTTGGAAGGCCAAGTTTATGATAAGGTATTTGGCAGTTAAAGGTTACCCCGAAAATCAAAATTTAGTTTGACGTGTGTGTCGAGGTTGTCTGCCTACATCAGTATGGCTTCAAGACCAGGGTGCTTAATGCCCCCACTAACTTTGTTAGCTACGATCCTAATAATTAAGATATGGCTCATGTGATTTTTACATGTCCCTTTTCTATTCGAGTTTGGCGCATGGTTGACTTATGGGATGAACTTCATAAGGCTATCACCGACACTACTATGACATCAAAAGCCATTTTTCAGCTATTACAAAACCTCACACCGAAATTTACCCACCAAATTAGAGGCGGATCTTCTTGGGAGCCCATGGTAGCCATGGCTCCCCCAAGATTTAGTATTAATACAATATTAGGCATGATTATAAGGTGATTGGCAAGTGTCGCAGTGGTACCTAGAGACTTTTTGATCCAAAAGGTTTTGAGTTCGAACACCATCAGTTCCCTTTTTCTGCATATTTGATCCAAAAATCCTGGCAGGAGTTGAACCATGGCACACAAGATAGTATTTTAGCCTTGCAAACCACTACACCAAATAAAATGTATATCTATTTTGTGAAATAAAGTGTGTGTGTGTGTGTGTGTGTGTGTGTGTGTGTGTGTGTGTGTATTGTGAAATAGTTGGCTCCCCCAAGATTATTAGTCAAGATCCGCTACTGCACCAAATGGTTAGTCTTCTTTGGAGCTTATGGAAACATCGTAATCTCAAAGTATGGAAAGATGTTACAAAGGTTTGCGCACTAGTAGTCGACATAGCTTATCAATTGATGGAGGGTTGAACTCTAGCTAACGCCGCCATGAACGTTGTTCACCTGAACTGACCACCTACTGGTGTGCCTTAGAATTCACAGCATGATAACGATTAAGGGGCAACCTTCCACATATGGATCAATGAATCAGCAGGCTTGCGTCATGACATCTGTTTCAGCTCAGGCTCATTGGCAATGTCCTCAATGTGGGTGTCTCAAATGCAACATATATGCATCCTTTTCAGGCCAACTAAACAGAACATGTGTTGACGTGTGCCTACGCAATGAGGCAAGGACATTTGTGTTGGCAAGGTCCTAACCATCTCTCATACCTTCTAAAGCCTTTCTAACTCTTCAACCGTCACCAATGACAGCTGGAGCTATTTTTGTGGTGGTGATTGTGGATGCCATGGCAGAAGAGACTCTGAAACTGAAATTCAGAATCGCTGCTATGGTGAAAAGCTACACATAGAGAAAGACATCACCAATGGAGTTTGATCATGTTATAATAGCTTCAAAGAATATTTTTGCCTCTCAATTTACAAACTCTCTGGTTGAGTTTAATAGGCGATAAACAAACTCACTGACAGCTAGTTCCTTCACTTATACCGATGCACCTTCTTGTATTGAAACTATTGTTATTATTGTTGTCGTTGTTATTAATGAAATGTTATAAGCATCTTTCCTTTAAAAGAAAAAGAGAGTGAAAAATGTATTTTCACACCTATGTGACATTGTTAAAAAGCTATAACTATAAGCAAAATAGCGAGAAGATGCTATCATCAATAATGTTTCCTTTAACGGATGAGCAGTAACCTGTAACCCTTTTGCTAGCAAATTAGCACACTGATTTGCCAAACTAATGATGTGAGAGACTGAAGTTTTTTAAGCAGGGAGCTTAAGCAGAACCATAATCTCTTAGAAGTGAGATTTAAGATAAGGATTACAGGATGATCTCAACTTCACGTTGTTAACCGCAATTCTAAATTCCAACTCATACACAACTAAAGGGCTTTCTTTGATTTGAGCCAAATGAATAAGCATTTTTAGGGTTAAATTTACAAACAACAAAAGTTGAATGCTTTGTTCTTCTACTTTGCTTTTAAAAATAAACTAACTCGAGGTCAAAAATCATGAGATGCATGTGCGTTTCTTGCAGCATCACACTAGTGTGTTTGATTTTCAATTGGAACCGCCCAGATCCCATTCAACAAGTAATCCTAAAAACCTCCTTTCTTTTCGTTTTCAAATTGCATTCAAGTTTTGCACCAATTTTGCCTTCATCTTCAATTTGAAATAGAAGTAATGGGGTTGCCTGTGCGATATCACTTGGCAAAATGAAGCTCATTCAAACTAATATTGCTTTTGAAATTACACAAAGCTTAAAAAAGGTTAAAATAAATGATTTGTTGGTATATTTTCTAAAAGCTTTAGAAACTATTACTGCCTGTGTTAATTTATTATTATTACATGCATAAAAAGCTTTGGACTTCATAAAGTTTGATGAGTACTTTTCTCTTAATAACCCCAAAACACCAAACACACTACAGAACGCAAAATTACCGAGTACATGTTTTGGACAGTCATTGAGAAGCTCCCAAGCCAAGTTTACAGCAAAATGGCGTGTCTCATTGCTTGTGTGCAAACTGAGGATGTTATACAATTCATGAAAAGGAAAAAGGACAGACAATAGAAGATGTTCTACTACCCCGTTTTCAATGTAGATAAATGGTATGGCATTAATAAAGCAAAAGAATCTCACAATCATGTAATTGCAATATTGCATGCAAGTTCCCTAACAAACCAAGACATGCCACTATGCCAGATATAAACAAGGTATTAGAAAGATGCATTTCCTTCCTTCTAGAAGTTGTTCGGAACCACCTCTTCTTCATATTGGAGCCGAGTTGTTACTATTATTACTCTTGTTCTCGGATAAACTTTGCTTCCTCTCTGCCTGAAGTGACCGGCATAGCGATTCAAGTTTTTCTTTTTGATTTTTCGTTTTCTCTAGCTGCTTCTTCAAGCGCTCGCGCTGTTCAGACAATGAAAAGCAAAAATTCATTGTTGATTCATTTTTAGAAGTATGAAACCGAAATGAGACCGAATATAGATGAAAAGCAAAAATTACCATATTTTGATAGACGGAGAAAAAACATATTTAAGTCTATATTATAGTGACTAACATATTGCTTTACGGTCCAATTTATCTCCCTATTTATAGTAAATGGTCAAGAACAAAACAGGAAACGCAAGCAATGTACCTCGTCAACTAACTCTATAAGTGTAATATCAGACTTTTCTGATTTACTCTTCAAAAATTGATTCTCCTTCTTGAGTTCCTTCATTGATTTCGCCATCTGATTTTAACCATAATGATGGAAAAGGCAGACGATTTAGAATTATGCTCATCCAAGTAAGATATGATTCAAGCAAATATGATTTGAAAAAATGAAATATTTAAGAGAAATCAAGTTTACCTTCTCAATCTCTTGTTTAAATGTTTCAAATACATCATTGCTCTTTGTCAATGCTTCCTGAAATTCAATGCATGTTTGAAACATACAATCTTAGTAAATGTATAGACGTCTAAAGTAAATTTACATCCCACACTATGTTTCAAATCAGAACCAGAAGTGCTAGGATCAGCCAAACACCATTCTAAAATAGGGATAAGGCTCCACTGAAGTGAACAATTCACTTTAAAGAGTAAAGTGAGTAATATCGACCGTTATTAAACAAATCAATGGTTAATATTATATGCACACATAACAAATCATGGATGATATGCATATGAATTCATAATGTTGCACATTACAAAATACAAGCAACACTTTTATGCAAATAATATAGCACATAATATAGTAAAGTAGTCAAATTGTGATAGAAATGAAAAAGAGGACAAAAAAACCACCTGGAATTGTTGGAATTTCTCTCCATCAGTTGTTAGCTGCAAACGCAAATTCTTCTCAGTTGCCAATAACTGAGATACTTGTTCTGCATATAATTTCATTTGTGACTGTTCCTGAGCAGATCTTTCCTCATGTTGCTTAATTTTTAATTCTGCAATCTGTAACTCCAATGACTTTTGCTTCAACTGTTGATTGATACAAAAAATAGTTAAGTAAACTAGTCTCAAAAGTTAATAAATATGACTACCAAATGTCAATCACAAGAAAACAGAATAAACACCACCTTCTGGGCATATTGCTGCTCAGATAGTTCATATTGCTCAGCAAGCTGCTTTAGATTGTTTCTTAACCTGCATTGAAATCAAGTCGAATTATTGTAGGCTTGACAAGAAACAATCATCGGATCCATAAATAAACGAACACTTTTCCTTTTTTCCTTTTAAAAAGAGTCATTGTATGGTGCAGGAAAACACAAAAAAACCGAACAGAGCCCAGCTTTTGAGCTGTGGGAGGGGTGAAACAAATGCAGGCAAAAACAATATTATACCAAGTATTATCGGATGGTAAAATACAATAATAGAGAAAAATTTAACACAAAAAATTATGTCTTCATAAAAAACTTTTCAGGGTCTTACATGTCGTTCTCCTTTAGCTGAGAAAGGCAATCATCCTTTCGTTCTTCGAGCCTGATGCTCACATCCTGTAGCAAAGAGAAGTTAGCAATGGCAATTGCTTTTTGGTGCATTTTAATAAGATAATTGAAAAACGATTCCATATCCACGGGCCAGCTAGAAAAGATATTACTATTCTTTACAAATCGGGTAAAAACCATCAATTTTCCAACCTTAATGAAGACATTAAGACTCGGCAGTAAGTACTCAAGGTATCTGTTAAGAACCAAGACATTGAATTGAAAAGAAAGAACAACCTCATTGAAAGAAAGAGAAAGAAAAGAGAAGAGAGAGAGAGAGATCCACCAAGGGTTTCCTCTTCTGCAAAAGAGTCACTGCTGTATAACTCTGTTCATTAAATATTTATAATACTTGATGAAATCCCTCTATCCTACTATCCTCTTATCTATACAAATATTCCTATACTAACTAACTACTCTAATTCCCGTTTATTCTATATCCTAACAGTAGTAGTATCACTTGCTTTTTTGATAACTTCACTGTAGATTTAGAATTCCATTCCTACCAGTTTCCATCAACTAGGCGCCATTTAGATATTCTTTGTATATAGGGAAAAAGACATGCAAGAGAAGATATTGAATGCTACTGTTCAACCCAGCTACATATATTTCAGGGATATTGACCTAAAGAATTCGCCAGAGCATTGAATAGATGCTAATTCCATAGCAAGTCGAAAAACAAGAAAGCATCCTATAAAAGAAAAGAATTCATCCCAACAATATATACAACAACAACCAAGCCTTATCCCACTAAGTGGGTAAACATTCACCCCAACAGTATACACAAAATAAAAATTAATGTTTGATCTTTCGCGGGAGGTGGTAGTTCCTCTATCCTTGAACATATTGGAATTAATTGAATCTTTCCAGATTTAAAAAATTTCTGAAAAATGGGTGTGCAAAATAGGTAGAGTAGAAATGTCCATCCAGGAATGCCCACCCTATCTTTGATTTAGATTGATTGCCGACTCAAAACTAAGTAGCAACGGTATCTTTGGATGACAAGCAAGACCAAAGAAACATTAATTTCAAGGCAACCCATCTCCTATTCTATGCTCAAAGATTAAGGACCTGTTTGATATCCTTTTCAAAATCTGTTTTTAACTTTTTAAAAATTACAAAAGAGTAAAACTTATTTGATAAATCTTTTATGTAAATAGATGTTTTCAGAACAGTTCCGCTTTTTCAGTTTTTAAAACAGAAAAGCGGAAACACCTTTTAGGTGTTTTCCTGTTTTTTATTCCAGTTTTCACTCTAAAAAAACACGGGAATCATTTTCATTAATGGCAGTTTTGTAAATAGCCTAACTGAATAATCTCTACAAAATCGTTGGCAGTTTCGATCATCAAGCGGATTTTGTTTTAATTTTTTTCTTAAAAACAGTTTTTAAATATTGGTTTATAAAACAGTTTTTTAAAAAATAATAATAAAATAGTCAATCAAACAGGCTCTAAACTGTTGTACTGAATAGTTTTTTGCCATAAATTATTGATTGTATTATCTGTGCCATAAATTAAAACATGGAAGCATACCAAACGTACACTTTGTTCAAAATATCATATGTATTGTAAACTAGAGATAATGATCAAACCTTGATTGCATCTTGGAACTTAGCTGACAAGTCCATCCTCAAGTTTTGCCCCTCAGTTGATACACGTTTGCATTCTTCCTGAAAATAATGGAACATGAATCCTAGTTTTTTCATTAACAGAGTCAAAATGCTGCTCTTGAAGTAAAATAAATAAGAATCTGATCACACTACCAGGTAGAAGTCACATTCATGTAATAAGAAAAGGAACTCATTAGGATAAAGAGGAGATACAACATGGAATATAAAAACTTGAATGAAACAAGACTGCTCAATCGTTCAACATATCAGTAGCAACAACTGCCATGTAACAACCACGACCAGAACATCAAAGATCCAGAAGGGAAAAAAAACACTAGTGAGATTAGGAAAGAAAAAGAGACATTCTTCAAGATGGAAGCACTCTGATAACTGGCTAAACAAAATTACATACACTACACACAATGACATGAAATTTGAGCCTCGATACCAAAACTTTCATAACAAATCAACAAGAATTTCTCAAAGAGGGAGGGACAGACAACACCAAATTATTTCCAAGAATCCCGAAAAGATTTTCCAGAGTAGTTGCCCTGAATGCAAATGTGAGGCCTAGATATTGCTAAAAGTTTATTTGTTAATCCTGTTGAAGTACATCTATTCAGATTCAGACAAAATAATTACCAGCGGGCATTGGACTTCCAAATAGGTTTCTCAAGAAGGAACCTTTTGAATGATCAGGAAAGTGAATTAGAAACTAAAAAGTTGTGCAAATATGATGCCAGGAAGATTTCACATGTACTCCCTCCATTCCAAACTTTTGGTAGTTTTAACATTTCATTTTTATTTCAAAACGATGGATGTTTTAGAAAATCAAGATATAATTAACCTTTGTTTCCCAACTATACCCCGAGATATAATTAAGATGGTTTATATTTATGAAATTGCTTACCGTGGAGTATTTTTGCTCTTTTCAAAGAAAAAAGAGAATTTAAATAATTAATGATAAAGATAAGAGTACTTTACTACAAATATACATAAATTAAATAATTTCACAATCTGTATGCAAAAACCTTACACCACCAAATATATGGAATGGAGGGAGTTGTTTAGGAGGGGAAAATTAAACACAGATACTTTGGCAGGATGGGGGCTGAAAATAAAAAACAAATGCTTCAGTTGAGATAACTGAAGCATTTTTATATTTCTAGTAATTAGTGTTACACTTTTGCACAGTCTTTAGTTTATGTGAGTAGGATGTTTGTTTTGCGCTAGAGGTGGTTATAAACTAAACATGAGAAATGGCCAGGACATGCAGCCCTTCTTCAGAATTTAGATACCAGCAGCTCTGTACACAAGTGCCTCGTCAAGGCTTATGAGTGCAAGATGAAACCCAACCCATCAAGGACTAATTTTCAATCAGCAAAGCAAACAAACAAATTCGGATTTCCATGGATGGAAACTAAAACCTGTGACCAGGTGTTCCACTACAAGCGAAATCACTTAGTAGTCAGATTAGCCCAAAATTTGGTTTTGTAGTCAGATTAACCTCCTGTCTAATTTTTTAGGTATTCAACATCTAGAAATTCTTGTTCTTATATATTAGACAATCAGTTTCAGAGGTAGTGTTGTAACAGAAGAATACCATCAGCATTTTATTTTGACGTTGTAACTCCCTGCATAGTGACTCAAGCTTATCTCTGACCGCAAAAGCTACAAAAAGGAATGAAGCAGTCAATGAACAAAAATTAGTTACAGATTAAGGGCTGCAATGTATTTTAAGATTTCAAAAAAGTTTATCTAAAGATATACCATTTCCCCTAAGTGTTTCTCAAAACAACACAAGCTTACACAAAACTCCAACCTAACCCAAATTAATACAAGAAATTTTTTTTTTACCATGTTCAAATGGTCATTTAGAAAAATAATTTGTTATAAACTTATTACAATAATAAAGACGCAATACATTTAGAAGGAAAACCAAAAGAGGAATACAATCCCATTATAGTTAAGAAGATGCCACTCAAGTGCTCAATTACAAAGGTAATTACATAATTACTTAATAAAGTGAAAATCCCTTCAATATACTAGTATCAAATTACACTGGTATAAAGTATGAAATCCAATAATTTGATTACACTATGTATCACCGTTTCTGTAGAATGAATTAATAGCTTTGTCATCAGGAGAATCAGATTACACATAATTATTACTTTGCCCTCTATAATAGCAATACATTTAGGGTGTGTTTGTTTCAAGTTATATTTGTTGATTCCTAGGAATAAAATGATAGAAATGTATATGCCTATGTTTGTTACAAGTTTACTAAATTTTATTCCCGGGTATAAAATGTTCCTGGGAATAGAAAAATTTTCCCAAAGAAAATGATGGGAATAAAGTTCCCATGGAGATGGGAATAAATTCCTATGTAGTTACCAATTATAATCCCTATTTTTATGGTTCCTAGGAATATTATAAAGTTAACCAAACATATTTTTTCTAAATACCTTGGAATAAAATTCCCATCTTTATATTCCAAGAAATGTTATTCCTAGGAATAAATTTGGTAAACTTGAAACAAACACTCCCTTAAAAAGAGGTCCAACATAACAACAGTTAATATGTTAGCCGACTTAGCATATTCAGTTATCATGTTATAAACCGATGTGAGCAGGATCTTCTAAAATTCTATCTTAGCTGATCCTCTATAAATATCAGTGTACAGTAACACGTGGTTGATTCATTTCTTGAATTTTAAGATTCAAACAGTCTGTCTATTTTCTCTAATCCTCTCAAATACCTTCCTTCACTTTCTCTTAATTTTTCCTATCATAATAAGAAAGTTCACAAATGTTTTCCAGCAACAAATTCAAAACACATTATTCAAGATCAGATATATTCATACCAACCTGCATCTCTTTCAGCCAATACTTGTTGATACTTGAGTGAAAACTCTAAGAGCTCCTTTTCTGATTTAAGTGCACGCTTTGAACCCTTGCGTTTTTCCCCAGTTTCCTGAGAAAATTAGAAGTTTGACTATTCAGTCTCTCCTGAATGTAGCCATGTATGACATGCCAAAAGAAAGGAAAAAAAAACTCAAATTGACCAAATGAGAAATGCAAAAAAGAAGAAATATTCTCATCGAAAATAATCTGACCCTCTACGAGTCATTATTTTGTCAACTAACCTAACCCTCTGAATCGTTATTTTGTCAACTGATATAACCCTTCTGAATGAATTCCCTACTCAATAGAACCTAATCAAACCCCCTGAGTCATTTTTTTAATTATTAAACTTGTAAAGATACTACTATAAACAAACAAAAGAGCTAGTCAAATAAAATGCGACAGTTGATGGATTGAACTACAGACAAAATAGTCTTATCAAAGAGAGGCAAAGTTACTCGGAGTCCGAGAGAAAGGCAGAGAACAAAATATATAGCAGAACCGTATATTTATATTTCCAATGCATGCAGAGATATACAGGAATTATAATAATTTACTGACTGATTTTTTGTTTTTTGAAGAATCAACCATCCCTGAAGCGCATGCATCCTTTACAGGCAGTGCTTTTGTCTCCAAAGGTTGTTTAGCTGCAACCACAATTAACAATGGTAACAGAACCTTATCAGATACTAAAGAAATAAGAACAAGAAGACATCAATAATGCAGGCATACAAAAGAATCCGTCAGTTATATTAATTTATGCACATAAGTCTCTTAACTTTTATGCTTAAGCATACACAAGAATCCGTCAATTATGACTGTTAACAGAATCATTCCACACATTTGAAAAATAGAGAAGGGAAAAATTAGTATTAATTAAAGTGGCACTAACGACCATTTTACAACCTTCCCCGGGGGGATTTGTACTCCGTCTCTTGAGGTTGCAAGGTCAGGCTCTTACCATTGAGCTGTCACCTCATGGACAATTGTTCAATCATATAAGATAGTATAAGAACGCTAAGCTAAAGTATACAGTTCACCTTTCCAACAAATTTGTTCTTCGAACCATGCACATTCAATTAGCTTCAGAGCGGAAAAGATTTATAGGAAAGTTGTTTCATGTTCAATATACATAGTTAGACAAAATGGATAATTCAGAGAGAGGGTAATTTGAGGGTCATAACAAAAGTGACGTCTAATTCCATACAATATGGAGAATGTTTGAACTAGGACACTATAAACAAAAGAGTTTCATGGTTTTTAAGTCACATCCAGGAAGTAGACATGCACACATCAGCAAGGACTTTTACAATTTTGACAGTCTTGTATGTAATAAATAACATGAGCAGGAAAATGGCACCTATTGCACCCAAGGGCACCTAAAATATTCCATGGGTTGGAAAATGAATAAGGAAAGAAGAAAAATTTACATTGGTACAACACATTGGTCTTGCAGGATACATAATCTACTTAATAAAGAACAGAAGTTATAGAAGAACTTCTACAAATAGACCCCATAAGCAAATGATCAAGGACAACACTCTATTGTAGAGTCAACCAAATTAAAATTTACTTTTAAGTAAACATCAATATGTTGCTTAAACAGCATGCAGTTACTAAATACAAAGTCTACAAAAGGGGCATCGATGGTTAGGATGATTACATTTATCTGAACTCTGGCATTCTCCTTGTTGTTGCTCTTTTACATCACTACTTCTGGACGGCGGAGACTCAGAAACAGAACTAGCTAGAGGAGCTGCAATATGTGCCTCCACCGAGCAGTCTGAGAGGTGAAAAGTAAATGCTTAAGAAAACAGAACATGAGAGACAACTTTAGTTCACTAATTTCGCTTACCATGATTGTTTTGAAACTCCTTTTCTACCGGCACGTTTGATAATTCATTAGAATGACCACAATCAATGAAACCATCCTCCTTATAATCACTGATGGGCTTCTCTTGTTCAGGAGTTGGAGTTGCAGGCGCAACAGGTTCGGCAGTTCCCTCAACAAACCCATCCGGCAATGAATCAACTTCAGGAAGCTGGTTTGCTTCTGGATTTTGCATTTTTCCTACATTTCAAAAATCCCTTATTAAAACTATTCAACTCCAATTTAATCCTCGTTTTACAAAAATAAAATAAAATATTGAAAACAACGAAACCAGTCACAACTTTTTTTTGTCGAATAGCCTAGTGGTGAGAATAGAATTGCATGTTCGAACCCGTGCTCTAACAAATCAAATATCCCTACAGCTACCTTCTGCTTTTGAATTCTTGCTACTGTAAAAAGCACCTAAACTACTATCAAATTTCATCAAGGGTTTTGAGTTTGGACAACATAATTTCTATAAATCTTCAAAACAAAAATGAACAAGTACGGTGATAATTTGCATAACAACAAAATTACAACAACGGTCATAACATCTCTCTACAATGGGAGTTAAATTTTCTACAAGCACAACCTAAACACACAAAATAAGAAATTGCAAGAGATAATTAAATTGGATACAAGACACGTAAATCAAATCGTTGATACCAACAATTTAAAAATGGAAGAAACCGAACGAGTGCAGTGCAAATAGCTTACGTGCAACAATCTGTGATCTGGGTGATTGAGAAATAAAGTAAAAATGATAACTTTAAAACAAAAAATCGAAAAAAAGAAAGAGGGATAATCATGGGGAATACCTAGCGGGAAGAATAAAAGGAAATGAGAAGATCCAATAGTGTGAATGTTGGTAGTAGAACTTCTTCGTGACCTTGTTTCTTCTATGTGAACTGTGAACTTTGAAGTACAGAATTAACCCTTTTGTATGTTAAAAAAACATGGATTATAAGGAGATGGGTATTTTGTCAAAATATAAAAATATAAAATGTGAATATCCAACAAAATAAATTAAAAAGAATAATACAATGTGCCGTAAACTAAATGAATATCTTTTATGCGTAACTATAAAGACGAATCATAAGTTGTGTAGGATCGCAATCAGGGTCGCCTCAATTATTAAGTCAGTAAAATCATTGTTTTAGTCCTTAATGTCTTTATTTAACTAATATATATATGATATTATTATTAGCAATAAGATAGTAGTAACTTTTTTATGCTTACATTGAGAAAATGGTGTTGAAAGTGTAAAATCTCTATGATTGTAAATTTTACAGGTATAAGACGCTTTATTGAAATTAGGTGAAGTTAGCGACGAACATAAAATAAAAATTGAAGTTTTTATCCACTTGTGAGCTTGAAAATTTTGAGATTTTGTTAGGCATGACTATTTGGTATGAGATATTGTTTATAGTAAATTCAATTAGGAAGAATTTTCAATCTAAGAATAATCGTATCAATGTTGATATAGAATTATTAAATGACCTAGTTGCATTTTTTAAAAATATAGGGAAAAAGGTTTTGAAGCTGCTCTAATTTATGCTAAGAAGTTGTTTTTGAAATGGACATGGAACTCAAATTCTTAAAAAAAATACAAGAATTATTAATAGAAAGATCAATTTGGAAGGAACGAAACAAATATCGACACCATTTGGTGGATTTTGGAATAAGAAAGTCCCCTTAAAAAGTTCTTTTTTTGCTGAGACTTTTTGCTTAGACTTTTTGCTTTGAAGTTCATTTGAACTATATTTACAAAATTCAATTGGAACATCTATTCATCCCTATTTTGCATCTAAGGTGATTGTTAAATTGATTGATTGTCTTCAATTTTGAAGATGAATTTTTCATTTCACAAATTTGTTGTTAGTCTTAAATTGAATGATAGTTTATAAATTGAACTCTTACCTCCTCTGTTTGTAAGCCCTGTCCCGTTTGATTACCTAGGTATAATATTAGAACCACGTACGCTAAAATGTCATTGGCATTTGCCAAAGATAACTGCTGTAAATTTAGGGGCTCCTACTTGGCAATTGTAAAATTTAGATAAAATGATCGGAATATTGCGCAGGTGAACAATAAAAAATGCTCCTGACATTCTAGGCAACAATATTGCCTAAACCATATAGAACCATGCCCCAGCAAAAACTTAAACATCACACCAAGGAATAAACACAAAAATAAAGAGTTGATATTTAGAAACAAAGTCAGCAAGTCCTGGAACTTACCTGCTTTGCTTACAAAATCCCAAGTGTTCAGACTAGACACAACAATTAAAACATAAAAACCAAACAGATATAGGGCTGCCACCGTCGATCTAGAACCCAGTTCTGAGAACAAAAGCTAAGAGATGAAGGTGCAGACTTGACACTTAAAATGAAAAACAAGTAAACTAGATGAGAAATAGAAATAATAAGGACCAAAGACCATTTATTGTAATAACTATGATATGCTTCCCAAGGAGATAGATCATCCTGCTCGGTTCACTTCTTCTTCAATGCTGACTTGGTCTGCTTAGGTCCTCCACTGGGATCCTTCTTCTCCACAGCCTTGATGACCCCAACAGCCACAGTTTGAC
>Ga0228711_1004556_pt1 | contig 21286 bp, 16 predicted proteins | sample MedpolnodulmetaG_2_FD_177996 | JGI IMG/M metagenome (GOLD analysis project Ga0228711, IMG submission 177996) | Root nodule microbial communities from Medicago polymorpha collected in Santa Monica, California, United States - brown nodules | ecosystem: Host-associated > Plants > Roots > Nodule... | reverse complement strand
CGCGAAGCCATGCGGGCGCATCTAAACCGTAGTCACCTTCGCTACAGAGGCTTTTCCGATGGGGCGGCTTCGCCGTTGAGCAATCTCGCCAAATCGAAATGAGCCAGTGCGCTGATTCGGCGGCTGGAGATCCAAAATGGTGTCAGAGACTTCTTGTTGGAACAGGTTGCCGATTGCATTCGCGTCGGGGGCAGCCGTCCCTTCTCCGCGCCGGAAGGGAGGTGCAGTAGAATTTGCGGCCATGCCCGACGACTGCCGCCGATCGCACGTTTGGCGGAAGTGTTTGATAGCATGTTAGGTGAGTGATTTCCCGGTGTTCGATCGATCAGCGGGTCACTGTCCGGGACCATGCAGCGAAGGATCTCCGCTTCTGGTTGGAACCTTTTGCCTCGGAGAACACACTATCGGCCGCAGCACTCAGATTCCGCGTGGCAAAGTTCCCGTGGCTACATGGCCTTTATCAACGAAAGACAGCAATACACTTGCTAACCAAGGGTTGCCATGCGATTCTTCGGACGTGACCGAAGGAGATGAGAATGTCGGAAACGATGCTTGCAGCGCTTACCAACATTCCGTTCGGAGTAGAGAATTGAATCTCCTGATGTTTTCTGTGGCGATATAGACGTCCATTGGGTTGCCTCGCTTTCAGTGTTGGAGGCGGGAACCAGCGTCTGAGGAGAGCCGATTGGCAAACATCTATGCCCGTCGAAGACTGCGTCATGGGGTCGAGCAAATACATGAGGCGATGCATCCTCTTCTTCGACTGGAAGTCACGTTAGGCTCTTTATTGACAGACAGCAAGTTGTTCGAGTTGTGCAAAATCAGCTTCGGGCCGACTCCCTAGAACCTCACATTCAGGTTTGCCTTGAAGCCGTGATCGGCGGCCTCTGAGGAAAGTTGGCCCGTATAAGAAAGGCCGAAGGCTGCGTCGGGTGTCAGATTAAGGTAAAGGCCGGCTTCGATAATGGCAGTGTCTTTCGACATCGGCGCGCCGGCGATGGTAAAAGCGTCGCCGGCCGAGAAGGCATGGGTGCTTTCCGGCGTGGTATCGCCAAAGGCGTGCCGCCAGCCGACTGTACCATTAAGGGTCGCATCCATGGTGCCGAGCGTGAGATTGTGTTCGCCCCTTAGCCCAAGCGTTATGAAAGTCATACCGGTGGTTTCGCTCACCCCGCTCAGTGCCGCCGCACCGCCCCGTTCCGCAAAACCGTCGCGATGCAGGCTCACATGGGCGAGGTTAGCGAAGGGCTCCAGCCGCGAGCCGGAATCTAGCTCCAGGCCATAGGCCAGTTCCCCGAACGCCTGGAAAGTCGTGGCGCTATAATCACCGGTAAGGGCGTCGGCGAGACCGGGAATCGCCACCATGCGTTTCGTCTCGATGTCGTGCCAAGTGTAAGCGGTACCAATGCGTAAGGCCAGATCACCCCACGCGGTTCCACCATACAGGCCAAGATGGTAATTGGTGCTTGAGCCCGATGAAGCTCGATCCTGCGCGTCAAAGCTCGACTGGCTGTAGCCGGTCAGCAGGCCCACCCGCCAATCACCGAGGGCTGTGTCCGCACCAAGCAGCAGACCGCCTGTCGAGCGGTCAAGCGAAGCTGCATTGCCGTCACTATCGGTCGAGCCCCACGAGCCAAAGCCGTGGCTCCAGAATACCGGTCCGACGTGATCGGCGGCAACCAGCGTGGGCGCCCCACCCGGGCCATAAGCCAGGACCGGCGTGACGGTTGCGCTAGTGTCGCCGAACGCTGCACGAATCCGCTCATTGGCGGCGTTGCGGATAAACCGGCTGTCCTCGATCAGCGCTATTATCGCCGAGGCATGGATCTCGCCCGAGAGCGCATCGAAGCTGGCCCGGATGCGGTGGTCATCGTCGCCGAGCTGGGCGATCGCATCATAAACCGCATGGCCAGCATCAAAAGCGATGCTTTCGATCCCTTGTGCAGTGGCGATCTGGTTGGACGTCAGGGCCACAGAAGCGAAGTTGCGATCGTTACGAACAAGCTCCAGGTCGACGGTGCCCGCGCCATGGTCATAGAGGAGGTCCGGGGCCAAGAAGGCAAAGTCCGACGTCACATCGTCGAACGCGCCCGACAGGGAGCCATCGGCCGAGAGGATCGTGTAGGTCGAACGCAGTTCGTATTCCCCGGTCGCGCCGATATGGGCAACAGCTCCCCCATCGAGAGTGACATTCCCGGTCACATGCAAAAGATTGCTGTCCGTACCTTCGGGATTTGCTTCCACCTCGTAGCGCGATCCGACCGCGAAGCTGAGATCGCCATTGACGGTGAGCGTGCCGATCGAGTTTCCGGGGGCAAGCGTGCCGCCGGAAGCAACCGTTGTTGTGCCGACAGTGCCGATGCCCTCCAGGCGACCTCCATCGAGGACGGAGAGGGAGCCGCCAAGTGCATCATTGACCACAAGGGTCATATCGGAAAGCGCAGTGGTTCCGACAAATCCCGAACTGTCGCTGGTGAGCGTGACCGCGCCGCCGCCGGTCAGCAGGAGCGCACCCGCGCCGCTGATCGTGCCTGCATAACTGCCGGCATAGGCCTGGTCGAAGGTAAAGCCGCCATCGGCACCGATCGCAAGGTCGCCAACAAAGCGATTGGTGGCCGAAACCAGGCCACCTGCATCGACCGTCCAGTCGAGCCTTGAGCTGCCGGCGAGCGTCAGCGTGCCAGCGTCACGCTTGATCATCGTCCCGGTCGAGCCGCCGAGCCCGACGATATCGCCGGCAAACGATGTATCGGCAGCCTGATCGAACACCACCGTGCCGGCATTACCGATATTGCCGCTGATCGTGCCCGCATCGCCGATCAGCGTGCCGGCCTCGACCAGCGTATTGCCATAGGCGTTGTCACCGGATAGCTCCAGGGTTCCTGTGCCACGCTTGACCAGATCGCCGGCGCCGGAGATCGTTCCGGAAAGGCCGAGTGTCGTGGCGTCGGCGACATCGAAGAGACCATTTGAATCGAGAACTACGGCGCGCGCGCTGTCGAAACTCGCGGTGCTGGCAAGCATCCCGCCAGCAAAGGTGATGTCACCCGACGCCGCCCCGAGATTGGTATCCGACGATACCGACAGGGTACCGTTCCGAAGTTCCGTATCACCCTGATAGGTGTTGTCACCCTCAAGGATAAGCGTGCCGAGGTCAGTCTTAACCAGAGACCCGGCGCCGGTGAGATTGGAGGCGATCGTGGCGGTATAGCCCGCTCCGGCGGCACTGCCGTCGCCGACGCGGATCAGGCTTTCACTCCCGTCTCCGGCAAGTTCGATCGCGTCGCCTTCGATCACATAGCCGTCGACCGCAAACTGCATGCCGGTGGCGCTGATCGGACCGGGGCTGTCGTCAACCGTTACGGTGCCGCTCGCGCCCTGAAACACAGCGAAGCCTGGCATTGGCCTCATTGCGCCATTGACCACGCCATCCTGTTCCGTCCAGTTGGCATTGGTCGCATCCCAGATACCGTCGCCGCCCTCGATACTGCCATTGTTGTGAAGGCCGGCATCGCCGCCGTCCCAGAACAGGAGTTCGGCGCCGGACGTGGACACCAGATTGACCTGTTGATCGATGACGGTCTGGATCGAGAGATCGGCAGCATCGACACCGGCCGGTGTCGTGCCGATATCCAGTCCGAGGTTGGTAAGATCGCCGCCATAGTCGATCAGCCGGTAGATGCCCGCGCCGAAGCCGCCGGCGTCGGTAACGTTGAGGGTTCCATCCACAGTCAGGTCGCCGCTCACATCGAACAGGGCCGTATCGCCCCCCACGCCGAGCGTCGCGTCGACGATCGAATCTTCGCCGAGGGCCAAAGAGCTCATCGACAACGTCCGGCCCTGGACTCCAATCAGGCTGCCGTCTGACACAATCACTGGGCCACCAATCGTACCCATGCCACCCAGTCCGCCGCCATTGGCAACGCCAACGGTGCTGGCGTCTTCACCAAGGCTGCCGTCGACCAGCAGAACGCCGCCCGAAACCGAGGTGAGCCCGGCAAAGCCGGAGCTGTCGCCGGTCAGGCTGGTTGTACCGGCTATCTGGTTGATCGCTCCCGCACCGCTGATCGCCGGCGCGAACGCATAGTTCGTCTCGGTATGGTTGAAGTTGAGCGAGCCCGTGCCCGAGCCAAATTGCACCAGTTCGGCCGAAAGCGTTCCTGCCGCCGCGGCTGCGTCGCCCGCCGCCGCGCCGATATTCAATGCACCGGTGCTGCCGGTGACGTCGGCGATCCTGATCTGCGGCGCTGAAATCGCGCCGCTGTCGGCGATGTTGAGCGTGCCGAAGCCGGCATTGCCGACGTAGATGCTGGAGCTGCTTGTCCAACTCGAGCCGGAGCCCCGCACAATCACCGCACCGATTGAGCCCGAATTGCGACCGATGTAACCATCAGCACTGGATACCGCTCCGCCATCGGCGATGGTCAACGTGCCGGTGCCGAACGTGCCGATAAAGAGCGAGCTATCGTTCGTCCAGGTCGAACCAGCGCCGCTTACGGCCACCTCGCCGGACAGGCCCGACGAAACTCCGACGGCACCCACACTGTTGGTGACCGAACCGCCGTTCTCAATGGATAAGATGCCCTTGCCGGAATAGCCGACCAGGAGATCGCCGCTGTTCACCCAGGTAGAGGCATCACCCGTCACAGTCGCCACGCCGCTGGAGCCGACACTGAAGCCGATATAACCAATTCTATTGCTGACCGCGCCGCCGTCTTTGACGGTGAACGCGCCATCGCCGCCATAGCCGACAGTGAGCGAACCGGTGTTCGCCCAGGCAGAGCCGACGCCTGCCACCACGGCCTCTCCGCTGGAGCCCATCAACTGACCGATGCTGCCGGCAGCGTTGCTGACCGAGCCACCATCCGCAATGTTGAGTGCGCCAGTGCCCGATCGGCCGACAATCAGGTCGCGGGTGTTCGTCCAGGTCGATCCTGCGCCGGTCACGTTGGCGGTTCCGGTCGAACCAGCACCGTAGCCAAGAATTCCTGTTGTATTGCCCACCGCGCCTTCGCCCGCGACGGTCAATGCACCGGCCCCGGAAACACCGATGGTGAGTTCGCCGTTGTTCGTCCAAGCCGATCCGGCTCCGCTTACTGCCGCCCTTCCGATCGAGCCCGGGTCGGAGCCGATAAAGCCACGTATACCGGTGACACCGCCGCCATCTTCTATACTCAGCGTCCCTACACCGCCATTGCCAACATAGAGGGAGCCGCTGTTCGTCCAGGCGGACCTGGCACCGGTCACCGTCGCCGTGCCCGTACCCGAGGCATGACCGATGCTGGCATCAGTATTACTAACTGCGCCGCCTTCCTCAATGATCAAAGTGCCGGAGCCTTGAACGCCGACAAAGAGAACGTCGCTGTTCGTCCAGGTGGAGCCGGCACCGGTCACCGTCGCCGCTCCTGTGGAGGCCGAAGTGAGACCGAGAACGCCAACTGTCGTGGTGACCGTGCCTCCGCCCTCGATGCTCAGCGCACCGGGACCGGTTACGCCGATTTCGATGTCTCCCCCCACGTTCCAATCAGGTGACGTAGTCGAAAAAGGACTTACATCGCCGGAAACCGTCACGGTTTGAGCTGATGCGGAAACGGTAGTTACCAACCCGACAAGACAGGAAACGAGGGCGGTGGTAGCCAGAAGCGAGCGGCGGGACCGCTTGGCCATAGCTGTACGTTGGGATGCTTGGTTGATCATCTTGCCTGTACAGCCGGGAACTAGAATTTGATGCCCAGGCCAACCTTGACCGCATGCTGATCGACATCGACATTGATGCCCTGAAGGTCTTGGTCTCCATAGTCGTTGTAGCGGTATTCCACACGACCAAAGACCTGGTTGGTGAACGCGTAGTCAAGACCGGCACCGACCGTATAGCCGTTGAAGGTCTTTGCGTCCTTGCCCAGTCCCGGCACTTCGACATATCCGCGCGTTGCTGCCCAGCCGCCCGTGGCATAAATCAGCGCGCTATCGAAGGTATAGCCAAGACGGCCGCGCACCGATCCTGCCCAGTCGGTACCGAAATCAGCGCCGAAAACCTGCTGTTCGTTCCAGTTGTGTTCAACATCACCTTCAATGCCGAGCACCAGATTATTGTCGAATTGATAGTTATAGCCGACAAAGCCGCCGAGCGAGCCTCCATTGGCATCCTCGGATCCGTTGATGCCAAAGCCGGAAAACTCCCCACTGGCCCAGCCTCCGCCGCCCTGAACGCCGATATAGGCGCCGGACCAGCTAAAGGGCGCTTCTGAAACCGGGGGTAGCGCTGAGTTGTCGAAGGTTACGTCTGCGGCCATTGCCCCAGACGAGCCGAACAGAATGAACGAGCAAAACAGAATTTTTTTCAAGGTGCCACACTCCAATGGATACAGAGCAGTGTCACTCTTGACCCCTGACAGTGCCAGAAGATCGCAAGCCCCAACCGCCTGAACCAGATAAATCACGGCAGCGCTTGGAAATTAATGGCTTTGCGGGTGGAGGTTGCGGATTTATCCGAGCGCGCAAAAGTCCTTTGCTCAAATGATCTCAGCACGCAAGCCGGCCCAAGGCATTACAGCCCCCATCGCGATGCCCGATAAAACCAGCTTGGCGATTCGCGCTCCCCGGCGATCCAGGTCCTGCGGGCCATGGCGCGGGTTTCGCGCGGGGTCATCCCATACGTTTGCTGAAAGGCGCGTGTAAAGTTGGGCGCGTAGAGAAAGCCATGCTCCAGGCCGATATCTGCGATGGACTTGTGGGCATGCCGCTGATCCCGGAGGCACTGACGAGCCAAATGAAGCCGCCGTTTCTGGATATATGACGCGACCCCACCTTCCCGTGAGAAAAGATAGGTCAGCTTGCGGAGCGAAATACCAAACTTAACAGCAAGCTGCTCGACGGAAAGGCCCTGATCGAGAACATGCTCATCGATATAGCCTCGTATTGAATTGAACTGGGCCGCTGCGACGCCGCGGGAATTGTCCTGTCTCTGAGTGCCATTGAGTGTCGCGGCAATCAACTCGACTGTGGGTGAAACCATCAAGGCGGCTTGCGCGGCATCAAGCGAGGGAAGCGTGCGGAGCAGGCCAATTACGTGACTGCGCAATAGACCGACCAGTGCGTTATCGGAACCGATAACGCGCATATTCTGTTCGTCTGGCCGGTCGAGCAGCGGCGCGAGCAGGAATCGGGGGACGAATAGAGTGACGTTGGTGAAATCAGATGCCGAACCTGCGTGAGCCTGCGCCGTATCATGGACGATCAGATCGCCCGAACCTGCCTGTGCTTCGAGTTTTCCATCACCCCGTCGCCACATCCCATCGAGGAAGAATTGTACCTCGTAATGATCGAAGCCATCCATCCCGATACGATAGCTTGAGCGGCTAAGCTTTTGCTCGACGCTCACGCAGTAATTCAGGAGAATTTTACCGCAACAAAGCGTGCGGCCATGGGTATAGAACGATTCCGGCGTTGCAATGTAGAAGTCATAGAGAGAGCCGGCCGACTCCTCCCAAAACTCCAGGGCTTTTTTCAGCGGAAGCTTACGTGTGTCCGTGTCGAAAAGAAGCGCTGAACGATCCGGTTGGCATAGCGTTCCGCTTTTTCCCTTCATCGCACTTTGTGTCCACCCCGAAGTTTCGATTGCAACCTTAAGAATTACATTGTCCTTTTTAAAAAGGGTAACGTCGATTGCAAGAGCGTTTTTCCCTTGCAGGGGATTTTTCGGGAGGGCGCATCGGCTGTTGTCCTGGCGACGACGCGCGTTCGGCCCCTCGGCACGCTTCTGACGCGCCTGATCGTTGAGTGGTTCGAGGCCCCGGTCGTCCATGATCAGGACCTGAAACGTGGCCCAAGGTTCGTTGCAGGCGGGCGTAGCGGCCATCACCTCGCGCGAGCGCAGGCTGGGCAAAAAGCCTTGGGACGTTGATAGAGAACTGAGCGATCGTCTCTGCAAGCTTGTGGCCAAGAGCACAAGCCAACCAGCTCTTTCCGACGCGCGAGGGGCCGCAAATGGCCAGATTGTCATGGGCATTGATCCATTCGTCAGCGAGCAGCTTGATGAAGAGAGCACGATCAAGGCCGCGTTCGCCTTGTGATACATGGCGGCATAGGCGATCGCCCGCGGCCGAAAGCGGGCGCACTTCCTCGATCACCGCGCCAACGTCGCGGCTCCCGTTCAACGTCATCGCAAAGACGGCCATGTCAGAGGCCCGCGCGGCGCCATCGAGCCCGCAAATGATTTCCGTCGCGAAGGGCGAGGTGATCAACTCGTCGGCAACGACGCCGATCAGTGGCATCCAACCCTGCCGCATGCTGCGCGCGGCCAGATCGGTGACGTAGCCGAGTTCCTCGGCGATCTCCTTAATGCGCTGCCTGGTCGCCTCGGCCATGCGGGCGGAACCGCCATGCAGTGCACCCGAGACCGTCTTTACGGAACCGCATGGCCCCAGTGCATCGTGTTCCAGCGAAGGCTGTGGGGATAGTGCTGGTAAAAGAGATGAGCCTTCACGATCGATCAGGTTCGCAAACAATATGGCGCCGTTCCGGTGATTCATGACATCTCCATGAACATCGAAGATGGTGAGTTCGTCACCCTCGTCGGCCCCTCCGGCTGTGGCAAGTCGACCCTCTTGCGCATGCTGGCCGGGCTCGAGGACATCAGCGGCGGCGAGATCCGCATTGGTGGTCGCGTCGTCAACGACGTCGCGCCGAAAGAGCGATATCGCCATGGTCTTCCAGAGCTATGCGCTCTATCCGCACATGACCGTCGCAATATGGGCTTCGCGCTCAAGCTCAAAGGCAAAGACAGGGCAACCATCGAAAAGAGCGTACGAGAAGCGGCCGACATCCGGGGGCTCGAGCCTCTGCTCGATCGCCTGCCGAAACAGCTTTCAGGCGGCCAACGTCAGCGGGTGGCAATGGGACGGGCGATCGTGCGTCAGCCACAGGTCTACCTGTTCGACGAGCCGCTTTCGAACCTCGGCTGATTTCATCGCTAACCCGTCCGTAGAATGCCCGTTCATTGAAAGGTTCGGACGGTCAATATGTTAGCAAACCTTATTGCAGTATGGACGAGCTGTTGATCGACACGGCCCGGCGCACGCCGCTGCTGTTGACATCGTGTCAGCTATACCCATCACCTATCGCCCAAAGCTGCCATTCCGCTCCCGGCCCCAATTAAGACGCTCGCCCCTATCCTTCGCCTTGAAGGGAGCAGAACCTGAAACCTCGTCATTTGACGTCTGGTGCAGTTGAGCGGATCAGAACCAACGACCCTGTTATCACCAAATTCCCTCAGCACGAGGTCCCCCAGCCAAACAAGCAATTGGCTTAAGTGGTTCAAGGACTTAGGGCAACCCGCTGCTCGTTGTGCGAGTCTGCACTAGACTCTTAATTCCGGTGCATCTTTTCGCGGCCGCGCGCGTTTCCCCGTACAGCAACCCTAAAGGAGTCCTGCCGTGAGCAGGGCGCGAATTAATCGATACCGGAACTGACAAGCGTTATGTCCGCCGGGACAAGGAAGGCAAGTTCAAGGAGAGCGTCGACGTCTCGCGATCACTGTCCGCCGACGCCCGCCACGACGCGAAGCATGATGCGAAGCCGGGCCAGGGGGACAAGGGCGATCGCAAGCACTGACGGAAATGCCGGTGAAGCTCGCCACCTATAACGTCAACGGCATCAACGGCCGGCTTGAGGTCCTGCTCTGCTGGCTCAGGCGAAGCCTGATGTCGTCTGCCTGCAGGAGTTGAAGGCGCCGGACGAGAAGTTTCCGCGCCGCGAAATCGAGCGTGCCGGCTACGGCACCATCTGACATGGGCAGAAATCCCGGAATGGCGTGGCGATCCTTGCCCGGGATCAGGAGCCGCGCGAGACACGTCGCGGGCTTCCGGGCGACCCCGACGGATGCGCCAGGTAGCTACACCCCGCGCCTCCTTGAGATATGCTATCCATCGTCGAGTTCAACCCAGACCGCTGGCAAAACATAGGAGTGTCGTGATGCCCGCTCAACGAGAATTCGACGCTGCTGATTTTGCAGATCGCCTGACAGCGATGACGGATGACGAAGTGTTCGGAATGATGCAGGAACTCGAGGACAAGCGAGAGCATCCCTCCCGAAGATCGTGATGACAGCGACGTGTTGGCGAAGATCGCTATGGTTGAGACGGCGATAGAGGACCGGCTTTCCGGGCCAGCTCCTGGGACCATACAAGGATTGGCAGCGGCGTCGGATCGGCGGCTGATCAGGAGGGTTTGTCCATGACCAACAGCCTTCAAAGCCCTGAACGACTTTTTCAGCAGCTGGATGACGCCGTAGCCGGGATCATCGATCGTTTCGCAAGCGAGGGACATGGAACAGCGCGCGTCATAGAGACGCTGCAGGACGTACTGACAAAGCGACAGATCGCCTATGATCGTGACCCTGATCCGGCGGATGATTCGATAGAAGAGCCTTCCAACGATTGGCCTGCAGCCGATAACCCATCAGACAGAGACGGAGGGTCGTGACCATGCACAATACGGCAGACCGTCCCGCCGCCGCCGGGACATTACGCAGTCTGACCCGGACGCAACAAGAAGCGCTGCGGGCAATTTCATTCTTTTGGCGACATAGGAAAGTGGGTAGCGGTTGGCTTGTGGGTGACAAGCGACTGTCGGAGAAGCTTGTCGAGCGGCTGGAAAAGATGGAACTGGTCGAGGAAAGCTTCATTCGCGGCGAGCCGGTGCTGCAGCTGACCGTTGTCGGACAGGCGATCAAGGCGCAGCTGCTTCAATAATCTGCGTGCTCCGGCATTGCATCCGTCGGCAAGACATGCTCTCCCGATGCCTTGCTAATCTTGCCACATCGTCAGACCGCTGATGTAAACCGGCCGGATCGGAGTAGCCGCGCCAGACGGTGATGGTGCCATCATCGATAGAGCATTGGGCCAGTATTCACCTATAATTTCCGTCACTGTGACATCAACGGAAGAATTCGTTCATCAGGAATGCTAGATTTCTGAGGTATTTCAACGGCATAGCTCACATCGCAAAAAAGCGGTTCTCGCCTCCATGTACGTAAGTTATTAATAGCGCTGTGTGACAGCGAGATTTTCCCTATGAGTGACGCAGTTCTGGATTATTTGTCGGCTTATGGCCCCTCGCTTACAAGCGACGTGGCACAATTCCTGATCGACAACCACGGTTTGAAACCGGATGCTGCTAGGCAACGCGTCTCTCGAACGCGAACCGCAGTCAAGCGTCTCGCGTATATCACCTTCCCCCGAAAGGCCCGCTTCATCTATCTGCAGAAGCAGTACGGCTCGCCAGAATATTGGGAGAATCTCGTCGAGGCGCTGATTAGAACACGGTCGGCATATGGATTGGCGATCGAGTCGATCTTGCAACGTGGCGGGCTTATTCCCGTGAAGCACTTTGCGATCGCTTGTGGTGCTCCAATGATGCAGGCACGGCATTTGTCACCTGATACGATCTTCAATCGACTGAAGCAGGCGCAACTTCTGGACAAGGTTCTTGTCAGCGGCATTGGTGAATGCATCGTGTTCAGTCAATACGATGGCCGTTACGAATTCTTGGCGCAAGATGTCCGAGCGAGGCTAATTACCGAGTCCGTACTGCTCAAGGCCATCAGTGATTGGAGCAGGAAGCTCGGTCTCGTCAGTTACGAAAAGGTGTCCACACGTGACGGAGAGACACTGCCAAGGGTGGGCACGTTTGCGTGGGATCTAACGGCGCCATCTTATCTGAGCTTTCTGACGAAAGGTGACGACGGCAAACAAAAGCCAGGGTTTCTTGCCTGCGATATCCTTCTTGGCGAAGAGGTCGGCGTTGGAGGGATTCGGCCGTTTCTCCAAAAATGCCATTCGCTGCGTGCACTGCGTAACGTCGGGCCGACCATTCAGATGTTCGTCGCCGAATCCTATTCGCATGACGCGTTCATGCTTGCCAAGCAGAACGGGATCATAGCGGCGACACCGGGAAACCTGTTTGGTGACGAAATCGCCGCTGGGCTCAAAGAACTGACCAGCGTTCTGCGCCAAGCTGCAACATCTGCAATCGACCCGGCGAGGTTCGACGAACTTTTCAGCAGGCTTGGCAAGATCGAAGGGGCGTCCACACAACTTCGCGGGACGTTGTTCGAATACCTCGCAGCCGACATAGTCCGGAAAACTATCTCCTGGGACATCAAGATGAACCGCATCTTCATGGATGATGCGAACAAGAAGCAAGCGGAGGTGGATGTCGTGGCGATCAATGGCAATGCATCAATTCACCTCTTCGAATGCAAAGGCTACAGTCCCTATGGCGAAATCCCGGACATTGAATTCAAGCGATGGTTACAGCACAACGTGCCGACGGCCTTCAGTGCCATCAAAAACCATCCTGATTGGAAAAACCTGAAAGTCCACTTCGAATTCTGGGCAACCGGATCACTGTCTGTGGAGGCATTAGAAATGTTCGAGGTCGCAAAGAAAACCGTCAAACCGAGCCGATATACGCTCGACCTGAAACTCGCTCCGGCTATCCTTGCTTTGTGCCAGCAGACAAACGACAAGGGCCTGACCACTGCGTTTCAAAAGCACTACATGAAAGCGTGAGCTGCCGCCTGACTGTCCAATATTATATTTTAAGAGCGGTACCAGCCTCAGCAAAGCGTATGGCCTGATCCAGCGATTTTCCGAAGACATCGACATCGGCATCTACAAGGCGGATCTAAACGTTCCGCTCGAGGCCGATATCGCAGCGCTCCCCTCCGTCAATCAGCAACAGAAGGCTCTGGCCGGGCAGGTGGACGAGGCAGCACGACATCCGCTCAAGCGTTTGCTCAATGAGGAAATCACCGCGGTCGAGGGGAAGATCGGACGAACGGGACATTCTCGCTCGACTTTGGATTACGATCTCTACCGGAAGAAGGGGGCACTCGACGTACTGGTTTTGGGATACAGAAGCGTCTTTGACACGAGCGACGGATATGTCGAGGCGGCGGTGCGTATCGAAGGCGGGGCACGCCCGGATCCGGTTCCGGCCGAGAAGAGAGAGATCATTCCATACATTGCCTCGGAGATGAGAAAGGGCAATATCCTGACGGTCCAAAATGTAACGACCGTCAAGCCGGAGCGCTCGTTCTGGGAAAAGGTCTAATCCTTCACGCGATGACGGAGATGACGGAAAAACGAAGCATGCAGGATAGTTCTGAGCTGAAAGTTCCAGACCTCAATCGATACTCGCGCTACGATGTTCATCAAATTTGGACTAATCCCGGCTACGGCAGGGCCACTGCGTCCATGCTTGACCTTGCCGAGGCTTGCCGCCGGCATAAAGAGCTGATGTTTCGCGCACCGGATCATCGATATGATCGGGCCGTCCCCGGTAGTTTTCGGTTGGTGCCCACCCCCGAGATGCGCGAGAAACTGAGAGCCGACTACGCAAGAATGTCTGCCATGATATTTGGAACGCCACCCGAATTTGAGATGGTCATGACAAGCATTCAGGAGCTAGAACGGTTCTCAACGCTGTCGCGGACAAGCCCTTGGTTTGAAAGAAATGCGAAAGCTACCCATCGTCCATCAGAGCTCGAGTCGTGACCGGCGCGGATACACGGGCGAGACGAATCTGGATAAGCTCGCCTGTGGGCTATAAAGGTGGTCACTCGCCGGGAACGGGAGGCATTTTGGAAAACGAAGACGTTCTTTTTCCCTTTGAATTTCATCTTATGGGAACGCCGATTTCCCTGCAGGCTAAATCCACATCAAAGGAGCGCTGGAAAAGTGCAGTCGCGGAGGCCGCAAGACTCCGGGTCGAAGAAACTGTCGAATGGGCCTATTTGGAGCCAGAGCCGCTTGCTCTAACCATCTACTACTTTCCGACCGCGGCGATGGGCGGGGACGTCGACAATATCGTCAAGCCGATCATGGATGCTTTGATCGGGGTTGTTTATATAGATGATAAAGCTGTCGAGAGGGTGACCGTGCAAAAATTTGAACCGTCTGTCGACTGGGAGTTTGCGACCCCGAGTGAACAGCTTACAATTGCTTTGGATACGACAAGCGGGACCGATGGTCCAACGCCAGTCGTTTATGTTCATGTCGCCAACGATTTAAGTTGGAGGAGACTTTGATGAACCTCAATGCTCAATCCGCGGTCGAGTTCGAGCGCCAGGCGCTCGAAAAGCTGAAATCTCAATACGAAGAGCAAGGGTTCGTCTTCTTTGCACATCCGGGACGAGACGATGTTCCCGCATTCCTTGGCTCGTATCGTCCTGATGCGATCGCGCGCAAACCAGGTGTCAACGTCATTATCGAGGTAAGGCAACGCTCGAACCCCGCCGCGGAACGATCGCTGAATGAGATACGCCGGCTCGTTGAAGGGCAGCCAGGATGGCAGTTTGTTATCACCTACGGAGGGAATGACCCTCAAGCGACCGTTGTCATTCCGGCTGCATCCCCAGAAGCGATCCGCGAGCGACTGGACGAAGCCCGTTTACTGGCACAGCAGGGCCATCGCCGTGTCGCCTTCGCACTCGGCTGGTTCCTTCTGGAGGCTGCGCTGCATCGACTTCAGAGTGAAGAAGGCAAGCGACCCCGTGCTCCGGGGACAGTTGTCGAGACATTGGCGATGCTAGGATATCTCACTCCGGAGACCGAGCGCCAGCTAAGACCTCTGATAAGCCTGCGAAACCGTATCGTCCATGGTGATATTGAAGCGGAGCCGTCCGACGAGGACATGAAGGCTATCTTCAAGGCCTTGGACGAAGCCTTGTCGGAAGATTAAATGGTCTTCGCTGGCGATCTCGGCAGCTCGCATCGGGATCGATCGCCCTGCCTAGAAGATCTTGACTATGTCATTCGACCTGACAGCAGCCGGTCTCAGGACCGCCGCAGAGAAGAGGAACGTCGAGCCTTGAGAAGGGCCGCCCGGACCCGATGGGCTTAGAATGTGAAGAGCGGACTGGGTTCGTCCCGGCAAATCACCAATGTGAGGTTCTTCATCGCTCTACTCAAGCCGACATACAGCAGGCGTCTTTTGTAGTCGGTGTTTGAAAAGGATTGCTTGTCGCACATCATGATCAGCGCGTCGTCGCATTCAAGCCCTTTGGCTTTGTGAATCGTGCTTATGCATTTTGCCGGGGGGTGGGGATGGGAAAAAGTTCTACGCCTCGTAATCTCGATGAGCCCCTCCCCGGCGGAAGCGTAATTTCCCAGCTTGACGGCGTCCTGGAACTCGCTTTTCAGGTCGATCGAGACGTTGGCGAACCCTGGCGTCTTGGATGTGATGTGACCTCGAAGCAGCGTAAGGCTGCGGCTAAGTCCGCGATGGTTCGGCTCATCCAAAATGAACCGGCCAATAGCCTGTAGATGGGCTGGCAATCCTCTCCCTGGTTTGCTGCATCCATCCTGTACTTCTTGCCGCAGTCGCCGGCCATGCATCGACGCTGTAAAGCCGGTGCAGGTTCCATCGACAAACGAGAGCAAGGCTTCGACAATGCCGGATGGCGTGCCCGAGCTATCCTCCACTGACCTCACCAGCGAGGAAAGTGCCTCTCGGCCATGCCCTTCCCAAATCCGAACTGAACGATTGAAAAACGCGTTCAAGTGATCGACACGCTCATTCCCGACTGTGAGCACGAATAGCTGCGAAGACTCCCGAGCGATCGTGGATAACTGGCGACGATCGTCAGCAGCCATCGTGATGGCCTTCCGGGGGAGACGCGCCGAATTTGCGGCATGCAGCACCGTCAGGCCGGTTGGTAGCTTTCCGGTGAGGTCTATTGCTTTGCCGGAGGCAAGTGCCTCTCGCGCTGCAAGCACCCATTCGCCAAGCTCCATTGAGCCCGAGCGCCATCGGTGAGGATTAGTCAAACTCCCCCACCCACCTTCGCTTTTGAGGCCTTCCCACCGCTTCACTGCCGCTGAAGTTTGGGCACCCGCGCCGCCGTAAATGATCTGCATCGAGTCTCCGAGAAATCGGACGTGAGACCCAGCCCGGTGGATTGCCATGATTGCGGCATGCTGATCGGCGCTGGCATCCTGATGTTCATCGCAAATAATTATTGGATACCTGAGTGCTGCGGCGCGTGAGACATTTCCCGAGCGTTCGAGCAGCTCTTTGCACCGGGCGGCGACAACATCATATGCCGAATTTTCGCGTGCCCAAGATCCTACATCTAACGGGAGATTTAGTGTTCGGTGATACATCCCTGCGATTTCGGTGAGAAAGCTATCGATTGTTCGGATCTCGACTCGATCCAGCAGCCTGCGCGTTCTGTTTGCAAACACTGATCGCGCCGCATGAGTGTGCGTGAGAATTAGAACTCGGCCAGCCGCGAGCGAGGAGGCAGCGTCGAGTGCAAAGTTGGCGCCCTGAAACGTCTTGCCGCAGCCCGCGGGTGCCTCGATCGTAACCAAGGCCAGATCACTGCGAAGGAGAAATGCGACGTCCTCGTCCGTCACAGCTTCAGCTCTCCAGGATTGAGAGCTACCTCAGCCACCTCGGCGCGGATTGCGTTGAGGAACGGCAACAAGACCGTCTCAAGATCGTGCCAGAGCCCCAAGCTGATCATTTTCTCGCATAGTTCACCGCCGCCGGAAAGCGACTTGAACCACTTCTGACTGTGCTTCGCCCATTCCTTACCGACTGGCTCGCTGGTCGCGCCGGTCCTGTCACCGGTTGCAGCCTGAACGATCAACTTCCGCAGGCTGTCATGCGATCCACATGCATCAAGTATCGCGCTTTCGCTTTTGCTCTGAATATCAAGACGATCGGCCAACGTCCGCAGCCGGTCTCCGCTGACACCATCGTTGTCGTACGCAAGAGAGAACAGTTGGGAATCGGGGACATGCGCAATGATGTTTTCCTCGAGGTATCCTCGTTGCCACTGAAACAGCTTCGCACCTGCGGCAGCCTTGAGCTTAGCCCATCGCCCTTCAAACCGGCCTTCGTCGTCGCAGAAACCTGCAACATTGAGACCCGCTCCCTTGAGAGCCTCTAGGACGCCGAGCATGGCGTCGTTTCCTCCCCCGTCCACCACTCTGATCCCGTGGACGGTGTCCTTTCCATGGAAGACGAGCTTGAGGAGTACCCGGAGGAAGCCGACTTCCGTGACGCCCTCCGCAATGATCGGGACCCGCGCGAGAAATGTCTCCGGATCGCGCGTCTGTTGCCGTGCAATCTTGTCCTGTGGCAGGCGCCCGACGTGGCCATTACCATCCATATACCAAAGCGCAGCCTTCTTTGCGGTGGCTAAGACGACAGGGCTGTGCGTGGTGACGAAACATTGTTGTTCATCCGAAGAAAGCAATTCTAAAAGCTGGCGCAGGCGGTACGGCTCAAGTCCGCGCTCGATCTCGTCGATCACCGTCAATCGCGTCGAGGCTTCCGTTGCCCGGGCAATTTCGAGCGCAGCCATCCGACGTGTACCCGCGCCCCAACTCGACACTGGCAGCATTACGCCTGTCTTTTCTGCAAGCAGCCCGACGAGGGCTCCGATTGAAAGGCCCTGACTACTGGTAAGGCCGATATCGAGACCATTTGGCAGTCCCGCGGCTTCCATCGCCTTGTCGAGTGTCTTCAGCGCCTGTTGCTCATTTTCTGTCATCGCGTTGGATAGATCTGCCGCTGAAACTTCCTTGCTGATCCGAGATTTGAGGTTTCCTTTCGAAAGCAACCGATCGAGCGCAGATCCGGTTACCAGACGCAAATCACGATCGTTTCGATCGTCGTTGGCCAGCCGTACGACGCCGACCTTTCGTCGGAGCCCGGCGGAAAGGTTTATTGGCTCCAGATTCGGCTGGATGATCTGCCAGACCAGCTCTAGCTCAGGGGTTCCAGTCACCTGAAAAATGTAAACTGGATCGAACGGCACGCCTTCCCGCTCGTTGTCTGGCAGCACTGCCTTCTCACCATCCCATTCCCATGGCCACAGAGTCTGTTGGAAGTTGGCCAGCCCAATGTCTTCAGGAAGTGAAACCGTCGCTTCGATCATGAAACCGGGTTCCAGCGAACGGTTATAGTAATCTGTCTCCAACAGTTGGACGGCGTTGGTCGGGCTGAACAACAGCGATACAGCGTGAAGAAGCGTAGACTTTCCAGAATCGCCGCCGCCAATGAGGATGTTCATGCCCTCGACGGGGCACCACTCTGTGTTAGCGAGGCCACGGAAATTTGAGACTTTCAGGCGCCGAATTCTTGGCTGTACTACCATCGGAAAATACCGAATCAACTGGAAGGATTTCCTAAGGCTGTCGGGATTTCCGATAATAGCAACCCCACTTCAAACCGTTTGCCCAGCTGAACCGCATAGACATAGAATCTCGCCAGTTGTTTTGATCATCATCGCGCGGTGGAACGGCGTCGTGCCGCCGGCCCAGCCCAGCTCAAGTACGGAACTGTATATTGGATTTATTCGAACCTCGTTTGCCGGAAGCGAAACTCCACGATGCCTTTCGCCTTATTCGTTTCGATCCAGACTATGCGAAGGTCTTGCCCGTTATCCAAAACTGGGCGACCGGCTTGCTGGATCGAAAGGGCGAGAGCCAAAAATTCATCAAGGAATTTCAATCGACGTTTAATTCTTCGATGTGGGAGCTGTATCTCAACAGAGCCATGTCTGATTTGGGATGCAGCGTCGACTACTCCAAGTCTGCACCGGACTTCGTTGTTCGTGGACCTGGGAACTACGAATTCAACATCGAGGCCGTCATTTCCGATCAACCGCCGACCACGGTCCAGCAGAAGACCTTCAGCGAGCAGGACTTTAAGGTCCGCGGCGCCCTGAAGCTCGTCGGCAAGATTAGAGACAAGCTGAACCTCTATCGTGGGATCAACGGCAAGAAGCACCCCTACTCGTCACTGAGCCACGTGCGCGGCCGACCATTTGTCATTGCAGTCGCGCCGTTTGACAGCAACATCTCCCTTTTCCAAAACAATGAATTGATCAACCTGGTCCTGTTTGGGATGGCACCGCCCGAGCTCGTCGGCCCCGATCATGGAAAGCAGGACAAGTTAGGTTCTCTGCTCACGCCATCGGGCTCACCCGTCGAGATGGGTATCTTCACAAAAGATTCCTTCAAGGAGATTAGCGCTGTATTCTTTTCCACGGTCGGGACTTTCGGGAAGGCTGTGGTTGAGAGCCAAATCGAACGGCTCGTAAGGTCCACACGATACAGGGTGATGGACAAGGACAAGGTGGAGCCGGGGTCAATGCTTTGGCAGGTCGGAACACATCGTTTCCAGTTCACCAACCTAACGTATTTAACAACGTTGCGGTGGGAAGGTGGCAATCAGATCGGCGGCGCAGACACGCTTATCCAACACTCATCAGTGCATCGCGAGACCCACTTGGACGGCCTGCAAGTTTATTTCAATCCGTATGCAGAAATCCCGTTCGACCGTGATTTTGCGTGGCCGCCAGAGGTTGCCCTCAATTATTTCGATGTAGAGAGTGGTGAACATATCCAGGCACATCCGGACGGCGCGCTGGTTTCCCGTCAGGTTTACGATCCCAGCCCCTACTCTCTCCAATTTTTGCTGGAGTCGAACGGATTTCTCGTTCGCTAAGGCTGCCGCAGGACTGCGCTGCGAGAGTTGAGGCAGTTTCAGCTGTTGGAAGTCAGAGTCCCGATACCGGCCAATTACTCTTCCGCACGGAAAGGTTCATCTTCCTCTCGTCCGATGGAGAATCTAGGCGGAGAGGAGGAGTGCGATGCCAAGCAGTTGAAGTCTGGCGAAGACCGATATCGCCAACGCCATCGCATCCCTCTTCGCGCCGGAGAGCCATTGGATGACGGGGAGCGCCCTACGGGTCGACGGCGGCCAAACGAAGCGGGCTTTGGACTTGAATGCGTGCCGGCCCGTAGGCCTTCAGTCACCTAAAGAATGCCCCATGCCCGAAACCTCCCCCTCCCCGTCATCTCCCTCAAACCCAGTTCCAAAACGATCCGCCGCGCCGCCTGCGGCGTCACCTCGAGGGTGTTCGCCACCATGCCGGCCGACACCAGCGGCCGCCCCATGACCAGATCGACCAGTTCCGGCAGTTTTGACGAGGTGCGGCGGCCCTTTAGTTTCCGCTCCATCATTTTTCGCGCCAGCGCCAGCCGGTCATGCTCCTTCAACCCAATCTCGGCGGCCGCGATCAAGCCGCCGGCGATCGCGAGCAGCCGGGTCTCCCGATCGCGATGCCGGCGCCGATCGACGGCAATGGATTTCAGGCCAAGATTGACGGCGGCCAGATGCGCGCCGGTGGTGACACCGCCCTGGCGCAGGATCGAGGCGCAAACCAGCCGGCCGAGCCAAGACGCGTGCTGCAGGACAGCAATCTCATTCCAGGCATCAAGGACAACGATCGCCTGCAGCACTGCGGGAAAGTCCTGCGCCTGCCGCAGCACGCCGCGCCATTCCTCCAGCCGCTCATCCTCGTCCCAGTCGAGATCGTAGACCAGCGGATCTCGTTCGCGAGCGCCGACGCGGCTGGGCGCTCTTGCTTGTTCGATGGCGGCGTCGGAGCGGGTGAGCACCGCATCAATGGCAGCGAACTCGTCATCCAGCCGATTGTAATCGCCGTTCTCCCCCTCCCCTGCTTCGGCCGCTTCTATCTCCGACCCGTCGCCGTTTCTCCCCCCGGCGCTGGCCGCACCATCTGATGCTGCAGGCCACGCATGGCCTCGGAGGCTACGAAGGCCGTCGGCTGAGAGAGCCCAGCCGGATGGCTGCGCCGCAATCCGCCGGCGCGTCCGCAACACGTCGCGGGCGATCGTGAGTTCGTGGGTCGGAGTACGAATATCCTTGGTGGCGTCATGCAGCACGAGGTCTTCGAGATGCACCAGCTCACCGTCGATCCAAAGTGAAGCGCAGGCATCGGCGAAATGCATGCGTTCGATCCACCCCTCCCCGACCGGGGAGCGAGCGACTCGCTCGTCGAGGCGGGCAAGTGCAACGCCGGCCTCCGAAATCGGCCGCAACAGGCTCTGGAGGGGCAAACTGGTGAGATCGTAAACCATTGAAATGATGGTAAATGATTTGCTAAACGAACTCTAGAGGGTAGTTATAGCTCGTCACCGGATGATATGGCGGGGACGACGTCTCACTATCGATACGGACCCAGTATCGATAGTTAGCCATCTGAAGGTGATTTTCTTGCCATCTGAAGCCGAAATCGCTATTCTTCGATGGGATTTGATCGAGGAAACGAAAATGTCCGAACCGCAACTGTCCGTCCGCAGCAGCAAGGCCCGGGATCTGGCGCACGCGCTGGCGCGCCGCACGGGTCAGCCGATCAACAGGCTCGTCGAGCAGGCGCTCGAGCACTACGATCTGG
>Ga0228711_1004555_pt1 | contig 21289 bp, 17 predicted proteins | sample MedpolnodulmetaG_2_FD_177996 | JGI IMG/M metagenome (GOLD analysis project Ga0228711, IMG submission 177996) | Root nodule microbial communities from Medicago polymorpha collected in Santa Monica, California, United States - brown nodules | ecosystem: Host-associated > Plants > Roots > Nodule... | reverse complement strand
AACTTTATGTGTTTGGTTTAATTTTATTTTTGGATTGTAGAATAGGAAATGTCTATACTACAACCTTTTTAATTGGTAGCATAAATTCTGCATATACATAGGTTGAAATTGAAAAGGAGTTTCTCTTTATAGCTTTTATGTGGATTATTAAATCACTAATCAAGCTTAAAGTGCATCTCATGATTTTTATTATATATGAAAGAAAATAATTTGGAATTTCCAAATATAGTCTATCTCTTCTTATTTTTCTTCTCTTTTGTAGGACTTTAAAAAAAAGTCTGTTACGACGATCTGGGCTGTGACTGCAATTGGGGTGCATACGCCGCATTTCACCGTAATATCAAGGATTGTGATCGTTTCCGTGTGACTGCGAACCTTGCTTTTCTGTGGCTGATTTCTGTGTTTTCTTCCTGGCAAGGAAAGGTACCAGAGAAGAATGAAGGAAACTTAAGCAGAAACCAGTAATTAATATCTTCTGCAATTTCCTCAAGTGTTTGGTTTAGAAGGGTATGTTTCTAGCCATTCGAAAGAATTGAAACTATGACTCATCAATTAAATGCTTTCATTCATCAGTAACTACCATAGCTCTGAATCTAATGAGGCCTAAAGCTTGCCAAATATTACTTACACATTAAAAAATGACTAAAGTATGGACCCTTAAAAGAAAGACTGAATCAAATATTTCAGATTACCACATAAATTTGGCCTTAAAGTCATCGCATCTCTTCTCCAACTTGGCCCAAAAGTCATTCCATATTTATGCAATGGAGTGTACTCCATCCACATTTAAAAGCAAAATAAAATCTTAATTTAATAGTCTAAAACAAAGACAAATATGTCAATTAATTTTACTCTGTTTAATACTATTATTATTGAATTACTATACTTTCAAATTTGAGATTTACTCATATCATTTTCCTCCCCGAACTCGTTACTGTTAGCGCATAAGAAGAAGAGAGTAAGAAGAAGCTAGGTTTATAGGGTTTTTTATTATTGGAATTTAAGAGAATAAGAAGAAGAGAGTAAGAAGAATGAGATACAAGCTAGGTTTTTAGGGTTTTTGATTATTGGAATTTAAGAGAATAAGAAGAAGAGAGAATGAGAAGATTGGAATTATGTAAATTGTGAATTCATTAGATTGTAAATTACACCTAACTACCTTATGCTAAAATCTAGCAAAAACGGTAACAAACTAATAACCAACTATTACCAACTTGGTCACAATGTGTTTTAACCAAACAAGCCTTGATTAAAACACTGATCAACTATACTAACTTGAATTAAAACCAACATCCTCCCTTAATTCAAGTTTCCGCTCTCACCATACCAGTCAAGCTTCTTTGATGAACCTGTCAACCTTCAATGGTTTAGTGAACACATCAGCAAGTTGTAAATCAGTAGAACAATGGACAATCTTCAGTGCTTCCTTGTTTACGTGTTCTCTAAGAAAATGGAATTTGGCTTCAATGTGTTTGCTCCTTCCATGCAAAACTGGGTTTTTAGCTAAGTTTATAGATGACTTATTGTCTATAAACAAAGCTATAGGTCTGCTAACTTCAATTTCCATCTCCTTAAGTATAGGTTCAAGCCAAACTGCTTGACAAGCTGCCAGACAACCTGCAACGTACTTAGATTCACATGTTGACAATGCTACCATTGGTTGCTTCTTAGCACACCAAGAGATTGGAGCATTCATAAATTTGAATAGGTAACCTGAGGTGCTCTTTCTATCTTGCTTATCCCCACACTAATCTGCATCAGAATAAGCTATTAACTCCATAGAATCTTCAGTCAGACATTTAGGAAACAGTATACCATACTCTAGTGTTCCCTTGATGTATCTCATCACCCTTTTAGCTGCTAGCAAGTGAGAAGCGCTTCGTTCACTCATGAACTTGCTAATTATACCAACTACATAAGCAATATCAGGCCTTCTATTGCACAAATACCTCAGTGACACCGCAATCTGCTTAGACAATATAGAATCAACTAGCTCTTCATCTTCATTAATCACCAGTTTCAAATTGACCTCAGCTGGTGATGATGTGGGGTTGCAGCTTAACATATTGAACCTTTTAAGCATATAAGATGCATACTTCATTTGATGCATGACCAAACCTTCAGAAATCTCAGTGAATTCCATACCAAGAAAGTAAGTCAGCTTGCCTAAATCTGTCATCTCAAACTCTTTCATCATTTGGCCTCTGAATGCTTCTATCTCATTCACATTGCTACCAGTCACAATTAAATTATCAACATACAAGCAGATGAGCATCTGATTATCAGCATTTCCTTTCTTCACATACACACCATACTCAGACTTTCATTTCACAAATTCTTGTTGCACAAGAAAACTGTCAATCCTTTTATTCCATGCTCTTGGAGCTTGTTTCAAGCCATAGAGAGCCTTGTGTAATCTATACACCATACCTTCCTTCCCTTTGATTTTGAAGCCTAGAGGTTGTGTTACATATACAACTTCATCTAGTGGACCATTTAAGAAAGCTGGTTTAACATCTAAATGGTACACATGTCAGTTTCTTCCACAAGTTATAGCAACTATCAATCTCACTGTTTCTAGTCTAGCTACATGTGCATACATTTCAAAATAGTTGAGGCCAAATTTCTGCATAAATCCCCTTGCTACTAACCTTGCTTTGTGTTTTACTACTTCATCATTTAGATTCAGTTTCAATTTGAAAATCCATTTTACATCAATTGTTTTCTTGTTAGCTGGTAACTTGGTAAGCTCCCAAGTATTGTTTCTGATGATTGAATTAAGCTCCTTGAGCATAGCATTCTTCCATACCTTCTCAGTCATTACTATCTCATAGTTGATTGGTTCTAAATCAACTAATAATGCAAAATGGACAAATTCCCCTTCTTCGTTAATTTCATTATCAGGAGTACTTTCATGACCAGTTAATCTTGTGGAGACAAATCTCTGTCTTTGTGAAACTCTAGTACCTTGATTGTCTTCAGTAGGTATCTCATCTTGAGTATCAGCCTTTTATTTAACTTGTTCAACTTTTTATTCTTCAATCAATGCAGGAATAGTTAGATTAGAACTCCTCTCTTTCTCGCTCCAATCCCAAGCTTCTGATTCATAAACCTTAACATCTTTACTTATCACAATTGAGTGATTCAAAGGATGATAGAGTCTATATGCACCTATTTCATGATATCAAACCAGTATCATAGGTTCACTCTTGTCCCCCCAACTTTCATCTTTTTGCATCAGGGATATGCTTATAGCACTAGGAACCAGATACTCTCAAGTGTTTTATCGATTGCTTGCTTCCCAACCATACTTCTTCAGGAATCTGATCAAGCTTCTTAGTTGGACGTCCGTTTAAGATGTATGTTGCAATTCTTACAGCTTCTCCCCATAATGTGTTAGGAATATTCTTCAGTTTCAACATGCTTCTGGTCATATCAAGCAAGCATTTATTCCTTCTTTCATCCAAACAATTGTGTTGTAGACTATATGGAGCAGTTACTTTATGAATGATTCCATTATATTCACAAAATTTCTCAAACACCTTTGAAGTATACTCCCCACCTCCATCGGTTCTCAAAATCTTAATAGATTTACCACTTTGCTTTTCTACTAAGACTTTGATTTTCTGAAATATATTAAAAGCATCACTCTTTGCTTTGATTAGATGTAACCAAATTTTCTTGCTAAATTCATCTACAAAGCTGATGAAATACTTGTTTACCCCTGATGAAGGAACCTCCAAAGGGCGACACACATCTGAATATACTACATTCAATATCTCATTGGATCTATGTGTAGTGCTAGAATTGAATGTAGTTCTAGGTTGCTTACCAATCAAGCAATTATCACAGACTTTGTAAGGTATTTCAAATTTAGGTACTCCTAAAATCATATATTGATCAACCAATTGATTAAGACTCCTAAAATTGAGATGACCAAATCTATAGTGTCACAACCAACCATCTTCTTCTTTCACAATAGCAGATAGACCATTTAGTTCTACAACTTTCATATCAGTTTGAAAGGTTATATTCTTTACAAGGGGAGTTTTCAACAATAACCTTTGATTCTTATCAAACAGTTTCAGGGAGTTATCATATATGATTACTGAGTAGCCTTTCTAAACTAATTGACCAACACTTAACAAATTACAATGCATGCCAGGAACATGGAGTACATCCTCAATTATTTCTATCTTTCCATTCTTTCATTCAATAGCAATATTCCCCGTTCCTTCTGCAACTAGTGTTTTATGATCAGCCAATCTCACTTTTGTGTTCTTTCCAGGATCAACTTCCCCTAACCAATCCTTATTTCGAGTCATATGATTAGAACAACCAGTATCTAAGAACCATCTTTCTGAATTGCAGTTTTCATTACTAGTTGTTGTAACCATCAATAACAATGTGTCCGAATCTAAATCTTGAGCAATCTTAGCTTGTTCCTTATCATTCTCTGCTTGCTTTCCTTTACCAGACCAACATTCAGAAGCAAAGTGACCAAATATCTCACATTTAAAGCACTAAATCTTCTTCATATCAAAACATTTCTTCTTGTTCTGATAAGAACTTCCTTCCTTTGAAGATTCACCCTTTTTTTAACATTTGTTCTTGCCTTTAGACCAGTTTCCTCCCTTAGTGTTATTCTTCCGCTTCTTGAAGTTCTTTCTATCAGAATCATCCTTCTTCATAGTTTGAACTTGCAAGGCTTGTTGAATTGATCTTTCACTACTTCTCTTAGAAACCATCAATTCATGAGTTTCCAATGAACTTTCCAATTCTTCAATCTTCAAATTTTTCACATCCTTTGATTCCTGAGTTACAACCACTATAAAATCAAATCTTGATGATAGTGTTTTCATGATTTTCTCAACAATTTGTTGATCAGTAACTGCTTCCCCACAAGCCTTCATCTGATTCACAATATTGATTAGCTTGGAGATGTACTCAACAATCTTATGCTCATCCTCCATGTGCACCAATTCAAACTTCCTTCTCAATGACTGAAGCTTAATCTGCTTCACCTTATCATCACCTTCATGATACTTTGCAAGAATATCCCAAGCTTCCTTTGAACTTGTGGATTTTGAAATTCTTTCAAAGTTTCCTTCATCAAGACTCTGTTGAATCAGGAACAATGCCTTTCAATCCTTCTTCTTTAATTCTTTGTGTGCATTCCTATGAACATCAGTTGCATTCGCAGCTAAATCATTGTAACTATTTTCCACAATTTCCAACAAATCTTGTGGTCCAAACAGATTCTTCATCACTCCACAACATCTTTCCCAATTTCGTCCTTCAAGAATTGGAAGATGAGTGTTGAAACTACTGCTACCATTCATGGCTTCTCCTACAGTTTTTCTTCCGCCCTTAGATCGAAACCAAAGGCTATTGAGGCCAATTTGTTAGCGCAGCACAATGCTTGCGACACAAGCTACTTTTTTAGAGTTTTTTATTATTGGAAGTTAAGAGAATAAGAAGAAGAGAGAATGAGAAGATTAGAATTTCGTAAATTGTGAATTACACATACATGGAGTTTATATACATGGTTTTGTTTAGTAGCTTGAGAAACAAGTCATCTCTCAAAATCTAACTACCTTATGCTAAAATCTAGCAAAAACAGTAACAAACTAATAACCAACTATAACCTACTTGGTTACAATGTGTTTTAACCAAATAAGCCTTGATTAAAACACTAATCAACTATACTAACTTGAATTAAAACCAACAGTTACCTAATCTTTATACCAACGTGACAAAGTCCATCTATAGTCTTTCTTAATGGCTTCTTTTCCTTTCATTTCTTGTTTTCTTTTTAAGAATACACTCCTTACTTAAGAGGTATACCACATGAGTTAACCCAAGAAAGGTATCACAATCTTATCAACAAAATTGTATTATCTGTTAAATCCCTCATGTACTCTAAAAAGTTATTTTCACTGCCTTCGCAATTCCATGTGTGGTGTGTGTGTGTGTGTGTGTGTGTGTGTGTGTTATGTCCAAAGACAGGTGAGGCATCAAGATGGGTCTGAAGGACAGATACCCCCATTCTATGTCACCTACTCATAAAATATTATTAAAAAAGGGAAATATATACAAGAGGGGGCCAAACCTAAACTCTTCAAAATCAAGAAAAACGATTATGAGTAACAGGTACATCAATGCTCACCCTCTCTGTCTGTCCTTCTGCAAAGTCAGTCTCATGGCTAACTGTTGAATTTGCGTGCACCTCCCCATGATGATGAGGAGGAGGAACAACATGTGCCAGAGCCTCAAAAACTTTGGAGGATCCAATGGAGGAAGGATTATTCTTCGATTTCCAGCCTTGTGTGGACTGCTTCTGTGAGTGTTCTGTTTTTTCCAATTGTCCACTCAAGGAACTTTCTCTTGCTTGTCTAATTTTTTCGGGTGTAACCACTGGCAAGATGTTAAAATATGTTCTATACTTTTTCAATGCATGCAAAAGTTTGGTAACCCCTTGTATTCAATCTCCACTGGAAATGTATAACCTGCCTGTTCCACCATAATTTCATAAAAGATGTTGCGGGAAAGGTCCAAGTCCACCAAAAGCCTTGCATAATGACCAAACAACATGTTCTTCGTAGCATTATAAATTAACAAAGGAGTCTCGATAGCCCCTGCTATTTCATACAAAGTTCTCTCCATCCAATATTCATGTGGCAGTTACCACAATCGTATACATACCTGAGCATGCGTCTGTCGTTGAGTATGTGCATTAAAATCTTTCGTCCATTCAAATAGACGCAACACCCCCGACTTCAAATTGATCGTACGTAGAGCCCAAACTGCTCTCAAGTCATCATATGTAGCGAAAGAATGCTCATTGTAACCACGTCCAAGCGAAATCATACACCATTGTCCCACTGTTTTCCCCATGTTTCTTATTAAAATATGTTTCCAAACCTTTTTTTTTTTCTAAATCAATTTTTAATTGAAGTTTTTATGCAATGAAATCAATTTCGAAAAAATCATACTATGATATGATCTATAGAAAGATGGCCCATACACAAGAACTAAAATAATAGAGACATCACTCAAAACATAAAATATTTTAAGTCCTAGACCTAGACAAGAGACTATTATAAACTCTAACTGGAACAATTGTCTTATTGTGTAGTTATAGACAGATTGCCATAGACTCTAGATCAAACGATTCTGATTGATCTACCGTACCACTTTATTGTTGTTTTAAGGAGTGTACATATGAAGCTAGTGACTTGAGAGATGACCCGATCTCTTGGGCCTTGATCAGTATGAACAGGTGTTCATACAACAAAATACAACATTTTCCCCACTCATGAACACATTGAGCCATATCCAATAATATATTATAATTGCTCTTTTTCCATCTATTTTTGCTCATTCCTATCAAAATAGTCGAGCATGAGTTAACTCACACATGTGTACTTTCAGCGTGAGTTAACTCACGTAAGGCGAGAATGAGCAAAAACAGATGAGAGAAGAGCAATACTCAATATATATATATATATATATAGCATGGAAAAATGTCAGGGACACACTCCTTTTAACACACTCTCACTTATTGGACCATATCATTTAATCTTTTCTACACATGACCTGATTACCAGTTACTCAAGTTCACTGCAATTTATTTTATTTATTTACTTTTATTTAATTAACTTTTAATTACTGGGTTTTGAAAGGTCACCGTCATCTACACAAAAGCTCTCTCTTTCCTTAACCCTTCCTCCATTGAAACGACCTTCATTCAGCCATGATTCATCCAAAAAAAATCAATGTCGAAAAATATAATTTGAAGAGATAATTGACACACTTGAACTTTTCAAATGCTAATTTCTTTACTGGAGGCGATGAATGCAAATATCATTTTATAAATTGACATCCAGAATTGTATGGAGGTGATAAATAACCCTAAACATATTCTTACATAGTTCAACTTCTTAATTTCTTTAATATTAAAAATCAATATTTAGTTTCAACAAAATTGAAGGGATCAACTTTCATGAGAGAGATCGAAGGAGGGTTAGGTTCTCGTCAAAGGGCTCGGGTTGCCGGAGAGTGGGGCACCTGGATTTCGAGTTTAGATGGTATGATCTTGCAGTCGGTGTTGAATATGAGAATGCTTATTTCATTGACGAGATTTGATCGTGGCTCAAATCTTTGCCCATTTCCTTTTGATTTCGGGTCTGAGATTTTTTCCTTGTTTATGTTATAGCCATTGATGGTATTGAAAATGTTGTTCAGATTCTTCTGTTTCACTTTGAATCTCAGATCCATGATAAACTGATGATGGTGGTGGTGGCAACGACTTGTTTGGTATTTCATGAAGAACAATTGCATAAAAAAAAATCTAAATGAACATTTAGACTGACAGGTTGAACCGGTACCAAGTTTGGGGTTTTAAAAATGTGATGACGTGGTGCAATGAAGGAGAGTATGTCAAAAGGGGTGTGTTAGGGAGTGTGTTCCTAACATTTCTTGCATAGCATATTCCTAAGAATACTTTTTCTTAACTATATATAAAAACTAGGGTCCTAAAAACTATAAAAGGTATGAAAAGGCCAAAAATAGGACATTCTTTAATAACCTTGTATAGTAATATAGCTAGTATAGATATTTTGCTAACATGCCTTAAGAAAAAAGAAAACAAAGAGGGGTATTTTGATAACGTGGTTTGTTTTGAGCCAAATGTTCCTCTTTCGTTGTAATTGTCACTACACACAAGCACACTTTTTCTCTGTCCCTACTCTCTTTGCTCATCTGTTTCCCTTTCTCTTTCCAAATATATCTTAACCAATCACAAAGCCTCCATCTTGACAACTAGCTCGCTCACACAAAACACACACACTCACAAACACTTGCCTGTTGCCTTATTCTTTCCTTCAAACACAACTATGCATCCCTATATATATAACTCACCTTACTCTTCATTCTCTTAAAACAAACTCTCTCCAATTCTCACTTTACCTCCCAAAACCATTTTCCACTCTATCCAACACATACATATGATTACTACCAACAACTCTTCCTATTCACACTCCATTTCCTCAAAAGATTTTTCTCCCTTCGACGCATCATCACCGGATTCTGAGGTGCGGCTAGCATCAAGCAACCCCAAGAAGAGAGCAGGGAGGAAGATATTTAAGGAAACTCGCCACCCGGTCTATAGAGGTGTGAGGAAGAGGAACTTAGATAAATGGGTTTGTGAAATGAGGGAGCCCAACACGAAGACTAGGATTTGGCTAGGAACTTTTCCAACAGCCGAGATGGCAGCCCGAGCCCACGATGTTGCTGCGATGGCATTGAGGGGACGCTACGCCTGTCTCAATTTCGCAGATTCGGTGTGGCGCCTTCCTATACCAGCAACCTCCAAGATAAAAGATATTCAAAAGGCGGCTGCTGAAGCTGCCGAAGCTTTTAGACCAGACAATACTTTAATTACTAACAATATTGACACTATCGTAGATGTGGTCGCAACAAAGGAGCTGAATATGTTTTGCGTCGAAGTAGATGAAGAGGAGGAAGTGTTGAATATGCCAGAGTTGTGGAGGAACATGGCGCTATTGTCCCCTACACATAGCTTTGAGTATCATGATCAGTATGACGATATTCATGTACAAGACTTTCAAGATGATGAGGTATCACTATGGAACTTTTAAATTTAATGTCTTTGGTTTACTTTTATTTTTGGATTGTAGAATAGGAAATGTCTATACTACAACCTTTTTAATTGGTAGCATAAATTCTGCATATACATAGGTTGAAATTAAAAAGGAATTTCTTTTTATAGCTTTTTATGTGAATTATTAAATCACTAATCAAGCATATAGTGCATCTCATGACTTTTATTACATATGAAAGAAGAATATTATTTTGCAAATATAATCTATTAACTTGGAATTTCAGCTTTTGACATAAAACATATATATTTATTGCTATTGTTTAGCTAACACTAAGTTGAATGAGGTAAAATAGTGTATCTTGTCTTAATCTTCTCTTCTCTTTTGTAGGACTGTAAAAAAAAGTTTGTTACCACGACCTGGGCTGTGACTGCAATTGGGGTGCATTCGCCGAATTTCACCATAAAGTCAAGGATCGTGATTGTTGTCGTGACTGCGAACCCTGCTTTTGTATTATCTTTGTTTTTTTCCTGGCAAAGGAAGGTACAAAAGAAGAATAAAGAAAACTTGAATGTTCATATTCTGAATTTACTACTTAAGCAGAAGCCAGATTAATATACTCTGCAATTTCCACATGTGTTTGATTCAGAAGGGTATGTTTATAGATAGCAGAAAGAATTAAAACTATGCCTCACCAGTTAAATGCTTTCTTTCATCAATAACTGTACTAGCTTTCATTCCTATGAATCTAATTATTGAGGCCTAAAGCATGCCAAATATTAGTTCTACATTAAAAAATGACTAAAGTATGGAGCCATAAAAGAGAAAGACCAGATCAAATATTCCATATTACCACATGCACTTAGCCTTAAAGTCAGCCCATGTCTTCTCCAACTTGTTTTTAAAGGCATTTCATCTTTATGCAATAGAGTGTACTCCATTGACTTTTGAATATAAAAGCACTCTTTTATTAATTGAAATTTATGTATGCGAGTCACACCAAATCATATAAGTCCCATATAAATATACCAGGGTCTACATGAACTTTAACCTATAAAAGAGTGTTTTGCTAAGATTATTCTTTCACTTTTCAATACTTATTTTTAAAATATCCTTTAAAATTTGAGAGTAACTAATAGCCTTTTACTCCCCGAACTGATTAACCAATCTTTATGGGTCTATTAACTTGAGTGTTTAATGTGACGTCTAAATACCAAGAGTGTAGGCCAGAAAGAAAGAATAAAAAAGGGGATGGGGGTTTAGAATTTAGTGTATGTTTGAATAGATGGTGTGGTTGACAAAATCATGATGACACTATGATTTTGTAAAAACTAAAGTGTAAATTTTGCCAAGTTCGCGATGGATCATTGTGATTTTGTCAATATAACTACCAATCCAAGCATGTACTTAAAAAGGTATGGAAGAAATTGAAAATTTAAATTACAGTAACAAAGTATACCCCATACATGAGGAAAACAAGAGTTACAAACTCAAAAAGATAAAAGCCATCGTGTTAAGCACTTAAAAAAATGCTTGACACGAGGAAAAGGAAAACAGTTGTAATATACAAATCAAAGTAAGCATATGAATGTAAGCATATGATCCACCCTTCTGTCTCCATTATTCAACAACACTATTTAAGTTTCTTGAGGAGAGCAGAGGTTCTAAACTCAGCATCATCCCGTACATAACTCCACCAGAGGAATGTGAGAGGAATGTTTGCTGCATTCCATACTGCATGACCATCCACATATCCCATGTAAGGTGGAAAGTCATATGTCTCCAAGATCATAGCAACTACTCCTCCCACCACTACTGTCCATAATTTCCATCGTGCTGGATGGCTGGAAACACCGGCCCAAATTGCCCAAATAAGAAGCTGGACAACAGCCATCAACATGGAAACTTTCATGTTCAAACCTGAAAAACAGTCGATACATTAGGTCACTCGCCAAGATAGTGCTACATGATTGATGCAGACCATATTTTAATTAAATTAATATGAGAAAGAATCGCGTCCGCATTCCTGTGTCACATTCAGCACTACTGCTACTATAACTAGAACAATCAAACTCTTTGAAACTAGGTGGGAAGACTCCATAGATCAATTGATGTCATAAACTTGTACTGTATCAGGTCTAACGATTAGACTATTTATCTCTAAAGGGACATTCTCAAAAAAAAAAAAAATCTCTAAAGGGCATTTAGATATACATTTGAAGGACTATTTATTTCTAAACGGACATTTGGATATACATCTTAATGAAACGTTTATCCAATACTACCTGTGTCGTTTAACTAAGATACTTTAAAGTTTTAGTGCATAGATTCAGTAATAATAAATAAATTTTGAAAATTTAGATTACATTACTCTTAAAAAAAATTAAAAATAAAATAACTAGTCATTTTGAAAATTCTTATAAAAATACAATTAATGTAAGCTTTTGGTTTTCTAAGGGAAAATAGTACTATATTTATTATTTTTTTTGGTCAAGAAAAGCTTACTATATTTTGATTTTATAAAAAGCCAATTTTGGGCACAAAAATAAATAAATAAGAAAGCGAACTACCAAAGTTCGGGAGTAGAGGGAATAAGTGCTTAAGTGCTGATATATAAGCTTTTGCTACAGTCGATTAGAGAAAAAGGATAAACTCTGCATGAACTGAAAAGTTTACTGTATAAGCAATATGAGGGAAAGAAGGACTTATGGAGACGTCATAAGTCATTTACATAACCTCATCCAAATACCCTCTAAGTCACTCTTAATGGTTTAGCCTACAGTTTTATTTGGTCTCTCGCTACCTCTAACTATTAGACTGTCATTCATCCGATCAACTCTCCTTACATGTGCTTTTGTAGATATTCATCACGACTCTACTATCTCTTCTACAATGAGGACTACCCCAATTTTCTCTAATAATTGCATTTTTAATCCTATGATGACAAGTATAAATTATTACTGTTGACATACAAATCGTAACATGCGCAACTCACAGAGGTTTCCTTTAAAAATAAAAGATTACACAAGTATGTAGCTATTCAGATAGAGGATACTCTTAGACCTCTCATTAAGAAACACGTGAAGAGACACAAATAATACTAAAATTGACTAGGTCAGTTTTGTGCCAGTTATGATTTAAAGACAGTTAATAGCAGTTATGTTTTCATCAATTAATTGTGTTTGTCAGTTGTGTGTTTGTAACAGTATCTAGAAGTTATTGGGTGGGAGAGACCAAGCTGTTGAAAACTTGGAGAGGAAACAAGTTCTTTACAATATTTCCCTTTGTACTTTTCTGTATCTATTGTTCTGTATGTGTATGTAACATTCTGGTTATATTCCAATTCTCAGAATTACTATCAATATCTTGGGTCCATAGTACAAAATGACGGAGAAATAGAAGCAGATGTAAATCATCGTATTCAAGCTGGGTGGTTGAAATGGAGAAAAGCCTCAGGTGTTTTGTGCGATAAGAAAGTACCACTTAAGCTGAAAGGAAAGTTCTATCGGACAGCAGTCAGACCGGCAATGTTGTATGGTACGGAGTGTTGGGCGGTTAAGAGCCAACACGAGAGTAAAGTAAGTGTAGCGGAGATGAAGATGTTGCGCTGGATGAGTGGTAAAACTAGACAGGATAGGATTAGGAATGACACCATTAGAGAGAGAGTGGGGGTAGCACCTATAGTAGAAAAGTTGGTAGAGAATAGGCTTAGATGGTTTGGACATGTAGAGAGAAGACCTATAGATGCTGTTGTAAGAAGAGTAGATCAAATGGAGGAGAGTCAGGTTAAAAGAGGTAGAGGAAGACCTAAGAAAACCATTCAAGAAACTATTAGAAAAGATTTAGATGTCAATGAGTTGGATCCAAATATGGTTTTTGATAGAACACTATGGCGTCATTTGATCCATGTAGCCGACCCCACTTAGTGGGATAAGGCTTGGTTGTTGTTGTTGTTGTACTATCAATAAAGTATTTGGATACTTCAATTAAATTTGTTTGTTACCAGTTTCTATTAGATACTTGTTGTCACAAAAAGCAATCAAGAAATCATAAACCATGAATCTAGTAGGCAAGGGAACACACAAACTGTAAGAAGCATAACTCAAAAGACAAACAAAAAAACAATAACAGCATTGCATTTAAATTTAAAATATTACCATAATTCAGTTCGTAGAAATTCAGATACATGATATGAGTTGTCACAAAAGCAACCAAGGGAGCAGAAACCATGACTCTTGTTGCCTCATCCCTCACATTAAAAGCTCGAAGTATTGCTAGAATGAGGGAAAATCCAAGCAAAGCAACAGCAGAAGAATAATTCAGCTTCTCTGTTAAATCCACAGCTCTACAGATAATAAAAGATTCAAGTACACATCAAGACCGAAAAATAATAATAAAATGATAAATTCATATTTAAGAAATACATATTTATATAAAAGCCTAGTGAATTACTACACTGCGTGCATGTGTATTTCTTAAATTCATATTTAAGAAGTAATATTTATATAAAAGCCTAGACAAATTCATATTTAAGAATTACATATTTATATAAGAGCCTAGTCAAAACATATAATACAAAGAAAATCAATACTGAGGCACGGCAAAGAAACGACAACTGAGGATTAAGCTAGTATATTCATACTGAAACATAACTTTAATCAAGACAAAATACATATTGTGTTCCTTTAAGTTGTTTAATTGTATCAAATTAGTACTTTAAGTATTTTTGTCCCACATAGGTCCTTTTAGTCCCATTACACGCACACTAATACCCTAATTCACACGTTCTGTTACAAAATCACACAGGTGTTTATGTTACTGATGAGTATGAATGGGGATGGCCACTTATCTTAAATGTACCCACTTCCCATCTTCAACATTTAACTATTGTCCATTCTAGAATTAGGTTAAACGATTTGGGGCAAATATTGCGTGACAAACAACTACAGGGCTACACTGTATAATCCTTTTCTCTCTTGCACAATATTTTCAAAAACCATGTAACGAAATTCTAAAATGGGGAAGAGTTACATGTAGGATATGGGTAAACATAGGATAAGTGGCCAACTTTGGTCATGGTACATCAGTAACAGAACCAACACGTGTATATTTGTAACAGGATGTGTCGTAGAATAGAAGTGTATGCGTAGTAAAACATAAATGACCTATATGTGACCAAAAAAACTTGAATGACCAATAGTACAGCTAAAAAAAAATTTTTTTTTTTTTTTAAGAAGCTAAACTAGCCCACCCAAATTGGCACCGGGGAGAATCGAACCTGAAACCTTGAGGAGGAGTACACTCCAAGGTCCCAAGGCAACACCACCAGGCCAACCCAAGTGGGTTTAGTACAGCTAAAAAACTTAAACAACAGTATGATATATTTTGCCTTTAATATATACACGCACACAGCCCAGACTATAGTAAGAACAAATAAAGTGAACAACTTACCTACTATGAAAAACAGCACTCCACAACCATGCATTCATCGAAAGAATCCCATAAATATGCCACAAGCCGGTGTACTCGTAATAAGCTTTCTTGTCTGGCCTCAAAGGCAACTTGTAGTAAACAAGAATGAAGAAGGATACCCAGCCATGAAACTGCATAGCAAGATTTAGGGCTGAAAGAGCAACAGCCACAGGTTCCTGAAACAAATATATGTGCTACAATCAGAAACCAAAACAACCAAAATAGAAAACTGTTACCCTGAACTTTTCATAGGATATTCATGAAAGAACCTGAATGCCATAAATGCGCCTAAACGGCCATTTTCCATGATACTTCACAGGCGTTTCACCAAGCTTTGTTCTTTCTTCCTCTCTGGCTAGCATGCAGTGATACCGACAATCAGTGCGGCAGTCCCATTGTTTCCACTCCAGGTAAAGTGGTTCGTGCATATACCACGGACCATCAATTGGTTTTCCATCTGATGAGAATTTACAATGTTGAAAGCATCTATCCCTTACACATCCAGATTTCTCGCACTGTTCTACACAACCCCTGAAATTCAATAGTCAAGATCAAATATGCTAAGTACATCTATTTTATATCTTCACATGATTTATATTATGTACGCTGTAAATATTCAATATTCTAACCTAGTTAAAATCCAAACCACAAAACCAAAATTGAAATATTCTGTACGCAACAAATAAATCTGGACCAGACCTTAATACAAAATCATAACATTACAATTCAAAATTGATGGATAAGTTCACAAAAAACAAGAGAAGTACACAACTCGATACATAAAAAGAGCATACAGGTTATTATACCATGTTAATTATCAACAATATTACACCATTATCATATTCAAAGCCCGCATCATTTCTCTTCTTTTATCTAAAATCCATAAACTTGTTGTCACGGTTCAAGTCCTGGAATCAGCCTCTTGTGTAAAACAGGGTAAGGCTGCGTACAATACACCAATTGGTTGAACCCCTTCCCGGACAATGCGTATGTGGGAGCGTTAGTGCACCGGGCTGCCCTATCTAACACCATAATTTCAACAACTTCATTGGTCTGCTGGGTTCACAAGAAAATTGCAACTTCCAATGATGAATTTTTTCGTGTTTACAAGTTCGTGGCTTCATTTATGCAGGCAGGGAACAGGGCTGATACTTAATAGACCTTCATTCACCTCCTTTGGAGATGGGTTCACACTAAAATGTTGAGACTACATTTATGCAGGAGGCTTCAGGGTTGAGACTCAATAAGCTTTGTTCCCCCTAATTTAGAGATGAGTTCACATTAGCATGTTAGATGCACCTACAGAATTGCTTTTGTTCCTTAAAATTCAGATAGGTTGACATTAGCATTTTAGATGCATCTACAGAATCAAGTACTGCAACTGTGAGGCAAATGTTTTGTGCATTCAGGAACAAAAGCATCGCTGTTGCATTTTGGGTTTTTTTAAAAACACAATTTCTATCATGCTAGGCATTCTCGGGGGAACATAATTTTATCGTACACTCATTCAATCATCCTCGACATTGAGATTCTATGTGAGTCTAGGAGTTTAAAGAGAAGTTATTTTTTAAGCTGGGTTAGCTCGATTTTAATACCTAGAGCATAAACTTGTGATTCTGACTTAGCTGAGAGAGTTTTTTGAAGTTTTGAACATAACTCATGACTGATGCTGAATAAGCACGTAACACTTGATATATATCAAAATGCTACAATGTTGTATACACGATGTTGTGAAAGGTGTAGTTAGGAAGTGGCAAAGCACATGGGCGCAAACAAAATATTGTAAAGATTAAATTTTCTTTTGAATGTGTTATATAAAGTAAATGATACATGTTGCAAATACAATTACGTTTGAACTTTGAAATTCGATGAATGATCCTAGATGATGATGAAACGCAGACCAGGCTTCTAACAACAATAATAAAGCCACTGACACTAATGTTTGTATTGTGCAACCCAAAAAGTGTTGGGACAATAAAGATTTCAGCAAAACATGGGGCTAAAGCTGCCATCAAATCCTCCTCAAATTCAATTTTTTTTCTTCCTGGAGAGGTTTCAGTGCAACCAATACCAGAAAAGAATAGTTTACCCCTTATAACCTTGAGTATACAGGCCTATCTGTTTTTATAATCTAAAATCTGTTTAGAATAAAACAGATGATGTCATACAATGACACTCATTATTATAAGAAGAAAATAACTAGTGATACCAGCAATTATTGTATATCAATAGTTGTGGTGTGACATCAAAGTTAACAATAGCATTTAAAATCTATGATATATAATCTTTGAAGTTCACCCTTTACTGATTGCATTGTCACTGATATAGGATTTATCAATCATCACTCAAAAGAAAATGGACCTTGGTAATGTTGCAATAAACTATATGTAGAAATTTTTGACATAAACAAGTTTTTTATGGTTAGCATGGCAAATTAAGTAATGCACTAAAACAAAACCTTTAACACTCAAGTAAATAAACTGACACAGTATTTCTAGAAAATTGTTGAAAGTCCCACATTACATAAGATATGGCTTGAAAAATTGTTTGTCCAAGTAGCATCCCTCCCCTTAGAAGCCGGATTTGGAAGGTTCGTTTAGTCCCAAACCCAAATTTAAGAAAAATAAAGGCACATGATGCTAGTTAAACATTGGCAACAAAACAGTGATGAATCATTAATGCCCCCAACTGTTTTCTTGAACATCTCAATTGCGAAGATCCATGCATACAGCGCATTAATAATATATAAGCTGTGCCACATAACTACTGTCTACTGTATATCATGCTGTAATATCTTCTGGTACTGAGTAAAGATTTTTGCAAGCAAGAATGAATTCAACAGTACAAAATCTCCAAACAAAAATAATGTATTTGACATCTGTCAATCATCACAGTTACCATTATAAAAAATGAGCAATTCACTTTAGAAAATAAAACAAATAATCTCAAGTCTCAAGATTGATTAAAACTTTAATGGCTGATATTCCAACACATCCATGCTTTAAATGTAGGGACTTGCTAACGAGTGTCCTAAAGACACTCTTTAAGGATTCCAAATCAAGAAACTATTTAGTGAAAAAGTCTAATATTTCAATTTCCGATGTATTGAATGCACATGTTTCCATAAAAACTTACTATCTAAAGTCGTTCCCTTAGGGCACTCGTTATCATCTCCCTTAAATATAACATCAACCGTTGATTTATTCATCAACGATTAAGAATTGACATTGTTCGTTATACTTTCTAGAGCAAATTTCTCACTATAGACGATACCATGACTTCAATAAATTCTAATCTCACATTCACACTCCATGCTTAACAAATTATATCAAACCACCAAACATACCAAAAAATGCATCATCATCATTAATTGCAATTATAGCAAGCATCAGAAACCTATCACACATTTGCAAATACTAATCCCTCAAGGTAACTAAGAAAATTACATAATTCAATGAAATCACATATGTCAGAGTTATGACACTGACACATGCCGGACATCGGAAATTACATAATTCAATGAAATCACATGTGTCAGAGTCATGACAGTGACACACGTGTCCAACACCAAACACTTTTTTGATCAGAAGAGTCGGTGCTATATATGTTAAAACAACAAATTGTAATAAGCCAAAATCATATCAAGTGGTTAAAGCAAAAAATTCGATTTCTATTATTTTCAGAGAGAGAGAGTTTACTTGTAAATCGGATCGGTGTCACCATCACTAGCATCGACGGAGAGGAGGAATGAACAGAGAACTACAAGAACAACGAGAGAGCGAAAGAGAGCCATTAGAATCGCTGAGAAGCGAAAGTCAAACGGAAGGTTTGGTTATTCCCGAGATATGGGAGAAGATGAAGTTCCGACGAGAATCGACGGTGAGATTTGCATTGACGGCGGAGTGCGGCGGAGGAAGTGGTGATTGATCTGGAAAGGGATGAGATGAGAATGAGTCAACTGAGAGCGAGTTGGAGGAGAGGAGAATCTTGTGAAAAGATTGTGATGAATGATGATGAAATCTTACATAGACAACACTATTGTTTTGTTATTTATTGTTATTGATTATTGATATTGACTATAAACATTTTTAGAAGTCATTTCTTTTCAATACAATATAAATTATTTTTTAACTTTTATAACTCTAGATAATACTACATTCATCATTTGTATTTCAATATATTACACTTTACATTTATGATAGTAGAGAATGCTTTAACAAGAGGACTTAAAACCATTTTTTCCTTCTTTTTCATTTATACATTTTTCTTAATATGTTGAAATGAGCAAATAGTTCAGTTAATCTGAGACAGATGGAGTAATTTTTTATTTGTAGTTTAGTAGCTAGAAATTACTATATTTTTTAAGAGAATAAGTGGGATATGTTTGGGATTCGAATCTCGCCCTTGTATATATTATACAACGTCTCTACCAACTTAGTTTATCTCACATGAACAATGATAATTTATTTTTTTTTGGTATACAAGAACAATGATGATTAAATTAAGAAAAATCCTAACAAGTTTCCTAAAAGCACATAACAAGAAACTTAAAGTAGCAACTTTACCTTGAAAATTATGTATTCAATTTATTGAAATATTAAAATTCAACTTTTTCTACATGAAATTTTACAATTGTTTCCTTTTTTAAAATCCTAAAGAAGTGTGCCCTTAAATTAAAGGGTTAAATATATTTTTTGTCCTTTTAAATACATTAATTTTTCGTTTTAGTTTTTCTAAAATTTTCCTTCAACTTTTGTGAAGAGGCAAAAATGAATTTATATACACAAACATAAACGGGTTAACATCTTCAGCACAAGATGTGCCTACAGAATGCAACCAGTGTTATAGAGAAAATCAACACAAAACAAAAGCACATTAACAAATACCCAGACAATCAAGAGGGCATGATTGCCAACTATGGACCCCTAGCACATAAACTGTATTACCCCCCTTCATCCACCAGTAAGAATGATTTTTTACTTTTCAACCAGCTGATATATGTTCATCACCTTGTTTTGAAACAACCTGTTATTACGTTCAGACCACAAAACCCAAACAAATAAAAGCCACAGAAGTTGCATAAATGATCTTCATGTCGCCGACCAGCATTTTCCTTAAACTTTTAGTCTCTATAAAATTTTCAATCACTACTTTTGATACCTATTTTCAAGTCAATTTTTTTTTTTACTAAAATTGTGTAGAAATGTGTAAAATATTGTAAAAATCTCTAAAAAAAAAATTAGAATTTTTTAACAAAACATAAATATAATATTATAAATTTTTTTGCAAAATTTTATTCAAAAATATGAATTCTACATAAGATTTATAGGGAGTAAAAACTTATTTAACCCTAAATTAAATGGTTGTATTATTAAGATACCGTTTGGCCTGGCTTATTATCAGCTTCTCTACGTTTTTAAGGAGAAGTTAGGCCAAACACAATATCAATAAAGTACCTTTGAAAAAAAGTCCTTTTTTTAGAATGCATAAAATTGAATGAAATGAGGTTTAACCAAAAGTTGTTGAATGTTACTTCAAAAAACTACATCTCCCCAATTTATTTCACAAGCAACTCTCTTCAACTCACGCTGACAACCTTTTCTTTTATTTTTTAATATTATATTTCAATTTGAACCGGTCCATATAATTTTTTTTGAAGGAGGGTCCATTTAATTTTATAATCTATTTTTGAAAGAATTTTATTATCTTTTTATCACTTATATATTTAATTTCAATATCGTGTAATTATCACAACCTCGCAAATATTTTTATTCATGTCGTCATTGAATGACACCAAATATTTTTATTCCCTTTCTTCAACCTCACAAATATACACACACATTAGCGTTTAGAGTAATACTTTATGTCCATATGTATGTTTTTTGTTACGTTAATGCGTATAATTATTTTTATAAAATTTTGATTTTAATTAAAAGTACAAGTATAGATGCCTAAAAAAATTATACTTATATATATTTTACACATTTATATTGCAATCCCTCCGTTCCTTTTTAAGTGTCTTTTTAGGGTGAATGTTTCGTTCCTATTTAACTGTCTTTTTATCATTTTAAGGGTACGATTTGTCAATTATACCCTTTATCAATTACTTTCATCCTTTTCAATAAAACTAATTAATGATATTTGTTTAAAAAACCAAAGTTTGTTGTTTTAAACAAAGTTTGTTTGTTTTTTTT